>Ga0209317_1000353_pt1 | contig 56658 bp, 50 predicted proteins | sample RifGroB2_FD_183994 | JGI IMG/M metagenome (GOLD analysis project Ga0209317, IMG submission 183994) | Soil microbial communities from Rifle, Colorado, USA - Groundwater B2 (SPAdes) (version 2) | ecosystem: Environmental > Terrestrial > Soil > Unclassified | place: Rifle, Colorado | collected...
ATGCCGATCGGGTGTCGGGTTACGCTACGCTAACCCGACCTACGGAGTACGGCCTACGACTTATACAGGAACCGGCCTAACGTGTTTCAGGGTTTAACGTAGAACCTGGAACGTAGAACGTAGAACGGCCTCTAAGGAGCTCAATATGAATTCGGCAGCTTGGATTGAAAAAGCGGACAAGTACATCATGCGGACCTACGGACGGTTTCCGGTGGTGCCGGTCAAGGGCGAGGGATGCTACCTTTGGGACGCGGACGGCAAGAAGTACCTCGACTTCCTGGCGGGTGTTGCCGTTAACAACCTCGGCCACTGCCACCCCGCTGTGACTGCGGCTCTCGCCAAGCAGGCGGCTGAGCTGATCCATTGCTCGAACTATTACCATATCCCGCAGCAGATCGAACTCGCCGAGCTTCTGTGCACCAACTCCTTCGCGGACAAGGCTTTCTTCTGCAACTCGGGAGCCGAGGCGAACGAGGCCGCGATCAAGCTGGCGCGCAAGTACAGCCGCGAAAAATTCGGTCCGGATCGCTACGAAATCATCACTGCCCTCGCCTCCTTCCACGGACGGACCATGGCGACTGTGTCGGCAACCGGACAGGAGAAGGTGCAGAAATTCTTCGATCCCCTGCTGCACGGCTTTCGCCACGTACCGTTCAACGATGCGGACGCCCTGCGCCAAGCGGTCTCCAATTGCACCTGCGCCGTGATGCTGGAACCGATCCAGGGCGAAGGCGGAGTCGTGGTACCCGACGAGGGTTACCTGCAGGAGGTGCGCGAGATCTGCAACGAGCACGGCCTGATCCTCATTTTCGACGAAGTCCAGGTAGGCATGGGGCGCACCGGCAAGATGTTCGCTCATGAGCATTACGGCATCATACCAGACATCATGACCCTGGCCAAAGCACTGGCAGGCGGTGCGCCGATAGGCACCATGCTGGCAACCGACGACCTCGCCACCGCCTTTACTCCCGGCACGCACGGCTCGACTTTCGGCGGCAACCCGCTGGTGACCGCCGCTGCAGTAGCCACCGTGCGCACCATCCTGGAAGAGGGAATACTGAACCGGGCCTGCGAGATGGGTGAGTATCTGATCGGCGAACTCGAGGAGTTGAAACGGAAGTTCCCGGCCATTATCGATGTGCGCGGCATCGGCCTGATGATCGGAGTGGAGCTTTCCATCCCCGGTGCCGATATCGTCAGGATGGCTATGGAGCGCGGGCTGCTCTTAAACTGCGCACAGGAGAAGGTACTCCGTTTCGTTCCGCCTCTGATAGTAAGCAAAAAGGAAGTCGACGAGATGCTCGCCATCCTCACCGGGATTCTGGAAGAGCTGAAGTAACCGGCAAAGCAACTGCAAATCCCCCCCCACCCCCCTTTGTCAAAGGGGGGAGCGCTGGCAAAAGGTGGGAATAGTTAGTAGTGGAAGCAGGTAGTACCGGACTGACCTAAGCTGTCAGTATCACAAGACAAGTGAGAGCCCCATTCTATGAAAAAAGATTTCCTCGCACTGAGCCAGTTCTCCAAAGACGAACTGGATGCCATCTTCGCGCTGACCAAAGAGCTCAAACATAAGCAGAAGAGCGGCGTCGAGCACCATCTCCTGAAGGGAAAAACGCTGGCGATGATCTTCGAGAAATCCTCGACGCGGACCAGAATCTCTTTCGAGGTCGGCATGTACCAGTTGGGCGGCCACCCGCTCTTCATCAACGGCAAGGACTCTCAGATGGGGCGCGGCGAGCCGATCAAGGACAGCGCCCGCGTCATCGCACGCTATTGCGACGGCGTGATGATCCGTACTTTCGCCCAGGCAACGGTTGAGGAGTTTGCCAAGCATTCCTCGGTGCCGATCATAAACGGGCTCACCGACCTGCACCACCCCTGCCAGATCATGGCCGACCTGTTCACGGTCATCGAGCACAAGGGGGGCTACCAGGGGCTCAAGTTCGCCTGGATCGGGGACGGCAACAATATGGCCAACACCTGGATCGAGGCTGCCGCTATTTTCGGCTTCGACCTGACGCTCGCCTGCCCTGAAGGGTACGACCCGGATGCCAACGTGCTGCAGTGGGCGCGCAACCACGGCGACTCGAAGATCGTGGTGACCCGCGATCCGAAAGAGGCCGCAGCGGGCGCCGACGTGCTGAACACCGATGTCTGGGCCAGCATGGGTCAGGAAGAGGAGCAGAAGATCCGGGAAAAAGCCTTCGCAGGTTTTCAGCTGAACGAGGAGTTGCTCGACCTGGCCCAGGGAAACGCGATGGTGCTGCACTGCCTTCCCGCTCACCGCGGCGAGGAGATCAGCGACGACGTCATCGAGGGTCCGCACTCGGCAGTCTGGGACGAGGCAGAAAACCGTCTCCACGTCCAGAAAGCGATCATGGCAACGCTGATGCAGAACGTCCCCGCGCCAATGACATTCGATTGACCGACCGATCGGGCCGATCCGTCCGATCCAACTGATCTGTCGGACGAAATATCCGCAATAAACCAAAGCTAAGGAGAACCCATGGCCAAGAAAGAAGTGAAAAAGATCGTCCTCGCCTACTCCGGCGGGCTTGACACCTCCATCATCCTGAAGTGGCTCAAAAACGAGTACGGCTGCGAAGTGGTGACTTTCTCCGCCGACCTCGGACAGGGTGACGAGTTGGATCCGGTCCGCGAGAAGGCGTTTGCCACCGGCGCCGACAAGGTGTACATCGACGACCTGCGCGAAGAGTTCGTACGCGACTTCGTTTACCCGATGTTCCGCGCCAACGCCATCTACGAGGGCTCCTACCTGCTCGGCACCTCCATCGCGCGCCCGCTCATCGCCAAGCGTCAGATGGAAATCGCCGCCATCGAGGGTTGCGACGCGGTTTCCCACGGCGCCACCGGCAAGGGTAACGATCAGGTTCGCTTCGAGCTCGGCTACTACCACTTCGATCCGGCCATCACGGTAATCGCCCCCTGGAGGGAGTGGAAGCTGAACAGCCGCCAGGCGCTGATCAACTACGCGAAAAGAAACGATATCCCGATCCCGATCACCAAGAAGCGCCCCTGGTCCAGCGACCGCAACCTGCTGCACATCTCCTTCGAGGGAGGCATCCTGGAGGATACCTGGCTCGAGCCACCCGAGAGCATGTTCGTCTTGACCAAGTCTCCGGAGAAGGCGCCCAACAAGCCGCAGTACGTCGAGATCGAGTTCGAGAAGGGTGACGCGGTAGCTGTGGACGGCGTGCGCCTGACGCCGGCAGAACTTCTGACCCGCCTGAACGAGCTGGGGGGCGAGCACGGCATCGGCCGCGTCGACCTGCTGGAAAACCGCTCCGTCGGCATGAAGTCCCGCGGCGTGTACGAGACCCCGGGCGGCACCATCCTGCGCGAAGCGCACATGGCTGTCGAGCAGATCACCATGGACCGCGAAGTCATGCACCTGCGCGACTCCCTGATCCCGCGCTACGCCGAGATGGTCTACAACGGCTACTGGTTCTCCCCGGAGCGCGAGATGCTGCAGACCATGATCGACGAATCGCAGAAGACGGTGAACGGCGTAGCGCGCGTGAAGCTCTACAAGGGTCACTGCCGCACCGTGGGGAGAAAATCCGAGTCCGATTCGCTCTTCAACCTCGACTTCGCCACCTTCGAGAAGGACCAGGTCTACAACCAGGCCGACGCCGAGGGCTTCATCAAGCTGAACTCGCTGAGGCTCAGGATCCGCTCCCTGATGCTGGCAAACAAGAACAAGTAAGGCAAGTTACAACTCAGGAGGTCATAGGGGCACGAGGCTATCGTGCCCCTATCCGCTTTATGGCCCAAAACGATTTCAAAGCAAGCCACATCGTCACCTCGGTGGTCGCGGTTATCGTGGACAGCGAAGACCGGGTGCTGCTGACCAGGCGCTCCATCCCTCCTTTCCAGGGTGAGTGGGTCATGCCCGGCGGAAAGATCGACCTGGGCGAGCCCATCGTTGAGGCACTAAAGCGCGAGGTGTGGGAAGAGGTCGGCCTGGAGGTGGAGGTCGGCAAACTGATTGACATCTTCGAGCATGTCACCCCGGGTAGCGACAACTACCACTTCATCATCATCTACTACCTCTGCACACCCCTTTACTGCGACGTGGATCATAACCGCGACGAGGTCGAGGAGGCGCTCTGGGTGAAGCGCAGCGACTTGGGCAATTACAAGATTCCGGCCGGTGCCCGTTTCATCCTGGGGAAGATTTTTCCCGAGACCGTCGAGTGCGTACGGAACTAAACCTGACAACTCATGGTTCTGCCAAGGATGAGCGTCCAGCTATGGTCAAGATCATCGAGAAACATGTCCACCTCGATTTCGCCCTGGGTCATCACCTGCACTGCCTCATCGCCCAAATCCCGAACCGCCTGCAACGCCGCGAGCACCTCTTCACGGTAAGCCGTCCGGAGGAACAGTGGCAAATGGTGCAGGGTGTCCTGGAGTTGGTGGCTGCCGGGCAGGGGAACCTGAAGCGGCTGCACTTTCTCATGTTCCCGGAGACCTCGATACCGCTGGCCCGCTTCGACCAGATGCTCTCCATCATCGGGAAGGATTTCCGGTGCAACACGGTCACCATGTTCGGGATGGAGCAGCTCCCGCTGGAAGAGTACCGCAGGATGCTGATCCGCTTCCATACGGACAACGTTGAGGCGCTTGAGCTTTTGGAGCATGATGTCGATTCGGGGGATATCCTCGGCACGCCGGTGAACTGGTGCTGCATTGCGGTGAAGGAAGCGACCGGAAAGCTGCGCGTTTTTCTGGAGGCCAAAACCCACCCATTTCGCGGCGAAGAATTCCTGGACAAGGATCACGACCTGTACCGGGGGCGTCACTTTTACCTCTTCAGGGGAGAGCCCGCCTGCTTCAACTTCATGACCCTCATCTGTCTTGACTACCTGTACCGGGACCTCTACTCATCAAACATCAAGCAGATCATCGATCATGCTAACCAGCTCTTTTTCACCCTGAGGCAGTCGCTGGACGCCATTTTCGTGATCCAGTGCAATCCCAAGCCGGAGCACCGCTCGTACCGCGACGTCCTCTCCGGCTTTTACGGCGAATACCTGGAGGACACTCCCGGGGTGCGCGACACGGTCACCGTGTTCGGCAACTGTTCCGACGACAGCGAGATCGAAGGGGTCAAATGCGGCTCCTGCTACGGCATGTCCCAGGTGGTGATCAGCGGCAGGCACAAGATGCTGCAGTACCAGGATCGGGAATTCAGCAGCGACGACTGGGACGGGGCGCCGGTCTGCCGGCTCAAGTTCGGCAACGGGAGCAAGCTTTTCTACTTCAACCTCCCGCTGCACCACGAGCTTGACCCGCGCACCTCCAGGCTGCCACTCAAGGTTCATGCGGTGCTGCGCTGGATCGCCGATGCCGGATGGGTAAAAGTGGGAGACGGCGTCCAGCGGATGATGCAGGAAGAGTAAGAACGATTCAGAGTCAAAAGCTCGCACACGGATTTAACGGAAACGGGCGGATAAAGGGAGGTAAGTCTTTAAGGTTTAGCAACAATCAGTGCCTTATCTGCCTTTATCCGTATTTTTCCGTTTAAATCCGCGTGCGAAGCCTTTGACTTGTTTGACTGTAATTTCCAGGAATCATTTCCAAATACAACAGCAGGGAGATTGAACCATGTCTAAAGACAAGCTTTGGGGCGGACGCTTCACCCAGCCTACCGACAAATTCGTTGAGGAGTTCACTGCCTCTATCAACTTCGACAAGCGCCTCTACCATCAGGACATCAGGGGCTCCATCGCCCACGCCACCATGCTGGGACAGCAGGGGATCATCACCATCGAGGACGTGGAGTCGATCGTCTCCGGGCTGAAGGCAATCCTGGACCAGATCGAAGCGGGAACTTTCGATTTCTCGGTGTCGCTGGAAGATATCCACATGAATATCGAAGCGAGACTTTCCGAGCGCATCGGCGACGCGGGGAAAAGGCTTCATACCGGCCGCTCCAGAAACGATCAGGTGGCGCTCGACATCCGGCTCTACCTGAGGGACGAACTGGTGGAGATCTCTGCCTACATCGACCTCCTGATCGACTCGCTCCTGTTTCAGGCCGAGGAGAACCTTTCGGTCATCATGCCGGGCTTCACCCACCTGCAGACCGCCCAGCCGATCCTCTTCTCGCACCACATGCTCGCCTACCTGGAGATGCTCAAGCGTGACAAGGCGCGCATGGAGGACTGCCTGAAGCGGACCAACGTGATGCCTTTGGGCGCAGGCGCCCTGGCCGGGACCACTTTCCCGATCGACCGCGAGCTGGTGGCCGAGCTGCTCGATTTCCCCGAGGTTACCCGCAACTCGCTCGACTCGGTCTCGGACCGGGACTTCGCCCTGGAATTCTGCTCCGCCTCGTCGATCCTGATGATGCATCTCTCCCGCTTCTCGGAGGAGCTGATCCTCTGGTCCACCAGCGAATTCAAGTTCGTGGAACTCTCCGACTCCTTCTGCACCGGTTCCTCCATCATGCCGCAGAAGAAGAACCCGGACGTCCCGGAACTGGTGCGCGGCAAGACCGGGCGCGTCTACGGCAACCTGATGGCGCTTCTCACCATCATGAAATCGCTGCCGCTCGCCTATAACAAAGACATGCAGGAAGACAAGGAGCCGCTCTTCGACACCATCGACACGGTGAAAGGTTGCCTCAAGGTCTTCGCCGACATGGTGCGCGAGATGCGGGTGAACCCGGTCCGCATGAAGACGGCGGCTGCCTCAGGCTTCTCGACCGCAACGGATGTGGCCGATTACCTGGTACGCAAGGGGGTTGCCTTCCGTGACGCCCACGAGGTTGTGGGCAAGACGGTGCGTTACTGCATCGAGAACGAGATGGACATCCCGGAACTCTCGCTTGCCGAGTGGCAGCTTTTCTCTCCCCGCATCGATAACGACATCTTCGAGTGCATTACCCTGGAGGCCTCGGTGAATGCCCGCAAGGCGACCGGCGGCACAGCTCTTGAGCGGGTGCAGGCCGAGATTGCCCGTGCCAAGGCGGGAAGGTAACCGTGGCGGCCTCGCGGGTTTGGCTTGCCATGCTGACTGTGGTGCTGGGACTGGTACTTCTTTCCGGGTGCGGCAAGAAGGGAGCGCTGGTCCCGCCCGAGGCGCTGGCGCCTGCGTCGGTTTCCGACCTGGCAGTGGCACAAAAGGGGGGGCGTTTCCAGGTGAGCTGGAGCGCTCCCTCCAAAGAGGAAGGAGGGGCGCCGCTTAAGGATCTCGCCGGTTTCCTGCTCTTTAAGCGCATGCTGCTGCCGCCTGCCCAGGACTGCGAGGCATGCCCGAGCGCCTACTCGCAACTCGCCAGGATCGATCTGGACTACCTGCAAGGTGTCCGGCGCGTCGGGAACCGCTTTCTGGTTGACGACGCCGATCTGAAGAAAGGTAAGAGCTACCAGTACAAAGTCCGCTCCTTCACTACGGACGGCACTCAAAGCAGAGACTCCAACGTCGCCCGCCGCAGCGCCGTCACCCCTCCCCTCCCTCCCGTACTGGAAGTGCTTTCCTCCGAGACCGGAGTCGTGCTGGCCTTCGTGGCGCTCCCCCCCGAGGAAGGTACCCTGATCGGTTACAACGTCTACCGCAGCAAAATGGCGGAGACGCCTGCCGCTTCCCCTGCGGAATTAATATCCCCGCTTAACGCCACACCGATAACCGGCACCACCTTCGAAGACAAAGGTGTGCTGATCGGGGTGCGCTATAGCTACATCGTCACGACCCTAGCAGCGGTCAACGGCGAGACGGTGGAGAGCGCGCCGTCGAACCAGGCAGAAGGGGCCATTGTCGATCGGGACTAGTATCTGGACTAGCCCCCTCTCCTTGCCTTTTTACCCCTTTCATGATAATAACCGATGGCTGGCATTAATATCTGGGCGTGTCATAGCGCACCTTGGAGCAGGCATGAAGATTACAAGAGTTGAGGTTGAGCATGTGGCGCGGCTCGCCCGACTGGAGCTTACCGAACACGAGTTGGACACCTTTACCGTGCAGATGGATTCGATCCTTGCCTACGTAGAGAAACTGAACGCTTTAGACACCGAAGGGATCATACCGACCTCCCATGCGGTACCGATGGAGAACGCCTTCCGGCCGGACCAGCCGGCGCCCGCCATCGGCGTAGACGCCGCCATGGCCAACGCGCCCAACCACGCCGAGAGCTTTTTCAGGGTACCCAAGGTAATTGAATAGGAGAGCGTTATTAAATGGAAATCTTCGATCTAACCATACATGAGCTGCACCAGAAGCTGAAGGCGAAGGAGCTCTCCTCGGTGGAGGCTACCAGTGCCATGCTGGAGCGCATCGACGCCACGGATGGCCGGGTGAACGCCTACATCACGGTCACCCCCGAGCAGGCTCTCATTGAAGCCGAGGCTGCCGACCGTCGCATCGCGGCTGGCGAGATGACGACTCTCACCGGCATCCCGGTAGGCCTCAAGGACATCTTCATCACCAAAGGTATCCGCACCACCTGCGGCTCCAAGATGCTGTCGCACTTCGTCCCCCCCTACGACGGCACCGCCGTGGCACGCCTGAAAGAGCAGGGTGCGGTCATCGTCGGCAAGCTGAACCAGGACGAGTTCGCCATGGGCTCCTCGACCGAGTCGAGCTACTTCGGCGCGACCAAGAACCCCTGGGATCTGGCATGCACCCCGGGCGGCTCCTCCGGCGGCTCCGCAGCGGCTATCGCAGCACAGTCAGCGACAGCGACCCTCGGCACCGACACCGGCGGCTCCATCCGCCAGCCCGCCTCCCATTGCAGCTGCGTCGGCTTGAAACCTACCTACGGCAGGGTTTCCCGCTACGGCGTCATTGCCTACGCCTCCTCCCTGGATCAGGTCGGCCCGCTGACCCGTGACGTCACCGATGCGGCTATCATGCTGGGCGCCGTGGCAGGGTACGATCCGCTTGACTCAACCTCCGTCAACACCCCGGTCCCCGACTACGTGGCAGGGCTGGGCGCCGGCGTGAAAGGGCTCAAGATCGGGCTTCCCAAACAGTACTTCATCGAAGGGCTCGACCCCGACGTGAAGCGCGCCATGGACGAGGCGATAGCGCTCTACAAGAGCCTGGGCGCCGAGATCAAAGAGGTGAGCCTGCCGCATACCGAGTACGCGGTCGCCACCTACTACCTGATAGCAACCGCCGAGGCGAGTTCCAACCTGGCGCGCTACGACGGCGTGAGGTTCGGACACCGCAGCGAATCCGCCAAAGGGCTCAGCGAGATGTACGCCAGGACCCGCGACGAGGGCTTCGGCGCCGAGGTGAAGCGCAGGATCATGCTGGGAACCTACGCACTCTCCTCCGGCTACTATGACGCCTACTACTTGAAGGCGCAGAAGGTGCGTACCCTGATCCGTCAGGATTTCCTGACCGCATTCGAGGATGTCGACGTCATGCTCACCCCGGTCGCCCCGACGCCGCCGTTTCGCATGGGCGAGAAGCTGGAAGATCCGCTGCAGATGTACCTTTCCGACATCTTCACCATTCCGGTGAACCTGGCCGGGACCTGCGCCATATCCGTACCCGCCGGCTTCTGCGCTGCAGGACTCCCTATCGGGGTTCAGCTGATCGGCAAGGCGTTCGGTGAACAGTCCATCCTTTCCGCGGCCTACGCCTTCGAAAGAGAGACCGAGTGGCACAAGAAGAAAGCAGCGCTGTAGTAAAACCGCTGACTTCAGGCTGACCACGCGAAGGCCCGAAAAACGAAACTGGAAACTGTTTCCCCCCGGAGCTCATCTATGAAATACCAGGTTGTCATCGGGCTTGAGGTACACACCCAGCTCACCACCAATACGAAAATATTCTGCGGCTGCTCGACCCGCTTTGGCGCTCAGCCCAACTCCCAGACCTGCCCGGTCTGCCTGGGCTTTCCCGGCGCGCTGCCGGTGCTGAACCAGAAGGTAGTCGAGTACGCCATCAGGGCGGGGCTCGCCACCAACTGCTCCATCACCGAACGCTCGATCTTCGCCCGCAAAAACTACTTTTACCCCGATCTTCCCAAGGGTTACCAGATCAGCCAGTTCGATCTCCCCATCTGCCAGCACGGCCACCTGGACATCGATATCGACGGTGAGCGGAAGCGTATCGGCATCACCCGCATCCACATGGAGGAGGACGCCGGCAAGCTGGTGCACGCCGACCTCCCCGGGATCGGCGACGATTCCTGTGTCGACCTGAACCGCGCCTGCACCCCACTTCTTGAGGTGGTCTCCGAGCCGGACATGCGCTCCGCCGACGAGGCAATCGCCTATCTGAAGAAGCTGCACCAGATCGTGATGTACCTTGGGATCTGCGACGGCAACCTCGAAGAGGGAAGCTTTCGCTGCGACGCCAACGTCTCGCTCATGCCGGTCGGCTCCAGCGTCTTCGGCACCCGCGCCGAGCTTAAGAACATCAACTCGTTCAAGTTCATCAAGCAGGCGATCGAGTACGAGATGGAGCGCCAGGCCGAGATCCTCGACGAGGGTGGCCGCATCATCCAGGAGACCCGTCTCTTCGACCCGAGCACCGGCACCACCCGTTCCATGCGCGGCAAGGAAGAGGCCCACGACTACCGCTACTTCCCGGACCCGGACCTGGTCCCGGTCATCGTCTCCAATGAGTGGATCGAAAAGGTGCGCGCCACCCTTCCCGAGCTCCCCGAGGCCAAACGGACCCGCTTGACGACAGAGCTTGGGCTCCCCGAGTACGACGCCGAGGTGCTGGCGTCGAGCCGCGAATTGGCAAATTACTTCGAGGAAACAGTTGCCCTGTTCGCCCAGCCGAAGACCGTATCGAACTGGGTGATGGGCGAGGTGACCCGCGCTCTGAACGAAGACGGGAAAACTATCTCCGACTGCCCCGTGTCCCCTGCGCAGCTAGCCGATCTTTTGAAGCTGATCGAGAAGGGAACCATCTCAGGCAAGATCGCCAAGACCGTTTTCGACGAGATGTACAAAACCGGCAAAGAGCCCGCCGCCATCGTGCAGGAGAAAGGTCTGGTCCAGGTTTCCGACACCGGCGCCATCGAGGCGATGATCGACGAAGTGCTGCAGAAAAACCCCGGTCAAGTCGACGAGTATCGTGGCGGCAAAGAGACCCTTTTCGGCTTCTTCGTAGGCCAGGTGATGCGCGCCTCCAAAGGGAAGGCGAACCCGGCGCTGGTGAACGAGCTGCTGTTGAAGAAGCTCAATGGGTAAGTAGGGGCGGCGCCCTCCCCCGGCCCCTCCCATAAAGGGAGGGGGGCAAAAGCCTCCTCACCTCTGGTGTAAGAATCTCCTCTGACGTAAAGTCCCCTCTCCCCTTGTGGGAGAGGGTTAGGGAGAGGGGGGAACTTGCTCCCCCGCCTTACCGTCTTCCCTCCCCTTGACCTCGTTCCCAAGCTCCAGCTTGGGAACGTAAATGCTATAGGAAGCTCCGCTTCAACGACTCAAAGCTTGAGCTTTTCCAGCGATTGCATTCCCAAGCTGGAGCTTGGGAACGAGAAATTTTACCCACAGTCAGCTTTTCCAGCCTTCGCACGTTTCGAGGTAACAAATGTCCTTCAGAACCATAGAGTGGCGCGACAACAAGGTGATCATGATCGACCAGACCCGGCTCCCGGCCGAGGAGGTCTATAACGAGTACACGGACTTCAGCGGCGTGGCCGAGGCGATCCGCGGCATGATCATCCGGGGGGCACCCGCCATCGGCGTCGCCGCCGCCATGGGGGTCGCCCTGGGCGCTCGCGAGATCATCGCGGACACCTTCGACTCCTTCTATCGGCAACTGGAGAACGTCTGCCAGGTGCTCGGCCGCACCAGGCCGACCGCGGTTAACCTCTTTTGGGCGCTGGAGCGGATGAAGCGGGTTGCGCTGCAGCATAAGGAGCTGGACCTGAACTCGATCCGGGAGATGCTCAAGGCCGAGGCGATCAGCATCGAGCAGGAAGATGTCAGGATCTGCAGGGAGATCGGCAGAAACGGCGCTGCCCTGGTGAAGGAGGGCGCCTCCATTTTGACCCACTGCAATGCAGGGGGCCTTGCCACGGCAGGCTACGGCACGGCGCTCGGCGTAATACGTGCGGCTCACGAAGCGGGCAAGGGAATTCGGGTCTTCGCGGACGAAACCAGGCCTTGGCTCCAGGGGGCGCGACTCACCGCCTGGGAACTGATGAAGGATTCCATCCCGGTCACCCTGATCACGGATAACATGGCCGGCTGGCTCATGAAGTGCGGCGAGATCGACTTTTGCGTGGTAGGCGCGGACCGGATCGCGGCAAACGGCGATACGGCCAACAAGATCGGCACCTACAGCGTAGCGGTGCTCGCCAAGGAGAACAGGATCCCGTTTTACGTGGCGGCCCCCATCTCCACGCTGGACCTGAACCTCGCCAGCGGCGACGAAATCCCTATCGAGGAGCGCTCTTCAGAGGAGGTCACCAAGGTACAGGGGGTGTGCACGGCACCCGAAGGGGTGAAGGTAAGAAATCCTGCCTTCGACGTCACCCCCGCCCGCTACATCACCGGCATCATCACCGAAAAAGGGGTGGTACGGGGGGATTACGAAAGGGAGCTTAAGGCACTGGTTGGCCTATGATCCGGCTCTCGGAGTTGGCAAACGCCCTGATGACAGCTCTGGCGGGCGAATCGTCTGCGCAGCTTACTCAGGTTCTTGAACAGGGCGGCTTCAGCTACGGCGCCCGCTCGGCGGAGAATCTTCGCTTGCTGCAGGGCGTACTTCCCAAGCAGGCCCTGATCGACCTCGCCATAGCAGCCCTCGCCACACCGCTCCCCGACATGGCATTAAACGGCCTGGAGCGGGTTGCCAACGTGGTGGGCCACGAGGCTCTCCGCGACCTCTGCTCCCACCGGGCCATGCTAACCCAGTTAATGAATATCTGCGGTTCCTCTCCATTCCTCACCAACATCATCTGCAAGGACCCCTGCTATTTCAACCGGCTCTTTCTTGAGCGCGAAATCATGCGCCAACGAAGCGAGCCAGAGATGCTCTCCCTGCTTCGCAGCCGCCTTCCCGCAGATATCTCCTTTCTTGAGGTCTACCCCCATCTGCGCCGATTCAAGTACGCCGAGATGCTGCGTATCGCCGCGCGCGATTTAAACGGCCTCTCTGCCCTTGAAGAAGTGACCTCCGAGCTCGCCTCGCTTGCCTCCGTGACCTTGCAGATTGCCTACGAGGCCGCTCAGCGGGAACTGGTCAAGGAGCACGGCACGCCGCTCGCGCAGGGTTCAGACGGCCCGGTCGAGGCTGAGTTCGTCATCATCGGCATGGGAAAGCTCGGTGGGCGCGAGCTCAACTTCTCCTCCGACATCGACCTGATCTACTTCTACTCCTCGGATAAAGGGGAGAGCACCGGCGTTCCCGACGGGCGCGGCGGCATGAGGGGCAAGCTTTCACTGCACAGCTTCTTCGTGAAGCTTGCCGAGATGGTGAGCCGCGCCATTTCCCAGGTGACCGAGGACGGCTTCGTGTTCCGCGTTGATATGGGTTTGAGACCCGATGGCAAGGCCGGGGACCTGGCCATCTCCATGCGCTCGGCCGAGGTCTATTACGAATCCTGGGGCCAGTCCTGGGAACGTGCGGCCATGATGAAAGCGCGCCCGGTAGCGGGCTCCCTGGAACTGGGCGAGCAGATCCTGCTGGCGCTCGCCCCCTTCATCTACCGGCGCTACCTGGACTACAACCTGATCGAAGACATGATGTCGATGAAGAAGCGCATCGACGCCTCGCTCGCCAGGTCGCAGGAGGGCGAGGTCAATATCAAGCTCGGCCGCGGCGGCATCCGCGAGATCGAGTTTTTTATCCAGGCACTGCAACTGGTCTACGCCGGCAAGAATCCTGAGCTGCGCGAGAGAAACTCATTAAAAGCACTGCAAACCTTGCGGGAATCCCGCATCATCAAGGAGGCCGACTGCACCGCGCTCTCCGAGGCGTACCGTTTCCTGCGCACCGTGGAGCACAGGATCCAGGTGGTCCAGGAGCGCCAGACCCATGCGCTTCCCAAAAAGGAAGAAGAGAAACTTGCCCTGGCAAGACGCTGCGGCTATCTCAGAAGGGACGGCGCCGAGCACTTTGCCGAGGCCCTTGAAGCGCACCGTAAGACCGTGTCAGCGGTCTATGGCGACCTTTTCCTGTCGCGCGACGAGCGCATCAGGGAAGAGGTGCTCCCTGAGGTTTACTTCTTCTTCGATCACAACGCTGATCCGGACCTCATCAAGGATATGCTGGCCGAGCGCCGCTTCGAGCATCTGGATACCGCCTACGAGAACCTCCTGGTGCTGCGCGACGGCCCGCCCAAGCTGAACATGACCGAACGCGGCATGCGGACCCTGGAGAAGATAGCCCCGCTTTTCCTGCAGGAGGTGTTCAACTCCCCCGATCCCGATCTGGCGCTGACCAACCTGGAGCGCTTCCTCTGCTCCACCAGGACCCGTTCCTCTTTCTATGCACTTCTGGCGGAAAACCGGGATATCCTGAAGCTCCTGACCTCCATATTCGGCATGTCCGAGCTCCTCTCCAAGATCTTCATCGGGCACCCCGAGCTTCTGGACAGCATGACCACCCGGGGCTACGCCTACCTGCAGAAAGAGCGCGAAGTGATGACGCACGAGTTGGACGCGCTGCTCTCACAGGCCGATGGCTTCGAGGAGAAACTGGACACCATGCGGCGCTACCGCCACGAGGAGTTCCTGCGCATCGGGATGAACGACGTGCACGGCAAAATGGCGCAGCCCGAGGTCGCCCTGCAACTCACCAATCTCGCCGAGGTCTGTCTCAGCGCGGCCTGCAGGATGGGAATTGAAGAGCTGTCGCGTTTTGGCAGGCCGATCGTGCATGACGAGAACGGCAGCGTTCATGAGGCGACCTTCGCCATCGTCGGCATGGGGAAACTAGGCGGCTTCGAGCTCAACTACCACTCCGATCTCGATATCATCTACATCTACAACGGCCAGGGGATGACCGACGGCGACAAGAGCATCACCAACCGCGAGTACTTTGCCAAGCTGGGGCAAAAGATCATCCTGATCCTGACCACCCAGACCCGCGAGGGATACGTCTATAAGATAGATACGCGTCTGCGTCCCTCCGGCAACGCCGGTCCGCTGGTTACCTCGCTGGAGGCGTTCCAGAGTTACCACGGCTCCGAGTCTCAGATCTGGGAACGCCAGGCGCTCACCAAGGCGCGGGTAAGCCTGGGCGAGCCTGCCCTCCAGGAAGCCATCGAGCAGGTGATAGAGCGAGCCGTCTATGGAATCGGCGCCGACGAATTCGTGCGCAGCGAGATCCATCGTCTGCGCACGCGCATGGAGATGGAGCTCGCCAAGGAGACCACGGGGAGCTACAACATCAAGACCGGGCGCGGCGGCATGGTTGACGTCGAGTTCATCATCCAGTTCCTGCAGCTAAAGCACGGCTTCGAGCACGAGGAGATTCGCAACTGCAACACCCTCCGGGCATTGGAGGCGATGCGGCAGCTCGCCATCATGCCGGAATCCGACTTTCAGGCGCTAAACGAGGGATACCGCTTCCTGCGCCGGTTGGAGAACCGCCTGCGCATCATCCACGACTATTCCATGAACGATCTGGGCGGGCCCATCAAGTACCTGAACAAACTGGCGCGCCGGCTCGGCTACGACAGCATGCTGAAGAACCCCGGTCAAGCACTCATGGCAGACTACGAGCGTGTTACCGGCGAGGTTCGTGCGGTGTACCAGAGGATTTTGGGTGGGGGAGCGTCGATAGAAGAAGCGTAGAGCAGCACTATTCCGCAGAAGTCCCCCTTTGAAAAAGAGGGATTTAAGCAGCATTGTACGGTTCGGCGTTTGCACAGGAGTTGACAGCAGTGTAAAAGCCCCTCACCCGGCCTTCGGCCACCCTCTCCCGCCTACGCGCCGTAGCGCTTCGTCGGGCAGGCCCGAAGGGCGAGGGTATACAAGCCAAATCCCCCCCAACCCCCCTTTTTCAAAGGGGGGAGTGAGTGCCAATCCACTTCTTAAAACTAATAGCTCGTCAGATTCACTTCTCGAAACTAAATATTCAGTTCTTATTCAACGCAAAACAGGAGACGCAATGGACGTAAGGATTTATTACGCGGATACCGATGCGGGAGGGGTGGTCTATCACGCCAACTACCTGATCTACATGGAGCGGGACAGGATGGAGTTTCTCAGGGAACGTGGGTTTTCCGTGCGGACCATGCACGACATGGGTATCATCTTCCCGGTGGTGGCTATCGAGGCGAATTACCGCGCTTCAGCCCTGCTCGACGACCTCCTGGAGGTGAAGACGCAAATTACGGCCGTGAAGAACAGCTCGTTCGTGGCAACGCAGCAGGTGATAAGGAAGGAAGACGGCAAACTGCTGGTAGAGGCAAAGGTGACGCTGGCATGCGTCGACAAAGCGGAGATGCGGGCGCGGCGGCTGCCGCCTGAGCTTAAGGAGCTTTTCAGCTCGCTGGTAGCCCAAGGTAGCTGACACCTCCCCCCTTTGTAAAAGGGGGGTCGGGGGGGATTTTACCCAGGTTGCTACGGAGTGCCGACGGCAACTTAAGTCAAATCCCCCTAAATCCCCCTTTTTCAAAGGGGGACTTTTCACGGTACTGATGCGAACTGCAGATCAGCACTAATCAGGTTTTCCTATCGGTTCAAAGGAGGGGGACGTTCTGGGGTGGCAGGTTGGAATTGCGGGATCGTGCTAATGCTGTCGGGTTACGCGATGAGGCCGCTAACCCGACCTACATATCTACCTGTTCAACTGAGTGGAGATCTTGAGAGGCCGGCCTAGCGCCCCTTCTGCTCCCTGCGCTCCTCAAGGATCATGTCGATAGCGAGCAGGAAGACTCCGACGCAGATCGCGGAATCGGCGACGTTGAAGGCGGGCCAGTGGTGGCCGTACCAGTGGGCATCCAGGAAGTCGATCACCTCGCCGAGTCTCACCCTGTCGATCAGGTTGCCGATCGCTCCGGAGAAGATGAGCGAGAGGGAAATTGCTGCCAGCTTCTGGTCCTCCCGCAGGCGCCTGATGACCACCAGGATAACGCATACCGCCACTGCCGAGACCAGAATGAAGAAAGGTAGCCGGTAGGCGGAGTTGGCCAGAATCCCGAAGGCCGCACCCTTGTTACGCAGGTAGGTGATGTTGAAGAACCCTTCGATGACGGTGATGGAGCTATGCAGCGCCATGGTCCGGTCGACAAGGATCTTGGTAGCCTGGTCTAGAAGCAGCACAAGCGCCGTAACCGTCACAAGGAGAAGGTATCTAAATTTCATTTAGGTAATCCCGTATATTCCAGCCATTTAAGTGTATTTGAATTGCGTAGGGGCGAATAATCATTCGCCCCCCGACTATAAAAACATCTAAAAACCTGCATACTCCACAACTCTACGCTGCCAATTACACAACCCTCTGTAGTCTATAAACCCGAGACACATTCCACAAACTTCAAAAGGTTACACCTTCACCAACTCTAAAAAACCCTTTTAAAACTCTCCCCCCTTTGACAAAGGGGGCGGGGGGGATTTGCCTTGGCTGCTAAAATCAAATCCCCCTAAATCCCCCTTTTTCAAAGGGGGACTTTTGGATCAAAAGGGGACTCTTCGGCAAAGTAAAAAAGGACGACCTATTTCACCGCCGCCAGGCACTTGGGGCAGAGGGTCGGATGCTCGGCATCCTCACCAAGCTTCTCGTCGTAGCACCAGCAGCGCTCGCACTTCTCGCCCGGCGCCGCGCTGACCGCAATCTCCAGCGCCTCGCCACCTTCCGACTGGTACACATCGCCGCTAAGCTCGTCTGCAAGCCCTGCCTTGGAAACGATGAAGATCTGGGCCAGTTCGCCTTCGAATTCCTTGAGCAGTGCCGCGGTATCGCCTGTGGCCTTGATGGCAACCGCAGCGTCCAGCGAATGCCCGATGACCTTCTTCACGCGGGCAAGCTCCAGCGCCTTGGAAACCTCGGAGCGCACCTTCATCACCTTCTCCCAGCGCAGCGAAAGGGCATCGTCCTTGGCTTCCGGGGTGAGCGCCGGGAAGAGCGCCAGATGCACGCTCGCCTCGCGCTTGCCCGGCATCACGGCCCAGACTTCTTCGGAGGTGAAGGAGAGCACCGGCGCCATGATGCGAACCAGTGCATCCAGGATCGAGTACATCACGGTCTGGGCGCTTCTCCTGGCCAGCGACGAGCTCTTGCTGGTGTAGACCCTGTCCTTCAGGATATCGAGGTAGAAGGCACTCATCTCAACGGTACAGAAGCCGTTCACGGCATGGTACAGGATGTGGAATTCGCAGTCGTTGTAGGAAGCGAGCACCTTCTCCTTCAAAAGCTCCAGCTGATGCATGGCCCAGCGGTCGATCTCGGGCATATCCGCAATCGCCACCATCTGGGTATCCGGATCGAAGTCGTGGATGTTACCCAGGATATAGCGGCAGGTGTTCCTGATGCGGCGGTAGCTCTCGGAGAGCCGCGTCAGAATCTCCTGGGAGATGCGCAGGTCCTCACGGTAGTCCTGTGCGGCAACCCAAAGTCTCAGCACGTCCGCGCCGAACTTCTTGATCACGTCCTCGGGCGCCACTACGTTACCGACCGACTTGCTCATCTTGCGACCGGCGCCGTCCATGACGAAACCGTGGGTCAGCACGTTCTTGTAGGGAGCTCTGCCGCGGGTGCCGACGCTTGCCAGCAGCGAGGAATGGAACCAGCCGCGATGCTGGTCGCTTCCTTCCAGGTACATATCGGCCGGCGAGCCGAGGTTCGGGCGAAGTTCCAGCACTGCCGCGTGGGATACGCCGGAATCGAACCAGACGTCCAGGATGTCGGACTCTTTGTCGAACTCGGTCTTGCCGCAACTAGGGCAACAGGTCCCTTCCGGCAGGAACGCCGCGGCATCCCAGTCGTACCAGATGTCGGAGCTGTGCTCGGTGAAGAGATCAGCCACATGATGCATGATCTTGCCGTCGGCCAGCACTTCGCCGCAGCTCTTGCAGTAGAAGGCCGCGATCGGCACTCCCCAGGAGCGCTGCCGGGATACGCACCAGTCCGGGCGATTCTCGATCATCCCGTAGATGCGCTCTTTGCCCCACTTGGGGATCCAGTTAACGTTGTTTATCTCTTGCAGGGCTTTGTCGCGCAGGCCGTTCTTCTCCATGGAGATGAACCACTGCTCGGTAGCCCGGAAGATGATCGGCTTCTTGCAGCGCCAGCAATGCGGGTAGGAATGGGAAATTTCCTTGTGTCCCATCAGCGCGCCGACTTCGATCAGCTTCTCGATGACGTTCTTGTTGGCATCGAAGACGAACTGGCCGGCGAAGAACTCGATGTTCTCGTAAAACTTGCCGCGGTTGTCGACCGGATTGTAGATCTCCAGCCCTTCCTTAAGCCCCAGCTCGTAGTCTTCCTGGCCGTGGCCCGGTGCCGTGTGCACGCAGCCGGTACCGGCCTCAAGGGTGACATGCTCGCCCAACAGGATGATGGAATCCTGATCGTAGAAAGGATGACGGCAGAGCCTCTTCTCGAGGATGGTGGAGGGGAACGTGGCAACCACCTCCCCTTCTGCCCCGATCTCCTTCAGGAAACTCTCCTTCAGGCCGTCGGCTACGATGACGATCTCGTCATTGACCAGGAGCGCCGCGTACTCAAGCTCCGGATGGATTGCGATGGCGAGGTTGGCCGGCAGGGTCCAGGGGGTGGTGGTCCAGATGACCATGGACGCTTTTTTGCCGGCAAGCTCCGGCACTGCTGAGTCTAAGTCCTCCTTGAGCGCAAACTTTACGAAGACCGACGGGGACTTGTGGTCGGCATATTCCACCTCGGCTTCGGCCAGAGCCGTGCCGCAGGAGGAGCACCAGTGCACCGGCTTCTTCCCCTTGTAGAGGCCGCCGTTCTCGGCAAAGCGGGCCAATTCGCGGGCGATTGCCCCCTCGTAGCTGTGATGCAGGGTAAGGTAGGGATTATTCCACTCGCCGAAAATGCCCAGGCGCTCGAACTCGGCGGCCTGGATCGCCACGAACTTGGCGGCGTACTCACGGCAGAGCTTGCGCATCTCGAGCTTGGAAATGTCCTTCTTCTTGGAGCCGAGGTTCTTCTCCACCTGCAACTCGATGGGGAGTCCGTGGCAGTCCCACCCCGGAACGTAGGGGGCGTCGAAGCCGTTCATCCTCTTGCTCTTCAGGACGATGTCTTTCAGTATCTTGTTCAGGGCGTGTCCGATGTGGATATGCCCGTTGGCGTAGGGGGGGCCGTCGTGCAGGACGTAACGCGGTCTACCTTTCCCGGTCTCTTCGAGCTGGGAATAGAGCGCGCTCTGCTCCCACTGCTTCAGCATCTCGGGTTCGCGCTGGGGAAGATTTCCCTTCATTGGGAAAGCTGTCAGGGGCAGATTGAGTGTTTCTTTGTAGTCCATTGTTGCGGCCTCCGCTATTGGTAAAAACCCTGTAAAGAAACGCTTATAACTACAAGCAAACCCTCGTAATGTCAAGCTCAAACGCGGACTTCCGCGGGATTAAGGCTCCCCCCTCCCCCAGCCCCTCCCATAAAGGGAGGGGGGCTTACACTCCTCCATCAAGGGATGGGTGCATAAACCCTCGTAAGAGAGCCAGGGATAGCTTCTACAAGCATGGGTTACAAATTCATTGGAATAGTGTATAAAGCGGAAGCGCCGGCACTAATGTGCCGCGTCCATATCACTGTTCCCATAGTTCAGAGGGAGTTTCATGCAAAACAAGAGTCAGGATTCATACTGGGGCGGGATCGTCAAAGCCCTCGGTTTGGTGTTCGGCGACATCGGCACCAGCCCTATATACACGCTTACCGTAGTCTTTACCTTGACCAAGCCGACCGTCACCAACGTCTACGGCATACTCTGCCTGGTTTTCTGGACCATGACCATCCTGGTGACTGCCGAGTACGCCTGGCTGGCGATGAGCCTCGGCAAGAAGGGACAGGGTGGCGAAATCGTCCTGCGGGAGATCATCATCAAGCTGTTCCGCAAAGGGCGGGTGCTCGGCTTTGCCGGGTTTCTCTCTTTCCTCGGGGTCTCGCTGCTGCTGGGCGACGGGGTCATCACCCCCGCCATCTCGATCCTCTCCGCCGTGGAAGGGCTCCTGCTGATACCGGGGCTTGAGGCCACCCGCCAGGGAGTCCTGGTAGTCATCGCGGCGCTGATCGCCATCACCTTGTTCTTTTTTCAATCGCGGGGCACCGACAGGATGGCCGGCATCTTCGGTCCGGTCATGGTGGTGTATTTCGGCGCGCTGCTGGTCTCCGGGCTGGTCTCCATATCCGGCACCCCCGGCATTGTAGCGGCCATCAATCCCATGTACGCGATAGATTTCTTCCGGGAAAACGGCCTGGCCGGCTACATCGTGCTCTCCGAGGTGATCCTCTGCGCCACTGGCGGCGAGGCACTCTACGCCGACATGGGACACCTGGGCAAGAAGCCGATCATCCGCGCCTGGTATTTCGTTTTTGCCGCACTTTACCTGAACTACCTGGGCCAGGGCGCCTTCCTGCTGGGGCACCTCGACGCCAAGAACATCCTGTTCTCCATGATCCAGTCCCAGTCCCCCATGCTCTACATCCCGTTCCTGATCCTGACCATCATGGCGACCATCATCGCTTCCCAGGCCATCATCAGCGGCGTGTTCTCCATCGTTTACCAGGGGATCACCACCCGGCTCATGCCGCTTTTCAAGGTGGAGTACACCTCCACCCACATTCAGTCTCAGATCTACATCGGAGCCGTCAACTGGACCCTTATGTGCGCCGTCATCTTCGTGATGTTCTTCTTCCAGAAGTCCGGTAATCTGGCGGCAGCCTACGGCATGGCGGTAACCGGCTCCATGACCATCACTGCTCTTATGATGATCATCGTCTTTTCCAAGACCACCAAGAAATGGAAGGTGCCGATCGTAGCCGTGATCGCCGTGATCGACCTGATCTATTTCACCTCCACCTTCCACAAGATACCGCATGGCGCCTACTGGTCCATCATCCTGGCCTCGATCCCGTTCATCACCATCCTGGTCTGGACCAACGGGCAGCGCGCCCTTTACCGCTCCCTGCGCCCGCTTGATCTGGACACCTTCCTGCTTTCTTATGAGCAGATCCACGCCAAAGGGAAAAACATCCCGGGTGCTGCGCTTTTCTTCCTGAAGGAATTGAACGTGATTCCACCTTATATAATTCATTGCATGATACGCGCGAACATCATCTATGAGCGTAACATCTTGATTTCCATCGTCCGCACCGATGAGCCGTTCGGGAACATCTGCCGGCACAAGACCGACGTCGGCACCGGGCTCGAGTTCTTCCAGATCAGTGCCGGTTACATGACCGTCCTTGATATCGAGAAACAACTTAAAGAGAATGGCATCTCCGAGAAGGTGATCTTCTACGGCATCGAGGATATAGAGACCAAGAATCCGATCTGGAAGCTGTTCGCCCTGTTCAAGAAGCTGACTCCAAACTTCGTGCAGTTCAACAAGCTGCCAGCCACCAAACTGCAAGGGGTTATGACTAGGGTCGAGATGTAACTAACAAAAAAACAGGCCGCCTCCAGCGATGGAGAGCGGCCTGTTTTTAATTTAAGTAGCTTGCAGCAGCTGAGCGCTGCCATGCCCACGCTTATACAGCGTCCAGCAAATTGCCCCAGTTGTCCTTGATCTGAATGCGGTGCAAGGCATTCACGCCGTTCACCTCGTAGATGATCTTTTCCGCTTCAGCCTCGGTCAGCCCCACCTTGGGGCGCACTCCCATCCAATGGGTGGATTGTCCCGACTGAGTCTCAAGAGGGCGCGGCAGAGGCGGCCCTGGCTTGTACTTCTTGTCGAAGAACAATGCCGCTTCGTATTGGGACCCGTTTTTGACCAAGCAGACTTCCAGTAAGGCACCGGTACTCTGCAGGACCCTTTCTACGATCACTTCCTGAACTTCCATTGCCTCTGGCATATCCAGATATTCATTCATATATGGCCTCCTTTTTTGTCTGCGTGGGGACATTGCTGAAACGATAAAACATTCTTTTCGGCCCGAAGTCCCAAAACTTTAACCGAACTTGCCGACAATAGTCCCCTCTCCCGAAGGGGGGTTAGGGAGGGGGAACCGTGCCAGCTCTTCGCCAGAAGCTGCAGGCTTCCCCGTCCCTACCTCCCCCCGCTGGGGGGAGGAGAGATGATAAAGGCTGATTAGATGGTGCTTTCTCTAAATCAAAACCGCGGCAACGGCGGCTGCGGCATTAAACAACCCGCATCCTGACCACTAGCGGGAGATGGTCCGATGCCACGCGGGTCAGCTTGGTCTGGGGAATCTGTACGCTTTCCACGACGAGGTTTGGGGATACGAAGAGATGGTCGAATCTAACGATCGGATAGTGACTCGGGAAGGTCCATTCGGTGTGACCGAAACTCAAGCTTTCCTGCTCATCGTTCAGCACGCTCTTCAGATGCTTATGGACGGCGGAACTTGGGAGGGCGTTGAAATCGCCGCACAGGATGATAGGGGGGTGGCAGGCCGGATGCAGCAGCCATTCCGGCCCGGCCAGAACCTTTACCTGCGATGAGCGCTCGGGCGGGGTGAGTCCAAGGTGAGTGTTGACCACCTGCACGGTCTGACCGCAGATGTCGATCTCAACCCAGATCACCCCGCGCGGCACGATAGAGCGGCGCCTGCCTGCCGGTATCAGCCCTCCCGCCCGGACCAGCCGCATGGGAAAGTGGCTCAGCACCACGGCGCCCCAGCGCTCCCGCTCCATATGGCAGAGCCGGCGCGAGGTCTCCAGCAATGCCAGCTCGTGGGCCAAGCTCTGAGCACACCCCCCCTCTTCAGGTCTGAACCTGGCACCGGGCAGTTCCTGCAGGGCCACGATGTCGGGCTGGTAGGTCTCGATCACCTCAGCGATGCGGGCCGGCGAGGTGTGTCGGTCATTGCCGATCAGGCGGTGAACGTTATAGGTCATGAAGGTGAATGAGCACTGTTCTTTCAGCATGGCGCACCTGCTATTTGGATTACCTGCGGATTGACCAACCTCCAAGCTAGCCACATTATACATGCTTTTCCTCTCGTGGCGCCTGATCAAAATCCCAATCGTGTTATCAAACCAGCTGCCATTACCAGCGTTTCATTCTGTGACGTCTCTGTCACTTTCCTCGCACCGCTCTTCTTGACTTGATGCCTCTTGCCAGTACTTTTTACTAGTCCCTTTCCCGTGCCAAGCCTTAAGCCATAGTTATAGTTACCACTTTCCAGAGCGGGGAACCTCAATCACGCTTTTTTGCGAGCTGGTAGCCACCTCTGAGCAAATCACCCGCGCCGGTCGCCTGGAAAAACCAGGCACCGCGCAGACTGCATCCGCAGAAGGAAGGGAGGAAGGCGGAAGCCGGTTTGGAGCGGGGTGAGCGGCGGGGTATAATGGGCACCCGCAATTTTTCAATAACTCTTCCTTTTAACGTAGGGGCGAACCTTGTGTTCGCCCGGGTCCAGCGTGATTCCGAGGGAAATGGTGAGCAACAAATCTGGGCGAACACAAGGTTCGCCCCTACAGATATCCACTAACTTGATGACAGTGCCCCCAAGGGGTTTTACCCGACACCAATCGCTGCAACCGCTGACCAGACAGGAGATACCCGATGAACACCAAGAGAATCAGCTTCCCCAATGCCCGGGGCGAGCAGCTAGCGGCCAGACTGGAACTCCCGGGTGACGAGCAGCCGGTCGCCTACGCCATTTTCGCCCACTGCTTCACCTGTTCCAAGAACATCAAGGCTGCCGTGAACATCAGCCGCGCCATGAGCAGCAGGCGCATCGCCGTCCTGCGCTTCGACTTCACCGGCCTTGGTGAGAGCGAGGGCGATTTCGCCGCCACCACTTTTTCCTCCGAAGTGAGCGATCTGCTGGCTGCGGCTCAGTTCCTGGAGCGGGAGTACGCCGCCCCTAGTCTGCTGGTTGGCCATTCTCTGGGAGGCGCAGCCGTACTGGCAGCGGCCGCGGCAATTCCCTCGACCAAAGCCATAGCCACCATCGCAGCCCCCTTCGACCCGGCCCATTTACGACACCTTTTAGGGGAGTCCGCCGAGGAGATCGAGCGCCTGGGGCAGGCGACCGCCAACATCGGCGGTCGCGACTTCACCATCGGCAAGAGTCTGCTGGACGATTTGGAGGCCCACCGACCTGCGGAAACCTTGCGGGGCCTGAAGGCTGCGCTGCTTATCATGCATTCCCCCGGCGACCAAGTGGTCGGCATAGAAAACGCCGCCAAAATCTATCAAGCAGCCTCCCATCCCAAGAGTTTCATCTCCCTGGACAAGGCCGACCACCTGCTCTCCGATGCGGCAGACTCTCGCTACGTAGGAGAGACCATCGCCACCTGGGCCGACCGATATCTGGGAGTTCCCGAGTCTACGCCCGCCTCACGCCTCCCCCCACACGTTATTGACAACCGGGTCACCGCACGTACCGGTGCCGCCGGCTTTCGCACCGAGATGTTTGCCAACGGGTTCAGCCTGATCGCTGACGAACCGGTGCAGTACGGCGGCACCAATGAGGGTCCCTCGCCTTACGAGTACCTGCTGGCAGCTCTCGGCGCCTGCACCGCAATGACAGTGCAGATGTACGCGCAGCGGAAACAGTGGCCATTGGAGGAGGCATTGGTGCGTCTTTCCCATCACAAGGTCCATGCGGAAGACTGCGAGAACTGCGACCAGGAAGATCGGCGCATAGACCTGTTCAAGCGAGAGCTTGAGTTTAATGGGGAACTGGACGAGGCGCAGAAGCAAAGACTGCTGGAGATCGCGGAGAAATGTCCGGTACACCGTACCCTCACCGGCCAAATCCAGATCGAGACCACGCTACGAAAGGAGGAGCCTGCCCGATGAAGAAACTGTAGGAGCGTCATTCCCGCCGCGATTGTCTGCGGATCAATCGCGGCAGGAATGCCGCTTCCTACAGGAGGCCTCGGTACGTTCCCCCAACCTACTGTCTGTCCGGTTTAGCTCCTGCACTCCTCCTCCTAAGTAACTTAAACGTAATTACCTGAAATAGGGCCGCCGCAGGCGGCGCGGGACGCTCCGTGGCAATTCCCTCATCCGCCCCTTCGGGGCACCTTCTCCCGGAGGGAGAAGGAACTAATGCATACCCTGCCCTCCCCGCCAGGTTCGTCTTGCCCTTTTCTACCTTTTCCCGGGCCCTGAACAGGCCTCCAGTTTTTTGCTTAATTTGTTTACGCAGCTGCCGATAGGTCTAATGAAAGTAGTGTCAAAGCTTCTCTAAGGAGAATTCCATGCGGAACAAAACGAAATTTGGTACCAAGATCCTTTGGCTTGTGCTGGTGAGCAGCATAGGCCTCGCTTTAGTTACGACTGCGATATCGCTCAAGCTGTACATCAGCTCCTACAACAGTTTCCTGGACTCGTACCGCAATTCCCTCTTCGCCGATTTCGACAGTCAGGCCAAAAGCCAGGTACAATCCGCCGTCAGTATGCTCCAGAAGGTTTACGAAAGGGAGCAACGCGGAGAGCTGAGCCCGGAACAAGCCAGATTGATCGCTGCCGAGCTGCTCCGTGGCATGAAATATGGCGACTCCGGTTACTTCTGGGCCGATACCACGGAAGGGGTGAATGTGGTACTGCTCGGCAAGCCCGTCGAAGGGACCAGCCGCATTAATTTGCAAGACGCCAAAGGCAAGTACCTGGTTCAGGAGATACTGAAGGCGGGGATTGCCGGCGGCGGCTTTACCGACTACTGGTTTCCCAAGGCAGGAGAGACCACAGCGCAACCCAAGCGTGGCTACTCTCTGCTCTTCAAACCGTATGGCTGGGTGGTAGGAACGGGCAACTACGTCGATGACCTGAATGCCCTGGTGGAAAAATCAGCTGCCACGCATAAAGAGCGCCTGAAGAAGGAGATCATGCTGATCCTTGTGGTAATGGGAGTGGCGATCTGTCTTATCACTGCGGTATCCCTCATGGTGACGCGCAGACTGTTGCGCCAGATCGGTACCGAGCCTGCCCATCTGGCTGAGATTGCCGACAGGGTTGCCGAAGGGGACCTGAGCTGTCACTTTGAGCTAGGCAAGGGAGGAATCTACGAAGCGATGCGCCGGATGGTGGACCAGTTGCGTCAGGTGATGGACCGTGCCAATCAAAGCTCCCACTCGGTCTCCTCCGCTGCAGTGGAGCTAAATAGCAGCGCTGAACAGATGGTAAATTCGTCGAACCAGATCGTGAGCCAGGCAGAGATGGTGGCAACAGCCAGCGAGCAGATGGCTTCCACCAGTATCGCCATCGCCGACAGCTGCCACCAGGCAGCCGAAAACTCCACTCAGGCGAGCAAGACCGCCCTTAACGGAGCCTCGATTGTGCAGGATACGGTGGACCGGATGGCCCGTATCGCACAAAAAGTGAGCCATTCAGCGTCTGTCGTCGAGCAACTCGGAGTACGCTCCGACCAGATCGGCACCATCGTGGCAACCATAGAAGACATAGCCGATCAGACCAACCTGCTTGCGCTCAATGCTGCCATCGAGGCGGCCCGCGCGGGTGACCAGGGACGTGGTTTCGCAGTGGTAGCCGACGAGGTACGCGCGCTTGCCGATCGGACCACCAAGGCGACTCATGAAATCGGCAAGATGATAAAGAGCATCCAGTCGGAAACCAAGCAAGCGGTCCAGGCGATGGAAGAAGGGGTTCACGAGGTGCAACAGGGAACCAACGAGGCAGCCAAATCCGGGCACGCGCTGGAAGAGATCCAGGGGAGGATCAGGGAGGTCACCCTGCAGATCAACCAGATCGCCACCGCCGCCGAGGAGCAGAGCGCGGCCACACGTGAAATCACGGACAACATCCAGCAGATATCCAGCGTGGTGCAGATGGGGGCGCAGAGTTCGCAGGAAATAGGCAATGCCTCATCGGACCTCTCCGTGCTATCGGTAGGATTACAGGACCTGGTCAGGAAGTTCCGGCTCTAACCCGAGAGTTCTGCCCCTGACGCAGAACCGAGGCTTCTGCCACTGCCCCATAACCGGGGGCGACTGCTGGAACATCAGACCCCGCAAAGCAGACACAAAGACGGCCGGAACAGCTAATAGCAGCTATTCCGGCCGTTGTTCGATGCAACCTCAGGACATCAGGAAAGCCGCTACAGTCTCAACACCTTCCTCTGATCGCACTCCATGCAGAGCCTCTCCAGATTTCCTCCCGCCGATGCGTGGGCAATCACGATCTCATCGGCATATCCAATCATCATTTTGTTGCGCTGGAAGCACTTCGACTCGCAAGCGTGGCTAACGCTGTCGGCATAGCGGGTGATGACGAGCAAGCGGCCGGCATCTATGGGAGCGTTTAGTTCCGGATCCAGCTTCTGCAGTCCCTTGGCAAGCGCAATGATTACCGGCTGCGTCCCTTGCAAAAGCCGGCTGAGCACGTCCCGCTCAATGGGGGAATGATATCCGGAGATAACGCAAACCCCCTGCTCACGCTGCTCATCTGCCCAGTGACCAGACTTAGCCGCCGTGGTCTCAGGGTATTTGCGTGAGCAGAGGAAGGCGACCTTGTAAAGCTTGAGCAAGTCAAGATTGCCGACTGAGTGCATAGGGTATGCTCCGGATTTCCCAAAAGGGTAGGTCGGCCAACTCCACCTGAGAAGTAAGGGATGCCGACTATTCGCTCCCCCTCCCTTTATGGGTGTAGGGTGGGGGAGGATCCTTCCTTACTTCGGCACCACCGGGTAACCTGCGTTGCTCCACTGATGATAGTTCACTTCCTTTTTGAGCCGATCAATGCTACCACACCGTTTCCTGAGCACAATTCGCCTTTATTGGCGCTGGAGCTCAAATGTATGGCTGGCAACCAGCATAAAGGCGCCGCTCGCATCATGGTTCCAGCGCTCCACGATGCATTGCCGTGGAGTTTCTTTTTCCTGATAACGGATCAGGTTCACCGAGTTGGGTATTTGTCCGCGCAGGCGTGTGGAAACGGCGGTGCCTGCCAGCACTGACCAGACAGGCCGCTGCAGGTCGGTGAATTCCTGGTGCAGGGGCCGTATATGAGGGAGATGGATATGCCCACCCAGAATCAGGTCTGCGCCGGCTTTGGACCAGGCGTGGATTGCGGCTTCGCGACCACGCAGCAGGTTCTTGTGATCGCTCGCCTGAGTGACGTGAACCGGCTGATGGGTCACCACAATACGCAGTTGCTCAGCCTTGGCAGTCAGCAGACGGCGGCTGACCCGGTCGACCTGTTCCAAGGAAACGCTTCCGGCAGTGTGGCGCAATGGCTGGGTTGTGTTCACGCACAGCACCAACAGGTCCGGCGACTCGAATTCCGGTTCCAGGTTGCTTCCGAAGGAGCGCTGGTGGTTTTGGTAGGGGGAGATCAGGCGTCCCAGAATATTGAAGAGAGGGATGTCGTGGTTGCCCGGCAGCACCAGAATGTTGGATACTGGCATACGCTTGAGGAAACTCACAGCTGCCCTAAACTCGGCACGGCGGGCCCGCATGGTTACATCGCCAGAGAGAACCAACAGATCAGGGGAATGCTCCTTTGCCAGTTGCAGCAGCGCTTCGACGACCTCTGGTTGCTCGGTCCCGAAATGGGTATCGGATATTTGCAATACGATGCTCACGAGGTCGGCGCCTCCGTTTCGGACACAGGGGAGACCAGCAGGAGCAGTGGGTGCGGGGCCACCCTGAAGAGTAGAGGAGGGAGCAGCCAGTTTATCTCACCGTCGGTGGCGACCTTGATGCGACGTTTGCGCAGAGGGCTGACGGTAAGGCTGGTAAAAGATAAACTGGAAACAGTGTCGGCCTCCCCGAGCCTTCCCATGGCAGCATGAATCAGGAGCGACAGCATTTGCAGTACCCCCTTCGCCTTAACCACGATAAGTGCCAGTTGCCCCAGCTGAACCGCGCTCGCTTCCGGAAGCCCCACCTCCTCCAATTGCAGGCGGTTGTTTTCCACCATGAGAGTGGAAGTTTCGATCACGATTTTTTCATCTCTCTGCTCCAGAGTCAGGACTAGTTGACGAGGAGGGGTAAGTGCCGTCAGCAGGGCAGAGAAAAAGGCCACCAGCCGCGTGCGCCCGAACTTCTGCTTGTGGGCCTCCCGGTTCTCCAGCAGCTTTGGATAGAGGCCGAGACTCGCGTTTACCAAGAAGAGCCGATCGTTGACCAGCCCCACCTGCACCGGTCGCACCACCCCGTGGAGTACCAGCCTGGTGGCCTCAGCCGTATCGAGAGGAATCCCGTGGGTGCGGCAGAAATAGTTGAAGGTCCCCTGCGGCAAAACTCCAAAGGGGCAGCCGCTAGCCAGCACTGCATTTGCCACCGCATTTATCGTCCCGTCGCCCCCCGCCGCAACCACTATTCCTTTTTGCTGCCGTGCAAGCTCCACAGCCTGTCGGGCAACCTCAGGCAAATATCCGCTCTTGGTGACGCGCCAAAGACGATAAGTTCGCCCGGCTTCGGAGAGCACCTCCCGAATAGCCGCTTCTCTGCTGTCCGCGTCTTTATCGCCGGAGCCGGCATTCATCACTACGAAAATGGGACCTTGCGTGGGCACAGTCTGTTCGGGTGGTAGGGACAAGAGAACTCCTTAGCAGGCATCGTGGTTAAGGGGGCTGGGCGGCGGTGTCTGTTTGCCGTCTAAAGTCGGCAAGTTCTTGAGTTTATCATACCTGCACTGCGTCCTCTTCCCCGTGGACACGCACTTTCACCCATCGGCGATTGCGAAGCGCTCGACCAGTTCCTCTGCCGGATAGACAATCAGGTATTCCCGCACGCCGAACCGCTCGTAAAGAGCCTTCTTCTCTCTCTTGTCTTTCAGTGCTGTAGAGGGAGACAGAATCTCGACAATTAGGTCAGGGGCGCCTTGGATGTTATTGTCGGTGATTTTGTTTTTGTCACAGATGATAAGAAGGTCCGGCTGAACAATATTACGCTCATAGCCTCCCTCCCTTTGCTTGTCAGCCGTAGCCTTGGCGAAGGCTGATGGGAATGGGAGGGGGAGCCGGACAACCTTTAATTAACGGCGAAAAGCTCTGGGTCTATCCGGTCTTTCTATCGAGGCTCCTGTACTGGATCGCTTCGGAGATGTGGTGCTCGGCTATCCCGGCGCTCCCTTCCAGGTCGGCGATGGTGCGGGCCACCTTCAAGATCCGCGTGTAACTTCTGGCGGAGAGCCCTAGACGGTCGGTGACCATCTCCAGCATCCGGTTTCCGGCCTGATCCGTCTCGCAGAACTTACGGATCATCCGCGCAGTCATCTGGGCGTTGCAGCGCACCTTGGTGCCGGCAAAGCGCTCCTTCTGCACCTCGCGCGAGCGCGCCACCCGCGCCGCAATGGCACCGGAGCTCTCGGCCTCGCCCCGATCGGCAAGATCGCGGTACTTTACGGCGGGGACTTCGATGTGGATGTCGATCCGGTCCAGGAGAGGGCCGGAGATGCGGGAACGGTAATGCTGGATCATGAGCGGAGTGCAGGAACAAAGATGAATCGGATCGGCGTGATAGCCACAAGGACACGGATTCATTGCGGCGACAAGCATTATACGCGAAGGATAGGTGACGGAGGAGAGAGCACGGGAGATGGTGACCCTGCCATCCTCCATCGGCTGGCGCAGCACTTCGAGGACGTGTTTCTTGAATTCCGGCAGCTCGTCAAGAAAGAGGACGCCATTGTGGGAAAGGGAGACCTCGCCGGGCTTCGGGGTGTTGCTCCCTCCGATCAGGCCGACGTCGGATATGGTGTGGTGCGGGGAGCGGAATGGCCGGCAAGAGATCAGTGCGTGATCCCGCTCCAGAAGCCCCATTACGCTGTAGACCTTGGTGGTCTCAATCGCTTCCTCAAAGAGCATGGGCGGGAGGATGGAGGGGATACGCCGCGCCAGCATGGTCTTACCTGAACCGGGAGGACCTATCATCAGGAGATTATGTGACCCGGCCGCCGCCACCTCCAGTGCACGTTTGGCGTGTTCCTGCCCCTTCACCTCGGAGAAATCGTCGCCAACCTCTCCACCCTGGCTGAAAAGCCCGGCTATGTCGGCGATATAGGGAGGAATCTCTATGGCGCCATTTAGGAAGTCAACGACCTGGGAGAGTTCGCTAACGCCGATCACCTCGATCCCCTCGACGACTCCCCCCTCGCAGACATTTTCAACGGGAATGATGATGCCTGCTAATCCGGCCTCGCGTGCTGCGACCGCGACGGAGAGGCAGCCGCGCACCGGCTTCACCCCGCCGTCCAGAGACAGCTCGCCCAGAAGGATGTAGCGTTGCAACAAATCCCTCTTGATCACACCGGTCGCGGCGAGAATGCCTATCGACATCGGCAGATCGAAGGAGGTCCCCTCTTTCTTCACGTCGGCGGGCGCCAGGTTCACTGTTATTTTTCGGTTGGGAAAGTCGTAGCCGGAGTTCTTGAGGGCGGCCTTCACCCTGTCCTTGCTTTCCTTCACCGCGCCATCGGGTAGTCCGACGGTGGCAAGCTGCGGCAGTCCTTGGGCAATATCCACCTCGACGTCAATGAGGATGGCGTCGATTCCGAGCAGCGCACTGGAGAGGACCTTGGCGAGCATGAGAACCCCAAGTTAGACTACATAGAGTGTGAGGCAGGAGCTGAGAATTGGGTTGGAAATGAAGATTGGTACTTGGATATGGCCGTCGGGTTACGCTGCGCTAACCCGACCTACGTCTGCCTTGCATCCTCCCCCAACCCCTCCTATATAGGGAGGGGGGTAACATAAGGGGAGTTAAGGGTGTTAGAGAATTTCTACTAGTCCCCTCCCCCGGAGGGGGAGGGTTAGGGAGGGGGAACCCTGCCGGTTCTTCGCAAGAAGCCGCCGTCTTCCCCTCTCACGCCTACGTGCTGAAACGCTTCGGCGCGCAAGCCCAACCTCCACCCGCTGGGGGGAGGAGAGATTATAAAGGCCGATAGAGATGGTACTTCTTCTTAAACAAAACGCCAGCCGCTGACGGGTTTGGTTACTGATTACTCTTTCATCATTTCCAGGTAGCGATCGGCGTCGAGCGCGGCCATGCAGCCGGTGCCGGCAGAGGTGATCGCCTGCTTGTACATCTTGTCCTGTACGTCGCCCGCGGCGAAAACGCCGGGAACGCTGGTTGCTGTGGAGTTCCCGTCACTGCCTCCGGCGGTCCGCAGATAGCCGTCTTCCATCTCCAGTTGGCCGTCGAAGATCTGGGTGTTCGGCTGATGCCCGATGGCGATGAAGCAGCCGTGCACCGGGATCACCTTGTCGGTACCGCGGGTATGCCGGATCCTGATCCCGGTAACACCGGATTCGTCGCCCAAGACCTCCTCAAGACGGTGGTTCCACTCGATGGTGACATTGCCGTTTTTGGTCTTCGCTATCAACCTGTCGGCCAGGATCTTTTCCGAGCGGAACTGGTCCCTGCGGTGCACGATGGTTACGTGACTTGCGATGTTGGCAAGATAGAGGGCCTCCTCGACCGCAGTGCTGCCGCCGCCGATAACGGCTACCGGCTTGCCGCGGTAGAAAAAGCCGTCGCAGGTGGCACAGGCCGAAACGCCCTTCCCCTTGAAAGCATGCTCCGACGGGAGTCCCAGGTATTTGGCAGAAGCGCCGGTTGCTATAATGAGTGCATCGCAGCTATAGGTTCCGTTATCGCCTTCGAGTACAAACGGCGGCTTGGTGACCTGTGCGCTGTGGATATGGTCTTGGATGAATTCCGTTCCGAAACGCTCCGCGTGCAGGCGCATGCGCTCCATCAGATCGGGTCCCTGCACTCCGTCCGGATCTCCCGGCCAGTTGTCCACCTCCGTCGTAGTCATCAGTTGCCCCCCCTGCTGCAATCCGGTAATCAGGACGGGATTCAGGTTCGCGCGCGCCGCATAGACCGCTGCGGTGTAGCCGGCGGGACCTGAGCCGAGGATGATGAGACGGTGGTGAATCGGTTCCATTTTACTGACCTCCAAATGAGAATTTGGCGGAAAGATAGCAGTATATCCGCAAAATTGCAAGGCGGCAAACCGCTAAGTGATTGACCGAAATAAGCGCCTCTGCTAAGATTAGAATCATTCTGGAATATAATGAGAAGGGGGCGAATTATGAAAAAGTACCTGGTTTTAGCTTTATCCTTGGCATTACTCGGAGGCACTCAGGCCATGGCTAGAGACATCAGCTTTGGACGCGGACTCGATCAAGGTTCATTCAGAACTTTGAGCAAAGAAGCGGGTGCTGCCATCTCTTTCAAGAATATGGCTCCGGCGGAACCTCTCGGCATCCTCGGTTTTGATGCCGGGATCGAGGTTTCTGCTGCCCAGATCCATGATGACAGCGGGTATTGGGAGGCAGCTTTCGGTGAGGATGCGCCTGCATTTCTCCTGCTTCCTAAACTGCGCGTCAGGAAGGGTCTTCCTTTAAGCATCGATGTCGGCGCCATGTACTCCTATGTGCCGGGTTCCAACATTAGACTGTACGGGGTAGAGGTGAGCAAGGCGATCCTTGACGGGACTGCGGCAACGCCTGCGCTCGGCATCCGCGGCACTTACACACGGCTCAGCGGCGTTGACGATCTCGATCTGCAGACAGCAGGGGTTGACGCATCGATCAGCAAAGGCTTTCTTTTCCTGACACCTTATGCAGGCGGCGGCGCTGTCTGGATCAACAGTAAGGCCCAAGGCAACCTGCGTGCCTTTTCTCCCGGCCTCGAGACGGAAAACATCTGGCAGCCGCGCGTTTTCGCAGGCCTTCAGGTCTCACCTCTTCCGCTTCTGGGCTTTACCATCGAGGCTGAGTATCAGGCACGCCCGATCTATTCGTTAAAGGCAGCCCTCAGCTTCTAGAATATCGAGTCAGGAGGGGGCTTGGTCCCCCTCCTACTGGGGTACATCATGCACGCCGATACCCAACTGGATAAGAGCATAACGGGACGTTTCAAGTACGCCATCATCCTGACAGCGGCAACCCTCATTGCGGAAATCGTGGGGGGGGTCTGGACCAACTCTCTGGCTTTACTCTCCGATGCAGCACACGTCTTCCTTGACCTGTTCGCATTACTTTTATCACTGGGCGCGATAAAGCTCGCCTCCTACCCTACAAGCGATACCAGAACCTTTGGCTGGCACAGGATGGAGGTATTCGCCTCCTTCATAAACGGCTCCACCATCTTCCTGATCGCGGTCATCATCTGCTACGAGGCGATTGGCAGGATCGTCCAGCCCGAGGCGGTCAAGAGCCTCCCGATGCTGCTGATTGCCGGCGTCGGCCTGATAACTAATTTAATTGCCGCGGGTGCGCTGCATTCCCACTCACACGACGACCTGAACGTTCGGAGCGCCTTTCTCCACCTGGTAGGGGACGCGGCGGCCTCGGTGGGCGTCATCGTCGGCGGCATCATCATGTACTTCACCAACTGGTATGTGCTTGACGCGATCATCTCGGTCGGCATCGGCTTCGTCATCTTCTGGGGCTCCTGGCGCGTGATGCGGGAATCGGTTCACATCCTGCTCGAAGGTGTGCCTCGCGGCATTGAAGTAAGCGAGGTGGAAGCCGCCATCCTGGAGGTGGAAGGGGTCCAGGAGGTGCATCACGTAAACATCTGGACCATCTGCTCCCATATCATTGCACTTTCGGGTCACGTAGTGGTCCCGGCGACCTTCCGGGGCGAGCACGGCGGCATGCTCAGAAAAATCGAAGAGCAGCTGTTCGAGCGCTTCCACATCTCTCACACCACGCTGCAGGTAGAGAGCACCCGTTGCACCGATACCGAAGGTGCCAAGCAGTTCCGCCACCGGCCGCGCGCTTCCTCACTAGCGCACGCGCACGCGCATCCTCACCACCATCCGCACGGCAGTTGCAGCGGCCATCATCATTAACCTTCCGCATGGTAGTTGCGGCAATCATCACTAACCTTCCGGACGGTAGCTAATGCTTGACTACAACCTGATCCTGGACGCGGCCCAGAGGCTTAAGAAAAGGGTGCGTCGCACGGAACTGATCCACGCCCAACATTTCAGCGAGCGGCTCGGATTTCCCCTCTATTTCAAATGCGAAAACCTGCAGCGGACCGGCGCCTTCAAGATCAGGGGCGCCCTCAACTTCATGACCTCGCAGCCGCGCCAGGCCCTCTCCGGTGGCGTGATCACCGCATCGGCAGGAAACCATGCCCAGGGCGTAGCCTTCGCGGCTGATCTCCTTGGCGTGAAGGCCGTGATCTACATGCCTGAAAGTACCCCGCCACAGAAGGTATTCTCGACCCGCGACTACGGCGCGGAAGTCATCCTGGAAGGAAAGAACTTCGATGAGGCCTGCGCCGCGGCACTTAAGCAGGCCGAGTTGAGCGGCGCTCTCTTCGTGCATCCCTTCAACGATCCTCTGGTTATGGCTGGGCAGGGAACCATCGGGCTGGAGATCCTGGAGGACCTCCCGGATCTGGCCAACATCCTGGTCCCGATCGGTGGCGGCGGGCTGATTGCAGGAATCGCCCGCGCCATCAAGGAAACCCACCCTCACGTGAGGATCATCGGCGTCGAGTCGGCCGCAGCACCTTCCATGCAGCTCGCTCTGCAAAAAGGGCATGTGATCACAGTCCCGATCCGTGCCAGCCTGGCCGACGGCATCGCCGTGAAGACAGCCGGCAGCGCGACTTTTCCGGTGATCAGAGAGTTGGTCGACGAGGTGGTGCTGGTCGAGGAGGAGGAGATTGCCCAGGCGATCGTCTCGCTTCTGGAGCGAAACAAACTGATGGTGGAGGGAGCCGGCGCGGTCGGGCTGGCGGCACTCTTAAACGGCAGGGTAAAGCGGCTTTCCGGGAAGACGGTAGCCCTTCTTTCCGGCGGCAACATCGATGTCAAGACCATCGCAGTGGTGGTCGAGCGAGGGCTTTTGGCGGCGGGTCGTTATCTGAAACTCAAAGTCGAGCTCGATGACGTCCCAGGCGCGCTGGCGCGGCTCGCCACCGAGATCGCCGAAACCAGGGCCAACATCTCGATCATCACCCACGACCGGCGCTCGGAATCATTACCGATAGGAAAGACAGAGGTGATCGTGGAATTGGAAACCAGGGGAGCGGAGCATATTCAGGATGTGATCCGCCACCTGTCGCAGAGCGGACATAAGCTGGAAGTGATGAAATGAAAATATCTATGCAGCAGGATGCCCGTTGATCACCCTGAGGAAGGCATCACCATAGCGGGCTAGCTTGTGCTGCCCCACCCCGGTTATCTTCAACAATTCCCACTTGTCCTTCGGCAGCTGTGACGCCATCTCCGCGAGGGTGGCGTCGGCGAACACTACGAAAGGCGGCACCTGCTGCTCGTCGGCGATCTCCTTGCGCAGGGCTCTCAACTCCCGGAACAACTCCCCGTCGTAGGTCTGCTTCTTAGCCGCAGACTTCTTCTCGACCACCCGCGTATCACGCGGTCTGGCAAGCTCCAGTCGCTCCTCGCCCCTCAAAAGTGGACGCGCCCGCTCGGTCAACTTCAGTACGCTAAAGTTCGCCAAATCCTGCTCCAGGTAACCGAGATGCACAAGCTGGCGCAGCAGATTGCCCCACGCCTCCTGGGATATCTCCTTACCGATGCCAAAAGTCGAGAGCTTGTCGTGCTTGAGCTCCAACATGCGCTGGTTCTGGGAACCTCGCAGCACATCAATGACGTGCCCCATGCCGAAGCGCTGTCCGACCCGAAATACGCATGACAGCGCCTTGCGCGATTCATCAGTGGCATCGAAGCGCTCGGGCGGGCTCTCGCAGATATCACAGTTTCCGCAGTCCTTCTCCAGCCGATCCCCGAAGTAGCCTAGCAGCACCCGCCGCCGACATGTCTGAGCTTCGGCAAAGCCGGTCATGCAATTGAGCTTGTGCAGCTCGATCCGGTTCTGTTCCGCGTTGCCGCCGTTACCGATCAGCCCCCGGGCGATGGCTATGTCGCCATAACCGAAAAGGAGCAACGCGTCGGCCGGCAGCCCGTCGCGGCCGGCACGCCCGGTTTCCTGATAGTAACTCTCGATGCTCTTAGGCATGTCGTAGTGGACCACGAAACGGACGTTAGATTTGTCGATCCCCATGCCGAAGGCGACCGTCGCCACTACGACCTTAAGATTGTCCCTCAGGAAATCTTCCTGCACCCTGTGGCGCTCCTTGTCCGGGAGCCCGGCATGATAGGCAGCCGCCTTAATGCCGGCAGCTACCAACTTCTTGGCCACCTCTTCAACACGCTTCCTGGAAAGGGCGTAGACTATGCCCGCCTCATCCTTGCGGCTGGCGAGAAAGCCGGTGAGCTGGTTGAAGGGCTTCTTTTTTTCCACCACACTGTAGCGGATATTGGGGCGGTCAAAGCCGGCAAGATAGCAGGTCGCATCGGATAGCCCGAGACGGGACAGGATGTCGCCCCTGGTCTGGCCATCCGCGGTTGCGGTTAATGCGATCATGGGAACGTGAGGAAAGATCTTACGCAGAGCGCCTAGCTGGGCGTACTCCGGGCGGAAATCGTGCCCCCATTGGGAGACGCAGTGCGCCTCGTCGATGGCGAAAAGCGAGATGGGGAGGGACTTGATCCGTTCCAGGAAGCCGTCGCTCAAAAGCCGCTCGGGAGCGACGTAGAGGAGCTTCAGAGTTCCGGCATGCAGTTCCGCCAGCACGCGGCGAGCCTCGGGTTCGCCAAGTGCCGAGTTATAGCAGGCGGCTGAGACGCCGTTCTCGCGCAGGGCGTCCACCTGATCTTTCATGAGGGAGATGAGCGGTGAGACCACCAAAGCGGTACCGGGAAGGCAAAGCGCGGGAATCTGGTAGCAGAGCGACTTGCCGCCACCGGTTGGCATCAGTACGAAGGCGTCCCCGCCGGAGACCACCTTGTCAACGATCTCCTGCTGCGGAGGCCTGAAGGTTTTGAAACCGAAGACCTCGTTCAGGATCTTTATGGGGGATACCGTCATGCGCTGCCTTTTCCTTTGGATATGACCGCGGCTGCAGCGGGCTAATCCGTCTGTTACATATATGGCCGCGGGATCATCGATGGCAGGGTCGACACGTAGACCAATACATCAAAACAGGTTAAACGAAGTTGTCAACGGCGCGGCAATTCATACAGCATTGGCCGTCGGCAGGTTACCGATACCCAGAGCGCTGATGAAGCCGCGGGTTAGCGGTGCGTTGTTTAACGGCTCCGAGAGGCCGGGACGCAAAAGATCTTCGAAGGCATCCACGTCGTACCAAACAGGGAGCAGCGCCGTGGAAAGCTCCGCAGCACGTGCCTTTTCCAGGCTCCTCTCCAGCACCTCGGGGCCGGACCAGGGGATATCCCTGAAAATGTCGCCATGGGCGCCGTTCACAGCCACCAAATAATATCCGCCGTCCTCCGCAGGACCGAATACCAGGTCGCACCCCGTTTCCATACGTAAGAAGGCCTCCCCAATGAAAGAAAGCGGCAGGTCAGGCGAATCGGTTCCTATCACCACGCGAGCGTCATATCCCAGGGAACTGAGTGTGCTAAAGGCCGCTTCCAGGCGCCCTCCCAGACCGCTCTCGTGCTGAGGAATCAGCGCCACGCCGGGAACGGCATCCCTGAAAAACTGCTCGTTTCCGTGGTAGAAGATCAAGATCTCGACCGGGAGGGTGCGCGCCCTGGCTACCGTGTCCAGGAGCATGCAGCGGTAGAGTTCGGCAGCTTCCTCCGGTGACAGAGGAGGTGTTAGCCGGGTCTTGACCCGGCCGGGAAAGGGAGTCTTGGCAAAGATGGCGAGGGCACGTTTCATTAGAGGAGAGAGCCTTAGACGGGTTAAATGAAGAGCAAAAGCTAGCGTTGTCCACAGTTTTGCTGCTTTTCAACAGAGTTATCCACAGTCAATAAGTTGACCCACATGATCCGACTACTATTTAGTTCTCTCGATTGCGGCATAGGCAGAGTGCTTATGGATCGATTCGAAGTTCTCCGCCTCGACGGAAAACCACGTAATATTATCCATAGATAGCAGCCGCACCGTCGCCTCGCGCACCATATCCTCGACAAAGCGCGGGTTCTCGTAGGCCCGCTCGGTGACGTATTTTTCGTCTTCGCGTTTCAACAGGGAATAAACAGGGGAGGATCCGCACTGTTCGATGATCTCGATCAGGTCCTCGATCCAAATGAACTCGTTATAGCGGATCTGGACGGTCATGATGGAGCGCTGGTTATGCGCCCCGTAACTGGACAATTCGCGGCTGCAGGGGCAAAGCGAGGTGACCGGAACCTTGATGCCGAGCACGAAGTCGAAGCTATCGGAAAGGGAAGCATTGAAGGTACAGGTGTACTCCATCAGGCTCTTGGCGCCGGAAACGGGAGCGCTTTTCTCGACGAAATACGGGAACTCCATCTCAAGATGCGCGCTGGAGGCGCCGAGCTTCTCCTTCATCTTGGCCAGGATGGTTTCCAGCTTGTCGAGCGCTATTTCCTCGCGATAGGTGTTCAGGATCTCCACGAAGCGGCTCATGTGGGTTCCCTTGAAGTGGTGCGGCAGATCGACATACATGTTGATCCGGGCCACGGTGCTCTGGAAGGACCGGTTCTTGTCCATCACCACGATCGGGTAAGAGATGTCCTTCACCCCCACCTTGCCGATCGGAATGTTGCGGGTATCGCGGGTGAGCTGCACGTCGGAAAGCGATTTAACGCCCGGTACCGCCGCTGCCTTGCCGCTTTTTTCTTCTTTTATATCTTTAGTCATGCTCTTTACCTTTGTTTTCTTCAGACTTAACTCGGCCTACCGGACCAAAGCGAACCGATCAACCAACCGGGGCGATCTTACCCTTTTACGTAGTGAACGGGATCGACAACTCCCGCCTCTGCGAATCCCTTCAAGCGCAAGCGGCAGGAGTCGCACAGGCCGCAGGCGGCTCCGTCTTCGGCGGGATCATAGCAGGAGTGAGTGAGACCGTAATCCACTCCGAGCGATAGCCCTTTCCTGATGATGTCCGCCTTGGTGAGGCTGATGAGCGGGGTGTGTATCTTCAGCTGACCCTGCCCCTCAACCCCCGCCTTGGTGGCAAGATTAGCCATTGTTTCAAAGGAGGCGATGAACTCGGGTCTGCAATCGGGGTAGCCGGAATAGTCCAGTGCGTTGACGCCGATGAAGATGTCGAAGGCACCGAGGGTCTCGGCCCAGCCGAGCGCAAAGGAGAGGAAGATGGTGTTTCGGGCCGGGACATAGGTGACGGGAATCTCGTCCCCTACGCCGTCCTTGGGAACTGCGATATCCGAGGTGAGAGCGCTCCCCCCCATCTTTCTCAGGTCGAACTCCACCAGCAGGTGATCCAGCGCCCCCATCGGCCGCGCGTTGCGCTTGGCGACCTCAAGTTCCTGCTGGTGTCGCTGGCCGTAGCTGAAGCTCAGAGCGTAGGGCAGATACCCCTCATCTTTGGCTATGGCCAGGCAGGTGGTGGAATCGAGCCCGCCGCTGTACAGGATCACTGCTTTTTTCTGCATCGCTTACCTCGTTTGTGGTCAATGGAAAACCAGGCTACTCAAAAAAAGAGGCCGCGCCGATGTTCCGGTGCGGCCTGCTGGCTACTCTACGAAGCTCTTCAGCTTCTTCGCCCGGCTCGGGTGGCGCAGTTTCCTGAGCGCCTTCGCCTCAATCTGCCTGATGCGCTCCCGGGTTACTTCGAAGTCCTGACCAACCTCTTCCAGAGTGTGGTCGCTCTTCTCGCCGATGCCGAAACGCATCCTGAGGACCTTCTCTTCGCGTGCGGTCAGAGTTGAGAGCACCCGCGAGGTCTGCTCGGAAAGGTTCGCCTTGATGACAGCTTCAAGCGGGGATACCACCCCTTTGTCCTCGATGAAGTCGCCAAGATGGGAATCCTCCTCCTCACCGATTGGCGTCTCCAGGGAGATCGGCTCCTTGGCAATCTTGAGGACCTTCCTCACCTTGTCAAGCGGCAGCGCCATGCGCTCGGCGATCTCCTCCGGGGAGGGCTCGCGACCGATCTCCTGAACCAGCTGTCTGCTGGTCCTGATCAGCTTGTTGATGGTCTCTATCATGTGAACCGGTATCCTGATGGTACGAGCCTGGTCCGCAATGGCGCGGGTTATGGCCTGACGGATCCACCAGGTGGCATAGGTGGAGAACTTGTAGCCGCGCTGGTACTCGAACTTGTCCACAGCCTTCATCAGGCCTATATTCCCTTCCTGGATCAGGTCGAGGAACTGCAGTCCGCGGTTGGTGTATTTCTTCGCGATGGAAACGACCAGGCGGAGGTTCGCCTCCACGAGCTCGCTCTTCGCGAGTTTCGCCTTCCTTTCACCGTGATCGATAGCACGCAGTGCGCTGGAGAGGTCGCTTGCCTTGAAACCGGATTCCTGCTCGACCTTGCGCAGGTTCTTCTCGGAGGTGCGGTAGCGCTTCTCAAGCTTCTGCGCCTCATCGAAGGTCAGGCTCAGTTTCTTGGAGTATTCCGACTCCGACGCCCCACGCAGCCCGTCAAATGCTGCCAGAAATGCGTCTTTGGTGGTCGAGGTTTCCTTCTCCAGTTCCGACATCTCGTGCATCACTTCGTCGACCTTCCAGGAAAGCTCCTTGAGGCGCTGGGCGATCTTCTCGATGTGCCGGTCCTTCAGGCGCAGCGATTTGAGCAGCTCAGCCATCTTGGCTTTGATCTCGGCATGCTCGGTCGACAGACGCTCGCGCTCTTTCGCGGAGACGTTTTCCGGCTCCAGTGCAACCTGGATCTCCTCCATGCGACGGTCGAACTCCTTGATCTCGTCGATGATGGCCAGCACCTTCATGGCCTGGAGGTCCTCTTCACCTTCCTCAAGCACCTCTTCCTCGACGTCCTTGCTGATCTCGATGGCGCCGATCTGCATCTTCCTGAGACGCTCGCCCAGCGAAACGACCTCTTTCACGGTGATCGGCGTGTTCAGGATAACGCTCGCCACGTCGCGCTCGCCAACCTCGATACGCTTGGCGATCTCGACCTCACCCTCACGAGTAAGGAGCGACACGGAGCCCATCTCGCGCAGGTACATCCGGACCGGGTCGCTGGTACGCCCGAGGGTTCCCGGCTCGAACTCGACTTCTTCCTGCTCTCCGTCGTGCTCTTCTTCTTCCTCAAGATCCATCTTGATCTTCGGGATTTTCACCTTTTGGGCGGAATCCACGATCTCGATGTCCATATCGCCGAACATGCTCATCACGTCATCGATCTGATCAGACGAGACGATATCGGGAGGGAGGAGGTCGTTCACCTCTTCGTAGGTGAGAAACCCCTTTTCCTTACCGAGGTCGATGAGCTGCTTCACTTCGTCCATGCTTTTTTTGGCCATTTCACCACGCTCCGCTACCGCTTGATGCATCTATAGTAATTTCGATTTCTTGTTACGCAACCCTTCAAGTTCAGCAAGTATCTCCAGGTACCTGGGAGAATCCGGATCTACCGTGGCGAGTTCCCTCGCCAGGGCCTTGCCGCCCCCCTTGAGCGCCCCGCGCTCCATGGTGTTTCTGCACTGCTCAAACGCCTTGATGGCGTTCATGTCTTCCAGATGTGCATCCTCTACAAACAGCGAAAAGAGCCGCGCCCGCTCTTCGGGTGACTCCAGCTGTTCCAGGATCAAGGCCAGATCAATCTCACCATGCTCCGACTGCGTCAGTATCGCCTCGGCTACCGCAAGATGTGCGGCGAAAAGCTTCTCGACACCATGCTCGCGAACCTTATGCACGACTTCCGGGAACTTCACCATCAGCGTCAGCAGAACTTCTTCGGTCCCTGCGTTTCTCGGTGCCTGCTTGGGCTCAGCTCTTGGCGGCGGAGGTGCGATTCCCACCTTCTTTTGCAGCATGGCCAGGTCGATGCCTACCGCCTTGCAGATTTCCTTCTCGTAAAGTGCCCTCTCGACCGGGTCAACGATCTTGAGGAGCCTGGGCGACACTTCGTTTACGAAGGCTACCTTTCCCTCCACGCCGCGGGTGTCGAGAGTTCGCATCAACCCACGATAAAAGAATTCGAAAATCGGCTGCGCCTGCTCCAAAAGCGGTGCAAAAGCTTCCGCCCCTTCGCGGCCGATAAAGGTATCGGGATCGTCTCCGGAAGGAACCTCGATAACGCGGGCCGGAAAGCCTTCCGCCAGAAACAGCTCCATCGACCTTAGGGTCGCTTTGCGGCCGGCTTCGTCGCCGTCAAACAGCATGTAGACGCGTTCCGCGTAACGCCTCAAAAGCTTCAGGTGCGGCGGCGTGAGCGCCGTGCCGCAGGTGGCAACCACGTTGGTGTAGCCGGCCCGATAAAGCGCCAGATGGTCGAAGTATCCCTCGACGATGATGGCGCTTCCCTGTTCCCGCATCCCCTTCTTAGCGAGATCAAGGCCGAACAGCACCTCGCTCTTGCGGTAGACCAGCGATTCGGGGGAGTTGATGTACTTGGGGAGCGAGTCGTCCATCACCCTGCCGCCAAAACCTATGGCCCGGCCATGCAGATCGGAGATGGTGAACAGGAGGCGATTCCGGAAGGTATCGTAATAACCGTCCTTCCCCTCCCTTTTCCTCAACAGCCCCAGCTTTTCAGCCAGTTCCGGAGCAACTCCCTTTCTCTGCAGAAACTTCGCCAGATTGTCCCAACCGTCCGGTGCGAATCCCATCCGGTAGGTGGCGGCGATATCTGCCTCAACGCCGCGCCGCTGCAGGTAATTTCTGCCTGCGCCGCCGGCCTCGTCAGACTCCAGCACGCGGCGGTAAAACTCGCAGGCCAATTCGTTGATGCTGTAAAGCTGATCCTGCTCGTCTACCTTGCGCTTCTCGTCCCGGGTCAGCGGCCGTTCGATGATCTCCACGCCGACCCGCTTGGCCAGGAATTTCACCGCCTGCGGAAAGCTGATCCCTTCCATGCGCATCACGAAGGTGACCACGTTGCCGCCTGCGCCGCAACCAAAGCAGTGGAAGATACCGCGCGCGGGGTTCACGTTGAACGAGGAAGTTTTTTCGCTGTGAAACGGGCAGAGCCCTTGGTAATTCGCCCCTGACTTCCGGAGGCTCATGTAATCGGAGATAACCTCGAGGATGGGAGCCCTCTCGCGCACCTCCCTAACCTTTTCGTCCGGTATCATCGACACATTAAATCCTTATTTCCTTCGCGCTCCCTGCGGAGGCGATTCCCTTCGTACCACACCTTCCCAACCCGCCGCGATGTTCCCGCCGGTGGCCGCAAAGGCCTGGCCTGTCTTAGAACCGGTAATGATTCCTTTCACCTTATTGGGGATCGGCTTCGTCGTCCCAAGATAGAGCAAAATGCAGAGCACGAAGCCCCCCTGCAAAAAGCCGAATATCACGCCGCCAATCCGGTTAACCCCGCCTAGCAGCATGATCTTGAAGATGACGGTGAGCAGATGACCGAGAAAATAGAAGAGGATGCCAAGCAGCATGAAGATGAGGAAAAACGAGAGCGGCTGCGCCACGAGCGGGGGGAGGTTGATGAAGTGCCTGATCCCCTGACTAAGAACTGCATAATACCTGAAAGCGGCCCAGCCGCCGATGACAAGACCAAGCAGAGAACATGCCTCTCGGACCAGCCCTTTCGAGAACCCTTTCGCAACAAAGAAGAGCAGTACAGCCCAGATAAGGATATCGAGGATCATGCAAACACCTGATCAGTAGCCACAAAGTAAAAGAAGGGGGAATCGCTAGATTCGCCCCCACCCATTAAACCAAACCCGCAACCACCCCCGGGAGGTCGTCCCGGGGGCGATATCTACGCGAGCTTTTCCTTTACAACTTCGCTCACCAGCTTACCATCTGCGCGGCCGGAAACAGAAGGAGCCAAGGCTTTCATCACCTTGCCCATATCTTTTCCGCTCGTAGCGGATGTTTCCGAGATGACCTGGTCCACGAGGGACTCAAGCTCTTCCCGTGTCAACTGCTGGGGCAGGAATCCCAGGAGGAGCGCGAGCTCCGCCTCTTCCTTATCCACTAGCTCCTGTCTGCCTGCTTCCTTAAAGAGCCGAATGGATTCCCTGCGTTGCTTGCAGAGGGTGACGATGGTGTCGGTGATCTCCGCGTCAGTTAGCTCGCGTTTGAGCTCGATGTCGCGGTTTTTCACCGAGGAGATGATCGAACGGATAGTGGAGAGTCGCAACGTATCGCGGCTCTTCATTGCTTCCTTCATTTCCGCTGTAAGTCTCTCCCGCAGTTGCATACAATCCTCTTAATCTACCATCTTGCGCTGTTTCTTCAGTGCACGCTTGCGCGCTGCAATAGCCTTTTTCTTCTTTTTGATACTCGGCTTCTCGTAGTGCTCTCTCTTACGCACCTCTGAAAGGATCCCAGCTTTCTCGCACTGCTTTTTAAACTTTTTCAGTGCAAGCTCAAACGGTTCAGCTTCTTTTACCTTTACTCCCGGCATTCATATTCCCCCCCCTTCTCTATCTAGATTTACAAATTTCGTGGGTAGATCGGGCCGGCAGACATTCTTCAAGGAATCAGCAATATATCACGAAGAGGTAAATTGTCAACAATTTTCTGTGGATCCGCAGCCTCAGCCGACCCGCGACTGTTTTTCCTCGATCCCGGAGATGCCGAAGCGGCGACGCAACTCGGCGAAGACCTCTTCCGGCTCGATATCGTAGAAGCCGAGCAGCACCAGGTTGTGGAAGATGAGATCAGCCGTCTCGTAAACGATCTCCTCGCGCTTGCCACCCTTGCCGGCGATGACAACCTCGGTCGCTTCCTCGCCGATTTTCTTCAGAATCTTGTCGATCCCCTTGGTCATCAGGCTGGCGGTATAGGAGGTGTCGGTCGGGTTCGCCTTGCGCTCCTGGATCACGCGGTAGAGTGCGGTTAAGATGTCGTCTTTGGGCTGTTCCATGGTTTTACTCCTAATGCTGATCAGAACTTCTCTACAGCCTGACCGGGACGCCTCTTTCGCGGAGGTACTGTTTCGCCTCTTCGATGGTGTGCTCGCGGTAGTGGAAAATAGAGGCGGCGAGACAGGCGCTGGCGCCGGCCTGGGTGAAGCCGTCATAAAGGTGCGAAAGGCCGCCGACGCCGCCGGAGGCGATGACGGGGATGCTCACGGCATCGACTACGGCGCGGGTGAGCGGCAGGTCGTAGCCATCCTTGGTGCCGTCGCGGTCCATGCTGGTCAGCAGGATCTCTCCCGCGCCCATCTTTTCCATGCGGTGCGCCCACTCGATGACGTCGAGCCCGGTCGGGTTCCTGCCCCCGTGGGTGTAGACTTCCCAGCCGCCATCGGCCCGGCTACGTGCATCGATGGCGACCACCGTGCACTGCGAACCGAACTTCTCGGCCGCTTCGCTGACGAACTCGGGACGATTCACTGCCGCCGTGTTGATGGAAACCTTGTCGGCTCCGGCGTTGAGCAGTCGCCTGATGTCCTCCACAACCCTGACGCCACCGCCGACGGTGAGCGGCATGAAGACGCGCTCGGCGGTACGGCGCACCACGTCGATAATGATGTCGCGGTCATCCGATGAAGCGGTGATATCAAGAAAGGTCAGCTCATCGGCCCCTTGGCTGTCGTAGAGTTCGGCGATCTCGACAGGATCGCCGGCATCGCGCAGGCCCAGGAACTGAACACCTTTAACTACCCTTCCGCCCTTTACGTCCAAGCACGGGATTATTCTCTTGGTCAGCATCTCAACTCCATAAGAACTTCAGATTAAGATTAAGATTAAGATTGAGATTAAGAAAAGCGTTAAAAAACTTCAGATTAAGATTAAGTAAAGCGTTAGCGGATGCCGTATAAGATTGACCTCAATCTAATCTTAATCTTTATCTTAATCTGTATCTTAACCCTGCCTCTTGGTCAGTGCGATTGCTTCGGCTAGGTTGATGGCTCCGGAGTAGATCGCCTTGCCGGTGATGACGCCGGTGACGCCTGAGGATTCGATCGCCATCAGGTTTTCGATGTCTTTGAGCGAGGAGAGACCGCCTGAGGCTATGACCGGTATGCTGATCGATTCGGCCAGTGCTTTGGTCGCCTGGATATTGGGCCCCTGCATCATCCCGTCACGGCTGATGTCCGTGTAGATGATGGCCGAGACGCCGTATCCTTCGAGCTTTTGCGCCAGATCGGTCGCCGTGATCCCGGTGACTTCCGCCCAGCCCTGGACCGCGACCATGCCGTCTTTGGCGTCGATGCCAACCACAACCTGACCGGGGAAGAGCCGACAGGCCTCCTTGACGAATTCAGGATTTCGCTGGGCTGCGGTGCCGATGATCACACGACCAATGCCGAGGGAGAGATAGGCTTCGACGGTGGCGATGTCCCTGATCCCGCCGCCCAATTGGGTCGGGATGGTGACAGCCTTGACGATGGCTTCGATTGCGGAACGGTTCTTAGGTTCGCCGGCAAAAGCTCCGTCGAGATCGACAATATGGAGGATTTCTCCACCTTGACGCTGCCACTCCGCCCCCTGCGCGCCGGGGTCGTCGTTGAATACCGTATCCTTCTCCATGAGACCCTGCTCTAAACGGACGCAGCAGCCATTCTTCAAATCTATCGCTGGAATAATTATCATTTAAACCCCGGAACGTACTTCAAATGAGGCGAGCTGCGCCGCCTTTGTACTTAAGTCTTTATAAAGCTAATACACCAGCTCTCATTCCCCCGGAGAGGGGAGGCCGGGAGTGGGGAAGGGCGCTGGCTCCCCCTCCCTACCCCCCTTCGGGGGCGGGGACTAGCTGATTATGAATCGGACTGTCGGGTTACGCGATGAAGCTGCTAACCCGACCTACGACCATGCACGTGGAAGATTCGTTACTTCATGAGAGCGAAGTTCTTCAACATTGCCAGGCCCTTGTCTTGCGACTTCTCCGGGTGGAACTGGGCTGCGACGATGTTGTCGCGCCAGATGGCCGAGCAGAAATCGATGCCGTAGCTGGTGGTAGCTGCCACGACTGCTTCGTCTTCGGGCTTCACGTAGTAAGAGTGTACGAAATAGACGTTGGTGCCGTCCTCGACGCCTTCAAAGATGGGAGCGTGGCGCTTGACGGAGAGCTGGTTCCATCCCATGTGGGGTACCTTCAGATCCTCCCCCGCCTCCTGCATTCCTTCAGGAAAACGAAGCACGCGGCCGGGGATCACGTTAAGCCCCTGGTGCACACCGAATTCCTCACTCTCGGTGAAAAGAAGCTGCAGGCCGAGGCAGATGCCGAGGAAAGGCTTCCCTTGCTGGATCACCTTGAGGATAGGCTCGACAAAACCTCCCTCCTCCAAGTTCCTCATGCAGTCGCGGAAGGCGCCTACGCCAGGCAGGACGACCCGCTCTGCATCAAGCAGAACCTTGGGGTCCGAGGTAACGATGGCGTCAAAGCCGACCTTCTCGAAACCCTTTTGAACGGAACGGAGGTTACCCATACCGTAATCAATTATCGCGATCATATTATCCTCGCACTGACTGGGCGAACACAAGGTTCGCCCCTACAGGATGATTGTGTTTGTAGGGGCGAATCTTGTATTCGCCCCAGGCTTGCGCCTGCCGCACTATTTGTAGCGTAACTTCCGCCTCTACAGCTTCCCTTTGGTCGACATGACACCTTCGATACGCGGATCCATCTGCGTTGCCTGATCGAGCGCCCGTGCGGCGGCCTTGAAGCATGCTTCGAGGATATGGTGCACGTTGTCGCCGTACATGACGTTGACATGGAGGTTTGCGCCGCAGTGGTTCACGAATCCCTGGAAAAACTCACGCACCAGTTCCACGTCGAAATCGCCGATCTTCACCTTCGGAAGCCGGACGTTGTAAACGAGATACGGTCTGCCGGAGAGGTCTGTGGCGACACTGGCGAGGGTCTCGTCCATGGGAACGCTCGCCTGTCCGTAACGGCGGATGCCGCATTTGTCGCCCATCGCTTCTTTAAACGCGGAGCCGAGCACGATGCCGATGTCTTCCACAGTGTGGTGGAAATCGATGTCGATATCTCCATGCGCCTCGACCTTAAGGTCAAACAGGCCGTGCCGGGCAAAGAGGTCCAGCATGTGATCCAGAAACGGAACGGAAGTGGAGATATTTGCCTCACCCTTCCCGTCTAGTTCTAGCGAGAGCTTGATCTGTGTCTCTCTGGTGATGCGTTCGATGACTGCCGATCTGGCCATGTCGACTCCTCCTTGAATTGCAAAAGCGCCTGAACGCTAGCTTTCGAGCCTGAGGCTCACCGATCTGCCGTGGGCATCAAGCCCCTCCAGCTCTGAAATCCTGACGATGTCCTTGCCGATCCTCTGCAGTCCACCCTTGGTGAAGTGAATGATGGAGCTCTTCTTCACGAAGTCGTCTACGGAGAGGGGCGAAAAGAAACGGGCGGTGCCGCCGGTGGGAAGTGTGTGGTTCGGGCCGGCCAGGTAATCTCCGGAGGCTTCCGGGGTGTAGTGCCCCATGAAGATCGCACCGGCATTGGTGATGAGCGGCAGGATCTCGAAGGGATTTTCTACCGCCAGCTCCAGGTGCTCGGGGGCTATCCGGTTGGAAAAGGCAATGGCCTCGTCCAGCGTTTCGGAGACGATGATGACACCGAAGGAATCCCAGGATTTGCGGGCAATGGCCTGCCTGGAAAGCTCCAGGAGCTGACGCTCGACCTCGGCTGCTACCTGCTCGCCAAAACTGCGGTCAGTCGTAATCAACACGGAGGAGGCGAGCTCGTCGTGCTCGGCTTGAGAAAGCAGGTCAGCCGCGATATACGCCGGGTTGCCGGTGCCATCGTTGATTACCAGGATCTCGCTCGGGCCGGCGATCATGTCGATGCCGACTTGGCCGAAAACAAGCTTCTTCGCCGTGGCCACGTATATGTTGCCCGGTCCGGTGATCTTATCCACCCTCGGGATGGTGTCGGTGCCATAGGCAAGGGCAGCGACTGCCTGAGCGCCGCCTATGCGAAACACACGGTCCACGCCGGCCAGCTTCGCTGCCACCAGCACGTGCGCGTTGGTCTCGCCACCGGGAGCCGGGGCCACCATGATGATCTCGCCGACACCGGCGACCTTGGCGGGAACCGCATTCATGATAACACTGGAAGGATAACAGGCCTTGCCGCCCGGGACGTAGATGCCGACCTTGGCAAGCGGCGTCACCTTTTGGCCCACCATGATGTCGGACTCTTCGGTGGAGATCCAGCTCTGCTGCTTCTGCTTTTCGTGGAACCGGGTCACCCGCTCCACTGCAAGCTTCAGGGCAGCCAGATCGCGCCCGTCAACCTGAGAAAAAGCCTGGTCGAACTCCGCCGGCGTAATCTCAAGGGCGGACGCCTCGCAGTCGAGCCGATCGAAACGCTTGGTGTACTCCAGGAGCGCGTCGTCGCCGCGCTTGCGCACCTCGGCGATGATGCCCTGGACTACCTCCTCCACCTCGCGGCCGGACTCCTCCCCGCGCTCGACGATGGCGGCAAATCTTGCTTCAAAACCCTCTTCCCTTATGTCGAGGAACTGCATTTTGACCTCGCAAATTCATGGCATTCAATTCAGAAGGATTACATTTTATATGTGCTGCTCCAGCCCTGCGATTATCTTGGAGATCCGTTCGTGTTTGGTCTTGAGGCTTGCCCTGTTGACCACCAGCCTGCAGGTGATCTCGGCTATGGTCTCAACCTCCACCAGGCCGTTTTGCTTGAGGGTCTCGCCCGTGGAAACCAGGTCGACGATGCGCTCGGAAAGCCCCACGATCGGGGCCAGCTCGATCGAGCCGTAGAGCTTGATGAGCTCGACCTGGATACCCTTGGCGGCGAAGTATTTCTCGGTCACTGTGGGGTACTTGGTGGCGATCCTGATGTTGTTCCAGGCGGACGGGTCGTCCTTGCTGGAGAGCTCAACCGGCTCGGCGATGATCATGCGGCAGTAGCGTCCTTGCCGACGATGCCGAGGTCGGCGCAGCCGTACTCGACGTAGGTCGGCACGTCCGTTGCCCGCACGATCATGTAACGCATCTTCTGGGCTTCGTTCTCAAAGACCAGCTTACGGGTGTCGGAGAGAAGTTCATCGCAGTCGATGCCGATCTTCTTGAACAGGGCGACGGAATCCTGCAGGATCCGACCTTTCGGTATGGCAATGGTGACGTAATCAGTCATTAAAAACCTCGTTGGACAAGGAGCGTTTGCTTCATGGACTTCATGGATGGCATCCTTTGCAAGCTAGCAGCTCCGGATGCCGACCTCTCTAGACTGCGTTGTTATCCTGAACCCGGACGATATCTGCACCTAGACCGGCCAGCTTCTTCTCGATGGCCTCGTAACCTCTGTCCAGATGATAGATGCGGGAGATTTCGCTGGTGTTGTCTGCTGCCAGGGCCGCCAAAATCAAGGAGGCGGAGGCACGCAGGTCGGTCGCCATTACGGGCGCACCGGAAAGTTTCTTGACGCCCTTGACGGTGGCGCTGTTCCCCTCGGCAATGATGTCGGCGCCGAAACGAAGCAGCTCGGAGACGTGCATGAAACGGTTCTCGAAAATGTTCTCGGAGATGACGCTGGCGCCGTCGGCAATGCACATGAGTGCCATGAACTGCGCCTGCATGTCGGTCGGGAACCCGGGATACGGCCTGGTCTTGATGTTGACGCTTCTGATCTTTTTGGGACCTTTGACGCGAACCATGTTGTCTTTGTTGGTGATCTCAACCCCTGCATCCTGCAGTTTGAACGCCAGGGCGTCAAGGTGATCAAGACGCATGTTGCGGATCTTGATGTCGCCGCCGGTCATTGCTGCAGCAATCATGAAGGTACCCGCCTCAATGCGATCCGGCATGACGGAGTGGTTGGCGGGCGTGAGCTGCTCGACACCGGTGATCCTGATGGTGTCGCTACCTGCGCCATCGATCCGCGCTCCCATCTTGATGAGAATTTCGGCGAGGTCGACGATCTCCGGCTCGCGCGCTGCGTTCTCCAGGATGGTCTCACCCTGAGCGGTAGCCGCCGCCATCATGAGCTGCTCGGTTCCGCCGACGGTGGAGACGTCGAAGTTGATCCTCGCGCCTTTAAGCTTTTTCGCTTTCGCCTCGACGTAACCGTGCTCCAGGGTGATCTCGGCGCCCAGCGCGGCAAGTCCCTTCAGGTGCAGGTTGATCGGCCTGGCCCCGATGGCGCAGCCGCCGGGAAGCGATACACGGGCCTGTCCGAAGCGCGCCAGGAGCGGCCCCAGTACGAGTACGGAGGCGCGCATGGTGCGTACCAGATCGTAGGTGGCTTCGAAGCTGTTCAGATTGGTCGTGTCGATCTTTACAACATTGCCCCTGCCGTCAACCGTGGCGCCCAGGTTCTCCAACACCTTGATGGTGGTGTTGATGTCCCGCAGGAAAGGTACGTTGCTGATCTCGTGGCAGCCGGGTGCCAGGATGGTGGAGATGAATATGGGGAGGGCGGCGTTCTTGGAACCGCTGACGGTTACCTCGCCGGAGAGCTTGTTGCCGCCTTTAATTACCAGTTTTTCCACTGATGTTACCTCTTTATCTATGATGTCTATATGGCCCCGCCTCGAAGAGAAGGGGGATTACGTCCTAATGTACCAGCCTGCCGCCTACCACCCGCTCTATGCCTGCGGGATCTATCTCAACGAAATTCTCCTTAGCAAAACCGCCCGCACCCAAGAGTTCGAGCACTTGGGGTGCCTGTCCTGCACCTACCTCGAAGAGCAGCAAGCCTCCCGGGTTCAGGTAATCAGGAGCTTGAGCGGTGATATTGCGGTAAAAATCGAGACCGTCGGCCCCGCCGTCCAGCGCTCCCATAGGCTCGAAACCTCGCACTTCCTGCTGCAATGTGGCAAGCTCTGCCGCAGGTATGTAGGGAGGGTTGGAAACGATCATGTCGAAGCGCCGCCCGGAGAAGGGCTCAAACAGAGAGCCTTGGAAAAACTGTACCGTAGCGCCGTTTCTTTCCGCATTGTCCCGGGCAACGGCCAGCGCCTCACCGGAGACGTCCACGCTGGAAACTTCCGCCTCGGAAAGGGCCTTGGCTAGTGCAATCGCCACGCAGCCGCTCCCGGTGCCGATGTCCAGGATGCTCTTTGCAGCGGCTCCTCTTTTCACTGCTTCGGAAACCAGAACCTCGGTATCGTGACGCGGTATCAGGACGGCCGGGGAAACCTGGAAGTCGAGTCCCATGAACTCCTGGCTTCCCAATATGTACTGCAGCGGCTCACGCTTGCCGCGCCGCCCGACCATGCCGCGGTAGGCCGCCAACTCGGTGTCGGTCAGAGGCTTGTCGAAGTTAAGATAGAGACCGACCCGGTCCAGGGAGAGCGCTTCGCAGAGCATCCACTCCGCTTCGAGCCTGGGGTTTTCCACCCCTTTTTCTGCAAGGTACCCTTTGGTCCAGTTGAGGATCTTGAGGACGTCCCATTTTTCCTGGTGCGTGGTCATGTTGTTTCTCTGCCATGGACTTCATGGACTTCATGGACTTCATGGGACCACGGTCGATCCAGTGAACCCGCCCTGCGTCCAATTAGTTACGCGCTTTCGCTTTGGGCCTGTAGGGCTTCCATCTGGTAGTGGGCACGCAGGGCGTCGGCGATCTCGGCGATGTCACCTGCCATGATGGCATCGAGCCGGTACAGGGTCAGGCCGATCCTGTGATCGGTCATCCTCCCCTGGGGATAGTTGTAGGTCCTGATCCGCTCGCTCCTGTCGCCGCTGCCGACCTGGCTCTTGCGGTCTGCCGCCATCTTGGCATTGTTCTCCATCACCATGGCATCCAAAATCCTCGACTTAAGAACTTTCATCGCCTTGGCGCGGTTCTTTATCTGGCTGCGCTCTTCCTGGCAGGCAACCACGGTCCCGGTAGGAAGGTGGGTGATTCTGACGGCGGAGTCGGTGGTGTTGACGTGCTGTCCGCCTGCGCCGGAGGAGCGGTAGACGTCGATCTTCAGATCGGAAGGGTTGATGTCGATATCGACATCTTCGGCTTCCGGAAGGACTGCGACGGTGCAGGCGCTGGTGTGGATACGCCCCTGAGCCTCAGTTTCCGGCACCCGCTGAACCCTGTGGGTCCCCGACTCGTATTTGAGACGTGCAAAGACGCCGCTACCTTCTACCAACGCCACGACTTCCTTGAAGCCACCTTTCTCGGACTCGGAGGCGGAAATCACCTCTACGCGCCACCGGTTCAGCTCGGCAAAACGCGAATACATCCGGAACAGGTCGCCGGCGAAGAGTGCGGACTCGTCACCGCCGGTTCCAGCGCGAATCTCCAGGACGACGCTCTTGTCGTCGTTGGGATCCTTGGGAAGCAGCAACAGCTTGATCTCAGACTCCAAGGTAGCTCGGCGATCTTCCAGGCTTAACAATTCAGCCTGGGCCATTTCCCGCATCTCTTGGTCCGGCTCTTTCAGAAGCTCGCGATTATCCTCCATGTCGACCAGGATCTTCTTGTATTCCCGAAAGGCCGCTACCAGTTCAGATAGTCCCGCGTGCTCCTTGGAGAGCCGCCTGAATTCAGGCTGATTCCCCAGCACCACGGGATCGGACAGGAGCGACTCCAGCTCTTCAAATCGTCTTTCTAACTCTGCTATCTTGTCGAACATCAATAAAACCTCAATTAATAGGCCTATTAGGGCCAATCTGCAGCAAATCAGCTTCTATGTCAAACTCATCAATTGCAAAAGGAGAGCTTGTAAATTTTGGCGGCAGCGCTAAATCCCCCAGCCCCCCTTTTCCAAAAGGGGGAGCGCTCGTCCAAAGGGGGGGAGCGCTGGTCAAAGGCGGAGGTTTCGCAAAAGGGGGAATCCCCGTCAGCAATCCACCAGATATCGGCAAAGCCCCTAAACCACCAAACGGTCGTCCTTGTGGCCGGCGTTCAGATCGAGCGCAACCTGCATGGACTTGATGGCGACCTCGATCTGGCTGTCGTCGGGCTCTCTGGTAGTCAACCGCTGCAGGGCGAGTCCCGGGGAGATTAGAAGCTTCACCAGCGGGTGACTGTCGTGCTTTGCGGTCCACTTCAGGATTTCATACGAGACGCCGGCGATGATCGGGAGCAGGAATATCCTGGACCCGGCCTTCAGGTAAAAGGGCCACAGTTTCGGTATCAGAGAGAAAACCAGAATACTCACCAGCATGACGATCAAAAGGAAGCTCGTGCCGCAGCGCGGGTGCAGGCAGCTGTACTTGCGCACGTTCTCGACGATCAGTTCCTCTCCGGCCTCGAAGGTGTAGATCGACTTGTGCTCGGCCCCGTGGTACTGGAACACCCGTTGAATATCGGACATGCGCGATATCACTACAATGTAAAGTATGAAGACCGCGACGCGTATCACGCCGTCGACCAGGTTGAATATGATATTGGAATCGCCGATGATCGGGATCAAAAGCTTGGTCAGGTAAAGCGGCATGATGAAGAAAAGGAGTATCCCGAAGCCGAAGGCTGCGGCCATGGTGCCGCCAATCGCCCAATTGGAAAGTTCTTCCTTCTCCTCTCCTTCGGCAAGCGCCTCGTTAGCGGAAAAGTTGAGGGCCTGCACGCCGATGATCAAGGAGGAAAAGAGCGCGACCGCGCCCCTGACGATGGGGAGCTTCACGATGGGGAATCTCTCGGAGAGAGGGATCACCATTTCGCTCTTGACGGAGATCTCGCCGTCAGGCCTTCTGACCGCAATGGCGAGCGAGCGGGGAGCCCGCATCATCACTCCTTCAAGTACCGCTTGTCCGCCTATATTGATCTTTGACACTGTTACCTCGCTTGTGAAGCCGCCGGAGCGGACGCGGGAAAACCGGGAGAGGCGTAAAGGAGATGGTCGGGGAAGAAGATGAGTATTTGCCGCCGCCCACCTTC
>Ga0209317_1000354_pt1 | contig 56548 bp, 50 predicted proteins | sample RifGroB2_FD_183994 | JGI IMG/M metagenome (GOLD analysis project Ga0209317, IMG submission 183994) | Soil microbial communities from Rifle, Colorado, USA - Groundwater B2 (SPAdes) (version 2) | ecosystem: Environmental > Terrestrial > Soil > Unclassified | place: Rifle, Colorado | collected...
GAGCATGATGATGCCGAAGGAGGACTGCATCTGGGTCTGCTTGTAGAGGTGGTTCAGGATGATGGTCGGGTTCTCGTCCTTCTTGAGCTCGATGACCACCCGCATCCCTTCGCGGTCGCTCTCGTCGCGCAGGTCCGAGATCCCCTCCAGCTTCTTTTCCTTGACCAGTTCCGCGATCTTCTCGACGAGCCTCGCCTTGTTCACCTGGTAGGGGATCTCCACCACCACGATGGACTGGCGCTCCGTCTTCTTCTGGGTCTCGATCACCACCTTGGCGCGCATCTGGATGATGCCGCGGCCGGTCCGGTAGGCGGACATGATCCCCTCGCGGCCGTAGATGAAGCCGCCGGTGGGGAAGTCGGGACCGGGGATGTGCTCCACCAGCTCCTCGAAGGAGAGCTGCGGGTTGCCGATCACCGCGATGATGCCGTCGATCACCTCGGAGAGGTTATGGGGCGGTATGTTGGTCGCCATGCCGACGGCGATGCCGGAGGAGCCGTTGACGAGCAGGTTCGGGAACTTGGAGGGGAGCACCAGCGGCTCCTTCAGCGAGTCGTCGTAGTTGGGACCGTACTCCACCGTCTCCTTTTCCAGGTCCGCCAGGAGCTCGTGGGCGAGCTGCTCCATCCTGATTTCGGTGTAACGCATGGCGGCCGGGCGGTCGCCGTCGATGGAGCCGAAGTTCCCCTGGCCGTCCACCAGCGGGTAGCGCAGGGAGAAGTCCTGGGCCATCGCGGGCCGACTTTTTGTACGGCTTGTTCCAGTCGTTGCTCATGTCGTACATGGCGAACAGGCAGCGCCGGTGTACCGGCTTCAGCCCGTCGCGCACGTCCGGAAGAGCGCGGCCGACGATGACCGACATGGCGTAATCCATGTAGGAGCGCTTCATCTCGTCTTCGATGTTTACCGATACCTTGTTCAATTGATCAAGCATTTAAAAAACCTCTTCTTGGCAAAGGGCGGCAAAGACGGACAAAAAACTGGGCCGGCTCACGGTCATGGACAGATTCCAGAGCCCGGGCCGGTCGGCGTCCCTCGTCAGCCGCCAGATAAAATAGCAAATTCACTACCTCGATGCTTCACAAAGCCCCCTCCCGTCAAGGGAAGGGGAAGTCTGCTAGATATCCAGGTTGGAAACGTTGAGCGCGTTCTGCTCGATGAAATCGCGCCGCGGCTCGACCTGATCCCCCATCAGCACGGTGAAGATCTCCTCGGCGGCCACCGCGTCCTCGATCTTTACCTGCAGGAGCACCCGGTTTTCCTGGTGCATGGTGGTCTCCCAGAGCTGCTCCGGGTTCATCTCGCCCAGACCTTTGTAGCGCTGGATATAGAGCCCCTTCTTGGCCGTCTCCAGGAAGAAGGCCAACACCTCCTCGTGCCTTTCCGTCTCGAGCAGCACCTTTTCCTCGGCCAGGACCGCACCGGCCCCGGATCCCATGATGGAGACCACCCGCTTGTAGCTGTCGACCAGCATGCCGTACTCGTAGGAATTGATGGTGTGGATAACCTGCTGGTCCACCCTGACCCGTATGTTGCCGAAACTGAACAGGATGGAGCTGGCGTCGTCCTGCACATGGTAGCCGATGTCAGGGAAGGCCTCCTTGAGCCTGGGCAGGTGGGGAACCAGGTCGCCGATCTCCTCGAAGCCGTTCTTGATGCCGCACTTGAGGAACATGCGCAACAGGATCTCGTTGACCCCCTTCTTCACCACCTTGTCGAACAGGGAGTTGTAGTCGATGAGCTGGGTCAGGATAGGGATGATCTGCTTGCCGCGGTACATCCGCTGGTCGGTGCCCAGACGCAGCGTCATATCCTCGGTTCCTTCCTCCAGCAGGTAGTTCTGCAGCGCCGCCTCGTTCTTCAGGTACTGCTCTTTCCTGCCGCGCTTGATCTTGTAGAGCGGCGGCTGGGCGATGTAGAGGTAGCCGCGCTCGATGAGCTCCATCATCTGCCTGAAGAAGAAGGTGAGCAGCAGCGTGAGGATGTGCGAGCCGTCGACGTCCGCATCGGTCATGATGATGATGCGGTGGTAGCGCAGCTTCGCCATGTCGAAATCTTCCTTGCCGATGCTGGTGCCGAGCGCCGATATCAGGGTCCTGATCTCCTGGGAGGCGAGCATCTTGTCGAAGCGCGCCTTCTCCACGTTGAGGATCTTTCCCTTCAGGGGGAGGATCGCCTGGTACTTGCGGTCGCGCCCCTGTTTTGCCGAGCCCCCTGCGGAGTCGCCCTCGACCAGGAACAGTTCGCAAAGCGCCGGGTCCTTCTCCTGGCAGTCGGCCAGTTTCCCGGGAAGCGTCCCGATCTCCAGAGCCCCCTTGCGGCGGGTCAGCTCCCGCGCCTTCCTGGCTGCCTCCCTGGCCCTCGCGGCGTCGATCGATTTTTCCAGTATCTTCTTGGCCATCTGGGGGTTTTCTTCCAGGTAGACGGCGAGCTTCTCGTTCATGAGGGTCTCGACGTACCCCTTCACCTCGGAGTTGCCCAGCTTGGTCTTGGTCTGCCCCTCGAACTGCGGCTGCGAGATCTTCACCGAGATCACCGCGGTGAGTCCCTCGCGCAGGTCCTCGCCGGAGATCGCCACCTTCACGTTCTTCAGGAGGTTGTTGGCGTTGGCGTAGGTGTTCATGGTGCGCGTGAGGGCGGCCTTGAACCCTATCAGGTGGGTGCCCCCCTCGTGCGTGTTGATGTTGTTGGCGAAGGAGAACACCTTCTCGTCGTAGGAGTCGTTGTACTGCATGGCGATCTCGATGTCGACGCCGCTTCTTTCGCCGCGGACGTAGATGGGGTCCGGGTTCACCGTGTTCTTGTTCTTGTTCAGGTACTCGACGAAGCTCTTGATGCCCCCTTCGTAGAAGAAGTCATGGTCCTTTTCGCTGCGCTCGTCGTGGATCTTGATGCGCACGCCCGCGTTCAGGAAGGCGAGCTCGCGCAGCCTCTTGGAGAGCACGTCGAAGGAGAATTCGGTGGTCTCGAAGATCTCGCCGTCCGGGAAGAAGGTGATCTTCGTGCCGCGCTTCTTGGTCTCCCCCGTTACGGCGAGCGGGGCCAGCGGAATCCCTCTCTCGTAGCTCTGGGTATGTATCTTGCCGTTTCTGCGTATCTCGAGGTCCAGCCTGCTGGAGAGCGCGTTCACCACGGAGCTTCCCACGCCGTGCAGGCCGCCGGAGACCTTGTAGGAGGTGTTGTCGAACTTGCCGCCCGCGTGGAGCACGGTCAGGACGACCTGCGCCGCGGAGACCCCTTCGGTCGGATGCATGTCGGTCGGAATGCCGCGGCCGTTGTCCTCGACCGTCACCGAACCGTCCAGGTGAATGATCACCTGAATGGCATCGCAGTGCCCGGCGAGCGCCTCGTCGATGGCGTTGTCCACCAGTTCGTACACCAGGTGGTGCAGCCCCTGCGCCGAGGTGGAACCGATGTACATGGCCGGACGTTTTCTAACCGCTGACAGCCCTTCCAGGATCTGAATACTGTTGGCACCGTAATCGCTGTTTTCTTCTGAAATCATCTCTACCTCTAGTTAAGAATCTTTCCTTCTCTGATTCGAAAGGTTCTGTTGTTTTCCATGCCTTCGAGAGCTACGTTTTCCAGGGCGGTGGTGGTGATGAAAACCTGCATCTCCCTTTTCTTCAGGAACTCCATCAGGTTGAAGTTGCGCTCCCGGTCCAGTTCGCTGGTCATGTCGTCCAGAAGCAGTACCGGCGGCGCGTCGAAGCATCTGGCGATGAACTCGATCTCCGCCATCTTGAGGGCCAAAACGTAGCAGCGTTGCTGTCCCTGCGAGGCGAAATGCCGGGTGGAGCGGTCGTTCAGCCCGAAATACAGGTCGTCCCGGTGCGGGCCTACCGCCGTGGAGCCGCGCCGCCTTTCCTCGGCCGCGTGCGCCTTGAGTGCTGCGAGCATGGCGCGCTGCGGATCCTCGGCATACGCCTTCTGCTCCATGCCGTGCAGGCGGTACTCGATCTGCACCCGTTCGTCGTTACCCGAGATCTCCGAGTAGAAAAGCTGCAGGAGCCTTTCGATCTCCCCGAGGTAGGCCTTGCGCCTTTCCACGACGAGCAGTGCCGCCTGTACCAGCTGCTCGGTCCAGACCTCGATGCCGAAACTCTCGTTGTTCTTCAACAGGGCGTTTCGGTTCTTCAGGATCTTGGCATAGTCGTGAAAGGCCGCCAGATAGTCGAGGTCGCAGGTGAACACCGCCCGGTCCAGGTACCTGCGTCGCAGCTCCGGCCCGCCGCGCACCATGGAGATCTCTTCCGGGGTAAACACCACCACGTTCAGGTTGCCGAAGAAATCGGCCACCCGGGTGGCCAACTTGGCGTCTATCTTGGCCTTTTTGCCCTGCTTTTCCAAAAGAAGCGAGATCTCCCTCCGGACCCGGTCCCTTTCCACCACACCCTTTACCAGGGCGAAGTCCGCTCCGAAGGCGATCAACTCGGAGTTCTTTGCCTGCTTGAAGGATTTCATCGTCGCGAGGAGATAGATCGATTCCAGCAGGTTGGTCTTGCCCTGGCCGTTGTTGCCGTGGAAGACGTTGAACTTCTCGCCGGGCTCGAGTTCAACGTTTTTCAGGTTACGGAAGGAACCAAGTTTCAGCTTTATAAGTTTCATCAGGTCTGTAGATACACTACAAAAGCCTTTCCTTTACCTTTGTGGGCTGCGACCAGCTATCATAGCACGTCTGCCGTGTTTGTAGCAGCGGCATTCTTGCCGCGACCAAGAGAACCTTTTACAGCCGCATCGGCATGATGACCGCCATGAAGTCGTCCTCTGCCACCGCCTTCATGATCACCGGCGACAGCTCGTCCTTGAGCTTCAGTTCCACTTCCCGGTCCTCCATGACGGAGAGCACGTCGATCAGGTACTTGGCGTTGAAGCGCGCCGAGATGCCGTTACCCTCGTACTGGACCTCGATCTCCTCGCGCGCCTCGCCCAGTTCCGGGTTGCTGGAGGAGATGATGATCAGCTCGGGATTGACGTCGATCTTGACCCCTTTGAACTTCTCGCTGGAGAGGATCGCCATCCTTTTCAGGGAGTGCAGGAATTTGTCCCTGTTTATCTGCACGTTGCGGTCGTTGTTGACCGGTATCACCTTGGTGTAGTCGGGGAACTCGCCGTCGATGAGCCTCATGACCACGACCGTGTTCCCTTTCTTGATGACCGCGGAGTTGTCCATGAAGCCGAGCATGATCTCGCCGGACTCTTCCTCTACCATCTTCTTCAGTTCGAAGATCCCCTTCTTGGGGAAGATGACCCCCTTGCTCAGTTCATCGCTTATGTTGCCCGTGATGACCTTCTGCGATACCGAGAGGCGGTGGCCGTCCGTCGCCACCATCTTGAGGACGCTGTTGCCGTTTTCCTGGAAGGCCTTGATGAAGACGCCGTTCAGGTTGTACTTGGTCTCGTCGTAGCAGATGGCGTAGGAGGTCTTCTCGATCATCTCGCTCAGGATCTCGTTTTTGAAGACGATGAAGCTCTCCTCTTTCACCTTGGGGAAGTAGGGGAATTCCTCGGAGGAGAGCCCCACGATGTTGAAGCGCGCCTTGCCGCAGACGATCTCCACCCAGTCGTTCTCCTTGGTAGAGAAGTGGATCTCCTCGTCGGGCATCTCCTTGACGATTTCGTATAGTTTCTTGGCGGAGACGGTGATTTTGCCTTCCTTGATCACCTTGGTGGGGTAGGAGGCAAAATTGCCGACTTCCAGGTCGGTAGCCGTTATGTAGAGGAGGTCGTTTTGCACCTCCAGCAGGGCGTTGGAGAGAATGGGCATGGTATTTCTTTTTTCTACGATCCCCTGGATTCTCTGGAGGGCTTTCATAAAAATATCTTTGCTGATTCTGAATTCCATGTTTTCTCCCGTCGCCGTCGTTGCTTCTTATATTATGTTTTTAAGTCTTTTCAGTAGTAGTAAATAGTTGCCTGTTGAAAAGTGGATAAGGGGCGTTACCCGTTGAAAGCGCTTCTTTTTTTCGCTGGGAAACCGGCTTGGCAACTGCGCCGCTTTTCGTCTTTTATGCACAGCCCGTTTCGTTTGTCCCCGCGGCAGGCAGGTTATGCACAGTTTTCCCGGCTACATGAACAGCCTTTTCTTGATATCTTCCACAGTCCCCTTGAAGTCCGCATCGCCCGCCATCTGCTTCTCGATCTTCTTCACCGAGTGGATGATGGTGGAGTGGTCCTTGCCGCCGAACTTCTCGCCGATTTCGGGATAGGACGCCTTGGTGAGTTCGCGGCAGATGTAGATGGCGATCTGGCGCGGCACCACCAGCGTCTTGATCCGCTTGTCCGACTTGAGCTCGGACACCTTGATGCGGAAATGGTCGGCCACGTGCTTCTGGATCATCTCGACGGTGATGTCGCGGGTCTTCTCGACGATGATGTCCTTCATCACCTCGCGCGCCATGCTGAGCGTGATCTCGTTGCCGGTGAGGCTCGCGAACGCCTCCAGCCTGATCAGCATCCCTTCCAGCTCGCGGATGTTGCTGGTGGCTCCGGCCGCCAGGAAGAGCGCCACGTCGTCGGGGAGGTTCACCTGGTGCAGGTCGGATTTCTTCTTGAGGATCGCTATCTTGGTCTCGATGTCCGGCGGCTGGATGTCGGCGATCAGCCCCCACTCGAAACGGGACCTGAGGCGCTCCTCCAGGCCCGGGATATCCTTGGGGAATTTATCCGAGGTGACCACGATCTGCTTGTGCGATTCGTAGAGCGCGTTGAAGGTGTGGAAGAACTCCTCCTGGGTCGCCTCCTTGCCGGCCATGAACTGGATGTCGTCGATGAGCAGCAGGTCCATCTTCCTGAACTTGTTGCGGAACTCCTCCATCTTCTTGTAGCGCAGCGAGTTTATCATTTCGTTCATGAATTTTTCGGAGGAGTAATAGCAGATCTTCGCCCTGGCGTTCTTGGCGAGGATCTGGTTGCCGATGGCGTTCACCAGGTGCGTCTTGCCAAGGCCGACACCGCCGTAGATGAAGAGCGGGTTGTAGTTGGTGGCCGGTTTGTTGGCGACCGCCTGGGAGGCCGCGTAGGCGAACTGGTTGCTCGCGCCGCAGACAAAGGACTCGAAGGTGTACTTGGGGTTGAGATTCGGTATGAAATCGGACTTCTTGTCTTTTTCCTTTTCCCGATCCTTCTCTTTGTCCTTCTCTTTATCCTTGTCCCTGGAGGCCTTTTGCCCCTTGTCCGCCTTGGGCTCTTGTTGCGCCTCGGGCTTGGCTTCGCCTATGTGGAACTCGATCTGATAGTTCTTGGAGTTGACCGCGGATATCGCTTCCTTGATCATGGAGAGGTACTTGTCCGTGACCCATTTTTGAAAGAAGGAACTGGGTACTTCGAGGACTATGGTATCGTCGGTGGCTCCCAGGAACTTCAGTGGATCTATCCAGGTATTGTACGTCTGTTCCGTTAGTACTTTTTTAAGATTGGTCTGGGCTTCTAGCCAAACATTTTCCATGGAGAGAGGCCTTTTTTTTAACTGTTTTTACACAGCTTTATCAACAACTGTTGATATTAAATAAGTTTGGTAATTTCAATCGTTTATGCGGTTTTAAACAGTATAAGCCGATACTAATTTTATTGCAGCAGAAGACTAGCAGAGCTACCCCTTTTTTGCAAGGCAAAACTTGTCCGGGGAAAAACACCTTGACAAGGACTGGTGTTTATGTTTAAGTTCGACACTTGCCTTTAAAAGACATGCCATAATCACGTTTAAGGAGTTGATAAAGATGAAAAGAACTTTCCAGCCCAGCAATATCTCCAGAAAGAGAACCCACGGTTTTCTCGTACGCATGGCCACCAAAAACGGCAGGCTCGTGATCAAGAGAAGAAGGGCGAAAGGGCGCAAGCGTCTGGCAGCAACCATCGCAACGAAATAATTTCCTCCTTGTACGGCTTAGTTTTTCCCAAGGGTGAACGTCTGCGCAAACGTCCTGAATTCCTGCAATTCAACGTGGGCGCTTCGAAGATGCACACCCCGCACTTTCTCCTGCTTTGGAAGGACAGGGAGGCGGCCGGTACTAGGGTCGGCTTCACCGTTAGCAAGAAGGTGGGTAATGCCGTTGTAAGGAACAGCATCAAGAGAAGACTGCGGGAGTTTTACAGGCAGAACAAGTCTCTTTTTATGCAGGCAGATGTAAACATCATCGCCAAGAAAGGGGCGGAAGTGCTTGACTTTCACCAAGTCTCAACCGAGCTCGCAGCCGCCCTCGGGCGGCTGCGTAAAAGATATGCTTAATAGAACACTCATAGGCCTGATCGTTCTCTACCAGAGGTTCATCTCTCCGTTCAAGGTCTCCTCCTGCCGTTTTTATCCCACCTGTTCTCATTATTCCTTACAAGCATTGGAAAAGTACGGCCCCATCAAAGGGGGATGGTTGACGGCTGCCCGCATTCTGAGGTGTCACCCGTTTCACCCGGGCGGTTACGATCCGGTCAAATAGCCTCTCAGGAGAATTCGATATGGAAAAAAGACTCATTATAGCGGTACTGCTCTCCATTGGGGTTTTGTACGCCTACTCTTTTATCTTCCCCTCGGCCAAACCGCTGCCGGCCGGCAGTTCATCGGCCAAGCAGGCCGTGCTATCTTCGGCCTCGAAACAGGCGGTACAGGTTGCCGCTGCCGCTCCTTTAATCGCATCAGCAACCGTTGCCCAGTCGGAGGCAGTGGCGCCCCAAGGCGCTCTCGCAGCCAAAGACATAACGGTGGACACCGACCTGTACACCGCCGTGTTTTCCTCGCAGGGCGCGGGCCTCAAGAAGCTCGTCCTCAAGAAGTACAAGGAGAGCCTCGGCCCGCAGGGCAAGGATATCGTGCTGGTCAACGAAATGGCCCCCGACCGCTACGCCCTCTTGAGCGATTCCAGGGAGTTCGGTATCGCCCCGGCCGCCGTGTTCAATGCCTCCGCTGACAGCCTGAAGCTAACCGACGGCAGCAAGGGGACCATTGAGTTCAGCACCGTAACCCCGCAGGGTCTGCTGTTCAAGAAGATCTACAGCTTTTCCGGCGACGCCTACCGCATAGGGCTTACCCAGGCAGTGCAGAACAACGGTACAGCCAAGGTAGACGGCACCCTGCACATCCTGCACAAGGAACGTGTCGGCGAGCACAAAGGGGAGGGGAGGTACGAGGTTTACGGTCCCTCCACTCTGGTCGGCGACAAGGTCAACATAGACAAGCTCGACAACCTGCTCAAGGAGCCGGCGCAGTACGACAAGGGCGTCGTCTGGTCCGCCTTCGCCGACAAATACTTCACCAATGCCGTCATAGCCGAGAAAGGGAGCATTGCCAGCGTTCGCATGGCGCGTCCCGCAAACGATCTGCTGATCAGGGACATCTCCTCACCGGCGCTCTCCGTCGCCCCGGGGCAGGTCGCTTCCGTAGATTACTCCATATATTACGGCCCGAAAGATCTCGACATCCTGAAGATGCAGGGTAGCAGGATGGAAGAGGTGATCGACTACGGCTGGTTCGGCCCGATCGCCAAGCCGCTCATCTACTCTCTGAAGTACCTCTACAAGTACACCGGCAACTACGGTGTCGCCATCATCGTCATCACCTGCATCCTGAAGCTGCTCTTCTTCCCGCTCACCCACAAGAGCTACAAGTCGATGAAGGAGATGCAGAAGCTTCAGCCCAAGATGACCCAGCTGAAGGAGAAGTTCAAGAACGACCGTGACGGCATGAACAAGGCGGTCATGGAGCTGTACAAGACCCACAAGGTGAACCCGATGGGGGGCTGCCTGCCGATGATCGTGCAGATCCCCGTGTTCTTCGGCCTGTACCGCGCGCTCATGTACTCCATCGAGCTGAGGCACGCACCGTTCTATCTCTGGATCACGGACCTTTCCGCCAAGGACCCGTACCTGGTGACCCCGATCGTCATGGGTATCACCATGTTCATCCAGCAGAAGATGACCCCGTCCAACATGGACCCGATCCAGGCCAAGATGATGCTGGCCTTGCCCGTGGTGTTCACCTTCATGTTCCTGAACTTCCCCTCGGGTCTCGTCATTTACTGGCTGGTCAACAACGTGCTGACCATCGCCCAGCAGATGTACATCAACAAGACGGTGCACGACTGACCGAAATCGGATAAAGCTTATGTATGTACGTGATACCATTGCGGCAATCAGCACCCCGGTAGGCGAGGGGGGGATCGGAATCGTCAGGATAAGCGGTCCTGCAGCCCTGTCCATTGCCCGGAGCATCTTCAAAGCTAAAACGAACGGTGGCCTAAAAAGCCACCGTTTTTCTTATGGTGACGTGGTGCAGCCGGCGAGCGGCGACATCATCGACGAGACCATGCTGGTTTACATGAAGGGGCCCAACTCCTACACGCGCGAGGACGTGGTCGAGATCCAGTGCCATGGCGGGACCCTGGTGGTGTCGCGCATACTTGCGCTGGTGGTTGCCCAAGGGGCCCGGCTGGCGCAGCCCGGCGAGTTCACCAAGCGCGCCTTCCTGAACGGCCGCATCGACCTGGTCCAGGCCGAGGCGATCATGGACGTGATCGCCAGCAGGACCGACGCCTCGCTGACCCTGGCCCAGCATCAGAGGGAAGGGCTTTTGTCCAGGCGCATAGACGTGGTCAAGGACGGCATCCTCTACGCGCTTGCCTATGTCGAGGCGCTGATAGATTTTCCCGAGGAGGAGATAGACGTGGCGGTGGAGCGCGACGTGCTCGGGCGCGTCACCCCCGCGCTGGCCGAGCTTGACTCGCTGATCGACGGCTTCGAGGAGGGGAGGGTGCTTCGCGACGGCGTTTCCGTGGTCATCGCCGGCAAGCCCAACGTCGGCAAGTCGAGTCTTTTGAACACGCTCCTGAAGGAGAAAAGGGCGATCGTCACCTCCGTGCCCGGGACCACCCGCGACGTGATCGAGGAAGTGGTCAACATAAACGGCCTCCCCGTCAAGCTGCTGGATACCGCCGGCATCAGGGAATCCGAGGACCAGGTGGAGCAGGAAGGGGTCAGACTATCCCTGGACAGGATACCCAAGGCGGACCTGGTGCTTTTTGTGGTCGACGGTTCCGGTCCCTTTACCGTGGAAGACCTGGCGATCCTGCAGGCGATCGGCTCCAAAAGCCTCATCGTGGTACGCAACAAGTCCGATCTGCCCCCCCGTGCCGAGCTCCCTGCCGGGACCGTCGCGCCCACGGTGGAGATATCGACGCTGACCGGCGCCGGCGTGCCGGAGTTGCGCGCCGCCATCACCGCCGCGTTCATGCACGGGCACGCCATCGACGGCAGGGAATTCGTAGCCGTGTCGCGTGCCAGGCATCGTGACGCGCTGCTGAAGGCCAGGGCATCGCTGCAGGGGTTCGTGATCAACCTGCAGGCCGGCGTGAATATGGAGCTCTTGCCGATAGACCTGCGCGAGGCGCTGGATGCGGTAGGCGAGGTGACCGGGGAAACGACCGCCGATGACGTGCTGGATAGGATCTTCTCCAGCTTCTGCATCGGCAAGTGAAGAGGGGGCTGTTTCACGTGGAACAATCGGATAAAATGCCGCTGTGACAGTGACTTCACTTGATTCACTGTCATAGTTAAGCACTGCCTTGGGACCCAACTGTCACTTAAGCCCATGTCGTCCACACAGTCCGGTACCATGTTGCCTGGCTCTGGATGTTCCACGTGAAACAATGCCGGTAACGGCAAAGACTAAATAGAAACCGAGCCGCACAAACGGAGCATCGCTTGATAGTATATGACAAAAAATATGACGTGATCGTAGTCGGTGCCGGCCATGCCGGTTGCGAGGCTGCACTGGCCGCGGCCCGGATCGGAACCTCCACGCTGCTTCTGACCATCAACCTGGACGCCATCGCACTCATGTCCTGCAACCCGGCCATCGGCGGTCTTGCCAAGGGGCACCTGGTGAAGGAGATCGATGCCCTGGGCGGCGAGATGGGGCGCAACATCGACGCCACCGGCATCCAGTTCCGCGTGCTGAATACGAAGAAGGGACCCGCGGTGCGCGCCTCGCGGGCGCAGGCTGACAAGCAGCTCTACCGGCTTCGGATGAAGCATGTCATGGAGTTGCAGGACAACCTCGACCTGAAGCAGGTCGAGGTGACGGCGCTCCATCTGGAAGACGGCGCCGTCGCGGGGGTGGATACCAGGGGAGGGGTGCGGTTTCTGGCCAAGACGGTCATACTCACCACCGGCACCTTCATGCGCGGCCTGATCCATATCGGCCTGGTCCATTACCCGGGGGGCAGGGCGGGGGATCTCCCCTCCATAGGCCTCTCGGAGCGGCTCATGGATTACGGCTTCGAGGTCGGCAGGCTGAAAACCGGCACGCCGGCGCGCCTGGACGGCAGGACCATCGACTTCAACCGGCTGGAGCCGCAATACGGCGACGAGCGTCCCATCCCGTTTTCCTTTTCCAACAGCTCGATCGATCAGCCGCAGGTCCCCTGTCACATCGCCTACACCAACCCGAAGAGCCACGACATCATCAGGAGCGGACTGGACCGTTCCCCGCTCTACGCAGGCATCATCGAGGGGATCGGCCCCAGGTACTGCCCGTCGATCGAGGACAAGGTGGTGCGCTTTCCCGAAAAGGACCGGCATCAGACCTTTATCGAGCCGGAGGGGCGCGACACCGTCGAGGTATACCCGAGCGGCATGTCCACCTCGCTTCCCATCGACATCCAGTGGGCCTTCTACCGCAGCATCGAAGGGCTGGAGCGGGTGGAGATCATGCGTCCCGCCTACGCCATAGAGTACGATTACGTGAATCCGATCCAGTTGCACGCCTCGTTGGAGACCAAGCTGGTGCCCAATCTCTACCATGCGGGGCAGATAAACGGCACCTCAGGCTACGAGGAGGCGGCTGCCCAGGGCCTGATGGCGGGCATCAACGCGGCGCTCCGGGTGCAAGGCAAGGAGCCGCTGGTGCTGGGCAGGAGCGAGGCCTACATCGGCGTGATGATCGACGACCTGGTGACGCTGGGTACCAAGGAGCCGTACCGGATGTTCACCTCGCGCGCCGAGTACCGGCTGCTGCTGCGTGAGGACAACGCCGATCTGCGCCTGAGGGAGAAGGGGCACGCCGTCGGACTGGTGCCGGAACAGCTCTGGGCGGATTTCATCGCCAAGAAGGAGCTGATCGGCGCGCAACTGGAAATGCTGGGCAGGGAGAGGCTCACCCCCTCGGCGGCAGGGGAGGAACTGCTGCAGGAGTGGGACCTGGTCGGGATGCAGAACGCCATCAGCTTTGAGCAACTGCTGCGCCGGCCGGATTTTACCTGCCGGGACCTGGCGCGCATCCGTCCCGAGATCATGGATCTGCCGGAAACCATCAGGGAGCAGCTGGAGATCCAGATCAAATACAAGGGGTATATCGGACGGCAGCTGGAGCAGGTCGAGAGGGCGGTGAAGCTCGAAACAGCCGCCATTCCCACCGATATGGACTATGCCGCGGTCTCCGGACTCTCCACCGAGGTAAGGGAGAAGCTGGCGCGCTTCCGTCCCGACACGCTGGGACAGGCGTCGCGCATCCCGGGCGTCACCCCGGCCGGCATCACCATACTGTCCATTGCGCTGAAGGCGAGGGGGGGCAGATGAACGAGAGGGCCAAGTATCTTCTAGTGACCGGCGCCGGTGCAGTCGGCGTTTCCCTGACCAGCGTGCAACTGGCGGCCCTGAACGCGTTTGCCGAGGAACTCAAGAAGTGGAACAGGAAGATAAACCTGACCGCCATTGCCGACGACGAGGGGATTGCCGTCAAGCATCTGGTCGACTCGCTGACCCTTTTGAAGGTGGTGCACGGTCCCGGGCGGCTGCTGGACATCGGTTCCGGAGGAGGCTTTCCCTGCATTCCGGTGAAGATAGCGCAGCCAGACCTGGACATCGTGTCGGTAGACGCGGTGGTGAAGAAGATCAGCTTTCAGAAACAGGCGGTGAGGCTTTTGAAACTGGAGCGCTTCGACGCACTGCACGTGCGCGCAGAAACCCTCGCTGCCGAATATGCCGAGTCCTTCGACTGGGTCGTGTCCCGGGCTTTTTCGGATATCCCCTCTTTTGTCGCCATGGCGTTGCCGGTGCTGAAACGCGAGGGGCGCATGGTCGCCATGAAGGGAAGAAACGCTGCCGAAGAGGTGGCTGCCGCCGAGGCCGCTCTTTTGCAGATGGGAGCGCGGGTCGATTCGGTCCAGGAATTCGTGCTGCCCGGTACGGGCGACGCCAGAAGCCTCGTTGTGATCGCTAAAATAAATTAACAGTTATTAATGTCGCATTTAATGAGCAAAAACCGGCCAAATTTCGCTTTTGGGCCCAGAAGGGGGTTGCGGCTTGCGGAAAGCCGAGAACGGGCTCTGTACGGGAAATTTCGCAGCCTGTTTTTTGTGCAATCTGGGCTGATTTTGGGTCCGGCAGCGTAATCTGTGGCGGACGCCTACCGCTTTCCCTGCACCTCTTGCATCGAATCTCCGTTTCTGAACAAACGCACGCGAGTTGCTCGACGCTTCGGCGGCAAGCAATAATTTTGACTTTTGCCTCCTTTATATGTTAGAAATAAAAACTTTTATTGTTTACGTTGCAAATTTTCACATAGATCCAAGGGGGAACAAAGATCATGCATCATTTCCAGTACAAGGGTGACGAGCTGTTCGCTGAAGGGGTTGCCGTAAAGGACATCGTTGCGGCCGTCGGCAGTCCAGTCTATATTTACTCGCAGGCGACGCTTGAGAGACATTTCAAGGCCATGGACGATGCCTTCGCCTCCACACCGCACACCATCTGCTATTCCGTCAAGGCGAACTCCAACCTTGCCGTGCTGAAGACATTCATCAACCTGGGCGGCGGTGTCGACATCGTCTCCGGAGGCGAACTGTACCGCGCGCTGGCCGCCGGGGTCGATCCGAAGAAAGTTGTCTATTCCGGCGTCGGCAAGAGGGACGACGAGATCGCCTACGCCCTTGAGAGCGGCATCCTGCTTTTCAACGTGGAATCCGAGCAGGAACTGGACCGGATCAACGAGGTGGCGGGGCGCATCGGCAAAAAGGCCGGCATCGCCATCCGCGTCAACCCCGACGTGGATCCCGAAACGCACCCGTACATCACCACCGGCCTCAAGAAGGCGAAGTTCGGCATCAACATCGAGCGCGCCCTGGAGCAGTACGGCCGCGCCAAGGGTATGGCGAACCTGGACATCCTCGGCATCGATTGCCACATCGGGAGCCAGCTTACCAAGGTCTCCCCGTTCGTGGATGCCATCAAGAAGCTGAAGCGGCTTCTGACCGGCGTGCGCGAGATGGGAATCGAGATGAAGTACCTGGACCTGGGCGGCGGGCTCGGCATCCAGTACAACGACGAGGCGCCGCCGCTCCCCGCGGACTACGGCTCTTCCATACTGGCCGAGACCAACGAACTCGGCCTGCACCTGCTGTTCGAGCCGGGGAGAAACCTGGTCGGCAACGCCGGCATCCTGGTCGGCAAATGCCTGTTCACCAAGAAGGGCGAGGAGAAGAACTTCGTCATCGTGGACGCCGGCATGAACGACCTGGCCCGCCCGGCGCTCTACGGCTCGTTCCACGGCGTCCAGGCGGTGAAGAAGGACCAGGACGGGGTGATCGAGGGCGATATCGTCGGCCCGATCTGCGAGTCCGGCGACTTCCTGGTCAAGGACCGCGAGTTCCCCAACTTCCGCCAGGGCGACCTGATCGCCTTCATGTCGGCAGGCGCCTACGGCTTCACCATGAGCAGCAACTACAACAGCCGGCCGCGCGTCGCCGAAGTGATGGTGAAGGGCGACAAGTTCGAAATCATCCGCGAGCGCGAAAAGCTCGAGGACCTGGTCCGGGGCGAGCGGGTCCCGTCGTTTCTGTAATATGTATCGCGGGCGGGGCAGGGGGATAGCCACCTGCCCACGCATCGCAAGAGGCTTATAACTAGCGCAGCACAAGGAGGCAGCCCATGTTCCAGGGAAGTATCGTAGCCACCGTCACGCCGTTCATTAACGGAGCGGTCGATGAAGAAAAGCTCCGGGAGCTGGTGGAATTCCAGATAGAGAACGGCACCGACGCCATCGTTCCGTGCGGCACGACCGGAGAGTCCTCGACGCTCGACTACCATGAGCACGACAGGGTCATCGAGATCGTGATCAACCAGGTGAACAAGAGGGTCCCGGTCATCGCCGGAACCGGCTCCAATTCCACCCGCGAGGCGATCGAGATCACCAAGCACGCGAAGGAGATGGGTGCCGACGGCGCCCTGCTCGTGACGCCGTACTACAACAAGCCTTCCCAGGAAGGGCTGTACCTGCACTACAAGGCGATCGCCGACGCGGTTGCGCTGCCGCAGGTGCTCTACAACGTGCCGGGACGCACCAGCGTGAACCTGCTGCCGGAAACGGTGGCGAGGCTTGCCGTGCACCCCAACATCGTCGCCATCAAGGAGGCAACCGGCTCGCTGCAGCAGGCTTCCGAGGTGCTCGCCCTGTGCGGCGAGAACATCACGGTCCTCTCCGGCGACGACTTCATCACCTTGCCGATGATGGCCTGCGGCGCCAAGGGGGTGATCTCCGTCACGGCCAACATCATGCCCAAAGAGGTCGCGGCCCTGGTGGACGCCTTCAACGCCGGCAACATGGAGGAGGCCAAGAGGCTGCACCTGTACCTCTTGAAGATCTCCAACGCCATGTTCATCGAGACCAACCCGGTACCGGTGAAGACGGCCGTTTCGCTGCAGGGGAGGTGCCGCGACGAGGTGCGTCTGCCGCTCGCGCCGCTTGCCGAGGCGAACCGGAACAAGTTGTCGGCTATCATGAAAGAATACGGGCTTATCTAAGGATATCGGAGCGGACAAATGATAAAACTAGCTGTTTGCGGGGCTGCAGGAAGGATGGGAGGGCGGGTCATCGCCGCCATCAAGGAAGCGGCGGGTGTCGAGCTTTCCGGTGCGCTTGAGCGTCCGGGGCACCCCATGGTCGGCCAGGACGCCGGGTACAACGCGGGCCTGGGCGCCATCGGCGTCACCATCAGCGACGACCTGAACGCGGTCGTGCAAGGTTGCGACGTGCTGATCGACTTCACCGCACCGAAGGTATCGCTCAAGAACCTCGAGGTCTGTGCGCTGTTCGGCAAGTCCATCGTCATCGGCTCCACGGGGTTCACGGCGGAGGAGCGTGCGCTTGCCGCGGAACTGGCGCGCGAGATACCGGTCATCATCGCTCCGAACATGTCCGTTGGTGTCAACGTCTGCTTCAAGGTGCTGGCCGACGTCGCCAGGATCCTTGGCGAGGATTTCGACGTCGAGATCGTGGAGGCGCACCACCGCCTGAAGAAGGACTCCCCCTCCGGCACCGCCGTCAGGATGGGCGAGGTGGTGGCCGATGCGCTGGGGCGCGACTACGGCAAGGTCGCCAACTTCCATCGCGAAGGGATCTGCGGCGAGCGGACCCATGACGAGATCGGCATGCAGACCATCCGCGGCGGCGACATCGTGGGAGAGCACACCGTCTACTTCATCGGCATGGGCGAGCGGATCGAGATCACCCACCGGGCCCACACCCGGGACATGTTCTCCCGTGGCTCCGTACGCGCCGCCAAGTGGGTGGTGAGCGCCAAGCCCGGCGTCTGGGACATGCAGGACGTGCTGGGCCTGAGATGATGCGATCGGGCGGCCCGGCTGCCCTATAGTCAACTTTTTGGAGGAAACGTGGCACTGATAAACGACAACTACCTGAAACTGAAAGCGGGTTACCTTTTCCCGGAAATCGGGCGCCGCGTGCGTACCTTTGCCGCAGCCAACCCCGAGGCCAAAGTAATCCGTCTCGGCATCGGCGACGTGACCCAGCCGCTTACGCCGACCATATTGAAGGCGTTCCACGATGCGGTCGACGATCTGGGCAGCGAAGGCTCCTTCATGGGGTACGGACCGGAGCAGGGTTACGACTTCCTGATTGACGCGATCATCGAGAAGTCCTACAACCCGCTCGGCGTCGAGCTGAAAACCACCGAGATGTTCATCTCCGACGGCTCCAAGTGCGACTGCGCCAACATCCTCGACATCTTCGCGCTGGACAACACCGTTGCCATCGGCGACCCGGTCTATCCGGTCTACAACGACACCAACGTGATGATCGGCCGCACCGGCGAGGCGGACGCGTCCGGCTATTACAAGGGGCTGGGTTACCTCCCCTGCACCGAAGCAAACGGCTTCTTCCCGGCCTATCCGGAACAGAAGGTGGACATGATCTACCTCTGCTTCCCGAACAACCCGACCGGCGCCGTGGCCACCAGGGAGCAGCTGAAGGGGTGGGTGGACTACGCCCTTGCCAACAACTCCGTAATCCTCTTCGACGCGGCCTACGAGGCGTTCATCACCGATCCCTCCATCCCGCATTCCATCTACGAGATCGAGGGCGCCAAGAAATGCGCCATCGAGTTCCGCTCCTTCTCCAAGACTGCGGGCTTCACGGGCGTACGCTGCGGCCTGGTGGTCGTTCCCGAGGAACTCGAGGGGACCACGTCGACCGGCGAGAAGTACAGCTTCAACAAACTCTGGCTGCGTCGTCAGACCACCAAGTTCAACGGCGCCTCCTACCCGGTGCAAAAGGCGGCAGCCGCCGTCTACACCGAAAAAGGGTGGCAAGAGACCAAGGCCAACATCGATTACTACATGGAGAACGCCCGTATCATCCGCGAGGGACTGGCAGAAGCAGGCCTCACCGTCTACGGCGGTGTAAATGGCCCCTACATCTGGCTCAAGACGCCGGCCGGCCTGACCTCCTGGGATTTCTTCGACAAGCTTCTGAACGAGTGCAACGTCGTCGGCACCCCCGGCAGCGGCTTCGGGCCGAGCGGCGAAGGCTACTTCCGCCTCTCCGCCTTCGGCAACCGCGACAACGTCATCGAGGCGGTCGAGCGCATCAAGAAGAACCTGAAATAAGGTTCGCGGGACCCGCAGGAGCGGCATTCCTGCCGCGATTACAGGTCTCGGCATGATACGGAACAAGGCAAATGCACAAGCGGTAACAGTAAAAGAAAAGGCGGCCGAGAGGCCGCCTTTTCCATGTCCATTCCATCCCCGCCCTGAAGGGGAGGGAGCCAAATTAATGCTTCAGCATCCGCATCAACTCGCGGTTGAAGGCCGGAAGGTCTTTAGGCTCGCGCGAGGTGATCAGGTTGCCGTCCACCACCACCTCGCTGTCTTCATACTGTGCTCCCGCCTCTCTCAGCTCGGTCGTGACCAGTTTGTAGCAGGTCGCCTTGCGCCCCCTGACAAGTCCGGCCGAGATGAGGATCTGAGGTCCGTGGCAGATGGCTGCGACCGGTTTGCCGCCGGACATGAAGGTCCGGGCTATCTCCTGCACCTTCGGGATGTTGCGAATGGCGGCCGGCGCCTTGCCACCCGGCAGAACCAGCACATCGTAATCACCCGCGCTGATCTCTGAAAACAGCTTGTCGACCTGCACTTCATAGCCGTGCTTGCCGCGAATGGCGTCCCGCTTTTCCGATGCAACATCGACGGTGTAGCCGGCTTCCCGCAGCCGGTAAAGCGGTACCAGCAGCTCGGTGTCCTCGAAATTATCCGCACTTAAGATCAATGCTTTCATGGTTAATCCTCCTTTTGGGCCGATGCCTCAGCCGTCGCTTGCCAAGGTTATCTTGGGCTTTCGAACAACTTCCGGATGGATCTGTTACTGGCGAATAGGCTCTCTGCTTTTCGCCGCCTCTAGTTTACCATGAAACAGCCTTAATTGTCTTTTGGGTGGTGAAGGCCTGCTGGTGGGCAAATCAGGGTATTCAGGCGTAGGGGGAGTAGCGGGTGATTTGGCGCAGTGAGGGGAGTGGGCTGATCGGAAGAGTGGGGCAGTGGGGCAGAAGTCATGCGCACGCAGGTTGCCACCCGTTTCTTGGGCACTAACGGCGATTCACTTGACCACCTGGAAACCGCTCTTGGGATCGAAGCGGTACCCCTTGCCGCTCCAGATCGCCTCGATGATCTTCCATTCGAGCCCCAGCCCCTTCATTTCTTCGCAGATATAGTAGGCCGGCATGATCTCGTCGTCGTCGATACGGCCGTCACCGTTGGCGTCGGCCCAGTGGTAGCCGCCGATCCTGATGCTGCTGTCGCCGGCCACCGCTTCGGTCCTGTTTGCCCCTCCCGCACGGAGTACGATCTCCCCGGCCAGCTTCACGTCCTTTAGCTGTTGTGCGGTAGCTGCGGGGACCTTGGCCGTGTACGAGACGGTGATCGAGGCGCTGCCACCCGGGATAAGCCATTTGCTGCCGGAGCCGGAGGGGTCTGTGGCGGAATTTGCCGGCAGCGAACTCACCATGCGCAGGCCGTCCGGGAGTTTCTCCTTCAGTATGAAACCGGAATTGTCGCCCGGTTGCCGCGTGACCTTGATCTGCACGGGTATGATCTCGCCCGGAGCGGCAAACTTCGGCAACCATCTGACGGCAGTCGGCGCAGGTGCGGGTCGTTCAATGAAAAGAAAGATGGCGAATAGCAGTAGCGCCAGGGCCGCCAGTCCGGACAGCAGTAGAGTTCGGCGGCTATGGCCCGAAGCTGCCGCCGGGGTATCGACGCTGCTCTCCAGTGCCTCATCTTGCCGGAGGATATCCGGCAAGTCGACCTCGAGAGCCGTGGCGAGTTTCTCGGCGTTGTCCCGTTTTATCGAGGGGTAGCGGTTGTTTTCCCAGCGCGAGATGGTGTCGGTGGTGACGCCCACGACGTTAGCCACGTAGAGTTGCGTGAGCTTTTTGGTCTCGCGCACGCTCCTGATCCGTGCCCCGTCGATGGCAACACTCGGGACGGTCGCTTTTTCTATTTTTTCGGGTGGCTGCACCATGTCGCTCGCTCCGTCCCACCATGCGAAAAATCGGATCCGCCGGCCAGTGGAGATGTGCCGATGACCCCTGCTGTGCCTGCATAACCACGGTGCACCGGGATCGCGGCCCGGGTTCCGACCCGACATCGGGTCGGATTGCTATAGATGTCGATAGTAAAGCCGTCTGCCCGATGGTATTTTCTACCACAGTTCGGATGCAAAAACCCAAAAAGAAAAGGAGCAATGAAATGAAAAAAATTATCGCCGCAGTAGCCCTCGTCATGTTCAGCGCCGCAGCGGCCCTGGCCGCGGATACCATCACCCTCACCGCCAAGAACGGAAACGTGACCTTCCAGCACAAGAAGCACCAGGAAATGCTGAAGGACTGCAAAATCTGTCACGAGAAGGGACCGGGTAAGATCGAAGGTTTCGGCAAGGACTTCGCGCACAAGACCTGCAAGGGGTGCCATGCGGACAAGGGTGCCGGTCCGACCAAGTGCTCCGAGTGCCACAAGAAGTAAGGGGCAAAAGGAGCAGCGCAGCATACTCCTTTGAACTGCGGACCATGATCATCCGCAGCTGCGCCGAAAGGAGTGCCTCGCGCGCGGCAAAGAAAAGGCGGCCTTTAGGCCGCCTTTTTCTGTTACAACTCGTTCTGATAGCGGTGCCTGCAAAAACAAGGCGTCCCTTGCGGGTGCCCGACGGTCAAGCCGCTACTTCGCGGTAAAGACGGCGTCGAGTGCGTCGAAGTCGAGACGCTCCTCGGCCAGAGAACGCACCAGGTCGAGCTTCTCGGTGTCCTCCGCGGTGATCTTTGAGACGTCTTCGGTGATGATACGGTAAAGCTCGGCGGTGGAATACTTGTCGGTACGCAGGTAGGGGATGTTGCTGCGGTCGATGATGCGCTGGGTGATGGTGCTGACCGGCGCGATCCCCGGGATGATCAGTCCCGTGATCGAGGAGCGGTACTCGGGCATCTGGTACAGATTTGCCAGCGTGACCAGCAACTCGTCCCGGCTGCTGGTGACCAGTAGCAACGAGGATTCCCGCAGCATTTCGGTCACGCGCTGGGTCGACGCGGCGCCGATCTGAACGTGGTGGATGATGCGGCTGACTTCCCGGCGGTTGCCGCTTAGCGGGAGTCCGAGCAGGCGTGCCACGCGGCGCAGGGTCGGGTTGGCAAGGACCGGCTTGTAATCGAAGCCGCCCATAAGCGAAAACGGTTCATCAGCCAAAGCGCGGCGCAGGTAATCGAGCGCCGTATCGCGCTTCTCGGCAAACAGCTTGTTGACCAGGATGCCCCGGACCTCGGCCCCTTCCAGCTTGAAGAGGGCGGTGTTCATGGCAATGGTGTCGACCACGTTGCCGACACCGCCGCCTGTGACCATCAGCACCGGGGCGTCGAGCATGCGCGCGATGCGTGCATTGGAGAGCTTCAGGACCGAGCCGACACCTGGATGGCCCGACCCCTCGATGACGATGAAGTCGCAGCGCTTCTCCAGCTCGGCGTAGGCAGTGAGGATCCGGTCGCTCAAGTCGGAAAGGGAGATCTGGCCGTCGATCGCCTGCCGCGATGTTTCCGGATAGACCACCACGGGAGACATGTAGCGCAGGTCGCGGGTGAGCCCGAAGACCTGCGCGATCAGCGCCGCATCCTTGTCAACCGGGTGGCCGCGCAATGTCGTCGGCTTGGGACCAAGCGGCTTCATGAACCCGACCCGCCCGTACTTTTGCTGGGCCATGTGCAGCAGAGAGACGCTTATGGTGGTCTTGCCGATGTTTTGGCCAGAGGCTGCGATGAATATCTTTTTTGCCATGGCTGCCCTCGCTTGACCGCGTGCCTAGTCGGCAGATGGCCTTTCCGGAAAACATCCCGTATACGGGTTGCCCCGGGGACATAATCGTACGCAAAGACCGATAAGTCAAGCCAGAAGCAGGATCGCTCCGGCGCAGGCCGTGTGACGCAATCGCTTTTCCAGATGTCTTGTCTTGATCTGCCCATCTGATGTACCATGATAAGCATGAGTCCGACAGAACTTCATGAAAGGTTGGTTTACTACGGCAGGGGCGAGGAGCTGGCCAACCGCCTTACCCACGGTTTGGGCGCGCTGCTCAGCCTGATCGGCGTCAGCGCCCTGATCGGGTTCGCAGTGGGCCAGGGGGAGCCTAACCGCGTCATCTCGGCCTGCATCTACGGCGGGGCCATGGTCACCTTCTATTGCCTGTCCACGGCCTACCACAGCGTGAAAAAGCCATATGTCCGGTACATTTTCCGGATTCTGGACCACGTCAGCATCTACCTCATGATAGCGGGGAGCTATACGCCTTTCGGCCTGGTGACGTTGCGTGGGGCTTGGGGGTGGTGGCTGTTAAGCACGGTCTGGGGCTTGGGGACGGTGGGGTCCATCCTGAAGATCTTTACAACGCATCGTCTGCGCATTATCGGGCCGCTTCTGTATATCGCTTTGGGGTGGGCGGTGGTGATCGCCATCAAACCGCTTTCTGCCGCACTCGCGACGAACGGGCTTGTGCTGTTGTTTGGCGGCGGCGTTGCCTATACGGTCGGTGTAGTTTTCTACCTCTGGGACCGCCTCCCGTTCAACCACGCCATCTGGCATCTCTTCGTCCTGACCGGGAGCGCCTGCCATTTCGCCGCCATCTTCTTCTACGTGACTCCGCTGCACCTCTGACCTGTCGTATGGCTGTAGCAGTCCCCCCGCTCATTTTCCCGCTCCCGATCGCCCCCCCCCTCACGCCGGCCTCTAGACGTCGAGGGGGTCAGCCGGGTTCGTCCAGGTGCCAGGGACATTTGTTGAGCATCTGGGCCATGGCGTACAGGTGAATTTCCGCCTTCCCCCTCATGTTCCGGCAGTACTCCGGATGGGGTTGCCGCGCCTTGCCGGTCATGTCGTAGTGCGTGGCATAACAGCCACCGGCACAGTCATAGCGAAGCCAGCAGGCGCGGCAGGGGAGTTGGTCGTCCACCTCGAAATCCGCCAGGGTCTGGTGCAGCGGCAGCTCGCTGCCGGCGCCGACCCGGCCCATGGTGAACTCCTCGCGGTCGGCGAAGGCGATGCAGGGGAAAATCTCGCCATGGGAGTTTATGGCGAGCGTGTTGGTCCCGGCACCGCACGGCTTGGTGAAGCGGGCGCCGCGCCTGATCCGGATGATGCTGTCGATCAGGTTGGAGACGACCGGGATGTCGCGGGTTTGCTGGAAGCGGACGATGCTGTCGACGTAGTAATCGACGAACTCCAGCAGTTCCTCGAACTGCTGCTGCGCGGGGACGATCAACTCCCGGTACACCGGGTTCTCGTGGTACCCCGGCTCATGGCAGTATTCCAGCTGGATTTTCCTCACACCAAGGGTGGTCAACTGGCGGAAGGTCTCCAGGTATGAGTCAGAGGCAACCGTTAGCGTGGCGCGCAGACCAAGCAGCTTCGGACTCGGAAAGGCCTCGATGTTCCTCACGATCCTTTCCCAGGTTGCTCCTCCGTTGACTGCCGGTCTCTGCCTGTCATGGACCTCCCGCCTGCCATCCAGACTCACCCCGACCTGTGCGAAGTGGCGCGCCAGGAACTGCGCCGTCTCTCCCTCCAGCAGCGATCCGTTGGTGTCGACCGTGAAATAGAAGTTCTTTGCCAGCCGGGCCTCCTTTTCGCGCAGCCCCAGCGTGATCTTCTTCAGGGTGGCTACGTTCAGCAAAGGCTCCCCGCCGTACAGGTTGACGAAGATCTTGTCGGCGCTCGATTTCCCCGCCAGAGAAAGGATCAGCTCGGTGACGAGCTGCGCATCCGGCTCTCCCATCAGCCGGGGTGGCTTTCCGAAGCTCCCGCCCCGGTTCCAGCAGTAGCTGCAGGACATGTTGCAGGTTTGAGCCAGGTAGAGTGAGAAAGTCTGAAAGGAGTTTTGCTCCTTGGCCTGTCCGTTGGCAGATGGGGAAGGGTAGGGTACCTCACGTTCCTGCTGCAAAAGTTCGCGCAGCGACACGCTCAGTCCGGGGTGATCCGAGGGCGCATCAAGCGGCAAGGTCTGCGGGAGCAAGGGACCATCGAGCGCACGGCTGCCGCCCGATGGCACCGGAAGCATCCCGGCTGCAGCTTTGCTCAGCTGGTAAAGTCTTGCCGAGCGCGGGAAAAACAGGTAATTTACCCCTCCCGCCTCGAAGGCATGGAAATCCGACATGTCGATCCTCTTGCTGCGGCCCTTCAGACCGCCCGCCCTTGGCCAACGGATTCATGATCGCTGCCGGGTCGTCGGCAGGGAGAGCGGAGAGCTCGGCCGCGCTCAACCGGCGTTTAAGTCTCAGCCGCGGCATTGCCGCCTGTCTCGCGCCGGCCGAAGGCGCTCCGGCGACAGGCAGAAGCTTACGCCTCCCTGAATACGGTGAGATATGCCGCCAGTTTCCTGATCGAGTACCTTCGTCCGAGGTCCGTTAAGAACCAAATCCTGCCGGGGCGCTGCACGCTGAGGCAGGCGCTGTCCGAAAGCGGCATCCTCTGCTGCTCGAACCTGGCGCGCAGGACGGCGGGCAGTACCCCCCGGTCCAGATCGCCGGCATTTTCCAGGGAGAACGAAAACAGCGCATGGTTCGGAGAGGAAAGCATGGTGCAAGCGCCGGTGACGGAACGGTACACGATATGCTGAGATTCCGTGGTGCAGCTCTGGGTCACTTGGATGGAGTCGATGCAGATGGGTCTCGGGCTCCTGGCGAGGGAATGACCTCCCTCGGAGATGAGCCGGATATGCTCTGGACCAGCCGCTTTTTCGCGGTGAAGATCTTGGAAACGATCTCTGCTCATGAGGGGGCCTCCTCAGGTCCTGATATCATCATTAAATATCTTCACGAGATCCGGGGGAAGGTCGGGTCGCCGGCGTGGATGCTGCTAACGCATGAGTTTGTAGCCGCAAGCGTGTTCATTATCGCTAAATCTAAGAAAAAGTCAATGTGTGAATCTTAATTGGTGCTGCGGGCGCTGCGGTGGGAATGAGGGATACGCATGGGGCATTGGCAGGGGAGGGGAGGGGAGGGGAGGGGTGAGAAAACGATAAAAGCGGAGGCAGATGCTGCCTCCGCTTTCCTTATGTCGCAGGCCGGGACGCTATTTTTTGTGGCACTCGTTGCATTTCGTGGGGCCCTTGCCCTTGTCCGTATGGCAACCCTTGCAGGTCTTGTGGGCCCAGTCTTTGCCCAGGTTGGCTATCTTGCCCCCCTTGTCCGTTTCATGGCAGGCGGTGCAGGTTATCTCCTTCATATCCTTGTGCATCTTGTGAGGGAAGGTGACATTTCCGTTCTTGGCCGGCAATACCACTACTGCCTCGTCGGCGGCGGGGGCGAGGCCGGCGCAGAAAAGGGTCAGGGCGAAGGCTGCAATAAGACGTTTCATCGGCAGATCTCCTTTTAATGTGATTTGATAATTCAGACAAGAGGATACCGGCTCCCTTCACTATTGCAATCGATTTTGAGCAAAAAAGGGCAGCCGCGAGGTGTGCCCCTACAAAACAGGGCGCGTCAGGCCGTCATCCATCCTCGTGGGGCCTTTTGCGGAGCTGTCACGCCGCGACGACGGGCAGGCCGGCACCGCATGGAGTTCCTTTCTGCTTGACAGATGTCCCCCGGACAGCGGAAAGTGTCGGTAAATCAACGAGCTACTCCCCTCATTAACCGGCAGGCGCCGCGTAACTTCGGATCTTATGACTTTCACCCTGAAACCCGACTCCGACCTGATCTCCATTGCGCTTGGCGAGTTCGCCCTGCCGGTCCCGCGCATAGGCTCCATCGAAGCGCTCTCGGGGTACGGGCGCTCCAGCGCCGACGGGCAGGAAATACATCAGCGCGTGCAGAAAAAGCGGGCCAAGGCGGACCCTCTCTACCAGGCTGAGGTGGCGGTGAGCTGGGTTTTCGAGCGGCAGGGATACCGGTTCCAGATCAACGGGCGCATGGACGGGATTTTCCGGCATGATCGCGCGAGGATCGAGGAGATCAAGTCCTGCTTCAACGTGGGCGAGCTGAAGCGGCGGCTGGCGGGAGACCCGATGCAGCACCCCTATGCCCTCCAGCTGCTGAGCTACGGCTATTTTTACTGGCTGGAGCACCGCGTCCTCCCCGGGCTGAACTTTCACCTGGTATCTTCCCGTAACGGCCAGTCCGAGGAACTCGCCATCGACCTCGATGCCGGAGTATACGAAAAATGGCTCGAGCTGCGCCTTGACGAACTCGTTCTGGAAGCGGGACTGGCGCGCAAGCGCGCCGCGAGGAGACGAAGGATCGCCTCGGATTTCGCCTTTCCCTTCGCCTCCCCGCGTCCGGGCCAGATTGAGCTGATGCGGGAGATCGGGGCGGGGCTGGCGGCCGGGCGCCCCATGCTGATCCAGGCCCCGACCGGCCTGGGCAAGACGGTGGGCGTGCTCCATCCCGTGCTGAAGGAGGCGATGGGCCGGGGTCAGACGGTGATCTACGTCACCCCGAAAAACAGCCAGCACGCGGTCGCCGAGGATGCCGTGGAGCGTTTCCGTGACACCGGAGCCAAGCTGAGGTCGCTCTCCATCACGGCCAAAAGCAAGATCTGCTTCAAGAACGAGCCGCTTTGCACCCCGGATTACTGCGAGTACGCCCGCGACTACCATGCGAAACTCGCCAGCCACGGCGTCGTCGAACTCCTCGCCAAGAAGAGAAAGCTCAAGGCCCGCACCTTTCGCGAACTGGGCGAACAGTTCCAGATCTGTCCGTTCGAACTGCAGATCGCATCGGCCCAGCTCTGCGACGTCGTCATCTGCGATTACAACTACGTCTTCGCGCCCCGTTCGCCCCTCGGGCGGGCGGGGGGGCTCGCCGTGGACCAGAGTGGCAAGCCGAACCTGGTGGTGGACGAGGCGCACAACCTGCCGGCCCGCGCCATGGACTACTACTCCCCCAGGCTCTCATCAGTTTTGCTCGAGGCCATGCGCGACGGGGTGCGCAAGCTCCCCGCGCCGTTCAGGCGCGAGGCCGAGGAACTGCTGGACGGCTGCATCGGTGCCGTGGCGTGCTGCCAAAGTGGCAAGAGCCGCGCTCCGGCCAGGATCGAACCGCCGCTGGAACCCTTTCTCGAACAGGACGCGAAGCTGCGGGGCTTCCTGTCGCGCTACCTGGAGTCCGACGTGGAGATACAGCAAGAGGATCCCGTGCTGCGCCTTTGCTTCTACTGGTCCGAGTTCGCGCAGACACTGGAGTTGGCGGTCAAGTCGGAGAAACGGGAATTTTTCACCACATTTCATCCGCACCAGACCGGGGGGAGCGTCAAGATCACCTGCTGCGACGCTTCCGCCCTGATCCGGGACTGCTACGCCGATTACCAGCAGGTGGTGGGGTTTTCGGCGACGCTCAAGCCTTTCGACTATTACGCGAAGCTCTCCGGGCTCGACCCGGACACGGTGCGCACGGCCGAGTTCCAGAGCCCTTTTCCGGCCAGGCTTCGCAAACTGCTGATCATCCCGCAGATCTCCACCAGGTACGCGCATCGCGAGCGTAACTACGCGAAGATCGCCGATGCGCTGCAAAGGATCATGGCGCTGCGTCGCGGCAACTACTTCGCCTTCTTCCCGAGCTTCGATTTCCTGGAGAGGGTGGCCGGGCTGTTTCGGGCGCCGCAGGGCTTCGCCGTGATCCGGCAGCAGAGGCACATGAAGCAGGCCAGGACCGCGGAGATCCTGGACCAGCTGCGCGCCCAGCAGGCCCCCACAGCGGTCTTTGCCGTGCAGGGAGGTACCTTTTCCGAGGGGGTGGACTACGCGGGGGAGATGGTGATCGGAGCCTTCGTCATCGGGCCGCCGCTGCCGAGCTTCGACCTGGAGCGGGAGCAGATGAGGGCGTATTACCAGCGGCATTTCGGAGACGGGTTCGCCTACGCCTACACGATTCCTGCCATGGCAAAAGCGATCCAGTCGGCCGGCAGGGTGATCCGCTCCGAAACGGATCGGGGCATCGTCGTTCTCATGGACAACCGATTTCTGGAGCCGAGCTACAGCGGTTCCATGCCGGCGGACTGGTTCGAGTCGGAGGTCTCGGAATTGGTCTCCGCGGCGATCCTGAGCGACCTCACCGCTTTCTGGGCGCGCTGAGGCGGCAGCGGGCCGCTGTCACACCTCGATTCTGAATTCCGCACCGTCTCCGACGTTGCGCACCGTGAGGGTCCCGAGCATGCTTTTCTCGATGATGGTCTTGCACATGAAGAGGCCGATGCCGGTTCCCTGCTCGGGGCCCTTGGTGGTGAAATAGGGGTCGAAGATGCGGTCCTTGATCGCGTCGGGCACGCCGCCGGCGTTATCGGCGATGCTCACTACCGTTTTGGTCCCTTCGGAGAAGAGCTTGATGCTGATGAGCGGGGTTGCGGCCTGGCTGGAAATCAACGCATCGCGGGCGTTGATCAGGAGGTTGAGCAGGACCTGGATGAACTCGTTCAGATAGCCGTGCATGACCGGATCTCCGGACCGGATCACCTCGGTGCGGATGCCGTGCACCTCGAAGCTCCCTTCCAACAGCGACAGCGCCTTTTCCATCGGCTCGGAAACCATGAAATCCACCTTTACCTGGTCCGGTTGGAAGAAATACCTGAAGTCGTCGATGGTTTTGGACATCTGGCGGATGATATCCAGGGTCTGCTTTATGTTGGCCTGCAGGAAGTCGTCGCTTAGCTCCCCCCTCTTCTGGGTCATCTGCAGTTCCTGGACCAAAAGGGCGAGCATGTTGAGCGGCTGGCGCCATTGATGCGCGATGTTGCTGATCATCTCTCCCATGACCGCCTGGCGTCCCTGGAGTATCAGTATCTTGTCCTTCTGGCGCAACTCATCCACTGTCTCTTTGACGCGCTGCTCCAGGGCCTCGCTCAACTGCCGGTAGTTTTGCTCGCTATCCCGGAGTGCGGCTTCAGCCGTCCTGCGCTTGGTGATCTCCTCGGCCATGCCTTCGTAAAACAGCACCTGCCCGGCCTCGTCTCGCACTATGCGGATGCTGAGAGAAACCCAGATGATGCTGCGGTCTTTGCGATACATCCGCGTCTCGAATCCCTCCACCTTGCCGTATGTCGTTAGTTGCCTGATCAGCACGGTGTGGTAATGCGGATCAACGTAAAGCTGCTGCCCGATGTCGGTTACCTCTGTCATCAGTTCCTGGGGGGAGGCATACCCCATCATGTGCGCCAGCGCGGGATTGGCGTCCAGGTACCTCCCCGCGGGGCTCCTTTGGAAGATCCCTTCCGCCGCATTTTCAAAGATGCTGCGATACTTGGCCTCGGCACGCCTCTCCTGCTCGCGGGCCTTCTCCATCTTTTCATAGAAGATGCGGTTTTCAATGAGCGATGAGACGAGTCCGACCAGGTTCCCCATGCTGAGCAGCGACCCGGGACTTTCGTCGACCCTGCGGTAAAAGACGGCGTTCGCCAGGGAATTGCCGACCACAAGCAGGGCATGGGGGAGCGAACGAAAACCCAAGGGGTAGAGGAAAAACTCGTTCATGAGCAGCTTGGCGCGGCAGCCGAGAAACTGCTCTTCCTGGGAGTCCGCCCTGCAGACCAGGTATTCCTTGCCGGCAACGAGGGGGGTGAGGCAGGGGCCGTCCACTGCCAGGGTGAGATCTGCAACGAGGTCTCTTTCGGACTGCTCGTAGTAGCCGTCCAGGGCACAGACACAATACCTGTCGGTACCCTCGTCCTTACGGAGGAAGACGGCCCTCTCGTACCCGAGGTGCTGGATCACGTAGGAGACGGTTTCCCGGAATATCTCCTCGATGTCGAGAATTCCGTTCAGCCTCCGGTTCAACTGGTAAAGTTCCTTGTACTCCTTTAGCTGGGCATCGAGCTCCTGCTGGTATTCGTAGAGCTTTCCCTCGGCCCTGATCAGTCGCTTGACCTGCTGGGAGAGCGCCTCTTTTTCCCGCTGCAGCGTCTGCCTGCCGAGAGTTTCAGGATGATCCGTCATCGCATCATCGTTTTTCATAAGGCACCCGGGGTGTTCGCTCAGTACACCGCAGCGACGATGGCCGTGAAATTATGGATGCAATTATAGCTTGAAATGGGTCCGATCTCGCCGTAGGTGTAAAAGCCGATCCAGGGCAGATCCGCGCCGATGTCTTCCTGCAGCGATTGCAGCAGCTCGCCCTTTTCCTGCTCCCTGAAGACCACCTTGCCGCGCCCCATGCATTCGAATTGCAGCACGAACTTGGGCTTGCCCGTACCCCCCTTCTCCCTGATTTGGCGGGAGATGTCGCGCAGCCCCTCCCGGATCAGGTCCTTGTCCCGGCGCACGATCCAGAGCTCGGTGCCGTCGGTGACGTCGGATTGTATGGTCACGTACCCTTCGCGGTCGTTCTTGTCCATCATGTAGCGGACGAAGAATTCTCCATACTCCTTCTTGATATGTTCCGGAGTCTTGAAGCCCAGGCAGAGGTTGAGCGTCATCTTGTTCCACTGGCTCTCGGACCCCTCCTCGACATAATCCTTGAGCGCTTCCAGCGCCGGCACGCCGTCGATCTCGTAGATGATGTTCCCCTTGCTGCGGGTAATGGTGCGCTTGGTGCCGATCGGCACGCAGCCGTGGCTGACGCCCCAGGACACCTTCCCCTGGCCGGACACCAGCACGCAGGAGATCCCCTGCGAGAAAACCTCATCGTCATGGTACTGGTAGGTTTTCCGGGCCGCCCAGTTGTCGGCAGCCAGCCCGCCGAACAGCGGAAGCGGCGTTTCGCGCGAAAGCGACTTCTCGAAGGCCTCGCGGAAGGGATCGAAATCGAAGACCAGCCCGTCCACGAAAAGAAAGCCGGCGATGCTGTCCGCAGCCAGCAAGGGCTGAAGCTCCGCAGCCAGCCCCCGGCCCGCCTGGTCGACCCCGCTGCCGATCTCCTTGACCCTCACGTTATTGAACCTGAGTTCATCCGAGGCGATGGCCATGACGCAGACGCCGAAGTTGGTCTCGGCGACCATCCCCTGCGTGATGATCCCCTCGCCGGAGCAGCCGCTCAGCGGAGCCCGGGAGGTCGCCTCCCGTACCGTCTGGATCAGCACCTGCTGGTTGTAGCCGATCGTGGCGAAGACGAAGACGAAGTCTGGCCTGGCCATGTTGCCCTGCTGCAAGGCCTTGAGGGCCGCCTCTTTCCCCGCATCAACCGGGTTCTTGTGAAGACTGTAACCGACTCCCACCGACGTTCCCATGAAGCACTCCTTCCCTTCTTTGATGCAAAAAAGGTTTGGCGCCCGGCACCTGCTGTTTGACGGGAAGAGTCAGACCTAGGTCAGGCAGACCATGCAACTCTCAAGTTTATAATTATAGCGACGTAAAAGTAAAAAACATACCCAAGATATCTTTATGCCACCGGCTGGCTCTCATCCGCTACACCGGCGAAGGGTGAGGCCCGGAAGGGGAGGGGGAAAAAGGGATCAACCGGTGGCGCAAAAAAAAGGGGCGCCAAAATCGGCCCTCCCGGGGTGCGGCAAAGCGGTTTTCCTGTCGCTGAAACGGCTAATACCCCTCGAGCGAGAAGCTGGTGAAGACCATTCTCCAGGTGACGATCACCGTGAAAATAATGAGACAGAGCAACGAGACTGCGGCCAGCTTTCGCTGTACCCCGGGGAGCACCTCCTTGAGACTGGTTTTGCTGCGAAACGGCTGCAGCAGCCCGACCCCGAGACCCGTCACGGTCCCCGAAAGCAAGAGTGCATAAAGCGGGTAGCCGACGTAACCGTATTCCTGCTGCAATATGCAAAAGGGGCAATGGTGGGAAGGCATCTGGTAGAAATAGAGCGAGATGAAGGAAACCATGGCGGCTATCGACACGGGGAAGCTCACGCCGCTCAACGTGCCGAACAGGTATGCGCCCCTCCCCCTCAGCCAGAATCTGGCGCCGGCCGCGCCGGTAACGAGGATGCAGCCGTAGAAGGCGATCTTCATCGGGATGCTGGGGGCGGCCGCGATTTCGGAGGCGATGCCGCGCGAGGTCTGGCTGAAGAGGGCGCCGCAGCAGGAGGTGATGATGTCCGGCGTGAGTTTCAGGAAAAAGGTCGCCTGCAGCACGCTTTCGGCCACAACGAAGGGGGCGGCGACGATAAGCAGCAGGTACTTGGCGCGGATCAGCGGGTAGTCGTAACCCCGGTTGTCCGTGTGATTGAGGATCAGCCAGAGTCCGGCCAGCATGAAGGTGATCACCTTGAGGAGCAGGGTCGGGTAGCCGAAGCCGTTCACCGTCAGCGTTCCCACGGCGCACATGGCGCCCACGAACAGGTGGCAGATGCTGTCGGCGGTCTGGATGAACAGGAACAGCGAGACCAGCTGAAACACGAGAAAATAACCGACGATGGTGGAGATCAGGTAGGTCCGCCGCTCCAGGGCCAGTTGCAGCTCGCTGCCGCTCGTGATGTCCCAGCGGCGCAGGATCAGGATCCCGTAGCAGGCCGCGTAGAGCGTCATCAGGCTGATCAGCAGGGAGGAGCAAAAGAGCGCCAGTATGCTCGGGTGCAGCATCATGCCCGGTTGCCCGCGCCGATGACCTGGCCGTCGCGCATCTCCACCACGCGGTCGGCCAGGTCGGAGTCGTAGACGATCGGGTCGTGGCTGGCCAGGATGATGGTGGTCCCCCGGGCCTTCAGCTGCGCCATGATGCCGATGAATTCGTGCGCCAGCCTGGTGTCCAGGTGCGCGGTCGGCTCGTCGGCGATGATGACGGCCGGGTTGTTGATCAGGGCGCGGGCAATGGCCACCCGCTGGGCCTCGCCGCCCGAGAGCCATTCCACCTTGGCGTCGGCCCGCTTGCCGAGATTGAACATCTCCAGCGACGCCAGGGCCCTGGCGCGCAGCAGGGAAAACTTCTCGCCGGTGGGGTAGGCGGGTGCCATGACGTTTTCCAGGGCAGAGATCCCCTTGATCAGGTTGAACTGCTGGAACACGAAACCGAAGGTGGAGCGGCGCACCTCGGTCAGGAAGCGCTCCGGCAGGCTGGTGATCTCCCGGTCCTTGAGGAAGATCCGGCCTGTGCTGGGGCGGGACATGCACCCCATCAGGGCCAGCAGGGTGGTTTTCCCGGAGCCGCTGGGACCCTTGAGGACGGTGGTCTCGTGCAGCCTAAGGTCCAGGGAAACGCCGTTAAGCGCCGTGAACTCGCTGGGGCGTCCGGCGTTGAATACCTTGCTGATGTCGCGTGCCGATATCATAAATACCTCAACGCATGACCGTGTCGGGGTCGATGATCGCCGCCCGCCAGGAGGGGACGATGGTGGTGACGGTGTAGGGGACCACGGTCAGGAAGAAGAGCGCCGAGATCTGGCCGAAGTCCAGAAACGGGGTCAGGCGGAAGGCGGGATAGAGGGTGGACCACCCCTTGAGCACCGGCGCGAAGAGCGGCGACGAGGTCCAGAAGACATGGGCGTAGGCCAGGATGATCCCGACCAGGAACGCGGTGAGCGAGACGACGGTCCCCTCCCAGAATTTCATCAGCAGGATGTCCGAGGTTTCCCAGCCGACCGCCTTCAAGATGCCGATCTCCTTGCGCTCCTCCGCGGAGAGGCCGGTCGCCTTGTCCCAGGCGAAGATGACGAAGGCGAGCGCTGCCGCGCTGAAGATGACGATCAATAGTCCCGAGCGCCAGCCGAACACCGCGTCATAGGTGCGCAGGATCTCGCTGCGCAGGATCGGCCGGGTGTCCGGGTAGAGCTTGGTGATCTTCTCGGCGATGGTGGCGTATTCCCTGGGGTTGCGCACCCGCAGCGCGAGATCGGTGGCCTGGTCGGCGGGGAGGCCGGAGAAGTCGCGGTAATCCTCCTCCGAGAGCAGTATCAGGTCGCTGGTCAAAAGTTGCGATTCGCCGCTCAAAACGTCCCTGATGCTGTAGCTGCGCGCCAAGCCGTCGTGCCCGGCGAAGGCGATGATGTCGTCCACGCTGGCGCCGCGCATCCGGGCTATGCCGCTCCCTACGTCGATGCTCCCTGCCGGCGGCGCATGTTCGGCCGGCACAGTCAGGGTGTAATTCGCCAGAAACACGCTGTCGTACTGGTAGCCCCACAGGCGCGGGCGCACCGAGATGACCCCGTTGATCCTGCCGATCTGCGCCCCCCAGGCGACCGGTATGGGGTGATAGCGTCCGGCCTGGGTGCGCTGCACGATGATCTCCGGGGCGTCCTTGAGCACCAGCGCCGCCTCGCGCTGCAAGGCGTGGCTGAAAAACAGCACCGAGGCGAGCACGAAGATGACCAGGGTGTAAACCAGCAGCAGCGCGCCGTTTTTACCCTTGCGCCTCATGAGCGAGGAGAGCGTGAAATCGATGATGTGTCTTTGGCGTTCAATCACGTTGGTTTCCCGTCAGGTGGTCGGGCGGTCCGAGCAGCGCGCCGCTGGGGAAATGATCCAGCGACAGGGGAGAGTCCTGAAACGGGGTCGACATGTCGGTCTGGCTCGGATGCCTGGTATAGCTCGCCTCGGTGAAGAGGCAGAGATCGGTCAGCTCCACCTGCCGCACCAGTGCCGCCTTCCGGGTAAAGCCGGGCTGCGCCGCGCGGACCGCGTGCGAGGCGTGCAGCAAGAGAAGCGCCAGAGTCAGGGCGAGCCCCGCGGTCATCGCCAGGTAGAGCGTCGAGCGGCGCACTTTCATGAGTCCCGTCATCCCCATCAGTCGAGCGAGCTCAGGACCGCCCGGGTCACCTCGTGGAAGCGGAGGATGGACTTTCCTCTGTGGTCCTTCAGGAAGTCACGCGCCTCGGATTGCCGCGCAAAGGCGATCAGCTCGCGCCCCATCGGGCCGTAGACGTCGCTGCCGACCACGTAATACGCCTGCACGCCGTCGGTCGGGGTGAGGTCGTAATAGTTGCAGACGAAGAGAGCGGCGATGTCGGTCGTTTTCTTGCCAGGGGCGTATCGGGCGAGGTTCAGGTAATACTTGAACAGGTCCTTGGCGCCGTCGAAGTGGACCGCCGAGCCGTCCCGGAACTGGATCTGGGCGGCGAAGTCCGGATACTTGGCCACGAACATGCCGCAGACCGGGCACTTGTCCTTGGCGCCTGCCTTGGCAGGCTTGTGCACGGCGGCGAAGGCGAGCGAGGTCGCCAGGCAGAAGAGGGCGAGGCAGACGCCGACCTTTTTGACACCGGAGATATTCATTGCGGGTTCTCCTTTTTACCTGGCGAAGCGGCCGCTACTTCGCGTGCGTCTTTTCGTAGGCGTCCTGCACCTTCTTCTGGATATCGAACTGCCGCTGTATCAGCTTTTCGAGTTTGGACGCTTGCATGTCACCCAGGATCTTTTCCCGGACCACTGCGTGCCCGTCCAGTATGAACACGGTCGGGAAGCCGACGACCTTGTATTGCTTGAAAAGCGCCGAGCCCTCATCCGGCAGTATCGTAAAATTCAATCGGTTGTTCGAGGCATAAGATGCGAGGTCCTTCCGGGAGTCCATGACATTTACAGCCAGTATTTCCAACCCCTTGTTCTTATTCCGGCTGTAGACCTGTTCCAGCTCTTTCACGCTCTCGCCGCAGCAGGAATTGGTCCAGAAATAGATGACGACGACCTTCCCCTTGAGCTGGTCGAGAGTGATCGATCTCCCCTTTATGTCTGTGCCGGTAATTGCCGGCGGATTTTCACCGATCTTCACACCCCTGTCATCCTCGCAACCGGAGAGTAGCAGGGTGGACAGAACCAGAGCTGACATTATGGATCTTTTTAGCGGCAGTTTGATGAACATGAAGGTGTTTTTCCATCCTTTGACGGGAAATCTCAACCGCGAGGGTCATCAGTGCCATCGAGTGCCTGCCAGTTCGTATATCTGTGCCTGCACAGAATAGACATTGAAGATTCTGAATGTCAAGAATCACGTGATTCAGGAGGCCATTTTTCGGGAAAGGTCGGAATATAGCGGCCGGCCGCGGTGAGCAGGGACGGGCAAGGCAGGAACAAAAAGGCGCCCATGGCGCCATGCGTGAAGAGAGCATAGGTCATGGGCGTCGCTTGTTGCGGATCTCGATACGGTCAGCTTTTGGACATCTCGGTGAAAGCCGCCTTGGCGCCTTCCTGGATCTCTTCCGGAGTCAGGTCCCTGGTGTGCGTCCCCAGCATCCAGCTGTAACCGAAGGGATCCAGCACGGAGCCGCAACGGTCGCCCCAGAACATGTCCTGGACCGGCATCTGGACCGTGGCACCTGCTTCGACGGCTCGCCTGAAGGCCGAGTCGACGTTCTCCACGTAGAAGAAGAAACTTACCGGCGATGAGCCTGTTGTCTCCGCGCTCTTGCAGCTCTGCTGCGGATGTTCGTCGCCCATCATGATGATGGAATCGCCAACCAGCAGTTCGGCGTGCATCACGCCTTTTCCGTCCGGCCCGGGCATGGAGAAGCGCTCCTGGGCGCCAAAGGCCTGCTGGTAAAATTCAATGGCCTTGCGCGAGTCCTTGAACATAAACATCGGTGTAACGCTGCGAAAACCTTTCGGTATAGGATTTGCCATGATGTTTTCCTCCTTGTTGAACGGGGATGGTTGTCCCGCTCCTTCAAGGATAGGTTTTCCTGGGAGATGTTGTCAATGGTTCAGACCAGTGCCCTGGCCTTGAGCTCCGCCTTGAGCCAGGCGTAGACCACCGGCGCCGCCACCATCCCCGCCAGCCCGAAGACGGCCTCCATCACCAGCATGGCGCAGAGCAGTTCCCAGGCGCTCGCCTTCACCTCGCCGGCGACGATACGCGCGTTGGTGAAATACTCAAGCTTATGGATCAGCACCAGAAAAGCCAGTGAAGCGGCCCCCACCCCCGGCGACACGCCGAGACTGATCAGGACGATGGTGGCGTTGGAGATCAGGTTGCCTACCACCGGGAGCAGCCCCGCCACGAAGGTGAGCAGGATCAAAAGCGTCACCATCGGCAGGTACACCCCGCAAAGCGGCAGGATCACGAGGAGGTAGAGCGCCGTCAAGGCGGTGTTGAGCCCGGAGATTTTCACCTGGGCAAAGACGACCTTGTCGAAGGCGTCGGCCAGAATCAGCAGCCTGGCATGCAGGTTGGCCGCCAGCGGCGGGAACTTGTCGTCCCTTTCGAAGCGGTGCAAAACGGCCATGCCGCCGACCACCATGCCCAGGAGCAGATGGGCGAACGTCTTGAGCCCGGACATTCCCACCGAGGAGATGTTCTTGCCATGCTCGCGCAGCATCACGGCCAGCTGCTCGCGCAGCTCTTCAACGGTGTCGGGCAGCGATTCCGTCAGGTCCGCGGGGAGGTTCTTCTTCAGGTTCTCCAGGGTTTCCGCGGCGCCGGCCAAGAGGTCGGCCATGCCGTGGTGGCCGCGCAGAAAGGACCAGAGCCCGAGGCAGAGCAGACCCACCAGAAACGTCACTATCAGGATGATGCCGGCCAGGGCGACCGTATAGGTCAAGCCGCCCCAGCGTCCCGGCAGGCGCCGGGCCAGTTTGGCCGTCAGGGCATACACCGCGAGGCCGGCGAACACGGACGGCAGCAGGTGGAAGCGCAGCACGACCGGAACGGCCAGCGCCGCCAGCAGATAACTCATGAGCAATGGCGTGGGCATGGGCATGGGTCTACGCTCCATCAGGTCCTACCGTCATCCGCCGGTCTGCCTCTTGATCCGCTTCAACGCGTGCGCGAGCCATGTTGGTCTCCTCCCTGCCGAAACAGCCTGCCGCTCCGGGACCGGGGTAATTCTAATGATCCTGCAGGACAATTACCATATTTGCGCCCCGTTGTCCCGGAATATCCGGAGCATCCTGTATATCGGCAGCATCATGGCCGTCAGGACGGGTGTCCCGGCCAGCAGCGCGCGCCGAAGGACCCTGTGGCCCGAATAAAAAGGGGCCGGGCCTCCAAAGGTTCGTCCTTTGACGGCTCGGCCACCTTTTAGAATTTCCGCGGTCCTCCCCGCCTCGGGAAGGCTTTTTCGACCTCTGGCTGCCAGCCGCGGTCCGACCGGCCGGTTGCGCCAGGCACCCTATTTCCCGAATACCTTCCTTAACAGCTCGGTCCCCCTGGCCGCGGGGTCGGTCCGTATTTTCTTCTCCTCTTCGCCAAGCATTACGAACAGGCCGTCCACAGCCTTGGTGGCGACGTAGTTGTCCAGGTCCAGGGAACCGGCAGCCGCCGAGCCGAACGGCACGGTCTCCAGTTTGCCTAACATCTTGGTGTAACTGCTGGTCACGCCGACGTCCTGCATGCTGGAAGTCACTACCGGCTTGAACGCGGCAAATATCTTGTCGCTGGTCTTTTCCTTGAAATACTCCGTTGCGGCGGTCTCTTTGCCCTGCAGGATTTTCCTGGCATCGTCAAAGGACATCTCCTTGAGTGCGGAAACGAAGTAGTCGGTGGCCTTGGGCGCCGCCTTTTCGGCGGCCCGGTTCATGCTCAGGACGAACTCGTCCACCTGCGGCTGGAACCCGAACTTGCCCAGGAGATTGGCGGCGGTCTGTATCTTTTCAGGCATGAGAATCTTGATCATGCTGTTGCCAAAATAGCCGTCACGCTGCGATACGGCTTTGACGGCCCGGGTTGTGCCCGTGGCCAGAGCCTCCTTGAGTCCCTTGACGATGGTGGTATCGTCCAGGCCGCTGCCGAGGCTGCCTGAATATCCCAGGTCCTTGGTCAAATCGTCGAAAAAACCGGCCTGTGCTGACATGGACAGTGCCATTAACAACACAACGAACAGTGATACAGAGAGACGATGATTGCGCTTCATAGTGCCCTCCCGGGTTTTTCCAGCAACGGTAGGAATTATTTTTTCTCCCTGAGTATATCCCTGATTTCGGCAAGCAGGATTTGCTCTTTCGACGGTACTGGTGGCGTCTCAGGCGCCACTGCCTCTTTCTTCTTGAGGGAATTCATGCCCTTCACGGCGACAAATATAACCAAGGCAATAATGATGAAATCCAAAATGGTCAGCAGGAACTTCCCGTAGCTGACAATGACTGCCGGCTTGTTATCCACAGCCTCTTTGACCACGATGACCAGGTTGGAAAAATCGACTCCACCCAGCAAAACGCCGATGGGCGGCATGACGACATCACCCACGAAGGACGACACGATTTTGCCGAAAGCCGCTCCGATTATGATGCCGACCGCCATATCTACAACATTTCCCTTTACCGCGAATTCCTTGAACTCTTTCATCATGCCCATGGTAGTTCCTCCGGAAGCGTTGGTCGTTGACTTTCATGTGCCAGGCAAATGGTACCGTTTCTCCAGATCAGAGCAACCGGTAAAATGTAGATACAATGCGAAACGCCCTTTCAGAAACTCCTCCAAAAGGGCGCTTGCATGGCAACATGTGCAGCGTGATTACTTGCTATTGCAAGTGAAATTGGACTCGATCCGGCGATTCTGCTCTTTTCCCTCTCGGGTCTTGTTGCTGGCGACGGGCTTTTTGGGACCGTAGCCAACCGCCGTGACCCGATCGGAAGCGATGCCGAACTTGTCGATCAGGTAATTGCGCACGCTGTCGGCGCGCCGCTGGGAAAGCTTCATGTTGGCAGCCATGTCCCCGACATTGTCCGTGTGTCCCTCGATGACCCCTTTGGCATTGGGGAATTCCATCAGGAAATCGGCAAGTTTTTTCAGTTCGTCATGATACTGCGGCTTGATGTCGTACTTATTGGTATCGAAATGTATGTTGATGACCGCCGGGCTGCACAACTTGGCGGCCGGGACCACTGGCACTAATACTGGGGCCACTACAGGAACAGGTGCGATAACGGCGATATTTGCAGCGCTCTTTGCCGAGCCGCCCGCTCCACTGCAGGTAAGAGTATAGGCCGCATTGTCGGCAGGTGAGATGGTCATGGAACCTTCCAGCGGAACCGGCCCGATATCGGGCTGTATCTCGCAGTTGGTAGCGTTCTGGGAACTCCAGGCCAACGTGGCGCTCTCGCCTTTGGTGATGGAACTTGGTGTCACCGTCAACGTATCCGAAGGAGCCACGGGTGCCGGAACAGGAGCCGGTTCGGAGACGGGCTCCGGAACAACCGGTGCCGCGGCCGCCACCGGTGGGCAAAGTGCGTTTGCCTTCGCCGTCGCCTCTTTGGCCAGGGCGGCCCCTTCCTCGGTGTGACAGGCCCTGAACACGTCATAGGCGTGGTTCTTGGCGTCATCGGCCTGCTTGAATTCGGCGGGGCATGTTTTGTCTTTCCCCGCTGCGCGGGCGGCCTCGACAGCGCGGTCCGCCTCCTGCATTTCATAACGGATGTAGTGACCCGGTATGTTGCCGCGGCCCGTGTTGACCTCGTAGTGGGCGCAGCCGAAAAGCGTTGCCGCCGATGCAGCCATGACGAGCAGGGAAGAACCTCTCAATAGTGCTTTCATCTCCATGTCTCTCTCCTTTTAAGTGTCCATTGTATTTCCGACGTCGGAAGTAAAACTCGTTCCGATCTCTAAAGGCAGTACCCCAGTCATCCCTGTCAAGCGTCTTTGCATCTTGACTGACTCTTTGGCTCAGTTAACTGTATGGGCCTTGCGGCGAATGTGATGTGGGGGGTGCCATAGGTTTGAAAACTGAAGAACGAATATTGGTAGTGTCTAATATGGTGCGCGCTATAACAATAAATAACAGGCCTAACCCGTTCCGGTTTAAGCATTGTACTGCCATAACTGAGCCTTGCAATGGGGGAAGAGGACATTTATACAGCAAAAAGACCTTGTGACAGTGGCGTCTACACGTCCACAGTCACAAGGTCAAGCTACTCCAAGTCCAAGGGGGAAGGCGAGTTCTGGATCACGATCATCTTTTGGCTGGTTGGGATTGCCGCTATGAAAACAGGGGATAGGACGGAGTTGAATTTGTCCGGTTCAAGGTGGAGTTGCACAGATCCAGCACATCGGCCCTTATGCCCCAGGCGGCGAGTTCGAGCAAAACGTTCTGGACAAGGGTTTCCAGCTTCGCGGCAACAGGTGGCGACAGATCCATGCCCATTTCGATGACGGCCGGCTGCACCCCCCAGAGCACCATTTCGACCGGCGCAAACCCCTGCAGCGTGGCGACCGCAAGCAGATCCTTGAGGCCCATCTGGTGGGGAGAAAGCTTCGTTTCCAGCACGATGGGGACGTCATCGCCGGACAGCCTGGCCAGGGTCCCCGGAGCCTTTGCCAAATCGACCGCATCGACGACCAGCAGTCTTGCCACCCCCTCGAGCTGTGGCAGCAGGTCCAGGCCGAGTGTGCCTCCATCAAGCAAAGTGACCACATCAGGGAACCGGAAGCGCTCCGCCAACTGCTGTACGACCCTGACGCCGATGCCGTCGTCAGACATAATCACGTTGCCGATGCCGAGCACCAAGATGGACATGTGTTCTCCAGTAGTAATTGACGCTAAACCGGCCAGGACCCCTTGCGCGTCCCCGCCTCCGTAAAAAGGGCGGAGCTACTCCGCGACGAGAGCCGCGCTGGCGGCGTGACCTGCTAATCCTTTTCCCTTACCGCCTTATAGCCTGTGAAGATGCTCGAAATCACGCCGCTCTTCTCCTTCATATCCATAAGCCAGGCACTGTAGACATGGTGAATGGCGAAGGCTATCAGAAACCACATCACCATGTGGTGGGTCAGCCTCATACCCTGGCTGGAAAAGAGGGCGAACAGCCATCCGGTCAGTTTGTGCATGACGGACTGGGGTGCCCGCTCGGAATACAGGGCGAAACCGGTGCAGATCATCACCAGGTAGAGCGCGAATACTCCGGCATAGGCCGCTCCGGCCAGGGCATTGTGTCCCGCCACTCTCGGCGTTTTCTTGCTGATAAAGGCGTAGTACTTGAACGTCTCGATCATGTTCCGGTGCCCCTCGTCCGTCATGATGGGCAAGAACTCGCGCCAGTTGGCATACCTGTTTCCAGCAAACATCCAGTAGATGCGGGCCAGGACACTGATTGCAAAGGCATAGGCGGCAACGAAATGGACGAACCTGACCCATCCCATGACGAACTGGGAGGGGTTGAGCGCCAGGGTCTTCGGTATCCCGATATAGATGCCGGTCACGGAGAGGATGATGATGGAGACGGCGATCACCCAGTGGGTGACCCGCACCGGCACTTCCCATACATACTTCACGTAGAGGTGTCCCATGGTCAGCCTCCTAACGCACGTTGACCTGCACCATACGGTTACCCTGGACGTCCAGGACATGGACCGCGCAGGCGAGACATGGATCGAAGGAGTGAATGGTCCGCAGGATCTCCAACGGCTTGTCCGGGTCGGCGACCGGCGTTCCGACCAGCGCCGCCTCGTAGGGACCCCTGGCCCCCCTGGCGTCGCGGGGAGAGGCGTTCCATGTCGACGGCACCACGGCCTGATAATTGAGGATCTTCTGGTCCTTGATCTTGATCCAGTGTCCCAGCGCCCCGCGCGGGGCTTCGTGCCAGCCGTAACCGGCCGCCTCGTGGGGCCAGGTCGCGGGGTCCCATTTCTCGTTGTTGTGGATCCGGTAGTCTCCCTTGCCGATGTTGTCGATCAGCTGGTCCAGCCAGGTCGGTGTCTGCTGGGCGATCAGCAGGCACTCGATGCCGCGGGCGGCGGTCCTGCCGAGCGTCGAGAAGAGGGCTTCCGGGCCAACGCCGAGCTGCGCCAGTACCCCGTCGACGGTCTTCTTCACCTGCGCGTGTCCCGACGCATAGGCAACCAGCATGCGCGCCAGCGGGCCGACCTCCATGGGGAGCTCTTCGTAGCGGGGCGCCTTGACCCAGGAGTACTTGGCGTCCGTCTGCAGGAACTGATAGGGGGGCTTGGGGCCTGTGTACTTCCCTTCCGACTCGCCGTCCCAGGGGTGGAGCCCCTTGCCGGGACCGGCCGCATATTCGTACCAGGAATGATCCACGTACTCGGTCACCTTCTTGTGGTCGACCGGGCCGACCTTGGAGAGGTCCTTGCCGACGATGACCCCCGGCGGCAGCCACATCTTACCGGTGGCATCGGGAAACTCGCCGTAGGACATGAAGTTCCCCACGCCGGCCCCGATCCCGGCCCACTCCTTGTAGAACGAGGCGACGGCCAGCAGGTCGGGTATGTAGACCTTCTCGACGAACTCCCGGGCCTTGACCAGGAGCCGCTTGATCTCGATCAGCTTGTCCGCATTGAGCGCGTTCTGGGAGTCCGGGTCGATCGGGATCGCCATGCCCCCCACCAGGAAGGTCTGGGGATGGGGGTTCTTGCTCCCGAGTATGGCGTGGATCTTGATGACGTCCTTCTGCCACTCCAGCGCCTCCAGGTAATGGGCGGTCGCCATCAGGTTCGCCTCGGGGGGGAGCTTGTAGGCCGGGTGACCCCAGTAGGCATTGGCGAAGGGGCCGAGCCTCCCTTTGGCAACGAAGGCGCTGAGCTTCTCCTGCACCCCCTTGAAATAGGTGGCCGAGTTGAGCGGCCACTGCGAGATGGAGGCTGCCAGCGCGGCGGTCTTGGCCGGGTCCGCCTTGAGTCCGGAGGTGATGTCGACCCAGTCGAGCGCGTGCAGGTGGTAGAAGTGGATCACATGGTCCTGGACGTTCTGGATGCCGGCTATGATGTTCCTGATCAGCTCGGCGTTGGGCGGGATCTTTATGTTGAGGGCGTTCTCCACGGACCTGATGGAGGCGATGGAGTGCACGGTGGTGCAGACGCCGCAGAAGCGCTGGGTGAAGTACCAGGCGTCGCGGGGGTCCCGGCTTTTTAGGATCTTTTCGATGCCGCGGAACATGGTGGAGCTGCTCCAGGCGTCCGACACCCTGCCGCCGCTCACCTCCGCCTCGATGCGGAGATGCCCTTCGATTCGGGTAATGGGATCTACGACGATCTTGGCCATCTATCAATCCTCCTTGGAGTCTTCGGATGGGTCATCATGCCGGAAGGCGCTGATCACCCCATGGGCGGCGAAGGCCACGGCGGTCCCCGCGGCGATGCCGATCCCTATCTTGTCGGCGGTGGTCTCGATGCCGAAGCCCGGAACGTTGGGCAGGCGCTTGTAGAACGGGGTCATGGAATCCCAGAAATGCGGCTCCGAGCAGCCGACGCAGCCATGCCCCGAAGCGACCGGCCAGCTGGTCTTTTCGTTCCACCTCTGCACCGGGCAGTTGTGGTAGGTCTCCGGTCCCTTGCATCCCATCTTGTAGAGGCAGTGCCCCTTGCGATGGGCCATGTCCCCCCACTGCTCGACGTACTGGCCGGCGTCGAAGTGCGGGCGGCGCTCGCAGTTGTCATGGATCCTCTTGCCGTAGGCGAAGAGCGGCCGGCCGTGGCTGTCCGCCGCGGGGAGTTTGCCGAATACCAGGAAATGCACGATGGTCGCCGTCAGGTTGTCCGCGTTGAGAGGGCACCCCGGGAGGTTCAGCACCGTGGCCCCGGGGACCGCCTCCTGGACACCGACGGCGCCGGTCGGATTGGGAGCCGCCGCAGGGAGCCCGCCGTAGGCGGCGCAGCTGCCTGCGGTGATGGTGGCAAAGGCGTTGCCGCACACCTCGCGGGCGATGTCGAGCGCGGTCCTGCCGCCGATACAGCAGTAGACGCCATCGTCTTTGAGGGGGATGGAACCCTCCACTATCGCGATATACTTCCCTTTTTGCTCCTTGACCACCTTGGCCAGGGCCTCTTCCGCCTGGTGCCCGGCAGCCGCCATGATGGTCTCATGGTAATCGACCGACAGGATGTCCAGGACGATCTCCGCCACCGTCGGGTTGACCGCCCGCAGCAGTGATTCGGTATTGCCGGCGCAATCCTGGAACTCCAGCCAGACCAGCGTGGGGCGCTGCACCTCGTCGAGAGCCTGGGCGATCCTCGGGGCGAACGACACCGGAAGTGCCAGCGCGGCGGTGATCGTGGTGCAGAACTTCATGAAATCGCGTCGTGAAACGCCCCGCTCTTCGAGGCTCCTAGGTACCTTCAGCTCAGTTGCGGCATCATAGGCATCTGCTTCAGTGAACTTTTTACCCATAGAGCATCCTCCCGGCGGTGAGATGGCGTACGGACGAGCATTTCGTGCAGACCGGCGCATCAATACTGACACAAGAAAACCGGTTTGCCTCAGACGGCGACCGGATCCCCTTTGCAACTACACAGAAACAGCGTTACAAAATATCTATTAACACATGGAAATGTGTTGTCAATGGGTGAGGTATTTTATTAAAAGCAAAAGGATAATATCGGGCCGTGCATAGTGAAAAGGCGTTTGTGTGGGACCGAAATTTATTGCGAAAGAAATTTATCTGTGATAGGGAAAAAATAGGCTCAAACCATGCGCGATTCAGAAAGGCCCTGGGGGTATACTCTCTGCCGGTGCCGCAAAAGCGGCTCAAAGGAGACGGCAATGACCCGTTGCGCAGTTATGAGAGTTATGATGCTCGCCCTTGCCTGCTGCTTCAGCTTTGCCATGGCAGGATGCGGCCGGCAGAGGGGAGATAAGGCGACAAGGGAAACGGTTCTGCGGGGAGGAGAACTCTTTTCCCGTTACTGTGAGGGGTGCCATCCCGGCGGCGGAAACAGCATCTACCCCCAGAAATCCCTGCACCGCATGAACCTTGCGGCTAACGGCATCACCACCCCCGCCGACATCGTCGCGATCATCAGGAACCCGGGGCAAGGGATGAAGCAGTTCGACAAGCACACCATCCCGGATCCCGATGCCTTTGCCATAGCGCAATATATTCTTGCCACATACTGAACAGAAGGCGGGATGCCGAAGAGAAACCCGGGCCCGATGGCAACGATGCCCTGGCTGCGGCATTTGACTTGAGGCTTTAGCTCCCGGATTCGAGACTTCCAGTTGTCAATGCTGGCGAAGTGTAATTTCGGTACTGTCAAAGCAGAACCGATTTACAGGCAATACGGATGTTACAAAGTGCCGACAGAGTCTAGTTGTACGGTAGCGCATGCTTTATCGTGAAAAACATCGAAAAGCCGTGTCAGAAAAACTTTATTAAATCCATAAGAATGGTATTCTTCAATGAATGCCGACTTATCGACTGGCTTCGACCCCCCGCCTCATGTCACCGAATGCATCGTACCGTGCTGGAATCTATTAACAGGAGGAATCATAATGAGACGCCCATCCATAATAGCGGCAATCATCGTGCTGCTCTGCCTCTGGGTAACGACGGCTGGAGCTGAAACCTACCCCAACAGATTCTGGCACGATTACAACCCGGACCCGCCGCCGAACCAACCCCAGGGCTATTACACCTACGATCCCATCCAGATTGCCGGCAACGCCGTTTGGACGGCGGCCAACGGACCGTACATCCTGCAGAACATGGTGACCGTCGCCACCGGCGCAACCCTGACCATTGAACCGGGGACCGTGGTGCAGGTGGCGGGCGCCTTTCGCCTCCACGTGGACGGCACGCTTTCGGCCACGGGCGCCACCTTCACCGGTCCCGCTCACTGGCTCGGCATCTACCTGTCGCCAACCTCGGGGGGGTCGACGCTCAACGGATGCGTGGTGGAAAACGCCGGAGCACACAACGCCGGCTACGGCCTCAGGGTCAATGCGCACGGCTACTGGGAAGTTACCGCCATCTACATCGACTCCAGCAGTCCGCAGATCACCAACTGCACCATCAGAAACAGCGAGACCCACGGCATATCCCTCTATGCAAGCCGGGCGACCCTGACCGGCAACAGCTTCGAGAGCATGGGGGAAAGCTACTACCCCGTCTCCCTCGACACCACCAATTCCTTCCCGACCATGAGCGGCAACACCACCAGCGGCACCGGGTATAACGGCGTGGGGCTTAAAGGCGGCGACCTCTCCTCCTCCGGAACCTGGACCCGTGCCGGCGTGAGCTTCCCGTACCTGACGCGCGGGTCGATCAACATACCCGCAGGCCTCGCCCTCGCCATCGACCCGGGTGTCACCGTCAAGGCCAACGGCGCCGACGCGCTCTATGTCAACGGCAACCTGACCGCCTCGGGCACGGCGCAGCTCCCCGTCACCTTCAGTTCGCGCAGCGCCACCCCGGCCGCCGGCGACTGGCGCGGCATCTACCTGGCCCCGACCGCGACCGCCTCCTCGTTTAGTCACGTCACCATCAATTACGCCGGCGGCTATTTCGCCGGCTTCGGACTCTACGTGAACGTCCACGGCGACTGGGTCAAGGCAGCGCTCTACCTCGACGGCGTCAGCCCGCCGCTCACGGCCGTTTCCATTCTCAACAGCCAGACCAACGGCCTGGAGATGTACGACGCCACGCCGACCATCGCCAACGGCGCCTTTTCCAACTGCGGCTGGAGCGGCCTGAAGGCGGGGGGCGCATCGCGCCCGGTCCTCAATACCGCCTCGTTCAGCGCCAACGGCGCGGGGGGCTACTACGCGGTCAGCCTGGACGCCTCGTCGGTCCCCAACCCCAACGCCGTCACCTTCTCCGGGAACAGCTACCAGGGGGTCCAGATCCGCGGGGGCGAACTCCCCGCGAGCGCCCTCTGGAAGAACTGGAGCGCCAACGCCCCCTACGCCGTGACCGGCGACGTCACCGTCAACGCCGGCGTCACCCTGACCATCGAGCCGACCACGGCGGTAAAATTCTGGAAGACCGGTCTCTACGTCTACGGCACCCTCAACGCCAACAGCACGACCGGTCGCATCGCCTTCACCTCGCTTGCCGACGATGCCGTCGGGGGCGATACCAACGGTGATGCCTCCGCACAGGCACCGTCCGTCCCGACCGCCGGCGACTGGAAAGGGATTTACCTCTCGCCGGCATCCGGAGCGTCGCTCCTTGCCAACTGCGACTTCGACTACTCCGGTTTCCATAACGCCGGCTACGGCCTCAGGGTCAACGCGCACGGTTACTGGGAAGTCACCGCCATCTATATCGACTCCAGCGCTCCGCAGATCAGCAACTGCCGGATCAGAAACAGCCAGACCCACGGCATCTCCCTCTACGCAAGTCAGGCGACCCTGGCCGGCAACAGCTTCGAGAACATGGGGGGAAGCTACTACCCCGTCTCCCTCGACACCAGCAACTGCTTCCCGACCATGAGCGGCAACACCACCAGCGGCACCGGGTATAACGGCGTGGGGCTTATTGGCGGCGACCTCTCCTCGTCGGGAACCTGGGACCGTGCCGGCGCGAGCTTCCCGTACCTGACGCGCGGGTCGATCACCATCCCCGAGGGGCTCGCCCTCGCCATCGACCCGGGGGTCACCGTCAAGGCCAACGGCGCGGACGGGATCTATGTCAACGGCAACCTGACCGCCTCGGGCACGGCGCAGCTCCCCGTCACCTTCAGTTCGCGCAGCGCTACCCCGGCCGCCGGCGACTGGCGCGGCATCTACCTGGCCCCGACCGCGACCGCCTCGTCATTTAGTCACGTCGCCATCAGTTACGCCGGCGGCTATTTCGCAGGCTACGGGCTCTACGTGAACGTCCACGGCGACTGGGTCAAGGCGGCGCTCTACCTGGACGGCGTCAGCCCGCCGCTCACCGCCGTTTCCATCCTCAACAGCCAGACCAACGGACTGGAGATGTACGGCGCCGCGCCGACCATCGCCAACGGCGTCTTTTCCAACTGCGGCTGGAGCGGCCTGAAGGCGGGGGGCGCATCGCGCCCGGTCCTCAACACCGCCTCGTTCAGCGCCAACGGCGCGGGGGGCTACTACGCGGTCAGCCTGGACGCCTCGTCGGTCCCCAACCCCAACGCCGTCACCTTCTCCGGCAACAGCTACCAGGGGGTCCAGATCCGCGGCGGCGCCCTCCCCGCCAGCGCCCTCTGGAAGAACTGGAGCGCCAACGCCCCCTACGCCGTGACCGGCGACGTAACCGTCAACGCCGGCGTCACCCTGACCGTCGAGCCGACCACCACGGTGAAGCTCTCGGGGGTCGGCCTCTACGTGAACGGCGCCCTCAACGCCAACAGCACGACAGGCCGGATCACCTTCACCTCGCTTGCCGACGACAGCATCGGGGGCGATACCAACGGTGATGCCTCCGCCCCGGCACCGTCCGTGCCGGCCGCCGGCAACTGGAAAGGGATCTACCTCTCGCCGGCGTCCGGCGCATCGGTCCTCGCCAACTGCAGCATCAAGTTCTCCGGCGCCTATGCGAGCGGCTACGGCCTCAACGTGCAGCCCCACGGCGCGTGGGTCATGGCCGCCCTCTACGTCGACGACAGCAACCCTGCGATCACGGGCTGCCAGTTCCTGAACAGCGAGACCCACGGCCTCAGGCTCTGGAGCAGTACGGCAACGCTCACCGGCAACGTCTTTCAGGACATGGGCTCCGACCGCTACCCGATCCTCTTCGACACCCTCGACAGCTACCCGGCAATGAGCGGCAACGCCACCTCCGGCACCGGCTATAACGGCATCGGGCTCCCCGCCGGGGAGATTGCCGTTTCCGGCGTCTGGAAACGCCCCGGCGCCGGTTTCCCCTATCTTATGAACGGCCCGTTGCGGCTCAAGGAGGGGATCTCCCTCACCATCGACCCCGGTAACACCGTAAAGTCCAACTTCGACGGCATCTACGTTTATGGCACCCTGAGCGCCGCCGGGACCCAGGCGCTCCCCATCACCTTCACCAGCCGGGCCGCCACGCCGGTGCCGGGGAGTTGGCGGGGGATCTACCTGGCGCCGAGCGCAACCGTCACGGCAATGAGCCATGTCACCATCGACTACGCCGGTGCCTACAGCGGCGGCTACGGTCTGAACGTGCAGCCGCACGGCGATTGGGTCAAGGCGGCGCTCTACCTGGACGGCATCAGCCCGCAGCTCGCCTGGGTTTCCATCCTGAACAGCGAAACCAACGGCCTGGAGATGTACGGCGCGTCCCCCGTCATAACCAATAGCCGCCTGGAAAACTGCGGCTGGAGCCAACTCAGCGCAACCGGCGGCTCGCAGCCTACCGTCAGCGCCACCCGGTTCTTCGGCGCGTCCGCCAACAACGGCCTCATCACCACCACTCCGGCCCAGGTCATCGTCGCCCGCAACAACTACTGGGGCTCGCCGGCCGGCCCGACCCATGCCAGCAACCCCGCCGGCAGCGGCGTGAAGGTCTCCGACGGCGTTGACTTCGGGTCGTTGCGCACCGGCTCGGGATACATCCTCACCATCACCTTCGCGGGGACCGGCGACGGCAACGTCACGAGCATTCCCTCGGGGGTCTCCGCCACCAACACATGGTCGGGCTACCAGCCCGAGGGGACGGCCTACACCCTCAAGGCGACCGGCGACGCCAACTCCCTCTTTGGCGGCTGGTCGGGTGCCTGTGCGGGGGGCGCAGACTGCTCCGTAACGATGATCGAGGACTTAAGCACCACCGCCACCTTCACCCTGGTCGGCGCGGCACGCATCCAGGGTCCGACGCCCCAGTACTTCGCCACCTTCATGGCGGCCTACAACGCGGCGCCCACCGGCTCACTCATCCAGATGCGCGAGTACACCTTTGTCGGGAACGCACTGCTGACCAGACCGGTAAAGCTGAAAGTGGGCGGAGGGTACGACAAGACCTACACGACACACGCGGGAGTCTCGAAGATCAAGGGGATACTGACCATCCGCACCGGCTCGCTGACCGTGGATGGGCTCGTTATCCAGTAAAATTCAAATCGGGGAGGTTCTTATGTGGAAAATAGGTTTTGCATCACCTCGAAGCGAAGTGCGGTATCAACCGACGACTATTCGGAGATCTCCCCGATGATAGGGTAGCCTTCGTCTCGGCTTGGTCTCCGCTTCGCTCCGCCGGTGCGCCCCCACGACGTTGAGCGAAGCATGAAACCGCACTTGCATTGGTCGCTTTATTGGTCTATATTTTGACCATAAAGGGATTCATGTCAAGGAGGTAAACAATGAGAGCTATTTCAATCAGTAATGACATTGTTCCAATCGCAGAATTTAAAACCAATATTTCCAAATGGTTCAGAACGCTTCAGACATCCGGACATCCACTTATCATTACCCAAAACAGTAAACCAGCTGGTGTACTGTTGTCCGCTTCGGATTACGATGAACTGGTTTACCGAAAATCATTTCTTGATTCTGTTGAGAAGGGGATTGCAGATGTTGAAAGCGGCCGTACCCAAACTACAGACGAACTGCGAAAAGCCCTGCGAGCCCGAAGAACTGCGGGTAATCCATGAGCGTAACATGGTCACAGGAAGCTGGTGAAAATCTGGTTGAAATAGAGGAGTTTATCGGACGTGACAGTGAAGAGCGCGCTGTTCGGTTCGTTGATGGCCTGATTGACCATACTGAAGCAATTTTGGCTGAAAATCCGAGAAGCGGAAGGGCTGTGCCAGAAATAGGTAATCCTGATATTCGGGAGCTTGTTTACCGAGGATATCGCATTGTCTACCGATTGAATGGTGATCGAATTGAGATACTTACTGTTTTTGAAGGGCATCGGCTATTGCGACTGAACGAATCAGCTGATTAGCAAATGATGAATTCAGACACTAAATGGGAGAGGCTGTTTTTCAGCCTCAGCCCCCGTTATCCGCTTTATTTGAGTAAAGTGAAGCAGTGTCGGATTGGTATGGATATTGAGCCGAATTTTACGCGGAAGTCGACCGAGCCAATGCACTTTGACTGCGAGCGCATCGTTTATTGCGGCGTAGGGTGGCTCATCTCAAAGGAGAAGTGACATGCTGAAGCCAGCAAAGAACACTATTTGCCTTTGGTACAATGGCGACGCCGAGGACGCGGCACGGTTTTACGCCGAGACTTTCCCCGATTCTTCCATCGGCGCGGTGCACCTCGCTCCGGGGGACTTTCCATCAGGGAAGAAAGGGGACGTGTTGACCGTCGAATTTACCGTGATGGGCATTCCGTGCCTCGGGCTCAACGGTGGACCGGCGTTCAAGCACAACGAAGCGTTCTCGTTTCAGGTCGCAACCGCTGACCAAGCCGAAACGGATCGCTACTGGAATGCGATCGTCGGCAACGGCGGCCAGGAGAGCGCGTGCGGCTGGTGCAAGGACAAGTGGGGATTGTCCTGGCAAATTACGCCGATTGCCCTGACGAAAGCGGTCGCCGATCCCGATCAAGCTGCCGCCAAGCGCGCGTTCGATGCGATGATGCAGATGACGAAGATCGACATCGCTGCAATCGAGGCGGCGCGCCGCGGTTGAGTTTACAACTTTCATACAGGCTGTTACTACGGCACAAACTCCGGCATGAAAGAAACGAGCACTTACATCTAAAGAGTAAGTGCTCGTTTTTATTGTTAGAAATGAGCGGGGTAGTACCATCCACATCTAGGGCCTTCCGATTATCGCCGGGCGGCTTATCTGCCACAAAAATCAACTTTCGTGACGTTAAAAGCAGTCTTCCGGGGTCGTTACCGTCACAACCGTGATCAACGTCAACTATTATTCCCGATCGTATTGCCTCACTAGTAAATCTTACCAAAAGGGGATTATTGCCTCACGTTAAATCTTACCGAGCCTAATTTGGAGAAGCCCCCAAGGCGGTAGTCCCCATCGAAGGCTCAGTTTTAACTATTGCCCCAAGGGGGCCTGGTAGCCCATTTAGAGGGAGCCGGTTCGTCTCAAGCCATCTATCATCAAAACTGAGAACGGCCTTGGCTCGCCAATCTTGAACTCGCCTCTGTAGGGTGCGCAGCTGGCCGTCAGGGTACCGGCCAGGTTGGCGCTCTTGCAGTTCCAGAAAGAGGGACTTAGCCGTACGTTCTGGGCTTGCCTCAAGTCGTGAGCAGATTTCCTCCCAAACCAGCTGAAACGGATCCTCACGAGTACGCCAGGTGTGGGGGGCCCGGTCTGCCTTCGTTCGTCGGTATTTTCGCTTCTGCTGATCGAGATTCGCCGGCACTATATCAGAGATGTTCTTCTGCTTTTTCCCCGCAGAGCGACTAAGCTTCGAGGGTTTTAGCCAAATCTCAGTAAGTTGGACGGTGTCGTTCACTTCTGGTGCATGTCCTCCTGTTCTCAGGACAGCATGTTTCCAGAGTGCATCTTGCATGATTTTGATCTGACGAAGAAGCTCTACGGGGTCAAGGGCCAAATAAATGGTGGCAAGGTTTTCGGTCGCCTCTACACCCAAAGCCACGCGCAAGCGTTGAAATGGCGTTTTTGCCGGGTCGTATACTCGTTGGACCTTAGCCCCGTCTCGGTGCTTTACGTGAAGCTTCATCGAGGGCTGAAAGAAATTTACATAGAGTCGGACCGCTCGATACAGTTCTCTTAGTTGGAGATAGGCCATCTCTCCTTCAAATCGATCGTATCCAACCAACTGTCTCACAACAACTCCATTTTTCTGTTCTACGAAGCACTGGTCGTTCTTTTTGTAGGCACGTCCTCTGGTAAACGTGATCTTCTCTCGCTCACAGTAAGCCATGAGCTCAGCGTTGATAAATTCACTGCCATTATCTGTGTCAAGGCCCAAGACCGGAAAGGGCAACACTTTACGGGCATATTCGAGGCTTTCAATGACAGCGTGCTGACTGCGATACAAAAGTGGCAGACACTCCACCCATCCGGTCGCGATATCAGTTAGCACAAAAGTATTGAGATAGGCTCCTTCTGTTGTGCACCCACAATGGGCCACCAGATCGCCCTCGAAAAAACCTGGCCCCGATTCATTCCAATCAGCAAACGTACGCACAGGAATCTGCTTCTTGAGAAGGATGCCAGACTTGGTCGTACTAATCCCTTTAGGGGCATTTGCTTTTCTCAAAGGGCGTAAAATCCGATCTATCGTTGCAGAGCTTATGGAAAGCAACTGATTGCGGACTTCCTCGCTAAGCCCAAGGTACCCATGTCTTTCCAGGGCAGGCACGAGCTCTTCAAGAAACGGCGCCAGCCGTTTAGACCCAATATAATTGGCTGCCTGCCAAGATATACGCAGTGCATCCTGAACTTCAGCTCCATACCGCCGTTCTCGCGGCCTTTGAATGGGGCCTGGAAGCGCCACGTCCAACCTGGTGAGCAGCCGGATGGCATATTTCCGAGCATAGCCCGTTGATGCTATAAACTCATTGAGAATGATCGACTTGTGTTCGCGGCTGGCTTCCCTATAGCGGGGAACCACTTGTGTGAGCAATTCATGCTTGGATATAAAGCTCATTGTTAGCCTCACGATCCCCTCCCTTTGCCATTAATGAAGCAGCATAGGGATATTATGGGTAACATTTATCGTGAGGCAACTACGCGACGAGGGTAAGATTTCCAGCGAGTCAATGCGGATAGGAAAAATAGTTGACGTTGATCATCATGCCATTGCGGGTGAACGTGGCATATCAGATGGTGCCCGCGCCTCATCGCGAGGTCGCTTCGTTGCCTTGCTGGAACGTGCCTTTTTCTTGGACGGCACCTTTCATCTGCACTCCGAGAAGGGGAAACCTCACTGGTGGTCCGGTGCCATGGTTGACGTCGTGGAAGTCAGTGCCGCTCGGCTGGTGAGTTTTCCCTATACACAGGTTTTCACGTCCAAGGGTGCGCACTGGGGCCGGGCGGTTTTGCTCTCGTTTCTGGCCTGGCCCCTCGGATTTTTGGTCCGGCGGAGTTGTGGAAAAGTAGTGCGTGGCGTGAGCGGGGGCGGTTATCAAAAGGCCGGTTTTCTTTCCTCGCTAAGCCCCTTGGTACCTTCCTCGGCTGGCGCTGTTGGTCTTCAATTCGGCAGCGCTGTGACGCCCTCATGGAAATGATCAGGAGTACCGGTCCCGTGGAGCGTGTGCTTCGATTCCTGGAGGTGCGGGTCAATGCCTTGAGGAATCGGGCCGCTCGAAAGGTCCCAGGCCGCCGGTCCCGACACGCGCTGTTCACCCGCTGATTAATCCTGCTGACCCGGGATATCAGCCTGAAATGATTGAGCTATGCAGTTCGAACAACCGGAGGCTGTGCAGCTTTTAAGCAGCATCCGCCAATGGGAGTCGCAACCTGTCGGGGACCATTACTTCGTGTTTTCCCTTAGTTGGCGTATTGTTGGATTTGTTTCATCTTTGGAACCAAAATTGCTTTCCACCGGACAGGGCAGCATACCTTAACTGGCAGGCGCAGGTGCCAGCCCCAGGACCGGAGGTTTGACATGGAAATGGATAAACTGATCAGACGCAAGCAACTGCTGGATCTCATCGGGCTCAGCTACTCGACCCAGTGGCGCTTGGAAAGATCGGGTCTTTTTCCGGCGCGGGTGAAGCTTGGGAGAGGCTCGGTGGGGTGGCATCTCGCTGAGGTCGAGGAGTGGGTGAGGGGGCGTGAGAGGGTGCCGGGAAGGGCGGCAGCGGGGGAGGTTAGCGAGAAATTCACCAGGCGCAGCTGAGGGGGGCCGAACCTGCCCGGGCGGTTCGGCAATGACGCCGATGCGCTACCGGCTTGGCCGGCGGGTGGCGGTTAAGCCCCCCGGCAGTTCCAAGCAGCCGTAGGCCGGCGCCGGCGGCGGTTGGTGCCGGAATTCTCCCCTATACCGCGATGTCGAGCTTGATTCTTTCGTAATCGACAGTCGGAAAGAGGCAGTTGTTTCTCTCCCTGAGCTCGATCAGGCCGATTTGGGAGAGATATTTCACGTCCGTGGAGACATTTTTGATGTCACGGTTCACCATCCGGGCCAAATGGTGTAGGGACGTCGGTTTCTCCAGCCTGATGACATGAATCAGCTCGAGCCGCTTTTGGGTCAGTGCCTTTCTGAAGGCGTCGAAATCCGTGAAATAAACCCCGGCCGCCTGCTTTTTCACGGCCTCGCCCCGTTCAATTGCCTCGCCCGTGGCGATAAAATTATCGAGAACGTCGTCGACGTTTCTGATGCCGGTCTTGACCTGTTTAACCTGCATGGTGTTTCCCCTTGTAAGCCGCCATATCCTTGCGGAAGTCCGCGACCAGCTTTTTCAATCCTTCAAAGAGATACGGCTCTTCCGCCCTTTCGATAAGCTTATGGT
>Ga0209317_1000356_pt1 | contig 56412 bp, 50 predicted proteins | sample RifGroB2_FD_183994 | JGI IMG/M metagenome (GOLD analysis project Ga0209317, IMG submission 183994) | Soil microbial communities from Rifle, Colorado, USA - Groundwater B2 (SPAdes) (version 2) | ecosystem: Environmental > Terrestrial > Soil > Unclassified | place: Rifle, Colorado | collected...
TGCAGGCTGGTGGATTGAGGTGAAACCGTGAATCTGCTGACGCGTTATCTCGGCCGTGAGATTTATCTCAGTGTCGCGCTGGTGTTCGCCGCGCTCCTCATGCTGTTTGCTTTCCTGGATTTGATTCACGAGCTGAACGTGATGGGGCAGGGACAATATCACCTGGGTTATGTGCTGCTGTTTGTAGCGTTGACTGTCCCGGCGCACGTTTACGAGCTGTTTCCGGTCGCGGTGCTGGTGGGTACCATCTTCGCGCTGGTACAGATGGCGGCCAGTTCGGAATTAACCATTTTCCGGGTTTCCGGCGCATCGCTGTGGCAGATGGTGGGCGCATTGTTCAGAATCGCGCTGCCGCTGGTGATATTGAGCTTTGTTTTCAGCGAATTTATTGCACCGCCCAGTGAGCGAACGGCGCAGCAGTTGCGCCTGAAGGCGCAGAACGCACAGGTCACACTTAAGGAGTTCCGCTCCGGCGTATGGGCAAAGGATGAAAACAGTTTCGTGAACGTGAAGAACGTGATGCTGGATACCAGTTTGTCGAATATCGACATTTACCGGTTTGATGAAAACTATCATTTGCAGGCGATTACCAACGCCAAGCGGGCGAATTTCATCGAGCAGGGACGCTGGCAGCTCGAAGACGTGCTGGAGACTCGTTTTGACAGGCGGGGAACCAGCATCCACACTGCGCCGAATCAGGAGTGGCGTTCAGCCTTGAACCCGGGCATTTTGAGCGTGTTATTAGTGGTGCCGGAGCAAATGTCCGCTTTTGATTTATATCAATATGCCGGCCATTTGAAAGATAACCGCCAGAAGAGCGCGCGCTATGAAATCGCCATGTGGAATAAACTGGTTTATCCGTTTGCGCTGGTGGTGATGATGCTACTGGCCTTGCCGTTCGCGTCTTACCATCGGCGCGCGGGGGGGGTCGGCGCAATGATATTCATGGGCATCACGCTGGGTCTGGTGTTTCATTTTGTCGGACGGTTGTTTGCCAGTCTCGGCGCGCTTAACGACTGGCAGCCGTTCATCAGCGCTACGGCAATGACCGGCTTGTTCCTGGCGCTGGCGCTGGCAATGCTCTGGTGGACCGAGCGACGCTGAAAAATATCCGTCCTTTACTGCGCTTGCTCCTCTTTGACCATCCGCCTCACCTGTTCGCGCTTGTCTTCGGGAACCTGGCTAAAGGCGCGATATTTGTCGCGTGCTGCCTGACGTTGTTCCGGAGTAAGTTTGCTCCATGCTTCCAGGCGGCTCAGGAATCGCTGTTTTTCCTCCGCGTTCAGTTCAGGATAATGTTTGGCGACACTCAACATGCTGCGCTGTTGCGCCTCTGATAACCCGCCCCATTGCTGAGACAGGGGGGCGAGTGCCTCTTGTTGAGAGGGCGTGAGAGAGTGCCAGGGCTGCGGCGATGCGATGGCGGATGAGATGCTCAAGGCAAGGCAGAAGACAGAAGACAGAAGACAGAAGGCAGACATCCACCCTCCAGCGCTACCCGAAGCTTTCTGGTTGTCACCCGCCCTGTGGAAAAGCCTTGTTTTTCCCTTGATAAAGAGTGGGGGAGTGGTGCTGGGATTTGAGGTAACTCGTTCCATGCGGCTATCGATCTATAAAAATCTCCATAGGCAAATCATCAGTCAGGATGGCAATGTCCAGATGAGTCATTTCGCGTTCATGCGCATGATGCCAGTAGCTTATTCCGCCCGCAAGCGCGGCTATCAGCAGGATAGCCATCGCCATCCATTGATGGATGGTGTGTGGTATCGGCCAGTGTATGCTGTGCCCTGTGCTCAGCGCAAAAGCCGGCTGGTTCAGCGCCTGCCGCTCCAAGGCAAGACTGCGCGCTCGATGCAATGCGGCGACGGTGCCGTCATCAAGCTGCTCGGTGGCGCGCGTAAGCAGCCCGGCAATCGCCTCGGGAGTCATGTCATGCGGATTGGTAATGTTCATGTTCCTGTCACCTGTCTTCGGTCATTCGTTTGAGAGATGCAGCGAGCGCATGGGTCGCGCGTGAGCAGTGAGTTTTAACACTTCCTTCGGTACATCCCATCACCATGGCGGTTTCGGCCTGGTCCATTCCTTCCCAATAACGCAGCAGGAAGGCTTCGCGTTGACGCGCCGGAAGCTTGGTGAGCGCTTGCTCAATCAGCGCAATCACCTGGCGTTGTTGCAGGGATTCTCCGGGGCCGGTTGGCGCGCTCTGATTGCCGTCGTCTTGCAGGCTTTCGAGCGGGTCATATTCTTCGCCATCATTTTTCGAGGTCAATGAAGAAAACACAGTCATGCAGGCATTCTTGACTTTTTGCCTACGGTAATAATCGCGAATGGTGTTTTGCAGAATGCGCTGGAATAGCGGCGGCAATTCTGCAGCGGGCTTGCCCCCATATTTTTCGGCGAGTTTTATCATCGCATCCTGCACGATATCCAGTGCGGCATGCTCGTTCCGTACGGCATACAGCGCCTGCTTGTAAGCGCGGCGTTCTACGCTGCTGAGAAACTGTGATAGTTCGGCGGGGCTGGACAGGTTGGCTGCTCCTTATACGAGGCTGGATGGTAGCAAATTACCACGGGGCATTGCATCAGCATGAATATCTTCCATGTCCGGATATTCCGTTTCCCACGTCAATCTTGACAAACTTTATCGACAATGATACATAGCTAATGCGCTCTGGCGCAGCTGCTTGGTGGGAAGAAAATTTTCTGGGATCTTCGCTCATTGCAGAGGGAGTAGGAAGTGGAGAGTAGTTAACAACCTCAACATTCTAGGAGAATAATTATGAGTAAGAGTTACAAAAACGTGCTGGCGGCACTGGCGATGATGGCGGCTCTGCCGCTGGTCATTTCCAGCGCTTATGGTGCTGCGGAAGCAGCGCCAGCCAGCCTAACGGCTGAGGATTTTGCAAAGGCAAAAGCTTTGTATTTTAACCGATGTGCCGGCTGTCACGGAACAACAAGAAAAGGCGCTACAGGACCTAACATTACCGATGAAAACTTGATAAAGAAAAGCTACAACGCAGACGTAGTAAAGGTATTTATCACTAATGGCACGGGCGGCGGTATGCCGTCTTTTGGTGCTGGTGAACTCTCGGAAGCCGATATAGAGCTTGTCGCAAACTTCCTGATGCAGCCTCCTCCTTCGCCACCTGAGTTGGGAATGGCAGAAATAAAAGAGAGCTGGAAGCTGATTATTCCTGAGGCTCAAAGACCCAAAAAACCGGAGCACACCAGAAATTGGAAAAACTTCTTCGGCATTGTTTTGAGGGATGCGGGTAAAGTGGCCATACTTGATGGAGACACCAAGGAAGTCGTCAATATTGTAGATACCGGCTTTGCAGTTCATATTCTGCGCTCCACTGCATCGGGCAGGTATTTCTACTCCATCGGACGTGACGGCAAGGCGACCATGATCGACCTCTGGATGGCTAAACCCGACAAGGTGGCCGAGGTCAAGACCTGCCATGACGCGCGAAGCATCGACTCCAGCAAATACAAGGGCAAGAAAGGCGATTTCGTGGACAAGCTCGCCATCATCGGATGCTATTGGCCGCCTCAGTTCGCCATCCTCGATGGCCAGACGCTGGAACCCAAGAAACTGGTAAGCACCCGGTCCTTCACATACGATACCAACGAGTTTGTTAATGAGGCGCGGGTGGCTGCCATTATCGCCGGGCATCACGATCCGGTATGGATAGCCAATATCAAGGAAGCCGGATATATCTGGACAATTGATTACTCGGATTTAAAGAACCTGAAGATCACGATGGCCGAAACAGAGCGATTCCTTCATGACGGCGGCTGGGACGCCACCAAGCGGTACGTGCAGATGGCGGCCAACATGAGGAACAAGATGGTGATTGTGGACAGCCTTACCGGCAAGCAGATTGCCCAGGTTGAAACTGGCCAGAAGCCGCATCCTGGCAGGGGCGCAAACTGGGTAGATCCGAAATTCGGACCGGTTACGGCTACTCCGCATTTGGGCGAAGGGAAAGTTGCCGCATGGGGCAGCGATCCGAAGGGCCATGCCAAGAATGCGTGGAAGGTGGTGAGAAATGTAGAGACCCTTGGCGGTGGCGGCCTGTTTGTCAAGACCCATCCGAATGCCAAGAATGTCTGGGTTGACCACACCTTGAATCCAGATGACAAGATCAAGCGGAGCGTGTGCGTGTTTTCCAAGGCCAACCCGGATGATAAGGAGTGCTTCCAGGTGGCAGACCACGGCCGTGTGACGCATTTTGAATACAACCAGGCGGGCACCGAAGTATGGATCGCCGTATGGGATCAAGTCGGCGAACTGGTCATTTATGATGACAAGACCCGGAAGGAAATCAAGCGGATCAAAGCGGATTGGCTCCGTACTCCGACTGGTCACTTCAATGTCTATAACGGCATGACTGATACTTACTAATAGTCCACAACACCCGCAAAGGGGTTTGATCCCCTTTGCGGGAAATTTGATATGCATAAATCAATTACCAAAGGAAGAGACATGAAAAAGATATTCTGTACGGCATTGGCGGCACTGATGGTTCTGGCGGTTTCGGCTGCTCCTGGTTTTGCGGCGGAAAAGGCGAAGGCGGCAGCGCCAGCAAATTACTGGGATGGTTGGACAGAGGTCTATTCATTGGACATGTTCCCGGAATGTGGCGTGAATGTTCTTGGCGCGGGTGGGGATGATATTCTTCAAGAGACTGTGGATGTCTATTGCGGGGTGAAACCGGGTGGATATGTAGCTTATATCAACCCTAAAGTAATGGATATTTACAAGAAGAAGGGCAAGAAATATCCTGATGGCCATGTCGGCGTTCTGGTGTTCAAGAAGATCGGCGCTGCGTTTACAACAGATATCAAAGACGGCAAGCCGGTCATGGACGTTAAGGCCATAGCAGATGGCAAGTCAATCGCATCAAAGGATAAAGGACACCCTTTGAATCCGGAAACCTGCTTTAACTGCCATGAAACCGTACAAAAAGGCGTGTGCAAGAGCCATGGCTATGTCTGCGGCGATGTGGTATTCAGGACGAAGTAGCGTTCAGGATATAGTTCATTGACGCTTTGTCAATAAAGGCGGCCAAGGTTTTCTTGCGAAACCCTTGGCCGTTTGCTATTTTCCTTCCAAATTTATAAAACCTGGCGGGCAGAAGGTTTTCTGGAATTTTCGCTCATGCAGGTTGGAGTAGAAAGTGGAGAGTGGCCAACAGCGGGTGGTGTGTTAACTTGCAGCTTCGCAAAAAATAAGGGTGTGGATAATGAAAATCCGGTTAAACAAAGGGCGGTTGTTGTTGGCGTTGGGTTGTATTTGTAGTCTGGTTAATGTGGCTGGCGCAGCGGAGAGCGGTGAGGCGGTGGAGCTGGGCGAGGTGGTGGAGCTGGGCGAGGTGGTGGTGACGGCAACCAGAACCAGCACTACGCTCTCCGATGCGCCTGCGGCGGTAACGGTAGTCAATGCGCAAGATATTGAAACAAAAAATGCATCGCGCCTCGGCGACGTGCTGGAACAGGTACCCAGCCTCTATTTGCGCGGCGGCGCACTCGGCCAGTCGCAAGGCACCATCGGGACAAGCGGCATGTCGCTGCGCGGCATCGACCAGACCAAAACGCTTATTCTGCTCGACGGGCAACCGATTCAGGATGCCAGCTCCGGAAAAGTGAACTGGCGGGTTCCGTTTGTAGAAGATATTGCACGTGTCGAGGTCGTACCCGGCGCGTTTTCTGCGCTGTACGGCAGCAATGCCATCGGCGGCGTGGTCAACATCATCACCAAGCGACCGGACAAGCGTGAATTCACCGCCAAAATCAAGAAAGGCTGGAGCGATGCCAGCGGTGAGGATGCCAGCGTTTATTTCCGTGACAAGATGGAAAATGGGCTAGGATTCGTTGGTGGGCTCGGCTATCAAAACCGCGACAGCTATGTGAACGATTTCGTCGTCAAGGCTCCTTCATGCCCCCCTGCTCCTGCGCCCTGTACTCCCGGCACACCTGTGGCAGGTGCGCAGGCAACCACTACCCGGGAGGGTGTGCCGACTTATCTGGTGGGCGATTTGGGAGCAGTACCATGGAATTCCACCAATGCCACCGCCAAACTGTTCTATGACCTGAACGCCCGCGACAAGATTTACGCCGGCGTCAACCATCAGGAAACCCGGCAGGATTACACCCAGTTCAATACCTACCTCAGGAATGCCGCTACCGGCGCGCCGGTTTCAAGCGGGACGCTCGACATCAGCGGGCAACGCGTCGCCCTGACGAATTACGATTTCACGCTTTTCTCGTTCCTGCCATTGCATGAATCCACGACCCGGTATTTTGTCGGCTATGACGGCGTTATCGGCAATAACTTCCTGCTGAAAGCCGACCTCGGGAAAATCGAGCGCACCTATAACTTTATGCTGGCAAGCCCGACCGCCACCTGGAGCAGCGGCACGGGCACGCTGTCGGATACGCCGAACGATGGCCTCGACGGCACCGTTCAGTTGAGCTTTCCGGTGGGCAGCAACCATTTTGTGGTAACGGGGATGGCGCTGCACAAGGACTCGGTGAATCAGCAAGTCTATGCGCTGTCCAACTGGCGCATACCGGGTTCAAAGACTGCCGTGAACAGCGGCTACAATGGCCAGTCGTCGACGGTTTCCATTTTCGCGCAGGACGAGATTAGCGCAACGGATGCGCTCAAGATTTATCTGGGCGGTCGCTGGGATGACTGGGAAACCCAGGGCGATAATTTTATAGTTGCACCGGCCAGCAGAGCGCTTTATCCGGCGCGTAGCGTCTCGGCATTCAGCCCCAAGGTGTCTGCGGTATACAAGCCCTCCGAAGCGGCAATACTGCGCGCCTCGTTTGGAAGATCTTTCCGTGCGCCGACCAATCAGGATCTTTACGTGACGACCACCAGCAGGGGCAGGACGACTGCGGGCGACCCCAACCTGCAACCCGAGCGCGGCACGACCTGGGAAGTGGGCGGGGAATTCCGCTTTACGGAGAACACCAAGGCGACGGCCACCTACTACGACACGCGGCTAAGCGACCTGATTTACCTGATGCAGGTTAGCGCGACCAATTCGCTGCGCATTAATGCGGCAAAAGCGAAGGTGCAGGGAATCGAGCTGGCTGTTGCGACAAAATTGACTAAATGGCTTGAGCTTGACGTTAATTATGCTTATATAGACTCTAAGATGCTGGAAAATGCAGCAGACCCATTGAGTGTCGGCAAGCGTCTGACCGATTCCCCCCGGAATATCGCCGGCATCGGGCTGACCGCGCAGCAGGGCGACTGGTCAGGCACGCTGAATGCGCGCTATGTGAGCCATATTTTCTGGAATGCGCAAAACACCGATGTGGTGGAAGGCGTGCCGGGCAGCTATGACGCGCACACCATGGTGAACGCCAAGGTCGGTTATGCATTCTCCAGAATGGTGAAGGGATCGGTTGCAATCAATAATCTGCTGGACAAAAAAGCCTATTCGTATTTTCTGCTGCCCGGGCGCAATGTGACTGCCGAAGTAGTCTTCTCTTTCTGAGCTTGCCGAATATGACCTATCCGGATTTTTTTGACGAAGTACCCAAGATCAGCCTGTATGACCCCCTGGCCGAATTCCTCGGCGCGGCGCAAGGCGGCATCCTGCAATACGGCTATATCGATGCGGTGCGGCTGGCCGGGCATTCCTGCCCGACGGTCGCGTCGGCCTATTGGTCGACCTGCAAGGCCTTGGCTTTTCTTTACCCGGACACCATGCCGGTGCGCGGCGCCATACGCGTGGAGTTCAGGCAGGACAGCGCCAGCGGCGTGACTGGCGTTATCGCCAATGTTGTGAGCATGCTGACCGGTGCGACGCAGGAGACCGGTTTCAAGGGATTGGCGGGTCAGTTCGACCGGCGACATTTGCTGTTCTTTGCGGTGGATATGCCGGGAGAGCTGCGCTTCACCCGGCTCGATACGGGGCGGGCGGTTTATGTCGCGGCCAATTTGCAGCATGTGCCGGGTTCTCCGCGCGTATCGGAACTGATGGCAAGTTGTCTCGACCATATGGCAACCCTGGCTGAAATCGCCGAATTTCACCGCTTATGGCAGGAGCGGGTGCGCCGCATCCTGCTCGAATACGGCGACGATCCGCGAGTTTTTTCGGTGACGCCGGCCTGAGCGGCGCATACCATGACGCGAGCATCGCACCGCGCTCATTCTGATCGCCAACAGTTGCGGTTGCTGCAACGCAACAAATCAAGTGTGACACCCCAAAAACGGGGCGATCAGATGGCGCGCAGCATGTTTGCCAGTTTCGCAGCCGGGACGACTTCGACGTTGGGTGCAAGCGGGTAGCCGCTTTCTACCGGGGCGACAATGTAAGTTTGTTCCAGCTTCAAGTCCGTCAAGGCTGACCAAAAACCCTTGGACAGTGCGGGCGCGCTGGAGAATTTTATTTCGAATCCGATCTTTCTTTTGCCGCGTTCGGCGACGACGTCCATTTCGGCGCCGCTTGCCGTGCGGTAGAACGATAGCCGCCATTGCGCTTCGATCAGTTGGGCGATCTGTTCCAGCACCCATCCTTCCCATGAGGCGCCCACGACCGGATGTCCGGCCAGGTCGTTGAGGTTGGCGATGCCCAGCAGCGCATGCAGTATCCCGCTGTCGCGCAGATAGACTTTTGGGGATTTCACCAGGCGTTTGCCGAGGTTGACTTGAAGCGGGGGGAGGCGGCGCAGCATGTGGGTCGCTTCCAGTATGTCCAGATAATGCTGGACGGTTGGCGCCGATACGCCAAACCCCGCTGCCAGGCGGGAGGCGTTCCACAATTGTCCGTGCAGGTGCGCGAGCATTTGCCAGAAACGATGCAATGTCGTGCCAGGCACGCGTATGCCGAAGGAGGGGATGTCGCGCTCCAGGTGGGTGGCGATGAAGGCTTCCCGCCATGCGAAAGAGGCGGCATCCGATTGTGCCAGCCAGCTCAACGGGTAACCTCCGCGCAGCCAGAAATCCTGCAATTCAAAATGGGTGGGATTGATTTCGCTTATATCGAAAGGGGCGAGTTCGTGAAAAGAGATGCGCCCCGCCAATGATTCGGACGCCTGGCGCAATAGTTGAGGCGAAGCCGAACCCAGCAGCAGGAAACGCCCCGGAGCCCGCTTTTCGTCGATCAGCGCGCGCAATATGGCGAATAATTCCGGGCGGCGCTGAATTTCGTCCAGTACGACGAGTTGATCAGCATAGCGCGACAGAAACAGCTCGGGGTCGGCGAGTTTTGCCAGGTCGGATGGGCGTTCAAGGTCGAGATACAGGCTGCCGGGGCGCTCGTTGGCGATGATTCGTGCCAGCGTGGTTTTACCGGCCTGGCGCGGGCCAAGCAGCGCAACCGCCGGAAATTCGGCCAGCGATTGCTGGATTGCGGGAAGCAGCCTTCGATTTATCATGGCTGCATATTAAAAGACTGCCTTTCAATATGCAAGAATAATGTTCGGGTGATAGTAGGCCTGATACTAGTTCTGCAGCGTGCTGCCCGCGAATATAAGGCGACGTTGATCCGTCAAGCAAGAGAATTCCGCCTATACAGGCAACAACTACCCATTTTTTCCACCATTGGTACGTCCTCTACGCCAGAATCCGGCATAAACAACATCCGGAAATTCTGACGCCGATGCGGGCTGTGCGCCAGAACCCCCATCCAGTTGCACATACGCAGATTCTTGCCATGCTGCGATCTTTGTCATTGCATGAGCGATGTGGTTTAATCGTACCCATGAAATTCCCCTTCCAGAATGTCGCGCTGATCGGCAAGCACAAGGCTCCGGAAATCGCCGGGCCATTGTTGAGTCTGGCCGCGTTTTTGTCCTCCCGGGGACTAAACGTAGTGGTGGACAGCCTGACCGCCGAGCAGATCAAGGATAGCCCCTATCCGGCGATGAGCCTGAACGAAATGGCCAGCGCAATGGATCTGGCCATCGTGATCGGTGGTGATGGCACCATGCTGAATATCGCGCGTACCCTGTCGCCACATCAGGTGCCGCTGGTCGGCGTGAATCAGGGCAGGCTGGGATTTCTCACCGACCTCACATTGGAGAACATGCAGGACAGCATGGAAGCGATGCTGGACGGCAAATTTATCACCGAGCAGCGTCTGTTATTGTCGGCGCGTGTCATGCGTAATAATGTCGAAATATCCAGCGGGTTGGCCTTTAATGAAGTGGTGGTGCATCGCAGCAATATCAGCAGCATGATCGAATTCGAGGTACGCATCGATGGTGAGTACTTGTACACTCAGCGCGCAGACGGGCTGATCGTCTCCTCGCCCACCGGCTCGACGGCTTACGCGCTGTCGGCGGGTGGGCCGATTCTGCACCCCAGTCTGGATGTGCTGGAACTGGTGCCGGTGTGCCCCCATACCCTGAGCAACCGCCCCATCGTGGTGAAGAGCAGCTCCGTGCTGGAGATCCTGATGCATCGCACCAGTGATATCCATGTGCGCTATGACAGCCACACCAGTTGTGGCTTGCAGTTGCATGACAAGATTGTGGTCACACGCCATCCTGAAGCGGCCTGTCTGCTGCATCCGGTGGGGCACAGTTACTATCATACGTTGCGCGAGAAGCTGCTCTGGAACCAGACACTGTAAATGCTGAAATTCCTGAGTGTCCGCGATTTTGTCATTGTCCCTTTGCTGGAACTGGATTTTTCCTCCGGTTTCACCGCGCTGACCGGAGAGACCGGCGCAGGCAAATCCATTTTGATCGGCGCGCTGTCGCTGGCACTCGGCGAGCGCGGTGATGCCACGATGGTGCGCAACGGTTGCGAGCGTGCCGAGATCGCCGCTGAATTCGACATCACAATGTTGCCGCATTTGAGAACATGGCTGGCCGGGCAGGATCTGGCGGGCGATGAAAATGTGTGCCTGTTGCGCCGCATACTGGATGCCGGCGGACGTTCGCGCGGCTTCATCAACGGGCGCAGCGCTACCTTGCAGCAGTTGCGCGAAGCGGGCGAACAGTTGCTCGATATTCACGGCCAGCACGCGCACCAATCGTTGTTACGCCCCGATACGCAGCGCATACTGCTGGACGGCTACGCGGGCATGATGAAGGAGGCGGGAAACGTCGCGACGCTGTATCGCGACTGGCAGGCATTACATCTCCGCCGCAACAGACTCAGCGAGAATGCCGGGATGGTGGCCGCCGAGCGCGAGCTTTTGCAGTTTCAGCGCGACGAGTTGCACGGCCTGAGTTTCAATGTGGCGGAATGGGACGAGACGCAGGCAGACCATGCGCGACACGCGCATGCCGCGAGCCTGCTGGAGACCGCCGCGTTCGGCATCGAAATCCTGGGTGAGTCAGACACCGCCTGCCTGGCGCAACTCAACGCGCTGACCGCGCGGCTGCGCGACGGCATGGCGCATGACGCAAGTCTGGCTGACACCTTGCAGATGCTGGAAAGCGCGCAGGCCGAGTTGCAGGAGGCGGTGTACGCGCTGCGCCATTATCAGCAGCGTCTGGACAGTGATCCGCAGCGTCTGCACGAACTGGAGCAGCGTATCCAGAGCGTGATGGATGCCGCGCGCAAATACCGTGTCGCGCCTGAACATCTGGATGAGGCGTTGCAGCGTATCGAGTCGCGCCTGGCGGAGCTGGGGGGCGATGCCGATCTCGCCGAACTGGCGCGGCAGGAACAGGCCGCGCAGCAGAGCTACCTGGCGGCGGCGCAGAAGCTGAGCGCCGGGCGTAAACGGGCGGCCAGCAAGCTGGCGCGCGAGATTACTGCCGCAATGCAGACGCTGGCGATGCAGGGCGGCAGCTTTGACGTGGTATTGCTGCCATTGACCGAAGGTAATGCTTGCGGCCTGGAAGTAGTCGATTTCCAGGTTGCCGCGAACCCGGGTGTGCCGGCGCGCAGCCTGGCCAGGGTCGCTTCCGGCGGCGAGCTGTCGCGCATCAGTCTGGCGATACAGGTTGCCACCAGCCAAATTGCCAGCGTACCGACGCTGATCTTCGACGAAGTAGACAGCGGCATCGGCGGGCGTGTGGCGGAAATCGTCGGGCGTTTGCTCAAGCAATTGGGCCGGGACTATCAGGTGCTATGTGTCACGCATTTGCCGCAAGTTGCTGCCGCGGCCGATCATCAGTGGCAAGTAAACAAGATAGTGGAAAATGGCGTTACATTGAGCCGCATTGCCGTGCTGGACGGTGAGCAACGCATCGAGGAAATCGCCCGTATGCTGGGCGGCGTAAAGCTTACTGAAACTACGCGTAAACATGCGGCGGAGATGTTGGGCATGGCCGCTTGAGGTATCATGCGGCGTTAATTTAAGATTGAAGTGACGAGATGATGATGCATATCAAACTGATTCTGTTTTCCATGCTGCTGGCTTCATGCAGCTACCTTTCCTCGCCGGTGCTGTCGCCATACAAGATGGACATCCGCCAGGGCAACTACATTACGCCGGAGATGCGCGACAAGCTCAAGATCGGCATGTCCAGGCAGCAGGTGCGTTATGTGCTGGGCACTCCGATGGTCAGTGACGCTTTTCACGGTGATCGCTGGGACTATGTTTATCGCCTGGAGCAGCGCGGAGAAGTAGTCGAAGAACAGCATCTGACGCTGTATTTTGACAAGGATAATCTGGTGCGCGTGGATGATGGAGGCAAGCCTGTGCAGGATATGCCGGTTATGGCGCAGCAACCGGCTGCCGTTGCGCCCGCTGTCACAACTCCGTTTGCAAAGTAGGGGGAATGAGCATGGGTAAAATCAGGATCGCCATTGCTGGCAGTAGCGGACGCATGGGGCGTGCGTTGCTGGAATGTGTGATGCAGGCCGATGATCTGGTGTTGCATGCCGCGCTGGAGCATGGCGGCAGCGCACTGCTTGGTAAAGATGCCGGAGAATTATGCGGCGCAGCTTGTGGCGTAAAAATCGGTGCGGATGTTACTGCGGCCTTGCAGGGCGCGGATGTGCTGATTGATTTCACCCGTCCCGAAGGCACGCTGCTCCATCTCGAGGCCTGCCACAAACTGGGCGTGAACATGGTGGTCGGCACGACCGGCCTGAATGAGCAACAAAAGGCGCAGCTTGGCGCGGCGGCGCAGGATATCGGCATCGTGTTCGCGCCCAACATGAGTGTCGGCGTGAATCTGGTGTTCAAGCTGCTCGAAACAGCCTCGCGGGTATTGAGCCATGGCTACGATATCGAGATCATTGAGGCACATCACCGCCACAAAGTGGATGCGCCGTCCGGCACTGCATTGGGCATGGGCGAGGTCATTGCGCGTACTTTGGGGCGCGATCTGGCGCAATGCGCTGTGTATGGGCGGGAAGGCGTAACCGGGGAGCGTGATCCTTCCACCATCGGCTTTGCCACGGTGCGTGGCGGTGACATTGTCGGTGACCATACCGTGCTTTATGCAGGGCTTGGCGAGCGAATTGAAATTACCCATAAAGCCAGCAGTCGTGCAACTTTTGCGCTGGGCGCGCTGCGTGCCGCGCGCTTCCTGGGAGAAAAGCCGGCGGGCATGTATGACATGCAGGATGTGCTGGGTCTGAAATAGTCGAAGCTGCCGTACACCGCGTCATTTCGTATCACCCAAGGAACCCGATGGATTGGAAAACATTTTCGATTGTATTTGCCTCGGTGTTCGTCGCCGAAATGGGTGACAAGACGCAACTCGCCACCATGCTGTTCGCGTCGGACAAGGATGTCAGTAAATGGACAATCTTTCTGGGGGCATCGCTGGCGCTGGTCGTCGCTTCCGGCATCGGCGTGCTGGCTGGCAGTGTGCTGTCGAATTACATTAACGAAAAATATTTGCACTATGCCGCCGGAACTGGTTTCGTCATTATTGGCATTTGGACGTTGTGGAAAGCCTGAACGGGGTTTAGGGATTCATTTTATTTAAGCCACTGATTGGGTAAATCCAGGCAGAAGTGGCCACGGGAGGGGGCGCAGGAAATACCCGATTAAATTGCTTGCAATTTATACTTGACACATTCAGTCAGTCGGAACAGAATTCCGAAACGCGTCAAATTGTCGCAGGGGACAATTGCACCAGATGCAGGCGAATAATAATGTAATCGGGAGGCTATTCAATGGAATCATCCAAGACGGGTAGTGCGCTGGTTCTCTTCATGCAGCAAATGCTGCACAATAAAATGCTGTTATTGACCGTGCTGCTGGCTGTTGGCGCTGCGGTTTATTTTGGCATCGGCCTTTTCATGCTGCTCCGGTATTGAACGCTTAATAAAATTCTGCAGGCTGCTTTGAAACGGCAGTTTGAGCGGCAGTGTGTGGAAAAAAGAAAAACGAAGTCGCAAGGTTGTTTTTGTTTCGTGTCAACTGTCCATGGCGTCAGCCATCAATTGTTAAGGGAGGAATGAACAATGTCAGAGTCGAATCCAAATGGTGTAAACCCTCATTTCATGCAAAAAGCATTGGATAACCAGTGGCTGATGTTGGCGTTGGCTGTATTGGTACCCCTGGTGCTTTATACGCTATGGGGCTTGTGGGACATAATGAACGTGCCGCCGGCCCCGTAAGAATGCCGCACTCGATTAATTAATTAACAGGGAGAAATACAGCTATGGGAACTTCTTATACCCCTCCAACAAATCCGGACTGGTGGCGTGAACCCATCGAACGCAGCGAGATATGGTGGATCGTGCTCGCTTTTTCATGGTGTATTTTCATGTTTGTCTGGATGATCGGCTGGCATTTTGCCGGGCCGCAGAACATGAGTAACGAGACCTATAAAACCACTCCCGAGGCATTCGCCAAAAAAGTGGATGAGATGACAGCCAAACACGCTATTCGCAAGGACGAAGCGACTGGTGAGGATGTAGTGGCTCCGCCGCCCGGCAGCGATGTCTACCTGGCAGCCATGCAATGGCAATATCGCCCCATTCTTGAGTTGAAGAAAGGGGAAAAATATCGCCTGCATATCTCTTCCTACGATGTGGGTCATGGGTTCTCATTGCTGCCGGAAAACATCAACTTTCAGGTTTATCCAGGCTATGAGCAGGTTACGACCGTGACCCCCAATAAAACCGGTACTTTTGCCATAGCATGCGGCGAATACTGCGGTGGCGGTGACGCTATTGGCCATCATTCGATGCTGGGCAGAATTTACGTAAAGGAGTAGGAAATAATGGCGACGACAACAATGTCTGATTTTCGTGTTGACCCGGTTTCCGGCCTCAAGATTCACCGGACGGCGAACACGCTGGTCAAGTGGAACGCCTTCGCGGCGGTGGTATTTTTGCTGGTTGGCGGACTGTTTGGTCTCGGAGTGGCGCTTACTCGTATGCCGAGTGTGCAATTGCTTAGCCCGGAATGGTTCTACATGGCGCTGACGGCGCATGGCCTGGTCAATCTGGCGGTGTGGATCATTTTCTTTGAAATGGCTGCATTGTATTTTCTTGGTGCGCATGTACTGGGCAGCAGGATAGCGGGGCCGCGTTGGGCATGGGCGCAGTTCTGGCTGATGCTTGTCGGTGCAGCTTTGGTTGCCGTGGCCGTGTTGGCGCCGATATGGGGTGGGGCACCATCAAGCGTGATGATGACTTCCTATCCACCGCTTCAGGCACAACCGCATTTTTACCTTGGCTTGATTCTGTTTGCCGTGGGTGCGCTGATCGGCTGTTTTGTGTTTCTTGCTACGCTGGTAGTTGCCAAGAGAGAAAAAACCTATAGCGGGTCGCTTCCGCTGGTAGTGTTCGGTGGCGTGACGGCAACGGTAATTGCCGTCTTCACCATCGTTTCCGGTGCGCTGATCCTGATCCCTACTTTCCTCTGGTCGTTGGGACTGATCAGCCACATTGATCCGATGATGTACCGGGTTATCTGGTGGGGCTTTGGCCACTCTTCGCAGCAAATCAACGTGGCAACCCACATCACCATCTGGTACCTCATCGCTTCGCTGGTATTCGGCGCCAAGCCGATGTCCGAGAAGGTGAGCCGCGGTGCATTCCTGCTGTATATCCTGTTCCTGCAACTGGGTTCCGCGCATCACCTGTTGTCCGATCCGGGATTGACTTCTACATGGAAGATACTCAACACCAGCTACATGATCTACCTCGCCGTATTGGCCAGCATGATCCACGGTTTGACTGTTCCCGGCTCGATTGAGGTTGCTCAACGCAGGAAAGGTCTGGATACCGGCCTGTTTACTTGGCTGCGCAAGGCACCCTGGGAGAACCCGGTTTTCTCGGGCATGTTCCTGTCACTGGTCGGTTTCGGCTTCATCGGCGGCATTTCTGGCGTGGTAATGAGCGTGGAACAAATCAACATGGTTATCCACAATACCGCATACCTCCCTGGCCACTTCCATGGCACGCTGGTAGCCGGTACCACCATGGCGTTCATGGCGGTGACTTACTACCTGATCCCGGTGGTGTTCCAGCGCAAGATTGTGCTGACCGGAATGGCGAAATGGCAACCCTACATCTTTAGTCTCGGCGCCTGGGTTTTCTCGATTGCCCTGATGGGCGCCGGTACGCTGGGTGTGCAACGCCGTCACGCGGACATCACCTTTGCCGGCCAACCATTGGCTTATGAATATCCGGAAATCGCCAAGGGTTTGATGGATATCGGTGAAATATTCGCCGTAGTCATGACAGTCGGTGCGGTCATGTTCATTGCGGTCGTGCTGGCATCCATTTTCACCGGCGAGCGCATTCCGGAAGATTCCGCACCATGGCCGAAAGTGGAAGATGCCGATGTTGTGGCCGAAAGGACCGGGAAGAAGCATATCGGCATGTGGGGCATGGAAGCGCCGGGTACTTTTGTGCTGGCCATGATCCTGTTCGTCACGCTCGTGTTGTACTACTTCGTGAACTTCAAGTACCTGTCCACTGTGTGGGGCTTGTCTTAAGGCAATAAGATGACGGGGGGATGCTGCGGCATCTCCCCCTGATTCCTTACAGGGAAATGAATTGCAGTTGGGGAGAGAGACCCCTAACCTAAGCTTGGTGTGGCGGGTTGCAATACCGGTACGGCTTAGGTTAGGAGTATTCGGCAGCAAGAAATCCAGAAAAACCAACCAGTCCCTTCTCGATGACTAAGAAGGAATAAATACGGATACCATGACTATGGTCAGTCAATTTATTAATGTCTTCAAGTTACGCATAGGCGTGGTGATTACGCTGGCTGCCCTGGGTGGCATGGCAATTACCCCGGGGCAGGCATTGACGAGCTGGCAAATTCTGGTTCTGTCGCTGACAGTTATGATGGCCTCTGCGGCCGCAGGAGCCTTCAACCAATACTTCGAGCGCGACATTGACGCAAAAATGACGCGTACCCAGAATCGGCCTTTCGTAAACGGTTTTTTTCAGCATAGTCGCAAGTGGCTGGTGATAATCGGGTTAATGCTCGCGCTGGCGGTAATATCTGCCGCATTCGCCTTTAACGCGATGACGGCATTGAATATTTTCCTCGGTGCATTTACCTATGCGATTGTTTATACGGCCTGGCTGAAACGGCGTACCTGGCTGAATATCGTGTTTGGCGGACTGGCGGGAAGTTTTGCTGTGCTGGCCGGCGCGGCGGCAGTTGATCCTGCATTTGGCCCGCTCCCCGGCTTGCTGGCATTGGTATTGTTTTTGTGGACACCCCCTCATTTCTGGAGCTTGGCCATAGTCATCCGCGATCAATATGCCGCAGCGGGGGTACCCATGCTGCCGGTGGTCAAAGGCGACAAGAAAGCGGCACGCATTATTCTGGGGCACACCATTCTTCTGGTGCTGGTTTCCCTGTTACCGGTATTTTATGGCCTGGGCTGGATTTATCTCGCCGGCGCCTTGTTGGGGGGAGTCTACTTCATAACCAAGAGTGTGCAACTGGTACGCAATCCAACAAAACAAGCGGCAATGGCCAACTTTATTGCATCGCTGGTGCAGTTTAGCGTGTTAATGATTGCGCTGATGCTGGAAGTGAATTTCGGCGCCTGATCTCCTCTTTCTGAAATGCAAAACCCGTCCGGTAGTTGTACAGACGGGTTTTTTTGTTTCAGCATTTGCTGCCGAGATTCAGCTTGCATTTTTGATATATCATATTAAAATGGTCGGGTATTCTTGGAGGGTTCGCAAATTATGCGTCACTATTTGTTATCGCTTGGTTTTGCAGCCTTGTTTTTCGCTGCATTACCTTCCCTGGCGCAGCCGGAGGGTTCAACGCCTCAGATTTTTGATGAAAGGGAAGTGCTGCGAATAAGCCAGGCTGCGGTGGGCAACCAGCTTGGCGATTACACCTTTCTGGATAGAAGCGGCCGGACCGTGCGCCTTTCCGATTACCGGGGGAAGCCGCTGGTTATCAGCATGATTTATACGCATTGTCCATTCATCTGCGCGACCACAACACGCAGTTTAAGCGCACTCAAGTTTTCCCAGGACGCGCTGGGAGCGGATAGCTTTGGCGTGTTGACGGTTGGTTTCGATACGGAAAATGACACGCCTGACGCAATGGATGATTTTGCCAAACGGATGGGCATCGACCTGGCAAACTGGGAATTTGTCAGTTCTGATCCTGAGACAATCAAGAAGCTAAGCAGTGATTTGGGATTTGTCTTTTATCCAACCGACGAAGGCGGCTTTAACCATATAACGCAAACAACATTTGTCGATGCGGAAGGTAAGGTCTACCGCCAGATTTATGGAGATCAATTCGGAAACAAGACGCTGCTCGAACCGCTGAAGGACATGATTTACAAGGTTCAGACGGCGGCGCCGGGACTTGAAGGGTTTTCGAACAAGGTGCGGCTCTTTTGCACGGATTACGATCCCACGACAGGAAAGTACGAAGTAAATTACAGCATTTTCTACGCAATCGGCTGGGGAATCTTTATCTCATTGCTCATTACGTGGTGGATCGTGCATGAATACCGCCGCAGCCCGAAGCGGCATTACCCGAAGCATGATGACATGAACAACGCTGACGCTCTTTGAGCTGTTTGGTATCGGTTCGTCGACTGAAGTTATTTCCAGGGGTATCCATGATTAAGCTTTCACAACGACTTGGCCAAGGTCTTTTTTTGCGTCTGGAAAGCGCGCTCAATGGTATTTTCGGGACAGTGTTGAATCCGTTTTACTGCCTGGGCGCCATTACTTATTTGATGTTCTGGATCGTTGTTATCAGCGGTTTTTACATCTACATCTTTTATGATACCGGCGTGGAAGATGCGTTTGGTTCGGTGGAATACATCACTCACGAGCAATGGTATCTGGCCGGCATCATGCGCAGCCTGCACCGTTACGCCTCTGATGGCATGATCCTGTTCGGCGTGCTGCACATGGTACGCAATTACGTTTTTGACCGTTACCGGAATTTCAGATGGTTTTCATGGTTCACCGGGATTGTGCTGATGTGGCTGGTTTACATCGCCGGCATAAACGGTTACTGGCTGGTCTGGGATAGCCTGGCACAATTTCTTGCTGTGGCAAGCGCGGAATGGCTGGATTTTCTGCCAATTTTCAGCGCTCCGCTGGCGCGTAATTTTCTGGAGTCGGGCAGTGTGAGCGATCGCTTCTTCTCGCTGCTTTCATTGGTTCACATTGGTGTTCCGCTGGGTATCTTCGGACTGATCTGGATTCATACCCAGCGTGTTCCCGAGGCTAAAACATCTCCACCAAGGGCGCTTGCGGTCGGATTGGTGCTGGCCATGATCGTCCTTGCGCTGATTCATCCGGCATTGAGTCAGGGGCATTCAGATCTTGATTCAGCCCCATTTGTTCTGAATCTGGACTGGTTCTATTTGTGGACATTTCCGCTGCTTTACTCATGGGGAGCAGGTAATGTGTGGGCGCTGTCAGCCGGCCTGACCACCTTCCTTGTGCTGTTGCCGTTTTTGGGACGGACTAGGCACGGCAAGGGGGAATATGAAATCACCACGGTACCCTGCGGACACAGGTTGACTGCCAGAGAGGGTGAAACCGTGCTCGAAGCTGCGTTGCGCCAAGGGTTGAGCCTGCCTTATGTTTGCCGTGATGGCGCCTGCGGCGTTTGCAAGGGCAGGATACTGAAAGGCGCGGTCGATTACGGCACTTACCAGGAAGGGGTGCTTACCGAAACAGAAAAGGCGGAAGGCAAGGCGCTGTTCTGTTGTGCCAAGCCGTTATCCGATCTGGACATAGAATGTCACGAGGTCGATAAATTGAGGCAATTCCCGATCAAGACCATGAAATTCCGCGTGCGGAAAATGGAACAGGCAGCGCCCGATGTGATGTTGCTCGAATTGCTGCCTGAGGGTGGCGAACAGATGAATTTTATTGCCGGCCAATATGTTGCCATACAATTGGAAGAGGGCGTCAAACGCAGTTATTCTATCGCCAACCCTCCACATGAGCCGGAACATTTGCAACTGCACATTCGTCTGGTGGAAGGCGGAAAATTTACCAGCTATGTGTTTAACGGGATGAAGGAAGGTGATGTGCTACAAGTGGAAGGGCCTTACGGCAATTTTTCCCTGCACGAAAATAATGATAAGCCCATTATCTTCATGTCGGGAGGGTGTGGTTTCGGCGCCATCAAGGGCATGGTGGAGCATGCCTTCAATATCGGATTAAAGCGCCCAATGACGCTGTACTGGGGTGCCAGGACACCGGCCGACCTGTACTCTGACTTGCCGGAAAAATGGCAGCGGGAACATGATAATTTCAAGTTCATGCCGGTGTTGTCCGAGCCGAAGCCGGAGCATGGCTGGCAGGGCAGAACCGGGCTGGTGCATGAGGCTATTCTGCAGGATTATGAAAGGCTGGATGAATATCAGGTATATGCCTGCGGTTCGCCGGGAATGGTCGAGGCGAGCCGTGCGCCATTCATGGCCAGGGGATTGCCGGAAGACCAGTATTTTTCTGACGCATTTACGGTTGCTTGCTACAACCCTCCGGTTGCGGAAGCGCCAGTATCATCTGAGGGGGTGACGCATGGCTAAGCCATTACAATATATAGGCCAAGGATTATTTTACGCGCTGTTTTTCGGGGTAATCGGCTATTTCTCCACTTGGCCGACCTACACCTATCTGCAACCCGATGAAACCTTGATTAAGCTGAGCTTTGGGCATGCCGGCCAGCTTAAAGAGGCGTGCCGGGAGCGTACCCCGGAAGAGATTGAAAAATTACCTTCGTACCAGCGTAAAGTGACGACAGTTTGTCCGAGCCGTGAGCGAGCCGATGTCGTGGTTGAACTGGAAATGGATGGGACGCAGCTTTACCATGTGATGATGCCGCCAAATGGATTCGCGCGCAGCGGCACTTCCAATATTTACCGGCGTATTCCGGTGAAGGCGGGTGTTCATACCTTGAAAGCGCGCCTGAGAGATCACATTGGCGATGAATTCAACTTCACGCATGAGGAAACGGTCAACCTGGCTCCGGGGCGCATCATGGTGATTGATTTCAAGGCGGCGACCGGCGGATTCATTTTCAGAAACAAAAATGCAACCTGAAACGGATGAGTTCAGCATATCAACCAGCAGATATTGAAGAGGGTAGGCCGTGACTGAAGAAGAGAAACATAAAAATGAATTTACCCTTTCCATGCCATCGGAAGATGGCCGCAAGCTGGCTTCCGGCTGGTTGTGGTTGGGTATTGCGTCGCTGGTAGGCGCCGGGCTGTTCGCCATTCTTCTGGTGCTGTCGCGCACCCCATATATCCAGGATATTTTCCCCTGGGTTGATTTTTTCCACACCGCGCTGGTAGTGCATGTGGACTTGTCCGTGCTGCTGTGGTTCATGGCATTCGCCGGGGTATTGTGGAGCTTGAATTCATCCCCCAGATTCATCGGGGTCGGCTGGTTGGCGCTGGTGCTCGCTGCCGTGGGCGCCAGCATGATTGCCTTGTCACCCTTTGTCGCTACCGGCAAACCATTGATGAGCAATTATGTGCCGGTCATTCAAAGCACCTTTTTCTTTACCGGCTTGATTGTTTTTGCCATTGGCGTGGCCGTGCTGGTGTTGCGCAGCCTGATCGCGGTTCCGCCTGCCGAACTGTGGCGCGGCGGAGAAGGTTCGATACGCATCGGTTTTTATGCCGCTGCCATCTCCACGGTGTTTGCCCTGATGGCCTTCGGCTGGTCGTATGACATCATCCCGGATGTCTTTGACAGCACGCAATACTACGACCTGCTATTTTGGGGCGGAGGCCATTTGCTGCAATTCACTTATGCGCTGCTGATGCTGGCCGGCTGGCTATGGCTGGCCAATGCATGCGGCGCAAGAATTCCGCTGACGCCGCGTATCGCCTCGGCCATCCTCATGCTGGGATTGCTGCCGGTATTGGTTACGCCGTTTATTTATCTGTCCTTTGCCGGCGATATGGGCGCCTATGTTGAGCAATTCACCCAGCTGATGAAGGCTGGCGGAGCATTCGCACCGGTGCCATTGGGCCTGGCGATTCTTTATGGCGGCCTGATAACAACAGGTACGGCGAAGACAAGCCCGCAGCGCGCAGCCCTGCTTTCGTCAATTGTTCTGTTTGCCATCGGTGGTGGAATAAGCCTGATGATCGGCGACAGCAACACGATCATTACCGCGCATTATCATGGAACCGGCGGGGCGATCAGTCTGGCTTTCATGGGGTTGACCTTACATCTGCTGCCGCAGCTCGGTTATCGTGAGCCTGATCTGAAATGGGCTGCACCGATGCCCTACGTCTATGCCGCAGGGCAACTGCTGCATATTTTCGGCCTGATGTGGTCCGGCGGATATGGCGTGCAGCGCAAGGTTGCCGGAGCCGCACAGGAATTGCATGGTTTTGCCCAGACGGCGGGTATGGGATTGATGGGTCTGGGCGGCTTGATAGCAGTGGTTGGTGGAATCATGTTCCTGGTGGTGGTTTTCAAGGCCATGCGCCGCCCGCTATAGGGGCATATTTTCAGCTTACCCGGCGGCGAGCAGCACAAATTTGGTGAAGTTGAATGAAAGAAATGCCAGTATCAGAATGATCACGAAGAAAATGATATTACGGTTCTTAAAGCGCTCTCCGCGTGAGACTTCCAGACGGTCGAGTATCCAGTCGGACGCAAAATAGAGACCGATGCCCATCAGCGTGTAATAAATAATTTCCAATTTCATTCCCCATTAAATGTATTCCCGTCCGCCCATTATATTATGCCGTTGCATCCCCGGCGCGCTGAAATTAGCCGGCTATTCTTGGATGCATTGTAAGTGGCAAAAGGGTGGTTCGAATTGACTACTTCCGGCCACGCTGAATCATTTGCCCGCAGGACGCTGCTCCGCTTTGAAGGCGCGCTGAATAAGATCTTTGGCAATGACCTCAACCCCTTCTACCATCTGGGCGCGCTGGGATTTTATTTTTTCTGGGTCGTTGTCATCAGCGGCTTTTATATTTACGCCTTCTACGATACCGGAGTAGAGGACGCCTTTATCTCCGTGGAATACATCACCCGCGAACAATGGTATCTGGGCGGCATCATGCGCAGCCTGCACCGCTATGCTTCTGATGCGCTGGTGGTGGTTATGCTGCTGCACCTGTTGCGCGAATTCATTCTGGGACGCTATCGCGGTGCGCGCTGGTTTGCGTGGTTTACCGGCGTGCTGCTGATCTGGCTGATACTCGCCGCCGGCGTCAACGGCTACTGGATGGTCTGGGATAAACTGGCGCAATATTCTGCGGTAACCATCATCGAATGGTTTGACTGGCTGCCGATATTCAGTGTGCCGATGGCGAACTATCTTGTCTCCGCCGACACCCTGGACAACCGTTTTTTCACATTGATGTCGTTCTTCCATGTGACCGTTCCGTTGTTCATCCTGTTTTTGTTCTGGGTGCACATCATGCGCATCAGCTATCCCGTGGTTAATCCGAAGCGCGGACTCGCGCTGGGGATGCTGCTGGCAATGCTGGTGCTGTCGCTGCTCAGTCCGGCACTGAGCCAGGGGCCGGCAGATTTGGGCATCGAACCCGGCAGTGTCGGGATCGACTGGTTTTATTTGTTTGTCAGCCCGCTGCTGGATAAATGGTCGGCAGGCCAGGTATGGGCACTGGTCATCGGAGTGACCCTGCTGCTCGGCGTGTTGCCGTGGCTGCCAACCCGGTTCAGGCAGATACCGGTCGCCGAAGTCAGCCTCAAGAATTGCAACGGCTGCCGGCGTTGCGTCGCCGACTGCCCCTACGAGGCGGTGGTGATGCAGCCGCGCAGCGACGGCATGCGTTTCCATGAAGAGGCGGTGGTGATCCCGGATCGCTGTGTCAGTTGCGGCATCTGTGCCGGCGCGTGCCCCACCTCAACCCCGTTCAGGAGCGACGCCGACTATGTAAGCGGAATCGAAATGCCCTCCCTGCCGATGGCCGGACTGCGCGCCGCAATGACCGCCGATCTGGCAAAGCTGAAAGGCGATGCGCGGGTCATGGTGTTCGGCTGCGACAATGCGGCGAATGTTGAAAAATTACGCAGCGAAGGCGTGGCCGTCATGAGCCTGCCATGCACCGCCATGTTGCCGCCGTCCTTCATCGAATACGCACTGCATGAGCATCGGATTGACGGCGTATTCATTACCGGCTGCCGCGAGAGCGACTGCTACCATCGCATGGGCGGACTGTGGACCGTGCAGCGGCTCGCCAGAGAGCGCGAGCCGCGCCTGCGCGACCGTGTCGAGAACGAGCGTCGGCGAATCAAACTATTCTGGGCGTCCTCTGCGGATTTCAGGGAATTGTCCAGGGAGCTGGAATCATTCCGCGCCAGCCTGCGCAGCCTGGCCACTGACCAAACTGGAGCGAATGATGACCACCCCTGAAATTCAGCGGAAGCAGAGGCGGATTTATCCGTTCACGGTTACATGTGCCAGCACGGTAAATTTGTTCTTCCCGCGAAATCAAAGCAAACACAGTAAAGCGTAGGGCGTCAATAAGCACAGGCATTGCGCCGGATGAAAGATACATACAGCGCAATGCCTGCTGGTTATGGAAGATGTTTTGGATCAGGGGTGTTTTTTAAATCACCTCGACCAACTCGGAATACTGGCGCAGTAATTCATCTGCCGTCAACAGACGCAGCGGTTCGGCCATGGCTTGCGCAATGAGCATCCGGTCGAACGGGTCACGATGATATTCCGGCAGGCTGGCGGCCAATGCGCCATGTGTTGCGGTAATCGGCAATTCGATGAATCCGCTGGCGGCGATTCCGGCAATCAGATCATAAGTGCTGGCTTGTAATCTGCCTTGCTTTATTTTGATGGAGGCTTCCCAGATTGATACGGCGCTGATGAATACGGCATCGGCAACTTCTATTCGATTAAAAACGGATTTGGGCAGCTTGCGTGATGCGGCGAGATACCACAGGAAAATGTGCGTATCGAGCAGTATGCGCATCAGGATTTTCCTTCAAAGGCATCCAGCAAGTCTTCCGGCAGTGGCGCATCGAAGTCGTCCGCGATCTTGATTTTCCCTTTCAAGAAACCGGGCTTGCGTATAGGCTTGGCAGCGCTGACCCTCGTCAATCTCGCCATCGGTTTGCCAGCTTTGGCAATGACGACTTCCTGCCCCATGTTGACTTCTTCCAACAGTCTGGAGAGATGCGTTTTTGCTTCGTGGATATTAACTGTATGCATGGTGTACTCCGACAAGTTAGTTCAGTCTAGTCCAGTTTCATCTGCCAGGCAACTCTATTGCGCTGCCCTCCGATAGCCACTCACCTCCGCCCCGTCGCCCGCCCGGATTACTGCCCCTGCCCGCAACGGCTCCCACTGGCAGTGGGCAGCCGGGTTTGATTAACCCAGCTATTTAAAGTTGGTCGGGTACCATGTGCCCGATAACCTATTTCACGAATTGTATGTTGGGTTGGCGCATAGCGTGCCCAGCACCCTCTCTGTTGCCGCTGGAGCGCGCTGCTAGCGCAGCAGTTTCCGGCGGTATTTACATATCTTCGCGTATCCGCATGAAGCGCGCGAAACGCGGTGTGCCGGTTTTCTCGTTGATGCCGTTGTAGCGATAGGTGACCCGGCAGCCTAATGGTGGCGGTGCGCGTCGCTCCGCATCGGACAGGCCGGATCCCAGCCTGAAGCGCAATCCTTCTGCTGTTTCGACTTCCAGTGCGCCCAGCATGCCGGCATATTTACCCTTGCCCGGCAGATGACCGACTACGCGAGCTTCGGCATCTTGATAGGGCTTGAGTTTGAGCAGGTCGTCGTTGCGTTCGGCCCGATAATGCGAAGCGCCGCGATGCAGCACCAGTCCTTCTCCGCCTTGCTTGACGACGCGCGCCAGCGCAGCTTGCAACTCTGCGAGGTCGTTTACCTTGAACTGAGCTACATGTTGCACCCACGGCTGGTCGATCGCCGTGACGATCCGCCCCAGCTCAACATCGCGTTCACTGAAATCGCCCGGATGATCGGGTAGGTCGAACAGCCTGAAGCGCACCTCGCGCCATGCCGCATCGTCGGGTTGCGCCTGCCGGACGGCGGAGACCGCACGCGAAAAGCGCCCGCGTCCGGCCCACAGCTCTCCGTCAAGCGGGACATTCGGCCAGCCGGCAGTGAACCATTGCGGCGCATGAATGGGTTCACCGCCGCGCGTCAGCAATTTTTCGCCATCCCAGTAGCCGCGTACCCCGTCAAGTTTTTCGCTCACCCAGTAATCGGCCAGCCGGATGTCGGCGCGGAAATTGTTGGCCAGCATCAACGGCGGCGGATATCCGCCGGCAAGCAGCGGTGCGGGAATTTGAATCAGGGTCAGCGCCAGCAGGAAGGCAATAAGATGCTTGTTCATGATTATTGGAGCTTCCATCTGGAATTGGAATTACTTCAACTCACCAAAAAAGTTTTTAATCGCCAGCACGCGCTGCTGCAGGTCTTCATGTTTTAACTCGATGCGCAGCTTGTCCTGTCCGCTCATCTTGATGTAGCGCCTGCTCTGGATTAGGGTGATGATTTTCATCGGGTCGATCGGCGGATTCGGCACGAACTGGATTTGAATGGCTTCCGAGGATGCGTCCACCTTGCTGATGCCGAGCGGCTTGGCGAGGATGCGCAGGCGGTGGCAATCGAGCAGAGCTTGGGTGGGTTCCGGCAGCAGACCGAAGCGGTCGATCAGTTCCTGGTGCATCTCGTCGAGTTCTTCCTGCATGGCGCAATTCGCAAGGCGCTTGTAGATGACCAGACGCTGGTGGATGTCGCCGCAATAATCGCCGGGCAGCAGCGCGGGCGTGTGCAGGTTGATCTCGGTGGTGACGCCCAGCGGGTGCGCCATATCCGGCTCGTGGCCGGCCTTGAGCGATTTGATCGCGGCGGCAAGCATATCGTTGTACAGGCTGAAACCGATCTCCTGCATCTCGCCGCTCTGCGATTCGCCCAGCACTTCGCCAGCGCCGCGTATTTCCAGATCATGCATCGCGAGGTAAAAGCCGCTGCCGAGTTGTTCCATCGCCTGAATCGCTTCCAGCCGTTTCTTCGCCTGCGCGGTGAGGCCATCCATGCTGTCCACCAGCAGGTAGGCGTAGGCCTGATGGTGCGAACGTCCGACCCGCCCTCTTAACTGGTGCAACTGCGCGAGGCCGAAGCGGTCGGCGCGGTTGATGATGATGGTGTTCGAGGTCGGCACGTCGATGCCGGTTTCGATGATGGTGGAGCACAGCAGCACGTTGAAACGCTGATGGGTGAAGTCGCGCATCACCGCTTCCAGATCGCGTTCGTTCATCTGCCCGTGCGCGACGCGGATACGCGCTTCCGGCAGCAGAGTCTCCAGCTTCTCCGCCATGTTGGCGATGGTATCCACCTCGTTGTGCAGGAAATACACCTGCCCGCCGCGCTTGAGTTCGCGCAGCACCGCCTCGCGGATGATGCCCTGACTGTAGTTGCTGACAAAGGTTTTGATGGAAAGACGGCGCTGCGGCGCGGTGGCGATTACCGAGAAATCGCGCAGCCCTTCCAGCGACATCGCCAGCGTGCGCGGGATCGGCGTGGCGGTCAGCGTCAATACGTCAACTTCGGCGCGCAGCGCTTTCAGCCGTTCTTTCTGCTGCACGCCGAAACGGTGCTCTTCGTCGATGATGACCAGGCCGAGATTGTGGAACTTCACATCTTTCTGAATCAGCTTGTGCGTGCCGATGATGATGTCGAGCCTGCCTTCCGCCAGGTCTTTCAGCGCCTGGCTGCTTTCCTTCGCGGAGCGGAAGCGCGACAGCTCGGCGATCCTCACCGGGAAGTCGGCGAAACGGGTAGAGAAGTTCTGGAAGTGTTGTTCGGTGAGCAGGGTGGTCGGCACCAGCACCGCGACCTGCTTGCCGTCCATTACCGCAACAAAGGCGGCGCGCAGCGCGACCTCGGTTTTGCCGAAACCGACATCGCCGCAGATCAGCCGATCCATCGGCTTGCCGGATTGCAAGTCGAGAATGACGGCCTCGATGGCGGCAGCCTGATCGGGCGTTTCCTCGAAATCGAAGCCTGCCGCGAACGCATCGTAATCGTGCTGGTTCAACTTGAACGCATGCCCCTTGCGCGTGGCGCGCTGCGCATACAGGTTGAGCAGTTCGGCGGCAGCGTCGCGCACCTGCTGCATCGCGCGGCGTTTGGCCTTGTCCCACGCGCCGCTGCCGAGCTTGTGCAACGGCGCAGTTTCCGGCGCGCCGCCGCTATAGCGGCTGATGACGTGCAGTTGCGCGACCGGCACATAGAGTTTGTCGCTGCCTGCGTATTCCAGCAGCAGGAATTCATTCTCGCCTTCGCCGAGATCGAGGTTGACCAGCCCGCGGTAGCGCGCGATGCCGTGCTGCTCATGCACCACCGGGTCGCCCGGCTTGAGCTCCGACAAGTCGCGCAGCATCCCTTCCACGTTGCTCTTCTTTGCGGCGCGCGCGGCGCGGCTTCTGGGCTGTGCGGCATAGAGCTCGGTTTCCGTTACCAGCGCGATCTCTTCATCAGACAGGATGAAGCCGTTTTGCAGCGGCGCGACGCACAGCATGAAGGCCGCGTTGTCTTGCAGGAACTCCGCATAGCTTTCGCATACCGCCGGAGCGAGGCCGTATTCGTGCAGATAGCCCGCCATGATCTCGCGCCGCCCGAGGCTGTCGGCAAGCAGCAGCACGCGCCCGTTGAAGCTGTGCAGAAAATCCTTAAACGCCTGGGTGGGAATTTCGGCGCGGCGATTCACCGCGATGTCTGGAATGGTGCGGGTGGCGCAGGGGGTAAGGTTTTTGCCACCTGCCGAGAGCGGCCCCTGTAGGAGCGAGCCCCGCTCGCGAACAGCCTCCAGGTCGCGAGCGGGGCTCGCTCCTACAGAAGCAGACTTATTGCCGGTTTGCGTGGAGGAGGCAGAAAGAATGTCGATGCGCGCAAACTCTTTCACCCGAATGAAGAACTGTTCCGCATCCAAAAATAATTCCTTCGGCTCCAGCAGCGGACGCTGCGGGTCGCCCCGGAGCAGGTTGTAGCGCGACGCGGCATCCTTGCCAAAAGTGGCGATGGCCTCATCCACCTCATGATGCAGGCACAGCGTGGCGTTTTCCGGCAGATAATCGAACAGCGTCGCAGTCTTGTCGAAGAACAGTGGCAGGTAATATTCGATACCCGCCGGGGCGTTGCCCTTGCTCACGTTTTTGTAGATGTGCGATTTGGAGGGATCGCCCTCGAAGCGTTCGCGGAAGTTCTGGCGGAAACGCGCCTGGCCGGCATCGTCCAGCGGGAACTCGCGCGCGGGCAGCAGACGGATCTCCGGCACCGGGTACAGCGTGCGTTGCGTGTCCACGTCGAAGGTGGCGATGGTCTCGATCTCGTCGTCGAACAGGTCGATGCGGTAGGGCAGCACGCTGCCCATCGCGAACAGGTCGATGATGCCGCCGCGCACACAATATTCGCCGGGGGTGAGCACCTGCTGCACATGGTTGTATCCGGCAAGGGTGAGCTGCTCGCGCAGCTTGGCGAGGTCGAGCTTTTCGCCGCGCTTGAGAAAAAAAGTAAAGGCGGCGAGATATTCGACCGGCGGCAGCGGATACAGCGCGGTGGTTACTGGCACCACCAGCACATCGCATGACTGGCTGCGCATGAAATGCAGCGTAGCGAGGCGTTCCGAGATCAAATCCTGATGCGGCGAGAAATGGTCGTAAGGCAGCGTTTCCCAGTCCGGTAACAGGTGTACGCGCAAATCGGGTGCGAAGAACGGGATTTCTTCCACCAGCCGCTGCGCCTCCAGCGCGTTTGCGGCGATGATTGCCATCGGGGAATGCTGTGCGGCGTATTGCGCCAGCGCCAATGCGTCGGACGAGCCGTGCAGTTGCGTATAACGCGGACGGGAATGGGAAGGCGAGAACAGCATGGGGAGCGGCAAGTGTTGAGACAAAAGAAAGGCACACATTATAAGTGAAACGATGAATGGCTATCTTCGCCAGCCGGATTTGAGCAGATAATGCCCTGCAAAATAATTCTGTTTGACGGAATCCGTACGTTGGAATAATATCGGCGCATGATTCAGTCATTTGAATGTTCTGATACCGAGAACCTGTTTCTCAGCCATGCGGTTCCACGCTTCAAGAACATTGAGCGGGTGGCCAGGCGCAAGCTGCTGATGTTGCAGGCTGCGACGCAGTTGGTTGCATTGAAGGCGCCGCCCGGCAACCAATTGGAGCCATTGAAAGGCAGTCGGCGTGGCCAGCACAGCATCCGTATCAACGATCAGTGGCGGATATGCTTTGTATGGAAGGACGATGGAGCGCACGATGTAGAGATTGTGGACTATCGCTGAAAGGAGAAATGAACATGGCCAAGATGCTTGAAGAAATTCATCCGGGTGAAATTCTGCTGGAAGAATTCATGAAGCCCAAAGAAATTACCGCGCGCCAGGTGGCCGCCGATATTGATGTCCCGCCCAGCCGGATCAGTGACATCGTGAACGGCCGCCGCCCGATCACGGCGGATACCGCCTTGCGTCTTGGTGTGTATTTCCAGATGGACCCACGCTTCTGGCTCAACCTGCAATCGGAGTACGACATGCGCATGGCGATGCGCGACCTGCTGCCCAAGGTCGCGCCGCGTATTCGGGTGCTGCACGTTTAGCTTCCCATAGAGGTTGCATTACAATCGCGCCATGTCCGAATTCCACGCCCTGGTTCCCGCCGCCGGTTTCGGCGCGCGCATGGGACATGAGTTGCCCAAGCAATACCTGCCGCTGGCCGGGCAACCGCTGATTTTCCACGCGCTGAACACGCTGTGCGCCAGCCCGGAAATTTCCACGGTGTTCGTGGTGCTGGCTCCCGATGACGCGCTGTTTCATAGCTACGACTGGTCGCGCTTTGGCGACAAGTTGCAGCCGTTGTTTTGCGGCGGAGCGACGCGTGCCGAGAGTGTAGCGAACGGTTTGCTGGCTTCCGAGCTGGAACCGGACGACTGGGTGCTGGTGCATGACGCGGCGCGCCCCTGTTTGACGCAGGCGCACCTGTCCAAGCTGATCGCCGAATTGCGCGACGACGAGGTGGGCGGCATCCTCGCCGTACCGGTGGCGGATACGCTGAAGCGCGCGGATGACGAAGGGCGCATCGCCCGCACCGAAGAGCGTACCGGATTATGGCAGGCGCAGACACCGCAGATGTTCCGCGCCGGGTTGCTGGCGCAGGCGTTGCAGCAATGCAGCCAGGTCACCGACGAGGCGTCGGCGGTCGAGGCATTGGGTTTGCGGCCCAAACTGGTCTTGAGTGAAACGACCAATTTCAAGGTGACATATCCGCAGGATTTGCTGTTGGCGGAGTTATTGTTGAATAAGAATGTGTAGGGTGGGTTAGGCGCGAATGCGCCGTAACCCGCCGCTGGAAAAAATGGTGGGTTACGCTGCGCTAACCCACCCTACAGGAGGCAAACAATATGCGGATCGGGCAAGGTTTCGACGTTCACCAACTGGTAGAGGGGCGCAAGCTGATTATCGGCGGAGTGGAAATCCCTTACGACAAGGGGCTGCTCGGCCATTCCGATGCCGACGTGCTGCTGCACGCGATCTGTGATGCGCTGCTCGGCGCGGTGGCGCTGGGCGATATTGGCAAGCATTTTGCAGATACCAACGCGAAGTTCAAGGACGTCGATAGCCGCATCCTATTGCGCGAAGTGGTGCACATGGTGCGTGAACAGGGTTTTCGCGTCGGCAATGTCGATGCGACCATCATCGCGCAGGCGCCGAAAATGGCGCCGCATATCGCACAAATGGTGGCGCATATCGCCGCCGACCTGCGCGTCGAAAAAAGCGCGGTCAACGTGAAAGCGACTACTACCGAAGAGCTTGGCTGCACCGGGCGAGGCGAGGGAATCGCGGCGCAGGCGGTGGCACTGCTGCTTGCCGATACCTGATGCGTGTTCTCGCTTTAGAGACTTCCACCGAATACTGCTCGGTCGCGCTGTGGCAGGACGGCGCGGTCACGGAGCATTGCGAGCTGGTCGGGCAGAAGCATTCCGAGCGGCTGATCGCGATGCTCGACGATCTGCTACAGGCGGCAGGCTACAAGCTACAGGCTATGGACGGCATCGCGTTCGGCATGGGACCGGGGTCGTTCACCGGCGTGCGCATTGCCTGCGGGGTGACTCAGGGCTTGGCGTTCGGCGCGGGTCTGCCGGTGGCCGGCATCTGCACCCTGCAAGCGCTGGCTGAGGCTTCCGGAAAAGAAAAAGTCATCGCGGCGCTGGATGCGCGCATGGGCGAGATTTACCATGCCGCGTATGAAAAGCGTGATGGTGTCTGGGTGGCGGTGAGCGAGCCGCGTTTGTGCAAACCGGAAGATGCGCCGCAGGTGCTTGGCAAGGAATGGTTCGGCGCGGGCAGTGGTTTCGCCATGCATGGGGAAATATTGAGCGAGCGTTATGCCGGGCAGTTGCACGGTGCGGATGGCGCCGCCGTGCCGCAGGCCGCCGCGATCGCCGCGCTCGGTGCGGCGCAATTCGCGCAAGGGCGCGGCAAGGATGCGGCGGAGGCATTGCCGCTGTATCTGCGCGACAAGGTGGCGCTTAAAACTGCGGAACGCGAATGCGCGCGATGACGCAGGCCGATATGGACGCGGTGCTCGCCATCGAACAGGCGGTGCAGCGCTTTCCGTGGACGCGCGGCAATTTTGCCGATGCGCTGAACAGCGGCTATGTGTGTAGCGTTGACGACAAGGGCGGCGGGATTCGCGCTTATGCGATATTGATGCCGACGGCGGATGAAGCGGAGTTGCTCAACATCGGCGTGGCACAGGCCGAGCAGCGCAAGGGGTTGGGGCGCGCGATGCTGTCGGAGATGTTGAACCTGGCGCGGGCAAAGCAGTTGCGGCGGGTGTTTCTCGAAGTGCGTTCTTCCAATGCCGCCGCGATTGCCTTGTATCGCAGTGCGGGCTTTAATGAAATCGGGATACGGCGCGACTATTATCAAAATACGAACGGCAGCGAGGACGCGCTGGTGATGGCGTGCGAATTGACGGGTGAGGCGAATGGATAGAAACGAAGCGGTATTGCGCGAACTGAATTTGTATCCGCTGTGGCAGCGGCGAAACCAGCCTGCGCCGGTTGCGGCGCAGGAGCCAATGGCCGTGACCGGAGCGAGTAGGTTGGGTGGAGGCGAAGCCGACACCCAACAATCGGCGATGGGTATCGTGGAGCCTGTCCTGAGCGAAGTCGAAGGGCTCAACCCATCCTACATAGACTGTTCCGAACCTGCCGAAGAAGTCGGGTTGAAACCCGACCTACGGCCATCCTCCGCCAGCGGAGGGGATTTAAGCAAGCTTGGCTGGCCGCAACTGAAAGCGATGGTGCGCGACTGCACGGCCTGCAAACTGCGCGCCGGCTGCACGCAGACGGTGTTCGGTGTGGGCGATGAAAATGCCGATTGGTTGTTTGTCGGCGAAGGGCCGGGCGCGGACGAGGACGCGCAAGGCGAGCCGTTCGTCGGGCAGGCGGGCAAGCTGCTCGACAACATGCTGCTGTCGATCAAGCTCAGGCGCGGGAAAGATGTGTACATCGCCAATATCGTCAAATGTCGCCCGCCCGGCAACCGCAATCCAGATGCGGAGGAAATTGCAGCCTGCATGCCCTATTTACGCCGCCAGATCGAACTCATTAAACCCAAGCTGATCGTGGCGTTGGGCAAGGTTGCCTCAAATGCGCTGTTGGGCAAGGAGGCAACCCTCGCAAGTTTGCGCGGAACGCTGCATGACTTTCAAGGCATCCCGCTTATTGTCACTTATCACCCCGCCTATCTGCTGCGCAGCCCGGCGGAAAAGGCCAAAACCTGGCAGGATTTGTGTTTTGCGGTGCAGGAGATGCAAAAGTTGTAGGGGCGCGGTTTATCGCGCCTTTTTTCTGATATCTGAATAGATCAGGGCACGATAAATCTCGCCCCCACTATTCTTTCAATCCGTTCTCTATCACATAAAAAATAAGTTCGGCATTGTTTTTCAGTTTCATTTTTTCGAGGATGTGCGTGCGATGGGTGCTGACGGTCTTGATGCTTAGTGACAAGGTTGCAGCGATTTCTGATACTTTCTCCCCTGACCCCAGCAACCGCAACACCTGATATTCACGGTTGCTCAAGAGTTCGTGAACCGGCTTGCCGGAATCGGCGCCACAGTCATGGAGCAGCAATTCGGCCAGGTTTGGGCTGATGTATTTCTTGCCTGCAACCACGTTACGGATCGCCTCGACCAGTTGTTCCGGCGCGGTGTCCTTCGTCATATAGCCCGAAGCGCCGATCTTCATCAGGCGGACTGCGTACTGGTCTTCCGGGTACATGCTCAGGATCAGCACCTTGGCTGCCTTGTTCTCGTACATGATTTGCTTCAGGGTGTCGATCCCGTTTTTCTCTGGCATGGATACATCGAGGAGCACAATATCCCATTTTTCAGCGCGAATCTTTTTCAGCGCCTCAATCCCGTTGGTAGCCTCGGCGCCAACTTCTATTCCTCCCGCTTCGTCCAATATTCTTCTCAGCCCATGGCGCACGACGGCGTGGTCATCAACGATAAGCACACGGATCACGATTCAACTCCTTCCAAAGTTTTTTGCCGGAACATTTCGTTTATTCCGGATAAATCGGGCTGTTGCCGTCTGACAGCGGGATGCTTGCAGATATTTGGGTACCCTTGCCCGGCTGGCTTTTGATTCTGGCTTTTCCGCCCACCATCAGGGCGCGTTCCCGGATGCCGAGCAAACCGAAGGATTGCTCCTTGCGCTCGCCCGGGTTAAGCCCGATGCCGTTATCTTCTATCGTCAACAACAGCGACTCGCCGCGCTTCTTGAGGGTGACATGCACTTCGCTCGCTTGGGCGTGTTTCACCACATTACTCAGGGATTCCTGAATAATCCGGAAGATTGTGGCGGACCGGTTGGTATCCAGCGTCAACTCCTCCTTGGGCAACCTCAACAGGCACTCGATTCCGGTGTACTGCTGAAATTTCTTCACGTAATCCCGTATCGCATCCACAAGCGCGACGTTGTCCAGCCGGGCAGGATTTAACTGGGTAACGATCTGGCGCATGGACTGGATCCCGTCTGATACCAGTTTGGACAAGTTGGCCGCCTCATCCGCAAGCTGCGGCATGCCGATGGGCAGCTTCGAGGCAAGCCAGGCGGAGCTCATTTTTATCGCGGCCAGTGTCGCCCCCATCTCGTCATGGAGATTGAGCGCGATTTTTGCACGTTCTTCCGTTTTGGCATTTTCCAGGTGCAGATAAAGCTGTTGTAGTTTCCGGTAGGATCGGGAAAGTTTTATTTCATAGAGTTTTTGCTCGGTGATATCCACCGCGATGCCCAGTATGCTCAATTGCCCGCTTGGCATGACAAGCGGCTTCTTGATCGTCAGGAACCAGCGTTGCTTTCCGTTCGGGAGCGTATAAGGCGCGATCACGCTGATCCCGCGCGCCTCCTCGAGCACCATGCGATCCGTTTCCAGGTATTCCGCCACTTCCTCGTGGGTGTGCCTGATGTCGGCTTGATTTTTGCCGACCATGTCACTCGGGGTTAAACCATATATGGCGGCCGCACTCCGGTTGGCCAGGAGGAAATTTCCCTGGGCGTCTTTGACAAATATCCTGCTCGGGTCGGTGTCGATGACCTGCCACATGAAGGTTTTCTGCCTCTGCAATTCCCTTTCTGCGAGCTTGCGTTCGGCAATATCACGCACGATGGTCACGAACAAACTTTCCCCGTTATTTTCCTGCACAAGTTGCAGTTGTACTTCCACCGGCAGGTCGGTGCCGTTCTTGTGTCTGTGTATGGTCTCGAAGCGGAGCAACTTCTTTTCGCCGGCGATCAGGGGTGCGATGAGCTTGCGAAATTCCGGTTCCGGTATCAGCGGCTTGATGTCCGGCGGGGTCATCCGGGACAGTTCTTCGCTGCTGTAACCAACGCTGTCAACTGCCCCCTTGTTTGCGTACACAAAGCGCAGGGAGTCGGGTTGAAAAATGAAAATCATGTCCAGTGTGCTGTCCAGGATATGGCGCAGGCGGCTCCCCCTTTCTTCGGCCTGCTTGCGTTCGGTAATGTCGCGGGCAATGCCCATCACGCCGGCCAGTTTGCCAGCATCATCCCATATGGGCACCTTGATGGTTTCCAGCAGCGCGCGCTGGCCGTTGTCGGGCCAGGTGATCCATTCCTCGGTGATGCACGGCTTGCCGGCAGCCATGGCTGCACGGTCTTTCAGGCGAAACCAGTCGGCGAGTTCTGCATCCACGAAATCATAGTCCGTCTTGCCGACGATATCCGCTTCCTTTGCGCCGTAAAAGCGTTCTATTTTCGGATTGCAACCGAGAAAAACCCCTTCGGTGTCTTTCATCCAGATCATATCCGGAATGGTCTGCACCAGCGTGCGCAAACGGGTGTGTTCATTCTCGAAACGCGCATCCGCCAGCTTGCGTTCGGTGATGTCGTGTGTGGTGCCAATCGAGCGCAACGGCGTGCCGTCCTCGCCGTAATAGGTCGCGCATATTTCGTTGACATATTTAATCCGCCCATCCGGCATTTGCAGGCGATGCACGATGTCGTAGGGCGCTTTGCTTCTTACCGAATCGGTGTACGCCCGGTTCACCCAATCGCGATCCTCGGGGTGGACCGTATTCAGGAAAGTCTCATAGGATGCCCCGGATATTTCCGGATCGACTTCGAAGATGCGGTAGCTCTCGTCCGACCAGGTCAGCACATTGCTCACCAGATCAAGCTCCCAGCTACCCAGATGCGCGAGGCGTTGCGCTTCAGCCAGATTTTGCCTGCTGCGCTGCAATTGTTCTTCGGTGCGCTTGCGTTCGGTGATGTCGCGGATGATGGCCTGATAATATCTTTCCCCGCCAATGTCGATGCTCCGCACGCTGGATTCAACCGGAAAGGTGGAGCCGTTTTTTCTGGTATGCATTGATTCGAATACCGATGCTTCGGCAAGGTTGATTCCCCCGCGTTTTTCTGCGAGCGGCGTGGGGGGGCCGCTGCTCTGTAACAGCGATAGAGCCATGCCGGAGAGTTCTTCGGCGGTATAGCCGTATGCCTCAATGGCACGGTCATTGAAGTTGACTATTTTGCCTGTGCTGTCGTGCAGCAGGATGATGTCATTTGCATATTTGGCGAGGTAATCCAGATGCCTGGTGAGTCTTTGATGCTCCAGGTGGCTTTCATATTGCCTTCTTTCCTTCTTCTGCCAGTAAACGGCGATCCAGCCGCCTGTTCCGGCAAGAGACAGCATCATCAGCAACATCCAGTTAGCCAGTTGGTTTACGGGGGCATAGATTTCCGCCTTGTCTATTTTCGAGACCATAAACCATGAAGTGCCCGGAACCTTGCCCAATACGCCGACCACCGGCACGCCGCGATAATCCACTCCTTCCATCAGCCCTTCGTGCCCCATGATCGCCATCGCCGCCGGCAATTGCGGATTCAGCGGCAAACGCATGACAAGTTCGGTGTTTTTGCGGTGGCGCAGCTCATTGAGAAAAACCACTTCGTCGCCGTCGCGGCGGATGAGCAGATTTTCCGCGCTTGCGCTGGGGGTGGGCCAGCGCTGGATAAGCGGGAAGAGAAAACGCTTGGGGTCTATGCGGAAGAAAGCAGCGCCGATGTTATATGTATTCCCGTTCCTGTCGACGGATAACGGCACTACAAGGTCGATTTCAATGACTTTTTCGGTGTGAAGTTTTTCCGAGTGTATGTCGGAGAAGATGATCTGCCCGGTGCGCATGCTTTCCAGCACACGATCCTTCTCGTGTCCCAGGATTGGCTCCCCGCCTGCGGCAGATGACAGGCGCAACATGGCTTTGTTGTCGAGCAGGGAAACCGATGTGTAACCGTAAGCGGCGTAGGAGCGTTGCAGTGATGCCAGACGCTCGGTCAGCTTTACACTGGTTTCTCCGGATTTGCCGCCACGCTGCAGCCAGCGATCAACTTCGGCTATGAACAGCGGATCGTCTTTGAGGGCTCGCGCATCATTCTTGCGTTCAGCTATCCAGTTGGTGATCTGCCCGATTTTCAGTTCCGCAAAGCCGCTGAGTTCATGTTGCTTGTCGCTTTTGATGCCTCTCTTGTGGTGCTGGAAAACAGAATAACCCAATGCCGTGAGGGCGAGGGTGAAGAGAATAAATATGAGCAGCGGTTTCCGGGCGCTGGCCGCATATTGGTTTGAATGACCCGGATTAGCCTCGTCGCCATTGGATGCGGCTTGAATACTCATGCTTATAGGAACCTTATGAAGTCGCGTTGTTTTGGACGAACACGCGGTGTCGCAACAATTTGTACACGCTATCTCATGCCGGAAGTTTACAGAGTTTGAAGGGCGGGCGGCATAGGACAAACACCGATGGAATATTACAGAATTTGCTTAATGCAAATTAAGCAAGGCGCCGATATTTGAAAACCTCCTGCATCGTCAGAATGACCGTTCCTAAAACCACTGCGGCAGGAGCCAATCATGAATGGTCATGCTTGTTCGAAAAAAGAGATTCTGTGTGAGCCGGAGGCTGCCGGAATCGCGCATTTGCCCACCTCGGCAGGGACATTCTCGTTCAGGCGCGCCCACTATCTCACCAAAACCGGGATGCCGCTGGCTGCGGAGCCGTTGACCGCAGAGCAGCAACAGGCGCTCATCGAGCTTATCAGGGAGGGCGACGCCGGGGCGAGGCGGAAAATGATCGCCAACAGCATGCATCTGGTGCTTGATTTCGCCCGGCACTATGCCAATCGCGGCCCGCTGCTTCTCGATCTGGTCAGGGAAGGCAATCAGGGGCTCATCCGTGCACTGGAAAAGTTTGAGCCGGAGGGCGGCCTCAGTTTCTCGGGCTATGCCGCCTTGTGTGTGCGCCAGCACATCGAGCGCGCCATTATGAACTGGAACAATTCTTCGCGCCCGCGTGCTTTCATGCCAGCGGTTGCTGCCCATGTCGCGCCAGCACCGGAGCCTGCTGTTTTGCCCGACAAACTGGTGGCTATCGGAGGCTGCCATGTCTGCTCCGCATAACCCAAACCACAATCATTTGCTCGCCGCCTTGCCGGTGGCCGAATTCAAACGCCTGTCTCCCCATCTGGAGTTGGTTCACATGCCGCTCGGTGAGATTCTCTGTGAATCCGGCGGCAAATTGCGGTACGCCTATTTTCCCACGACCTCCATCGTGTCCCTGCACCACGACTTGGAGAATGGCGCGATGACCGGAATAGCGGAAGTGGGCAATGAGGGCATGCTCGGCATGGCGCTTCTCATGGGAGCCCATACCACACCCCGCGGGGCATTCGTGATGACTGCCGGCTACGGTTACAGGCTGCGGGCGCAGTTGCTGATGGAGGAATTCAATCGCGGCGGGCCGCTGCAACATTTGCTGTTGCGCTACACCCAGGCGCTGATGGCGCAGGCATCCCAGACTGCGGTATGCAACCGGCATCATTCTGTGGATCAACAACTGTGCCGCTGGCTGTTGTTGACCCTTGATCGCCAGCCCTCGAATAAATTGGTGCTGACGCAGGAATTGGCTGCCAACATGCTCGGGGTGCGCCGCGAAGGCATCACGGAGGCGGCCGGGAGATTGCAGCAGGCCGGCATTATCAGTTATCGACGCTGGCGCATTACCGTGCTTGACCGCTCCGGATTGGAGGATCGCGCCTGCGAATGTTACGAAGTGGTCAAGCGTGAATCAGACCGCTTGTTCGGACGGGGTCGAGAGCCTGTTGCTGCCGCATATGCGGGCGCGGGAAGGGATGCCATGGGATGGCTCGGAGCGAATCCGGGCGTTTGCGTGCCGACGTGATGGTAAAACTTAACATTTCGCTGGTTTGGCCAGTTTCCTGACCAGTGTAGTGTTGCAAGCTGTCTGGAACTTATGCCAGCGGTTAGCGCTGCACCTACGCCCAAATGGATTATCTGGGTTTAGAGCAATACGTACTACAATGCGCAGGCACAAGTCATGCGGGAGACATGGTGATGGCAGACAACAGCGGCAGTAAAAAATTGATGCAGGCGTTCTTTGCGCCTGCGGTGGCCTTGATGAGCCGTCTGAATGTCGGCCGGAAATTTGCGCTGCTGGGGCTGATGTCGCTGGCTGCGATGGCGGTGGTGGTGTACAGCCTGTTTGCCGGCCTTCACCAGGTCATCAGCTCCTCGCAACGGGAACTGCATGGCCTCGAACTGATCAAGCCGTTCCCCCGGGCGGTGCAGATGCTCCAGCAACATCGCGGGATTTCTGCCGCGTTGCTCGGCGGCGACACGACCATGTTGGACAATCGTGCCAGTGTGGAAAAGGATGTAGCCGACGCCTTCCGGGCGATGGAAGGAAAATTGCCGCCCGGCCTGGCGCCAAACGAGGAGTGGCAGCATATCAGGGCGGACTGGGAGCGCCTGCGCGAAGTGGGGCTAACCTGGACGGCGGCGGAAAATTATGCTGCGCATACCCGCCTGATCGACCGGATACAGTCATTCAATGAACAGGTGGCCGACGACTACGCGCTGATCCTGGATCCCGAAATCAGCTCGTACTACCTGATCGACACCATCGTCAACAAGCTGCCGCACGCGCTTGAGCACCTTGGGCAGTTACGCGCCTACTGCACAGGCATCCTGGCCGCGAAACAAGCCACCCCGCAGCAACAGACCGAAATCAACATCCTGTCCGCCAAGCTTGGCGACGCGATCAAGGAACTCGAAAACAACCTCGACAAGGCGGGTCGCCACAACCCGGCGCTGAAGGATTCGATTGCCGCCGCATCCAAGAATATTTCCGGTTCGGCGCAGCAGCTCACCGGCCTCGTGGCGTCGAATGTTCTCATCGGACATTTTTCCGCGCGTCCCGCCGATTTTTTCAAGCAATCCACTGATGCGATCGACCAGAGCTACGCGCAACTGCATGAAGCGCTGTTGCCGACGGCTGAAACGCTCCTCAAGGCGCGTATCGCGCAGGCGGAAGGCACGCTGTATTTCAGCGTCGGCATCGCTACCCTGCTGTTACTGATGGTGGCCTATTTCTCGCTTGGCATCAGCCACGCCGTTGTCGGCCATATCCGCTCACTGGTTCGTTTGGCACAGGCCATTACCGCCGGAAACCTGGATGAGCGAGTCGATATCGATACAAGCGACGAGCTTGGCCAGGTGGGCGAATGCTTCAATCAAATGGTCTGCGGGTTCAACCTCCTGCTGGAGGCATCCCGTAGAAAAGAAGCGCGCCTGCAGGATTTGTCGGCGCACCTCGAAGAGCGGGTGAAGGAACGCACCGTTGAACTGGAGCTGGCACAGCGGGAGACCGAGGTGCTGTTGCGGCGCAACCAGGCTTTGATGATGACCTCCCTGGAGGGTGTTCATGTGATGGATATTCAGGGCAACCTCGTGGAGGCCAACGATGCTTTCTGCCACATGCTGGGCTATGCCTGGGAAGAAGTATTGGGCCTTAATGTGGCCCATTGGGATGCGCAATGGTCAGTTGAGGAGTTGCGTGTGCGATTCAGGGAGATTGTCGGCAAGAGCATCATGTTCGAGACTTTGCACCGCCGCAAGGACGGCACACTGATCAATGTCGAGATCAGCGCTTCCGGCGTGGAGTTGGAAGGACAAAACTTTATTTTTGCTTTGAGTCGCAACATCACCGGGCGCAAGAGCGCGGATGCCGTGCTGAGGCGGCATAAGGTGGTGATCGATACCGCCATAGACGGTTTCTGGATGACCGACATGATGGGGAATTTGCAGGAAGCCAACGAGGCTTATGCAAGGATGTCCGGCTATACGGTCGATGAGCTGGCCAATATGCATATCAGCCAGTTGGAAGCGATCGAGCAGTCGCAGGAAGAGGTTCATGCGCACATCGCAAAAATCATCGCGCAAGGCCATGACCGGTTCGAGACGCGCCATCGCCACAAGGACGGGCAGGAGATCGACATCGAGGTTTCCGTGACTCACATGGCGGAATCGCAGCAATTTTTTGTTTTTTGCCGGGACATTGCCGAGCGCAAACGGGCAGAGGAGGAAATTCACAATCTGGCGTTTTACGACGCGCTGACCAGATTACCCAACCGCCGCCTGTTCCTCGACCGCTTCAGGGCGGCATTGACCGTTTCAGGGCGGCGTAATAATTTTGGCGCGGTATTGTTCATCGATCTGGATGAATTCAAGGCGCTTAACGACGCGTTTGGCCATGATTGCGGCGACTTGCTGCTGATCGAGGTGGCGGCGCGGATCAAGTCCTGTGTGCGCGCAATGGATACCGCGGCAAGATGGGGCGGGGACGAATTTGTGGTGCTGATCGAGGAAAACAGCGATGACCGGGACGAGGCTTTGCGCAAGGTGGGGCTGGTGGCCGAAAAAATCCGCGAGACATTGGCGCGCCCTTACCACCTCAACGGGCGCGAACATCAAAGCTCGCCCAGCATCGGTGTCAGCCTGTATCGCGGCAACGAAGAGACGGTGGATACCCTGCTTCAGCAAGCCGACCGGGCGATGTATCAGGCCAAGAGTTCCGGGTGCAATGCGGTGCGGTTTTTTGATGCTACCTGAACTATCCTGGTAGGGGCACGACAAGCTCACCGCTGTCAAAAGGCGACAGCCAAGTGGCTGGTTATGTTCGGGCACCCGCACGGCGCGCCGTGCCCCTACTGGTATCTGCTAAAAAAACGCAGTTGCTGATGAATGCCATATTTGTTCGGAATACTGCATTGCTTTTGTAGGTGCGAATGAATTCGCACCTACCTCCTCTCCAACTATGGTTTACTGGTTTAAGGCACATCAGATCAAATCATGCAAAACCTGCCTCGCGACAAAATCAGCCTGTTGGCCGCCATCTCGGTAGCTGTGATTTTGCTGGCCGGTACGCTGCTGTACTTCCAATATGGGCGTGTTAAGCCGAGCATAAAGATCGGTGTGCTGCATTCGCTGAGCGGCACGATGGCAGCCAGCGAAGCGCCGCTGGTGGATGCGCTGCGGCTGGCGGTGGAAGAGGTCAATCAGTCGGGTGGATTGAACGGCCAGCAGATCGAGATGATCGTTGCCGACTGCCGTTCGGATGCCGCATATTGCGCGCAGCAGGCGGAGAAGCTCATTACCCAGGATGGCGTCCAGGCGCTGTTCGGCTGCTGGACTTCGGTCTGTCGCAAGTCTGTTAAAGCTGTCGTCGAGGAGCATCATCATCTGCTGTTTTATCCGGTGCAATACGAAGGGCTGGAGCAATCGCCCGACATCATCTATACCGGCGCGGCACCCAACCAGCAAATTATTCCAATGGCATTATGGGCATTGCAGCATAAGGGCAAACGCTTTTGTTTGATCGGTTCGGATTATATTTTTCCTCGCGCTGCGAATCTGATAATCAAGGACATATTGCTTGTGCAAGGCGGGCAGATGGTCGGCGAACGGTATCTGCCGCTGGGGGCAGGCGATATGGCGGCGGCGGTGAAGGAAATTGCCGCACAGCATCCGGATTTTGTGGTGAATACGCTCAACGGGGATAGCAATCAGCATTTCTTTCGCGCGCTGAAAGCGGCAGGTATTGATGCGGAAAAGATACCGGTGTTTTCCACCAGCATTGCCGAAGTGGAATTGGCGGCAATCGGCCCCGATCTGGTGGCTGGGCATTATGCTGCGTGGAACTATTTTCAGAGCGTGGACAGCGACGAAAACAAGGCCTTTGTCGCGCGCTTCAAACAGCGCTTCGGCAAGGAGCGTGTGCTGGATGACCCGATGGAGGCCTCCTACATCGGGGTGAAGCTGTGGGCCGATGCGGTTCGTGGTCAAGGCTCCACCGACATGGCGTTGATAAAATCCACGCTGGCGCAGCAAACCCTGCTTGCACCGCAGGGCATCGTGGCGGTCGACTATGACACCCGGCATCTGTGGAAAACGGCGTATATCGGCAAGGCGCGCGCCGACGGGCAGTTTGAGATTGTCTGGCATTCCGCGCAGCCGATTCATCCCGCGCCTTTCCCGTTTTACCGCAGCCGTGCGGAATGGTTGGACGTGCAGCAAGCGTTGCCGGGAGCGAGACCATGAACCGGGATTTCAAGATGAAAAACATCTCGCTCGTCTATCGCTTTGTGCTTTGGTTTGTCGTCGTTGCGCTGCTGCCGTTGGCTTCGTTAGGTTATCTGAGCTTGCAGCAAAACGAAGCCGCATTGCGCAGCGAAATGCTGAACAGGATGTCGCGCCTGGCAGATATGAAGACGCTGCAAATCAAGACTTATCTGGCTGAGCGGATGCAGAATGTACAGCTATTGGCGCGCAGCAATCTGGCGGAAGTGGCTATGCCGGATTTGTTGCGCGCCTACACACATCATCGTACCGATTCGGCGGAATATCGCAGTGCGGAAAAGTCATTCAGGAAGAATTTTGCTGCTTATATTGGCGCGGATAGGGACACGCTGTTTTACGACGTGTTCCTGATTACGCCGCAGGGCGAAATCATTTACACCCATAAGCATGAGCCGGATTTCGCCACCAACCTGCTCAGCGGCCCCTATCGCGACTCACAGTTGGCTCAGGCATTCCGTGAATCATGCATGACCCTGGGAAGCGGCATTTCCAGCTTCGAATATTACGCGCCTTCCGGCGTGCCCGCTGCATTTGTCAGCGCGCCGATTATCCGTGAGGGGGTGTTGCTGGGGGTCGTTGCCTTTCAACTTGATACGCAGCGCATTTATCGGGTGGCGAGTGACAACATCGGCTTGGGTGCGACCGGTGAAACTGTGCTGGCAAAATTGACGGGTACTGGCGAAGCCGTGTTTGTTGCGCCGCTCAGGCGTGACCCGCAGGCCACCATGCAGCGCAAGATAGATTTGAAAACGATGGCTGTCCCCATGCGCTACGCATTGGCCGGTCAGCGCGGTAAAGGAATAGCAATTGACTATAGCGGCAAACAGGTTGCCGCCGCATGGCGCTACCTGCCGGAATTGCGCTGGGGGGTGGTGGTCAAGATGGATACCGATGAGGCGTTCGCACCCATTTACCAGCAACGAAAAAAACTTCTGGAAGCGTTGCTGGCATTGGCCATATTGGGCGGATTTGTCGCGTTCTATTTTGGCCGGCAGATGGTCATGCGGCTCAGGAGCTTTGCACAGAATGCCGATGAAATCGCTCAAGGCGATTTGAGCAAATGTGTGGATGAATCCGGCACGGATGAGATCGGTGTGTTGGCACGTTCCTTTAACCGCATGACCGGAAGCTTGCAAACACTGTATCGCACCCTGGAAAACCGCGTCGAGGAGCGCACCCGCGAGTTGCAAGAAAGTGAAGCGTCTTTTCGCCAGTTGTTCGAGCGGCATAGTGCCGTCATGTTATTGATTGATTATCAATCCCACATCATCGTTGATGCCAACCCTGCGGCAGCGCAATTTTATGGTTACCCACTGGAAAGCTTGCGTGGCATGAACGTAAGCCGCATCAATGCGCAACCCGAGTCAGAAATTCATCAACAAAGGCAGCAAGCAATTACTGGAGAACAGAATAGATTTGGCTTTTACCATCGTTTGGCTAACGGTGCCGTTCGTGCGGTTGAAGTACATATCTCAACGGTGAATTACAAAGGCAAGAGCCTGTTTTTTTCTATCATTCATGACATCACCGAGCGCAAGCTAGCGGAAGAGCAATTGCGTGTCGCAGCGGCGACGTTTGAGACCCATGATGCCATCCTGATTACCGATGCAAACGCGAACATCATCCGCGTCAATCGGGCGTTTCAGGATATCACCGGCTATACCTCGGAAGAGGTGCTGGGCAAGAATCCGCGCATTCTCAGTTCGGGCCGCCAGGACAAAGCCTTTTATGCGGCAATGTGGCAGCAGTTGCTGAATACCGGCTCGTGGACCGGCGAGATGTGGGACAGGCGCAAGGGCGGGCAGATTTACCCGAAGTGGCTGACCATCACCGCCGTGAAGGATGAACAGGGGCAAACAACCAAGTATGTCGCCATCTTCAGCGACATCACCGCGCGCAAACAGGCCGAGGAGGATATTCGCAATCTGGCGTTCTATGACGCATTGACCCAGTTGCCCAACCGGCGATTATTGCTGGATCGTTTCCATTCGGCGCTGTCGGTATCGGCGCGCAGCCATCATTACGGCGCGGTGCTGTTCCTCGACATGGATCGGTTCAAGACGCTCAACGATACGCTGGGGCATGATTACGGCGACCTGTTGCTGATCGAGGTGGCGGCGCGCATCCAGTCCTGCATACGCGAGGTGGATACCGTGGCGCGCCTGGGCGGCGATGAATTCGTGGTGCTGCTCGAAGAGGTTGATACGGGCGCGGAGCAGGCTTCGCAAAAAGCCGCGCAGATCGCCGAAAAGATACGCGCGGCGCTGGCTGTACCTTATAAGCTCAAGGAGCATGAACATCACAGCTCGCCGAGCATCGGCGTATGCCTGTATCGTGGCAATGAAGAATCGGTGGATGTCTTGCTTAAACGCGCCGACCTGGCAATGTATCAGGCCAAGGATTCCGGGCGCAACGCGGTGCGTTTCTTCGATCCGGCGATGCAGCATGCGGTGGAAACACGCGGCGCGCTGGAGGCGGATTTGCGTCATGCCGTTCCCGATAAGCAACTGCGCCTGTATTACCAGATTCAGGTGGACAACGAGCATCATCCGTTGGGCGCGGAGGCGCTGGTGCGCTGGGTGCACCCAAAACGCGGCATAGTTTCCCCCGCTCAATTCATTTCCGTCGCCGAGGAGAGTTCGCTGATTCTGGATATTGGCAATTGGGTGCTCGACAGCGCATGTTGGCAGCTCGCGCGGTGGGGTGGCAGCGCGCGCACGCGCGCGCTGACGCTGGCGGTCAACGTCAGCGCGCAGCAGTTCAGGAAGAGCGATTTCGTCGAGACTGTTACCGCCGCCCTCCGCGAGCACAGCATCGACCCGGCGCGCCTGAAGCTGGAGCTGACCGAGAGCGTGGTGTTGAGCGATGTCGCCGATGTGGTGGCCAAGATGCACGCGCTGAAAGCGCTCGGCATCAAATTGTCGCTGGACGACTTTGGTACGGGCTATTCGTCGCTGTCCTACCTGAAGCAACTGCCGCTCGACCAGATCAAGATCGATCAGAGTTTCGTGCGTGATATTGCAACCGACCCGAATGATGCGGTGATGGTGCAAACCATCATCGACATGGCGCAAAACTTTCGCTTGAACGTGCTTGCCGAAGGTGTGGAAACCGAAGCGCAACTGGACTTTCTCAAGCAGAATGGCTGCATGGCCTACCAGGGCTATCTGTTCGGCAAGCCGCTGCCGATTGGGGAGTTCGAGGCGTTGCTGGGGGAGTAGGGGCGGGTAGTTCGTAGGGTGGATAAGCGCAGCGCATCCACCGATAGCCGATGAAGGTGGATGCGCTGCGCTTATCCACCCTACAGTTAAAGGGCCGTTCCACTCACCACTGAGGCCCGAAGGGGCGACACATTTACTATGTTTTCCCGCTGTCCTGGTCGTGCCCGTGCTTCTTGTACAGCGCGGCCATGATGCCGGACAGCAGCAGGCCGAACACCGTGATGATGATATAGATATGCAGTTCCAACCCCTCCATCAGGGCATACAGCCCCAGCATCGCGAAGATGCTCAGGTTCTCGTTGAAGTTCTGCACCGCGATCGAGCGCCCCGCGCCCATCAGCAGGTGGCCGCGATGTTGCAGCAGCGCGTTCATCGGCACGACGAAAAAACCGCCCATTGCGCCGATGGCGATGAGCAGAAAAACGGCCAGCGTGCTGTGGGTGACCGGGATCATCATCAGCACGACAATGCCCATCGCGATGCCGACCGGCAGCACCCTTACCGCATGTTCCAGTTTGATGTATTTCGCCGCCAGCACCGAGCCGATGGCGATGCCGATGGCCACCCAGGCGGTAAGCTTGGCCGCCGCGCTGATGTCGTAATGCAGGGCGATGGCCGCCCAGGCCAATACCACCAGGCGCAACGTGGCGCCGGCACCCCAGAACAGCGTGGTGACCGCCAGCGAAACCTGGCCGAGCGGGTCTTTCCACAGCAGCCTGAAACAGTGCCAGAAATCCCTGGTCAGGAATACCGGATTGCGGCTGAGCGGTTTATGGTCAATGGCTACATACGGGATGTAGAGGTTGAAAATTGCGGCGGCGATGTAGATCAGCACGATGATGGCGATGGCCAATTCAGCGACGCTGTCGATCAGCGGAATGCCCAGCGTTTGCACCAACGGGGCGGCGAGGGTGGGGTTGATCAGGATGCCTCCGACTATCGCGCCAAGCACGATGGCCGCGACAGTCAATCCTTCCATCCAGCCGTTCGCCTTGACCAGTTGGCCGGGCGGCAGGTATTCGGCGAGAATGCCGTATTTGGCGGGGGAATAGGCGGCGGCGCCCAGCCCGACCAGGCCGTAAGCAAGCAGGGGGTGGACGCCGATCAGCATGGTGAGGCAACCGACCAGCTTGATGATATTGCTGATGAACATCACGCGACCCTTGGGCAGCGAATCGGCAAATGCGCCGACGAATGGCGCCAGCACGATGTAGGAAATAATGAAGCTTTGCTGCAATACCGGCGTATGCCAGGCCGGCGAGCTTAAATCCATGAGCAAGGCAATCGCGGCAAACAGCAAGGCGTTGTCCGCGAGCGCGGACAAAAACTGCGCCGCAAGGATGATGTAAAAACCGAGATTCATTAAGCAGGGAATATTTTTAGCAGGCCGTTTTATATCACGAAAGCATTGCCCCTGCTATCATTCGCGCCTGTTAAAATTTTTGCGACAGGTCAGTTTCAATGCCACGTCCCATTCAAGTTCATATCGACCAGAACGCGCTGGAAAACAACCTTATGGTGGCGCGCCGCGCCGCGCCGTCCGCGCGCATCATGGCGATCATCAAGGCGGACGGCTACGGCCACGGCTTGCTGCGCGCCGCCGGGGCGCTATCTGCGGCGGATGGCATTGCCCTGCTGGATCTTCAGGATGCGGCGCAATTGCGCGAGGCGGGCTTCCGTCAGACGATCTTGCTGCTGGAAGGCGCCTTCGACGCCGGGGATATGGCTCACATTGCCCAATATGACCTGGCCTGCGTGATTCACGGCGCGTGGCAGATTGCGCTGCTTGACGCTTATCCGGGGCGTGAAAAACTGGACGTCTGGCTCAAGGTCAACAGCGGCATGAACCGGCTGGGTTTCACGCCGCAACAGGCGGCACAGGCGATGGAGCAGTTGCGCCGCCACCGCGCCGTGCGCAGCGTCACGCTGATGACGCACTTCGCCAATGCCGACGAGGCGCGCGGCATCGCCGAACCGCTTGCGTTGTTCAACGATTTCGCCGCGCCATACCGCGTGGCGCGTTCGCTGGCGAATTCCGCCGCATTGCTGCGCTATCCGGAAACGCACGGCGACTGGGTGCGCCCCGGCCTGATGCTGTATGGCGCGTCACCGTTCGCCGAAGTCAGCGCGCAACAGCTCGGCCTGCAGCCGGCGATGACCTTGCGCAGTCGCATCATCGCCGTGCAGGAATTGCGCGCCGGCGACGAGATCGGCTATGGCGCATTGTTCCGTGCCGAACGGAAAATGCGCGTCGGCGTTGTCGCCTGCGGCTATGCCGACGGCTACCCGCGCCAGAGCGGAAGGGTGGAGCCGGAGGCTCCGGGTACCCACCGGCCTACTCCTTGCGGGTGCGCGCCGAACGGCACGCCGCTGCTGGTGGACGGGCAAATGACGCAAACACTGGGGCGGGTCTCGATGGACATGCTGCATGCGGATTTGAGTAAATTGCCGCAAGCCGGTATCGGCAGTGCGGTCACGCTGTGGGGCGAGGGCTTGCCGATCGAAGACGTGGCGCGCGCGGCGGGAACCGTCAGTTATGAGTTGATGTGCGCGCTGACTGCGCGCGTGCCGGTTGTGTGCCAGGAGTGATAGAGGAACGGTAATGGTTGATGATTCGCAGCCCGGCAAACAGGCGGGATCCAGTGATCTGTTTTCGGTGAATATCAACATCGGAGATGCGCTGCAGTTGCAGGATTTTTCGCCGGACAAGCAACGTCATTACGTTAAGCTTATCGGCTATCTGAGCAGGCGGAGCGTGCTGGTTTCCCATCCCATGCTGGATACGAAGCTGCTCTTCGTCAAGGAAGGGCAAAGTTTCCTGGTGCGCGGATTCTCCGGTACGAAAACCTATGAGTTCAACGCCAATGTGATAGGCGTTTGTCTGACCCCATATCCTTATCTGCACCTGTCTTTCCCCGAGCAAGTCGGAACGACCAATATGCGTAATGTATTGCGCATTAAACTCAAGCTGGTATGTTCGGTTGAAGTGCAAGGCAATTCGCCGCAGGCACAGAAGATACCGTCAACCATCGAGGATATGAGTATCTTCGGCGCGCGAGTCAGGTCCAAAAGGGAGTTGGGCAAGATCGGTGATGGGGTGGCGGTCAGTTTCCGCCTGCCTGTCAATGAAAAAGAGCAGTTGTTCATCATATCGGCGGTCATACGCAATGTGCATATAGAAACGTCGATCGATAATAGCGGCGAGGAAATCGTGGTTCACCACGGGCTGGAATTCATGCAAGTCGAGGGGAATGACCGCATGGCATTGCAGGGGTATATTTATAAAACCATGGCGGAAGGTTAAAGGGAGAAGAGCAATGCCAAAGGAGGAAATATGTTAGGCATTATCGGCGGCAGCGGCGTTTACAACATCGAGGGGCTGGAGAACACCCGCTGGGTGAAAGTCGAGTCCTCGTTCGGCGAACCGTCGGACGAGATTCTGGTCGGCGAACTGGCGGGGCAACCCATCGCCTTCCTGCCGCGCCACGGGCGCGGGCATCGCATCCCGCCGTCCGAAATCAACTTCCGCGCCAACATCGACGCGCTCAAGCGCCTCGGCGTGACCGACATTATTTCGGTAAGCGCGGTGGGATCGCTGCGCGAACATCTCATGCCGGGCATGTTCGTCATCGTCGACCAGTTCATCGACCGCACCTTTGCGCGGGAAAAGAGCTTCTTCGGCAGCGGGCTGGTCGCGCATGTCTCGATGGCGCGCCCGGTGTGCCAGCGTCTGGGCGATCATCTCTACGCCGCGGCGCAGCAGGCCGATATTCCGGTATTGCGTGGCGGCACCTATCTGGTCATGGAAGGATCGCAGTTTTCCAGCCTCGCGGAATCGGAGCTGTACCGCTCCTGGCAGTGCGATGTGATCGGCATGACCAACATGCCGGAAGCCAAGCTCGCGCGCGAGGCGGAAATTTGCTACGCCACCGTCGCGATGGTCACCGATTACGACTGCTGGCACCCCGACCACGACCATGTAACGGTCGATGCCATCGTCAAGGTGCTGCTGGCGAACGCCGACAAGGCGCGCGCTCTGGTGAAGAACGTCGCGCCGCTCGTGCAGGGCGACGCGAAGGCATGCGAATGCGGCTGCCGCAACGTATTGCAGTACGCCATCATCACCGCCCCGGAAGCGCGCGACCCCGCGATGGTGGAGAAGCTGTCCGCAGTAGCTGGGCGCGTGTTGAAAAAATAAACCAAAAAACTTTGTCCGCAGATTACGCAGATTAAACAGATTAAACAGATTAAAACATCGAAGTTAATCTGCGTGAATCTGTGTAATCTGCGGATAGAAACAGTTTTTAAGCCTTGCAAGGAGAAACTATATGCCAATCAAGTCCAGAATCCGCACCATCCCGCATTATCCCCATCAGGGCATCATGTTCCGCGACATCACCACGCTGCTGAAAGACCCGGTCGGGTTGCGCGCCACGATCCAGGAAATCGTCGCCCGCTACAAGGGCATGAAGATCGACAAGGTGGCCGGCATCGAATCGCGCGGCTTCATCGTCGGCACCCCGGTCGCCTATGAACTCGGCCTCGGCTTCGTGCCGGTGCGCAAGAAGGGCAAGCTGCCCGCCGCGACGATAGGGCGCGACTACCAGCTCGAATACGGCACCGACCGTATCGAGATCCACACCGATGCGATCCAGAAGGGCGACCGCGTGTTGCTGGTGGATGACCTGATCGCCACCGGCGGCACGGCGGAAGCAGCCGCCGGGCTGATCCAGGACATGGGCGGGATTGTCGTGGAATGCTGCTTCGTGATCGACCTGCCGGATATCGGCGGGCGTGCGCGATTGGAGAAGCTCGGGCACAAGGTGTTTGCCTTATGTGAGTTCGAAGGGGATTAAATATAGGGTGCAATAAGCGTAGCGCATTGGTGCGTCCGTGAAGGCGCAATGCCCTTTGGTTATTGCGCCCTACGCGTGCTGAAATGCCATTGTAGGAGCGGCTCCTAGCCGCGATTCGCACGCAGGGCGTGCTCCTACAAAGCAAACGGCCTAATGGGTGGCATTAGATAAAATCGGAATTGCTCTATGAAAATTAACAACATCCCTTATCGCACCATCTGTTCCACCCCCGACAACGCGGCGGTGGAAATCATCGACCAGACCAGACTGCCGCATGTTTTTGCTACGCTGCGCCTCGACACCATGCGCGACGCCGAGCGTGCGATCAAGGACATGCAGGTGCGCGGCGCGCCGCTGATCGGCGTGACGGCGGCTTATGGTGTGGCGCTGGCGATGCGTGAACTTGCTTCGGATGCCGCGCTGGCGGAGGCTTCCAGCGTGTTGCTCGCCGCGCGGCCCACGGCGGTGAACCTGCGCTGGGGCGTGGAGAAGATGCGCGCGCTGCTGGCGCCACTGCCCGAGAACGAACGCGCTGCTGCGGCATGGAAAGAGGCGGCGCGCATCGCCGACGAGGACGTGGCGATCAACGCGGCCATCGGCAGGCATGGCAGCGAGATCATCCGCGCCATTCATCAGAAAAAGGGCACCACGGTCAATATCCTGACCCACTGTAACGCGGGCTGGCTGGCGACGGTGGACTGGGGCACGGCGCTCGCGCCGGTGTATACCGCATTCGACGCGGGCATTCCGCTGCATGTATGGGTGGACGAGACTCGTCCGCGCAACCAGGGCGCCAGCCTGACCGCATGGGAGCTCGGCCAGCACGGCGTGCCGCACACCGTGATCGTGGACAACGCGGGCGGGCATTTGATGCAGCACGGCATGGTGGACATGGCGATCGTCGGCACCGACCGCGTCACCGCGCGCGGCGACGTGTGCAACAAGATTGGCACCTACCTCAAGGCGCTCGCGGCGCACGACAACGGCGTGCCGTTCTACGTGGCGCTGCCGACGCCGACGATAGACTGGACATTGCAGGACGGCGTGAAGGAAATCCCCATCGAGGAACGCGCGCAGGAAGAAGTGACGCATATCGCCGGGCTGTGCGATGACGGCCAGGTGCGCACGGTGCAGGTCACGCCGCAGGGTTCGCGCGCGGCCAACTTCGGTTTCGATGTGACCCCGGCGCGGCTGGTGACGGGGTTGATCACCGAGCGCGGTGTGGTAGCGGCGGATGCTGAGGCGATGCGGGTGTTGGCAAGATAAACCGAGATAATCGCGACCATTGGTGCTGAAACGCCTTTGTAGGAGCGGCTCCTAGCCGCGATCGCACGCAGGGCGTGCTCCTACAAAGCGCACGCGTTCTAATGAAAAATATGGGATAAATTCACAGGATCAGGAACGGCAATGGAAAACCTCTGGAACGATACCGAAGCAAGCAAACAAAAAGACATCCTGGCGCAGCGCGTTTATTCGTCGCGCCTGCTTGGCGCGAACCCGAATCTGGTGCTGCATGGCGGCGGCAACACTTCGGTAAAGGGCGTCAGCAGGAATATTTTTGGCGAGGACGAAGCGACGCTGTTTGTGAAAGGCAGCGGCTCCGATCTCGCCACGATCGAGGACAGAGATTTCGTCGCGGTGCGCATGGACGCGATGCTGAAGCTGTCGCGCCTGGAAGAGCTATCGGACATCGACATGGCGCGCGAGCTCAAGCTGGCTTCGCTCGACCCGTCGGCGCCCGCACCGTCGGTCGAGGCCATCCTGCACGCGCTGATCCCGCACCGCTTCGTCGATCACACCCACGCCGACGCGATCGTCACGCTTACCAATACGCCGGACGGCGAGGCGCGCATCCGCGAAGTGTTCGGCGACGAGGTCATCGTGCTGCCCTACGTGATGCCCGGCTTCGACCTGGCCAAATTATGCGCCGAGGTGTTCCCCGCGCAGGCCACCTCACGCACCATCGGCATGGTGCTGATGAACCACGGCATCTTCAGCTTCGGCGACACCGCGCAGCAGTCCTACGAGCGGATGATAGAGCTGGTCGGCCGCGCCGAGGAGTACCTGAACAGGAACGCGCCGCTTGCCCAGGCAGCGAACATCGAGCCGCAAGCGGATTGGCTTGCGCTGGCGGCATTGAGGAAAAAAGTTTCCGCTGCCGCCGGTTTCCCGCTGCTGTTGCGCAGCTGTTCGAGCGCGGCTGCGCTGGCCTTCGCGCGCCATCCGCTGGCGGACAGCATTTCGCAGCGCGGCCCGGCCACGCCGGATCACATCATCCGCACCAAGCGCCTGCCGATGTTCGGGCGCGATGTCGAGGCCTATGGGCAAGCGTACAAGAATTATTTTGAAAGAAATTCCGGCAGTGCCAAAACGCCGCTGACGATGCTCGACCCCGCGCCGCGCGTAATCGTTGACCCGGAGTTCGGGCTGGTCAGCGCGGGCCGTTCGGCGCGCGACACGCAGATCGTCGAGGACATCTATCTGCATACCCAGGACATCATCCTGCGCGGCGAAAAGCTCGGCGGCTATCGGGCGTTGGGCGAAGCAGACTTGTTCAGCATGGAATACTGGGACCTCGAGCAGGCCAAGCTGAAAAAAGCCGGCGCGCCGAAAGCGTTTGCCGGCGAGGTCGCGCTAGTGACCGGCGCGGCATCCGGCATCGGCAAGGCCTGCGTGCAGGCATTTCTGAACCGGGGCGCAGCGGTGGTGGGCGTGGACATCAATCCGGCGGTGGCATCCCTGTATGGCGCGCGCGCAGACTATCTGGGCATTGCGGCAGACCTGACTTCGACCGAGGCGATCAAAGGCCTGCTGGAGCAAACCGTCCGCCAATACGGCGGGCTCGACATGCTGGTGCTGAACGCCGGAATCTTTCCCGGCGGCAAGAAGATCAGCGCGCTGGCCGATGAAGAGTGGCGCAAGGTGATGGCAATCAATCTGGATTCCAATTTGGCGATCATGCGCGAGGCGCATCCGCTGCTGAAAGCGGCGCCGAGATATGGCAGGGTGGTGGTGATCGGCTCGAAGAACGTCCCGGCGCCGGGTCCGGGTGCGGCGGCCTATTCCGCGTCAAAGGCCGCGCTGACGCAGCTGGCCCGCGTCGCCGCGCTGGAGTGGGGCGCGGATAAAATCAGGATCAACCTGGTGCATCCGAACGCGGTGTTCGACACCGGCATCTGGACGCCGGAGGTGCTGGCGCAACGCGCCGCCCATTACGGCATGACGGTCGACGACTACAAGCGCAACAACGTGCTGCGCGAGGAAGTCAGCAGCAAGGATGTCGCGGAACTCACCGCGGAAATGTGCGGCGCACTGTTCGCGAAAATTACCGGCGCGCAAATCCCGATCGACGGCGGCAACGAACGGGTAATCTGAGCCCGGCCTTCTGCGGCGCGCTCCATACCCGCCCCAATCGGCGGCTGAAAAAAAGCCGCTGCGTTGCGGCAGCGGCTTCGTTCCGGCTTTCCTGCGGTTAACTCTTCAGCTTGTCAATGCCCAGCATCTTCATGATGCTGCCTTCGTAGAAGGGCTCCGAGGTGCCCTTCTTCATCTTGCGGATGAAGTATTTCTCGAAGGCGACCTTGGCAAGATGCACCCATTTGCCCTCCGAGAACCAGTTTACATTGCGCGGCGGGATCTGCGGTATGGCCACGAAGGCTACGCCGGTCTCGCCGAAGTCGGCCAGGCAGACCGCGTTCCAGGTGGCTTCCTTGTCAGCGGGCATGCCGGTGAGATCGGCATTGATGTTATATACGGTGGCGGCCACCATGGATTCGATCATGTAACCGGTCTTTGGTGTGCCGGTCGGTATCGGGGTTGCCTCTACCGGGGGAATTGCCACGCATACACCGACCGCGAAAATGTTCTTGTATTTGGGGTTGCGCTGGTGTTTGTCCACCAGGATGAAGCCGCGTGCCTGGGTCAGGCCTTCGATGCCGAATACCGCA
>Ga0209317_1000357_pt1 | contig 56381 bp, 47 predicted proteins | sample RifGroB2_FD_183994 | JGI IMG/M metagenome (GOLD analysis project Ga0209317, IMG submission 183994) | Soil microbial communities from Rifle, Colorado, USA - Groundwater B2 (SPAdes) (version 2) | ecosystem: Environmental > Terrestrial > Soil > Unclassified | place: Rifle, Colorado | collected...
AAAGTCGGAATCGCGACACCGTAAACAGGTTCATCGAAAAAAAACGATTTAGAATCGTCACGGCACCGTTTTGCTTATTGACAGACTGGGGCCTTATAAGGGTTATTCGTCTTGATGCATGGGGCTTCAGCCTAACTAGGCCGGGATGCTGCCCCCTCAGGTGAATCCCGAACCGGCGGTGCAGGCATAACAGTGCTCCCCGGTCGGTATCGGGATACCCTTGCCGGGAAGAACATCGATCTGCGAAACGTGAATCTTTTCCGGCCCGTGATGCAGCCCGGTCGCCAGGTTGAAGTCGCAGTCGTAGAGGTAGCCGTCCCAGGAAACCGAGAGCAGGGAGCGGCACATGAGCCCGCCGACCACCCCCGGGTTGAAGCGTCCGGCAAGGGTCCGCAGATACCCTTCCAGATTGCCCGACTGTTCCAGCCATGCGAGGAACCTGCCGAGGGGCATATTGGCGAATACAAACAGGGAGGAAAAGACGATGCCGCTCTTCTGAAGGTCGCGCCTGTACTTGCTCTCGGCCTGGGCCTGGTTCGCGGGGAGGAAAGCACCGGCCGGATTGGCTACCAGATCCAATTCCAGCCCGCTCCCCGGCACCCCGTATCCCAGGTCGTTCAATTTTTTCAACACCTCGATGCTTTTCCCCCAGACACCTTTGCCGCGCTGGGAATCCGCCTGAGAAGCATTGGTCGACGGAAGGGAAGCCGCTATGGTCACTCGCAGGTCGCGATACAGGTGCATCAGTCCGACGGTGTCGTCCCGCAGCAGCGCGACCAGATTGGTCCGGACGATGAGCTTTCCCGCAAGCGGCGACAGACGCGGCAGGAAGGAACGGATATGAGGGACAAGTTCAGGCGCGCCCCCGGTCACGTCAATGGTTTCGAATCGGGCCTTCGCGGCGTAATCCACGACCGCGTCCATGGTCTCGACCGTCATGACCTCTCCGCGCAGCGGCCCTGCTTCCAGATGGCAATGCCGGCAGGCAAGGTCGCAGATGTATCCTACGTTCACCTGCAGCGTGCGCGTCCGGTCGCGAGAGAGGGAAAGCCCGTTGCGAGCCAGGGCCTGCTCAAACGGCTCTATGCCCGCTTCGATTATCTTCTTGCGCAGTTCTTCCGACATAAACCCCATAACCTCACGTAATTTTTTCCATTGCTGTCATTTAATGGGAAAAGGTATCGCAAGGCCTGCCCAGTAAATGGTTCACAATAGTATCCTCATCGATTTTTCGTGCAAGCTGGATTTTCATGGCGCGGCTCCTGGCAACAGGCCATGCTCAGTTCGGCTTCAGTGCGCTTGCTTGCGCAGTTGCCGCTCACGCAGGTCGTCGCTCCAGCGGTAAGGCAGATCGACGATCGAGCCGGCCGGCAACGCCTGGGCGGCGTAGCGCAGACAGTCGCGCAGCAACGCCTCATGGGTTGCGCCATCGCCTACGGCACCGAGGGTGAGACCGAACGGATGCCGGACGTAGAGCGCCTTGGAAGGCTTGACCAGCGCCGTCATCTCGCTCACCAGCGACAGCGAAATGGTGGCGATCCCCATGATGTCCAGCACTCTCTGGATCAGTCCCACGGACTGAGAACAGATAGGTCAGGAAGGGACCAAAATTGCCAAATCGACGCCGTCGTCCCTGAGAAGCCGGCCGACCCGGGGGGCGTTTTTCCAAAGCAGCCGTTCGGTGCGCGGCACATACCCCATGAAGGAAAAGTGGCGCTGCGCCGCCGCGCCGATCACCCCTTGCGCCGCGAGCTTGTTCAACAACCGGTAAGGGAACACGGTATCCAGATCCTGCATGGCGCGCTTGGTGTCGTAGCCCGGATGGGCGAGAGCTATCTCTTCCGGCGCGGCATCGCCCGGGATGATACGGAAGCTGTCGTCTCCGAGGGTGTTCCTCACGTCGAACCGCTCCTGGCTGTCGCGCAGATACGCCCCCGCGGTAACGACCAGCGCCACCTTGCACTCCGTCATCGGCTTGGCGAGGGGATGCGGTTCCGTAGCCTCTTCGAAAACCGTCCATTCGAAATCCGGCAGCACCTTGCACCTCACGAAATCCTTCTCCACATCCAGAAAGCTCATGATCGTTTCTCCTGCCGAATCCGGCTAGACTCGCAAATCGAGGGTGATCCTCAAGGTATCAAGACACTCGCGCATGGGGCGCTCGTCCTTTTTCAGCCGCGACATCATGATGCCCCCCTCGATGGTGGCGATGATATGCCTGGCCAACGCTTCATTATCGATATCGCTTCTTATCTGGCCTCTGTGCGGATGTCAACCCATTAAAACCAGTCGCAGCCGGTTCAGTGAAATTTTTCAGCGGGGCTGCCTGCGCGGGGTTTTTCCGGCGGACTTGACGCCGCTTGAAGGTGCGGCCGGCTTTTTGCCTTTGCCTGCCACCCCCTCTATCCACAAGGAGAGTTCCCGGCCGCTTTTAAGAACGCTCTCCGGGATTGTCAAACCGTCCCTCTGCGCCAGGGCGCTCGAATAGCGCAGCTGCCCCTCGCTCGGGCCGCCCCCGGCTCCCCTCTCCGGCGGCGCCGCGAATCCCATCTTGGCGTGCACCCCGCGGCAGAAGCGCTGCCAGGTCTCCTTGTTGTCGACCACCAGATCGAGAAATCCCTCCATCCTGCTGGTCAGCTCGTAGTCTATGACCCAACCGTGCTTCTCACGCAAATAATCGATCAGCGTTTCGCCCGGCGGCAGCGGCACCACCTTCCCCTTCTCTTCCCGCACGTAACCCCGATCCTCGATGTTCTTGGTGATCGAGGCATAGGTGGACGGGCGGCCGATCTCAAGCTTTTCCAACTCCTTCACAAGGGAGCCGAAGGTGAAGCGGCCGGGGGGCTTGGTCTTTTTCTCCTCCAGGTTTTCCCCAAGCTTCAAGACCTGCTCGCCGGGCACGACCGCCGGGAGCGTCTGCACCGGATCCTCGTCCTTACGCTCCCTCTCCTCCTCCGCCTCGGCATAGACGCGGAGAAACCCGTCGAACCTAAGCACCCGCCCCGTCGCCTTGAACTTTTCACCCGCGACGTCGAACAGCATCGAGGTCGCGTCGTAGAGCGCCTGGGCCATCTGGCTCGCCACGGCACGCCTGAAGATCAGGTCGTAAAGCCTCGCGTGTTCGGGCGTGAGCGCTTCCTTGGAGATCATGGGGTTCAGGTCCGCCAGTGAATGCATGTGGGTGGGGCGGATCCCCTCGTGGGCCTCCGCCTGCGAATTTTTCGATTTGTACTGGTGCGGTTTCGGGGGGAGATAGTCGGAACCAAGGGCCTGGGTCAGAAAGGAGCGTATCTCGGCTATGAAATCATCCGCCATGCGGACCGAGTCGGTGCGGTGGTAGGTTATCAGGCCGTGATCGAAGAGCGCCTGGGCGAGCCTCATGGTGTGCTCCGGCGTGAACTTGAGGCGCGCGGCCGCCGCTGCCTGCAGGTCCACCGTGGTGAACGGCGGCTTCGGCGACTGTCTCGCCTGTTTCTTTTCCACCTTTTCCGCCAGCGCGTGGCTCCGGGAGCCGATGGCGTCGATGATGGCCCGGGCGTCCGGCAGCAGGTCGAATCTCCCCCGCACATGACGCGCCAGGAACTGCGTGCCGTCCTTCTCCAGCCGGATGCCGAGGACCCAGTAGAGCGTCGAGACAAAGGCGCGAATCTCGCGCTCCCGGTCCACCACGAGGCGCACCGCCGGCGATTGCACGCGCCCCACGCTGAACTTTCCCGCCAGTTCCCGGCTGGCCATGGGCGAAAGGAGGTAGCCCACCAGCCGGTCCCCGATCCTGCGGCCGAGAAACGCATGGTACAGCCCCGCGTTGGTCTCCTGAAAGGGAACCGCCCTGGCGATGGATTCCTTCAGCCCCTTCTCCGTGACCTCATAGATCTCCATGCGCAGGCAAGCCTTGGCGACCGCCTTCACCTCATCGTAGATGTGGCTGCTGATGGCGTAACCCTCGCGGTCCGGGTCGCCCGCCAGCATGACCGTCTCGCCCTTGGCCGCCTCGCGCAGTTCGCGGGGGAGGTTCTTTTTCTTGTCGTGGTAGACGAAGCTGGGCTGGTAGGTCTTCAGATCCACCCCCATGGTCGCATCGGGGAGATCCTTGAAGTGCCCGACAGTGGAGAGCGTCTTCACCTTCAGTATCGACTGTATCTTGCGCGCCTTGGTGGGCGACTCGACTATGATGAGCATGGTGGACTCCGGGAAGTGCTGTGGAACCTTTAAGTGCTGGCACTGACGGCATTTTATATACATGTTTTTCAAAGCATGTAAATGAAAACATAACGGCAGGATTCGGGCTTATCGTTTCGATTCCGTCCTCACATAGAGACTTAAAGAACGGCCATTTGCTGCACGACTGCGGATGAGCCTGCCGGACACGAACCATTAGTCAACAATAATGCCCCTGTAGCGCAATAAACGTCAAGAGAGATGCAAAGGGGTCGATAAGAAAGTGATCGACAGCAGTCCGTCTTTGCCGACAGGTGAAACGCCTGTACCTGGATTCGTACTGCCTGTTTTATTTGAATGAACAGGAGTGTTTATGAAACGTCTGATCTGCCTCATGCTTTTGTCCGGTTCCATCTCGGGATGCGCAACGCCGCTTGTCATTGACAACGGAAACGGCATCAAAGTATTCACACCATGCACGACGGACGATCTGTGCTTCCGGAATACCTACAGCGTGGCTTGGGACAACTGGCACTTAAACAGCCTACGCGACTACCCGGTTTCATACAGGACCAAGCAGACTGAATATGAGTCCAGTAAGTCCGAATATATACTGCTACCCACCAATGAAAAATCGAACAAAGAGGCGACTTATGAAGATATCATTTAAGCTTTTCTCCATATTAGCAGCTTCATCCGCATTTCTAGGCTGCGTCAATTCGGCGCCTGGTACATATCGTTCGGACTCGTACCAATTGGCGCAACTCCACTCGGATCAACGCTATATTGTCGATGAACCGTTGCAAATCCAGCAAAGTCATACGCCTGCAGGAAAGTTCAATTCACAGATGATTTTTATGAGTGACCAGCTTGAAAGAAATGCCGACAGAAAAAGCCTGGACAGCACATTCATAGTCACTAGTTTCTCGAACCTCAACAACCTTGCCGAAACCACTTCGTTCGGACGATTGGTTGCCGAAAACGTCATACACGAATTGCAGGTTCGCAACTGGAAGGTATTCGAGGTAAGACTGACCAGGGACGTAGTGATCAACGAAACAGGGGAGTTTTCCCTCAGCCGCGACATAAAAAAGATTAAGGAGCTATACAAGGTGGGCGGGATCGTGACCGGCACCTATTCCATTGCGGGCAATCATGTAATTGTTAACGCGAAAGTCATCGACATATCTAGCGGCCTTGTCACATCATCGGCCCAGATCCATCTGTCCAGAAATTCGTTTGTCGATGATTTGCTTCACGTCGAGCACAACAACATTTCAATGAAGATCGTGGGTGACACGCCGTTCAGTTGCAGGGACAATCCCACCTGCTGGAACGGCGATCCGAGCAAGCCGATGAAAAACGAAGTGTTGCCCAGATGACAGCCAAGCCTTTATTATTGTTAACGTTGTGTTCGACCTTCCTGTTTTTGTCAGGTTGCGCTGCATCCCTTCCCGCTAATTTGGGAGGAGATTGCCGCAACAAGGAAATACCCGCGCTTCTTGATGCGACCGATCTCAAGTCGCTGTTTCAAGATATCGCCTCGGAACTTTGCCTGAACAGGCGTGACGACGGTCAAGCCGAGGGCGCTCCCGCCCCAGACCGGCATAATCTTGCGGACGACAGCCGTAAAACGGTCATGGTGACGGATTTCGCCGACCTTCAATCCTTCCTGCCGAATCAGCCGGGTTTGTTGATGGGCGAGTTGATGCGGGGCGGACTGAACGATGTCTGCGGTTCCAGGATAATCCAGGCGGAATTCGCCAAATATTTCAAGCTGTCGGAAAAAGGGCTGATCGTTTTGACCAGGCAGGTGAGCGAAATAAAGCAGAACGAATATTCCGAACCGGAGGTTGTTGTAGGCACCTATTCCTACCTGAACAACAACAAGGTCATGATTTTCGTAAGAAGGATCAACACGCAAACGGGCATCATCTCGAGAATGGTGACAAGGGAGTTGGATTATACCTGCAGCGCCCGATCCGTCGCGGGGTATGCGGTCAAGTGAACTGCGGGAGCGATCAGGTTTCTGAACCGCATTTAATTTAAAAAGGGAAGGGCGAAACGCCCTTCCCCTTCCCTGCATTCACCATGTCGACCATGTTCCAGCTAGAACAACACGGCGAAGTTGGCGAAAACGCTTGAAGTAAAAGCTTCTATATCCTCTTTCCACGAATATCCATAGAGGTCGGTTCCTTCACCTTCCCCGGCGAACCCGCTAAACCTGAACCCGACGGAGGGGGCCAGGATGGCCCCTCCGACGTTGAAGTTGAGGCCCGTTACACCGCCCATTCCGAACTCCGCATAATCGACATCGATGTCCCTGTAGGAATTTCCCGTATCGCCGGTATAATAGCCGACTCGGATCAACGGGCCCGCCCACCAGCGGAAATTTTCATTCCTGACAAAAGCGAAGCCGAAGATGTTTTCGGCGTAAACACCGTTGCTTTTCAGCGTCATGTCGCCGTATTCGTCTTCCAGTTCGTGCCTGGCGAACCCGATATTCAGGCGATAATTGAAAACGCTCTCGTTTGTCGGAGCCGTATCGAGGACGAAACCTAAAGCAGCGGCATTGGAATCAATATCCCATGAATAGTAATCGCTGTCCCATTCAGCCTCGCCGGACCCGGCTGATGCGTCTACAAACGTACCGACGCCGACGGCGAAGGAATTGGGGGACCACAGCAACAACACGATGAACGAAGCCATCAACACCCTTGCGAACCTCTGCATAACACCTCCACGTTTATTTGCTTACCACTTCCTGTTCGCCTGCCGGACGTTTCCCGTAAAACCGGGCCAAGAACTGCCCGCGAAAAGGCGGACTGTTCCTGTCGCGTAGGCTTGAAGTATCGAGTGCTGTCGAAGGATGATAATAAGCTTGACCGGCGCAACATGGTGATCGCCAACTATCTCGACATGCCTCGTCCTGTTTGCCGGCGGCGCCTGATCCTCAACCCCGACATTAATACCCTTCTAATCGCCTTCCTTGCAAGCTTAATTAAAATTTTGCCCCAACCTCTTATTTCTCATGACTGTCTATTCCCTTTGCCCGAGATCCGCCCCGCCAGCTTGGTGAGACGCCGGTGGGACTTGTGGTTCTTGACGGCCATGGCGAGCGCCTTGGCTTCTCCTATCACGACCACCAGCTTTTTGCCCCGGGTGACGGCGGTGTAGATCAGGTTTCGCTCCAGCATGGTGAAGTGCTGCATGGCGAGCGGTATGACGACCGCCGTGTACTCGGACCCCTGGCTCTTGTGGATGCTGGTGGCATAGGCGAGGCTTATTTCGTCCAACTCGCCGAACTTGTATTCCACCAGCCGCTCGTCGTAATCCACGCAGAGCGTCCCCTCTTCCAGGTTGATCTCCATTATCCTGCCGATGTCGCCGTTGAAGACCTCCTTCTCGTAGTTGTTGACCGTCTGGATCACCTTGTCGCCCGGCGCGAAGCTGGTGCCGAAGCGGGTGACCTTTGGCTCGGCCTTACCGTTCAGCACGTTTTGCAGCTCCGCGTTCAGCGAGCGCGAGCCGAGCCCTCCCCTGTTCATCGGCGTCAGCACCTGGACGTCGCGTACCGGATGGAAGCCGAACCGCTTCGGAATCCGTTCGGTGATGACGTGCAGCAGTTTTTGGTGAATGTCCTCGGGGGTCTCGGCCGGGATGAAGTAGAAGTCGACGAGTTCCTTCCCCGGCTCCTTGAGCGGAAGCTCGCCCCGGTTGATGCGGTGGGCGTTGACGATGATCCTGGAACCGGCGGCCTGACGGAAGATCTCGGTGAGCCGCACGGTCGCAACGGCGCCGGATTCGATGATGTCGGAGAGGACGCAACCGGGACCGACGGAGGGGAGCTGGTCCACGTCGCCTACGATGATCAGGCCCGCGCCGTCCGGGATGGCCGGCAGGAGTTTGTTCATCAGCACGATGTCGACCATGGAGGCCTCGTCCACGACCAGGAGATCCGTGGCGAGCGGGTTGTCCTTGCCGCGCTTGAAGCCGAAACTCTGGGGATCGAACTCCAGCAGCCGGTGAATGGTCTTCGCCTCAAGTCCCGTCGACTCGGTGAGCCGCTTGGCCGCCCTTCCGGTCGGGGCGCAAAGGGTCACCCGGAGATCGCGGGCGCGTATGATGCCGAGGATGCTGTTAACCAGGGTGGTCTTGCCGACCCCGGGTCCCCCGGTCACAACTACGACCTTGCTCTCCAGGGCCAGACGGACCGCGTCGCGCTGCGAGGCGGAGAGGGTGAGGCCGGTCTCCCCTTCCACCCAGGGGATGGCCTTCTCCGCGACGATGCCCCCCCAGGGCGGTGACCCCTGCGCCAGCCGGGAAAGGCTCGAGGCGACCCCCACCTCCGCCCGGTACAGCGGCGCGAGAAAGAGGCAGGGGCGGCCGGCTATCTGGTCCGGGATCAGGTTCTCCTCGGCGATCTCCGCCTCGATGGCGGATTCTATCACCGCCTGCGGAATCTCCAGCAGCCCGGCGGCGCTCTCGGCGAGCTCGGTCCTTGCCGCCGCGCAGTGGCCGCTTCCGGACATCTCCTGCAGGACGTGCCTGACCCCTGCCTGGGCGCGCATCATGGAGTCAGGCGCTATGCCGAGCTTGGCCGCGAGGGCGTCGGCCGTCTTGAAGCCTATGCCGTGTATGTCGAGGGCGAGCCGGTAAGGGTTCTCGCTGACCTTGAAGATCGCCTCGTTGCCGTAGCTTTTATAGATGCGCACGGCGCGGGCGGTCCCCAATCCGTGAGATTGCAGGAAGACCATGATCTCGCGGATAGCCTTCTGCTCCACCCAGGCGGCCGCCACCATCTCCATCCGTTTGCGGCCGATTCCCGGCAGTTCCAGGAGCCGCTCGGGAGCATCCTCGATGACGTTGAAGACCTCCTCGCCGAAGGCCTGGACCAGCGCCTTGGCGAAGTGGTGGCCGATCCCGTGCACCATGCCGGAGCCCAGATATTTCTCGATCCCCTCCAGCGTGTTCGGCGGGACCACCTTGAGATGCAGCGCCTTGAACTGCATGCCGTGGGTCCGGTCGTTTTGCCAGGAACCGGTGCACTCCAGGTGCTCGCCCGGCGTGACCGAGGCGGCACAGCCGGTTACCGTCACCAGTTCGCGATGCCCGGAGACCTTCACGCGCAGCACGCAGAATCCCGACTCCTCGCTGTGGAAGGTGACCCGCTCCAGGGAACCGGAAAGCCTTTCGACTGCACTGTCTGGGTGGCCTTTGTCTTTCATCGCAGCTCGTCTCGACAAGGAATTTTAAGGGTAAGCGGATGTAATTCACCCATGCAGGGAGAGCCTTGCAGGGGAAAAACCCCCTCAGCGAGTGGAAAAACTCGAGGAGAGAAACAGCTCGAACACCCGCCCGCCCCTCGACAGCCGGACCTTGTTCTCCCGGATCTCGATCACGCGCGAGCCCGCGATCTCGGCCCCCTCGCCCACCAGCTGGCCGTTCAATACCGCCCGCCTCATACGCCGCTCGTCCTGATACGCTATGCCCGAGATGGAGATGTCGGCGTGCCGGGACTCCTCGGCAGTCTCCCGCTGCGCAGGCTGCGCCTGTGTGGAGGCGCCGGTTGCAACGGGTGCGAGTATGGCCGGCGCAGCAACCGCAGGTCCCGGTTTCGGCTGGGCGGGCTCGACAGCTACGGGGGCGGCAACCGGTTCGCTCTCGCTGTCCGGCGCAGCCCCGGAAAGCGCAGGCGCCTCTGGCGACAAAACAGCGGGAGCGTCCAAGATAACCGGAGCGGGTGCAGGGGCTACCGGCGCGGAGACCTGGTTTGCCGGGGCCGCCATCTTGCCGTCGTTTACCTTCAGCATGATCCCGGCGCCGATGCCGGCCAACAGCAGCACCGCTGCGATGATCACCAGCGGATATTTCGCGCTCTGTTGCACGATGCCGCCTGCGGACCGGTAGCGCAGCACCTCGGGACGGAGGTTCTGCGCCGCACCCAGCTTGCTTTTGCGTTCCTGCTCCATCTTCCTTAGTGCTTCCAGTATCAAACTCATCAGGTTCGCCCCGCCGGTTTGCTGCTCACCGTGCTTCGGCCCGCGCCATTGGCCTCGTCGCCTGCACGGTCCAACCCGGGGGGGAAGAACCCTCCGGCACGCCGGTACAAAAGCATCAGGGTCTGCCCGTTCGCCTCTCCGTCCACCACGAGTTGTTCCCTGGCCTGAAACTCGCCAAGCGCCGCCTGGGTCATCTTGCCGTGCCTGCCGTCTTGCGCCCCGCTGTAGCACCCGGCCTGCTTCAAGAGGCCCTGTAACAGCCTCACCCTGGCCGCCTTCTCCGCCGGCGTGGAGTGGGAGGAGATGGCGTGGAAATCCTTCCAGAGCAAGGTTGCCCCGCCGCTCCAGATCAGCGCCAGTTCCGCGCGGGTCAGGGTCGCGCGCCCGGCGATGGACGGCACCACGCAGACTGCGTCCCGGTCCAACCCGACCAGGGCAACCAGCCGGTCCCCCGCGCCGGGAACCGCGACGTGCAGCAGTGCTGGAGCGTCCAGGCGTACCAGCGCTTCCAGGTCTCCCGAAACCCGGGTGGCGATCAGCCCACGTTGCCGGACCAGCGTGTTCAGACTGGCTGCTTGCCCCGGCATCGGCTCAACCGCCTGCGCCTGCCAGGCTGAAAGCACCGCGTTTACCGCGGCGTACAGGTTCTCCTGCCCGCTGAGGGCGGCAACCCCTTGGAAAGCGGCCTCGCGCGATAAAGCGGGAGCATTTTCCAATTGCGCCGTTTTCGCCTGCGGGAGCATCGGCCCATGAGATGCCAGGAGGCCGGCTACTGCGAGAGCACAGAGGGCCAGGGTAACCGACAGAGCCTTCCGAGCTGCAGCGCGCCGGCTGCGGGGGGCCTCCTTGCGCAGATCGGCAATGGAGATGGCCGCCATGGAAGGTGAAACCTCCTTGCACTCCCGCGTGTAGGCGAGAAGCAGCGCACGATCGCACACCCCGTTGATCAGGCGCGGCAGCCCGCCGGAATACTTGTATATGCGCCGCTGTGCGCCCGGCGAGAAGGTGAGCGGCTCGCGCCCTTGGGCTGCGAACTTGATGCGGTGCCTGATATAGGCGCAGCTGTCCTCGAAGCACATCGGCTTCAGGTGATAGCGCACCGTTATGCGCTGATCCAGCTGCCTCAGCTCTCCCCTCGCCAGCAGGGCGTTTAGCTCCGGCTGCCCCACGAGGACGATCTGGATCAGCTTGTCGCTGTCGGTCTCCAGATTGGAGATGAGCCGGATATGCTCGAGCAGCTCCACAGAGAGGTTCTGCGCCTCGTCTATCACCAGCACCACGGTGCGCCCGGCACGGTTCTCCTCCAGGAGATAGGCGTTCAGCGCCTGGTGCAGATCGCGCATCTCGCTCCCTTCGCAACTAAGGCCGAACTCCGAGTTGACCTCCTTCATGAAGCCAAGAGGTGAAAGGGTGGGATTGAAGATCAGCGCGGTCCGGTGGGTTTCAGGGTCCAGTTGGTTCAGCAGGGTGCGCACGATGGTCGTCTTGCCGGTGCCGACCTCGCCGGAAAGTTCGATGAAACCGGCGCGGTTCTCTATGCCGAAGAGCAGGTGCGCGAACGCCTCCTGGTGCGGGGAGCTTAGGAAGAGGAAGGAGGGGTTTGGAGTAAGGGCAAACGGCGTTTCTTTAAAACCAAAGGATTCCCAGTACATAGCTCGCCAATGCCCCAGGGGGGCCGAGAAGGTTTATGTCGAAGTAGACGTTATAGCTATAGTTTTTTGCGGCGGGAGTGTCAAGCGAATCCTTCCGAAGCGGGAAAGGCTGTTCACGGGAATGGAGGCGCCCCTCCGTCGAACGCCTCATTTTTTTCGCCGGCTTTTGAACCCTGCGGCGAACTCCATGACGCACATGTTCCGGTAGACGGGATGCGGCCCGCAGGCGGCGCCGGCCGTTTTAAAGGTTCCGTCGAAGATATTCTTGCGGTGCCCCCGACCCGGCACGCCGTCGTCGATTATCAGTTCCATGATCATGAGCCGCGCGGTGGCGGGGCCATAGCCGATGTTCTCGGCGATCCTGCCCGTCCAGGTGCCATGCCTTTCGATCCTCTGGCGCGGATCCCCGCTCCGTTCCCCGGCATGGCCGGTGTCACCCGTGCCGCCCTGCTCCCGAACCAGATCCGCCGCAGCCTTGGCAAGCCCGGGAGACCAGGTCAGCGCCGGCAGCGGCTTCTGCCGGGAAAGAAAGACTATCGCCTCGTCCAGGGCGGCCAACCCTTCCGAGGTAATCACCATCGCTGCGGACCCCGGCATGCGGTAGGCCTTCCCCGTGAAGCGCCCCCTGAAGTCCTTGATATAGCCGGCATAGCGGCCCGGATCGGTGCGGGCGATATTGGTCTCCGACAGCATTTGCCGGGCCAGGTCGCCGGACGCCGCTTCCGAAACGGCCGTCATCAAAAGGAACAAGATGCAGATCCGGAACACGGTTTTCATGGTTTTCTCCCCTCAAGTGAACCCAGCCTCTCCTCGAAAACCTTCAGCGCGTCGGCAAGCGTCGCCTCGATGTCGTCCCCGTAGACGGTGAAGTAAAGGTATTGCCCCGAATAATGGTGCCAGTTGAGGTCTTCCACCAGCAGCGGCGCCAGATAACGCTCCATCTTTTCGTATGGGTAGAAAGGGTCGCCGTTGGGCCAGGTCCGCCTGAGCTTTTGCGCCTGTGCGTTGGTGAGCGGGATCCGGTAGCGTACCGAGACGACTTCTGCTTTCATGTATGGTCCTCCAGAGCTGAAGTTTCAGGTGCGGAAGATGCATTTCGGAAAAATAATCATTAAGAACACCTTGCTTTTCTCCGAGTCTCGGCTTTATTCTTATCTTGCGATTACACCAAAATCTACAGGTGGCCAATATGCGACTTTCACTCTACCTGGAACATGGAGAGCAGTTTTCACGGGCGGCCCTTAAACTGCCGGTACAGACTCCCATCGAGATCGAGTCGAGTCTCCTCAACTGTTACATCGAAGTGCTGCCGGTTGCGGCATCGCATTACGTCGGGCCGGACCATATGCCAGGCATCGAGTTTCCGCATCCGGAGATTCGCGTGGTGTTCCAACTGAAGCAACAGCCGCAGGTGGCGGCGGTTTACTCCATCGACGTCTTTGTCACGGATGCCATGCTCAGCCTGGTGAACCATGCCCAGGGGCACATCCATGTCGACATCAACCGCAGGTATGCCCATATCGAGCGCCTGATCTCCAACAAGCAAAACGGTCTGCTTGAGCTGATAGGTTGCAGCCACACCTCATTGATTGAACGGCTCTCCGAAGCCTTTATCGGACTGCGTTCCGCGTACCTGAACGCGCTTCAGGAGGAGGGGTGCCTCCCGGTACCCCACCATTTCTAGGCGTCCTGAAAGTCCAAGTTCCTGCCTGTGACGATGCCAAAAGCGCTTAAAGGGTATCCTCTAAGCGCCGGCGTCCGCACGCCCGGAGAGCTTCTTTACGGTCAGACGCAAACCTTTGACCGCCACCACCTCCACCTTGTCGCCTTTCAGGATCTGATCGGCGCTCTGCGCGTTCCAGTATTCACCCCGCAGCATCACCCTCCCTTCCGGCATGATGTCGGTATCGGCCAACCCTTGTGCTCCGATCATCGCCTCTATGCCGGTGATCGACTTTTCCCGATGCGCCTGCACCACCTTCGCTATGACCACGATGAAGAAGATCGTGGTCATGGACACGGTCACCAGAATCACGCTCCAGGAGAGGCGCAGGTAGGGTTCTGGCGAAGGGAAGAGCATGAGCGACCCGAGCACCATGGCGATCACGCCGCCTATGGCGAGCATGCCGTAGGAGACCACCTTGATCTCTGCTATGAACAAGATGATGGCTAGCAGTATCAGCGCAATGCCTGCGTAGTTCACCGGCAGGGTCTGGAAGGCGAAAAAGGAGAGGAGCAACGAGATGCCGCCGATCACCCCCGGCAGGATGGCTCCAGGGTTGGAAAGCTCGAAAAAAAGTCCGAGCATGCCGAGGAGCATGAGTACGTACGCGACATCGGGATTACTGATGGCATCCAGGATCTTGTCCCTGGTCCCCATCTCGTATTCCGTGATCCGGGCGCCGGAAAGCCGCAGCACCGTTTCCTTGCCGGCTCGCACCACCTTGCGACCTTCCAGCTTTGCCAGGAGTTCCTGCCGGTCCTCAGCGATCAGGTCTATCACGTTTTCCCGCAACGCCGCCTCGGAGGTGAGGGAGACGCTTTCCCGCACCATCTTTCTGGCGATCCCGACGTTGCGGCCCCGCTTTCGCGCAATACCCTCCAGGTACGCCTCCGCGTCATTGACCACCTTCGTCTCCATCACCTTGTCCGGCTTGTCTCCCCCGACTCCGATCGCGACCGGATGGGCCGCGCCTATGTTGGTGCCGGGCGCCATGGCCAGGATGTCGGCCGCAAGACCTATAACCGCACCGGCCGATGCTGCGCGGGCTCCGGAGGGGGTTACGTATACCGCGACAGGCACGGAGCCGGCAAAGATGGCCTGGACCGCATCGCGCATGGCGGAGTCGAGTCCTCCCGGGGTATCCATCTCCACCAGGAGCAAACGGTCACCGCGGCCTTGCGCGGCTTTCAGGTTTTTCTTCAGGTAATCGGTCTTGACGGGATTGATCGGGCCCTGCAGGGTAACCACGGCAACCTGCGGCTCCTGGCTCAAAAGTCGCGAGGGGGACGTGAGAATCAGGACTATCAAAAGGAGCAGTCTCATCGTGGCACCTCCGGTTGCAAGCATCCGAGAAGTCTAGCTATTTACGCTACCGTGTCAAACTGGCCCGGGTTGAAAGGACTTGAGCCCCTCGGGGGGCGCATAGGAGAAATCACCCAAGATCACCCGGTCGATACCGCGCAGCGAGGAAAGGGGGGTAAGGACGGTGAGAGAGCCGGCATCGGCTTCCGTGACAACACCTAAGGCGCGCGTCTCGCCGTCATGATTCAGGCCAACCACAACACCAACGTCAGGCGGAGCGAACCAGGGGTGTACCGGCACGCCGTGGCGCAGGAAGATGAGGCGGCGCGTAGTGAGCAATAGCTCCTTCGCGCCGTGAAGATAGGCGGCGATCCTGGCGCGGCGGTATCTGGTGCGTAATTCCGGACTGCGGCGCTGCACCATCTCTGCAGGAGCAAGCCGGACCGTCTCTACAGCGGGAATCGAGGCGAGGATGGGTTCCAATTCTGCGCCGGCAGCCACCGCGACTACCAATTCGGGAACTGCAGCGCGAATCTTGGCAAGCTTCAGGGCGTGACCCAGTTGACCGTCCACAAGGCCCGTCGTGTCCACGAGAGTAAGCCTGGCCTCCTGCCGGCAGCGCAGGACCATTCGGCCGGTTTCGGCGGCAAGCAGGGAGAGAATGGGAACCGGAGTGACGGAGCCAAGGAAGCAGAGCTGCTCCCAGCGCAGTTCATAAGGCGCCGGCGCTGCAGTGAAGGTACGCCGGCTCACCGTGCCGGGTAGCCCCAGGAAGGATTGTCCTACATCTGCATCGACCAGCGCGACGGCGAGCCCGCCCGCAGCAAGCTCGGCCAGCAGGTATCTGACCAGGGTCGATTTGCCGGAATCGCTCCTGCCCAAAAACAGCGCCGCTCCCTTGAGGGTGCCGAGTCGCTGGAGAAGTTCTTGCCAACCTGCGGTCGGTACAATGGTCATGGCCCCGAGCTCCCCCCTGAAACATCAGGTTGAGGTTGAGGCTGAGGTTGAGAAGGCCCGCTTGACCTCAACCTCAACCTTAACCTGGTTTTTGTATGCGGGCTGAGGCATGATGGTCCGGGTAGAGCTTTTCTATCTGGTGAAATGAATCGATGCACTCCAGAAACACCTCGACTAGCTCCGGGTCGAACTGCTTGCCGGCCTCTCCGCGGATCTCATCCAGGACATCTTTCTCGTCCCAGGCCTCCTTGTAGCAGCGACGGGAGGAAAGTGCGTCGTAAACATCCGCAAGCGCCACAATCCTGCCGAAAAGAGGTATCTCACCCCCCTGCTTGCCGCGCGCCCCGCCGCCTTCAGCCTCGAAGCCGGGTAACGGCTGATGCGTGCGCGGATCGACATGCCCCGGATACCCCTTGCCGTCCCAGCGTTCATGATGGTTGAGCGCGACTATTGCCGCGGATTCGTCGAAATCCGAATAGATGTCGGAGAAAAGATCGGCCCCGTGCAGCGTATGCGTCTTCATTTCCTGGAACTCTTCGGGAGTGAATCGTCCGGGTTTCTTGAGGATGGTGTCGGAGATGGCGACCTTGCCAACATCGTGCAGCATGGCGGACATGCGTAGCACGTCACGATTCTTTTCTATCTCGCCCTGGGAAATCCCCTTTTTAGTTGCCCACGCCTCATACAGAACCACGGAATAGGAAGCCACGCGATTGACGTGAGGGCCGGTCTCCTTGGGATCGCGCATTTGCGCCATCTTGTTCATGCGCAGGATGATCTCACGGGTCATTTTTGCACGTTCGGCGGCATTGGCGGCGTTATTGGCGAAATAGGTCATCAACTCGCCGTCTGTTCCGGCAAAAGGGATCACCCTCCCCTCGGCGTCCATGGCGTTGATCAGTTGCAGCACGCCTATCACGTCGCTGCGGAAATTTTTCAGGGGAATGGTCAACATGGAGCGGGTACGGTAACCCGTCAAGGCGTCGTAGCTGCGGTTGAACGAGAAGGGATAGATCGGGTCCATGTGATAGACATCCGGAATGTTGAGAACGCTACCGTTCAAGGCCACGTATCCCGCTATCGAGCTGTTGTCGACCGGTACGGAGAAGGTTTTGTAAGGGAGCCTTCTGCCCGGCTGCATCTGGCGCTGCATGGTGTCGTTCTGGGTATAGCCGAACTTGAGAAGATCTCCTTCCTTTATGTAGATCGACCCGGCATCGCTGTTGGTGAACAAGCGTGCCTCGCTGAGAATCTTCTCCAGCAGCAGGTCGATGTCCTTGATCTGCGAGATCTCGAGGCCGACATGAAGCACCTTGGTCAATTTGGCGTAAGTTTGATCCATTTAATTGCCTCGCATGAAATTAAATCCGGCTGTGACAGCATGCGCTCCGGTCTCGCTCTCATTCTTTCATTAAATTCGGGTTTTTGCAAGCAGAGCCGGAAAAACCATCGATTTGACTCACGCGGCGCCCCCTGTACAATTGGCTGATTCTAACCAAAGGAGGTTTACCGTGAGCTTTAACCCCTTCAAGGAGCGGGGCATCCCCGCCGAGAAACAGCTGAGAAACTGGCAGGAACTGAACGTAAAACCCTACGACAAAAACGAAGTTCACCCCTACACCAAGGCCCGCATCATCCTGATGAACGGAGTGGAGGTCGAGGGTGCGATTTTCTCGCACCAGTTCGCCCGCAACCTGGCCGACCCCGAACTGAAAAAGCAGATCGCCCTTACCCGCCGGGTCGAGCAGCAGCAGCAAAAAGTCATCAACTGGCTCTCTCCCGGGGACGAGTCTCCGCTGGAGACCACCATCGGCTATGAGCAGGTGGCCGTCGACCTCACCGCCTTCCTCGCGGCCAACGTACCGGACCAGTACGTGAAACAGGTGTTTGATTTCGGGCTTCTGGAGGACTTCGACCACCTGTACCGCTACGCGAACCTGCTGGAGATGACCCAGGGGGTGAAGGCTGAGAAACTGGTGGGGAAACTGACCGAGATAACACCGGGGCGCCCCACCATCAAGGAGCACCGCCACCCCTTCGACGACGTGCGCAAACCGATGAACCGCATGGCCGCCGACCCGCTCACCAAGCTCTACGTGCTGACGCTTTTGGCCGGGGAGCAGCAGACCATGAACTTCTACATGAACATAGGCAACACCCTCACCGATCAGGTCGGACGCGGTCTGTACCAGGAGATCGGCATGATCGAGGAGCAGCACGTGACGCAATATGAGTCGCTGCTCGACCCGCAGACCCCGTGGATCGAGAACGCCCTCTTGCACGAGTACAACGAGTGCTGGCTCTACTGGTCCTTCCTGCAGGAGGAACAGGACCGGCACGTGAAGCCGATCTGGGAATTGCACCTCGGCATGGAGCTTACCCACTTGCAAAACCTGGGTCAGATCGCACAGAAGATGGGGGTAAATGCGGAAGAGGTGCTGCCGCAGAGCTTCCCGAAACCGCTGCAATTCAAGTCCCAGGTGGACTACGTGAGGGAGATCCTAGCGAAGCAGGTCGAATTCAACGCCTGCGAGACCGAGATAGGCCCTCCGGACCAGCTTCCCGAAAACCGGCGTTACCAGCAGGTTCAGGAGATACTGAACGCGAAAGGCGCGCCGAGCGAAGAGGTGATCCAGATGAACCGGAGCAAGAATCGCCGCGACTACAGGCTGGAGTTGGCCGGCGAGCATCCGGTCAAGGAACTCAGGCAGAAAAAATAGCCGGATAATCCCCGCTCCGCTGAAAAAAAGGACCAATTCCTGTAGATGAAAGGAATTGGTCCTTTTTGCGCGGCAGAAGCTTTATTGAAGAGGACACGGAGGAAACCCTTAAAACTTCAGCTTCCATCGAAGATCTGCTCGAAGCTCCCCACCAGTTTGGCGAAGTGCGCCGGCGCCTTGGCCAGGAAGCGGAGCTTGGCGCCGCTTACCGGATGGGTGAAGGAAATGGAGCAGGCATGCAGCGCCAGATTGGGATACGAAGCGTGCTCCTTGCCGTACTTCCTGTCGCCCACCACCGGATGCCCCTTTTCGGCGCAGTGCACCCGAATCTGATGCTTTCTACCGGTCAAAAGATGAATGCGCAACAGACTGAAACCCCGCTGCTCTTTGAGGACCGTGTAGGCTGTTTGCGATAATTTCCCCTTGCTTTGATCGGAGGTCGAGTAGACCGTGAAGGCGGCGTTCTCGGCAAGATAACTGCTGATGGTCCCCCGCGCCGGTTCCGGGCGCCCGGATACCACCGTCAGGTAGATCTTGGTGGTGTTTTCCCAGTCTGACTGCAGGAATTGCTTGGCCTGCTCGCTTTTGGCAAATAGCAGCACCCCGGAGGTGTCACGGTCGAGCCGGTGCACGATATACACGCGGTTTTGCGATCTGGGATTCCCCTTGCGCACATAGTCGTTGAGTATCGAATGCGCCGTCCTGGTTTTGTCCCGATCCGTCCCCATGGTGAGGAGGCCGCACGGCTTGTCCACCACTATGATATCGGCATCCTCGAAGAGCAGGGTAACCCCCTTAGGCTGATGTTTCTGCGGTCCGTTTTTTTGCATGATGTCCTGTCGTCGTGAAAGGTGAAATTAGGAATGAAAAAGGGAAAACTGCAGTGAGAACTTCTCATTTAACAGGAAAAACAGCAAGCTTTTACGTGATCGAGATCCTTTGCCTGTCACAAGGGGTGCTTGCGCAGAACTCATTGACTTGGAGAGAACAATGACTATAGTTTGAGGCTGGAAATTACTCATAAGTTTTAGCCAACAATGAGAAGCCAAACCAAACCGAACCAGAGGAGGATCATCATGGGAAAATGGAAAACATGCGCGGTCTGCTGCGCCTTGTGCCTGGCCGCCGGTAGCGCGCAGGCTATGAGCCATGAGATGGAGGCGCGTGCCGACATCCGCGACCCGGCAGGGAAGAGCATCGGCACCGCGACGCTTACCGAGCAAAAGGATGGGGTCAAGGTCAAACTGGAGGTTTCAGGGCTGGCGCCCGGCAAGCACGGCTTTCACATCCACGAGAAAGGCGCCTGCACCCCTCCCGATTTCAAATCGGCAGGAGGGCACTTCAACCCGTTCAAGAAGCAGCACGGCATGGACAACCCGAAAGGCAAGCATGTGGGCGATTTCCAGAACCTGGAAGTTAAAAGTGACGGAACGGCAGAGGCGACCGTGGTAGCGGCCGGGGCGACACTGAAGGAGGGTAAGGGCTCGCTGCTCAAGAAGGGAGGGACCGCCATCGTCATCCACGCGGACCCCGACGACTACAAGAGCGACCCGGCCGGCAAGGCCGGTGATCGCGTGGCGTGCGGCGTGATAGTCAAGAAGAAGTGAGCTGCAAAAAGAAATTCCCCAGCCATACAGAGCCCCCTCCCCATGCGGGAGGGGGTTAGAGGTGGGGGAAGACGCCACCGGCGGCTCACCCCGCCTGCCCGCTTTTCCGGGACGTGATCCGGTCGTTGTAGAGCCCCTTTTCCGCCTTCATCCGGTACAGTCGCGCAGCATTCCCCCCGAGGATATCCCGCTTCACCTTGCCGTCCGCGCCCCCCAGCGGCTCGAAGTCGAACTTTTTGCGCAGATCCTGCTGAATTTCCAACCGTCTCAGCGCCTCGATCTGCCATTGGGGAGAGCCGTACCAAACCGAATCGGTTCCCCAAAGCACGCGCTCGTGCCCGAATCCCTTGATCAAGGTGCCGAGTATACCGCTGCAGTAACGCGGATTGCTTACGGCGCTCATCGCGAAGACCGATCCTAGTTCCGCGTAGACGTTGCCGACTCCATGCTCCTGCGGGATCCTCGCCAGTTCCGTCACCCAAGGGATGTAGCCGGTCTTTTCAAATTGCGCCGTGTCCTCTTTGGAAGGAGGCGACCCGGACCGGATAGCGGAATGGTAAATGACGAAGGTGAGTTGCGGCCAGTCCTTCGCCGCCTTGGCGATGTCGCCGGGCCCTCCGTAGCGCCAGTTCGGGATGCGCTTTTGATATCCGTAGGGGAGGAGTCCCTTGTGTATGCAGACGATCGGCAACCCGGCCTTCAGCATCTTTTCGTAGGCGGGATAAGCGAGCTTTTCATCATCTAGGCGCCAAGGCCATTTCGATTGCGAGGGGGAGCCCAGCGAATACCCTTTCCAACTGTCCGGTTTCAACGCGATGGCCTTGTCCAGTTCGTCAAGCCATCCCGGCTGGCCGGGTGTGAAGACGGCATGAGCGAGAAGGCGGCGGGAGCCGGCCAGCGCGTTTATTTTCTCGCGGGCGGCGATGGTCTCCGGGTTATGCAGGAACCATCCCTCGGGCCGGTCCGCCGGGGCGCTGGAGAGAAGCGCCACAGTGGTATCGCTTTTGTCGAAGACCTCCTTTATGTAGTTTTCATAGCGGATGCTGGCAAGCGTGTTCTTCGCGCCTTTCAGTTGCGGGTTCCACCGCTTTGCCAGTTCCCGCAGGCCGAGAATCCCGGTGCGGCTGTAACGGTCGTTTACGAAATGGGTCTGAACGTCGAAGATGAACTGGTCCTGCAATTTGGCCAGACGCTCCGCTGCGGCGCCGGGGTCGGCAGCTTCAGCAGGGTCAACCATGAACAGCGGCCCGTGTACCGCGTTGAGGGCCATAAACGCAGCAGCCATACCCGAAGCGCCGGCCAGAAACCGGCGGCGCGAGATGCCCATCCGGCGCGATATTTCGTCCGCCATATCAAGAAGCCTGTTTTCAACACTACGCTGCTGCGGCGAACCGATGTTGCCTCCATGAGCCGGAAGCTTCATGGGTAAAGGCAGCTTGTTCAACGGCATAAACTAACCTCCTTTCAGGGGAGAATTACCTGATGGCGAGGGTGCGAAATGGATGTTAAAAAAAATACATGCAACTATACCACGCAGGCTAGGGAAGCAAGCCAACAGGAATGACATGGAGATTCAGTTCAGGGGCAAGAAAGATGCCGGGGTGTCAGCTAGGGGAGGGATTGCCACATGGAGGCACGATAGAGGTCAAGAGTGTTGTAGGCGAGGGAGCGATCTTTACCGTAATATTACCGGTTTGAACCATATCCCACGGCATGGACCACCCCGCTGCAGTTTGCTGCGCCAATTAGAACGTTGAGGTTGACCTGCATACGTTTTTCTAATAACATGCTCATAATTTTTCAGGTCTAATCTTGCCTATCAGAAGCACGCATATTCTGACGCAAACCGCCCGAGTCAAAAATCGAGAGGCATCTAATGAAGCCAATATCAACTTTACTCGTTGAGGATGATAAAGCTACCAGGAAGTTACTATACTCCCTTCTTACTCAACAGTATCCGGACGTGGTGATTCGTTGCGCTGAAAATGGCGCCGAAGGTCTGCAGCTTTTCAAGGAACACCGGCCTGATATCGTTATCACCGACATCGCCATGCCGATCATGGACGGACTCCTTATGGCGGTTGCCATCAGGTCGCTCGAACCTGAAGCTGTTATCATTGCGGTTACATCCTACAGCGACAGCGCCAGTCTGCTGAAAGCGATCAATATCGGGATAAATCATTACGTCATCAAGCCTTTTGACACGGGAATCCTTTTTCGGGAGATCGACAAGCACATCAGCACGATCTCGATGAAACATCAGTTGCGCGCCCAGAATGATCGCATCCGTCGGCTTTCCATGATTGCCGAGCAAAGCCCCGTTTGCGTAGTGGTAACGGATGCGGAAGGCGTCATCGAGCACGTCAATGCAAGGTTCACGGATTTTAGCGGTTATAGCCCTGTTGAAATGATCGGGCAAAACCTGGACAGGTTAATTTCGGGGTCAGAGACAACAGACGCCTACGAGGAGTTATGGCGCACGGCCGCCTCCGGCGGAGCTTGGCGGGGGGAACTGCAGGGAATCAAAAAGAGTAAGGAAAAATACTGGGTCTCAATTGCCGCGTCTCCTTTAAAAGACGATGACGGCACTTTCCACTACATCTTGATGTCTCAAGATATCACCGCCGACAAACTCGCTGAAAAAGAGCGCGAATCGACCATAGAATTTCTCCGCATCGTGAATGCATGCACCGAGCTTCGGGATATGATCCCGGCTGCGATGCATTTTTTTGCGGTGCAATCCCGCTGCAGTGGCGTAGGGGTCAGACTTAGGAAGGGGGATGACTACCCATATTACGCCGTTCAAGGATTTCCTTTGGAATTCATGTTGACGGAGAACTTGCTTTGCAAGAGAGACGCCGACGGTAAAATCATCCTGGATGGCAGCGGCAACCCCGAACTGGAATGTATGTGCGGGAATGTCATCTCTGGACGAGCTGACCCCTCGAAGCCGTTCTTCACTACTCAGGGCAGTTTTTGGACCAACAGCACGACCGAGCTTCTAGCCACCATGAGTGTGACCGAGCGGCAAAGCAATCTCCGAAACCGGTGCAACAGTGCGGGCTTTCAATCCCTGGCCCTGATTCCGTTGGTAGTTGGCAAAGAACGCCTGGGACTGCTTCAACTCATCGATGCCCGCAAAGGCGCTTTTTCGCCCGGGGACATAAGCCTCTGGGAAAGAATGGCTGGTTACCTGGCCATCGCCCTGATAAAATTCCGCTCGGATGAAGCATTGAAAAAGTTGAACGAAGAACTGGATGGTCAGGTACAGGAGCGCACCCGCCGACTTGAAATGGCGCTAAGAGAGCAGGAGTCATTCAGCTATTCGGTGTCGCATGACTTAAGGGCGCCCCTGCGCCACATCAACAGTTACCTGGCGATCTTGTCTGAGGATTTTGGAAATCTTCTCCCCACTGAAGCCCATAACTTTCTTGACCGCTCCCGCACAGCAAGCCGGCAGATGGGCAAGCTTATCGACGGCCTTCTGGAATTATCAAGAATCAGTCGAACCAACCTGACGAGGGAAACCGTCGACCTGAGCGAGATGGCTGCAGAGGTTTGCGCGAGGCTGAAAGAGACGGGGCTTGATCGTCAGGTGGAATTTGCCATTGACGCGGACCTTTCGGCATCATGTGACAAGACACTACTGATCCAAGTGCTGGAAAATCTTTTGGGAAATGCTTGGAAATACACCTCCGCGAACAGGAAAGCAAAAATTGAATTCGGCAAAAACGTTGTTGGCGAACTGGATATTTTCTATGTGAAAGACAACGGAATAGGCTTTGACATGGCCTACAAGGATAAGTTATTCGGCGCATTCGAACGGTTGCATGGCCTGGAGTACGAAGGGAACGGGATCGGGTTGGCGACAGTCAAGCGGATCATCGAGCGTCATGGAGGCGAAATCTGGGCCGACTCGGAAATCAACGAAGGCGCCACATTCCATTTCAAGCTGTAATCCGCAGCACGGTCCTGTGATGTCTTAAGATCGGTGAATAACAGCAGACCAGAAGCATCGTTTTGCTTTTTCATAGGCTCAAGCGATGTTACTTCTTTTGGTCTCTGAACATGAACCAATGATCAATGTTATTCTTCCTTAGCCGTCCGCCAGATTATACAATTACAATCCAAAAAACTTTCGATGTACTTCTGGTACTATCTTTTCTAGCAGTGTTTTGAGCCACTTATCCACGTGCTCAATTTTCGCGGCGCGGCCATCCGGAACAGCCCTCAACATTATAATCTCAAATACCCTAAAACAACTATTGACACGTAATTACGGGCAGTTACAAGACACGCCTATTAGTTAAGCAAGACGCAAAAGTACCGAATGTTGCTTGACAATCCTTTACGATATCCACAGGCATAGCATATTTATCCACAGGCACGGTGGATAAATGATGTCCAACCCATTATCAGTGTCATTCCACCACATAGGTCATAAGGATCTAAGCCAAAAACCCCACCAGGATTACCTGATGAGGCCTTTGATAGAGGCACTTGAACCTGTCTCGCCTTGAGCCGGGCGTATATTCGTCATTTTCCCGTGCCCCACGCTTCAGTCAGTTCAATCGCCCGCTTCATAGCCTGGTCCGCCGCAGGCATGTCACCCGGATCGCCCATCGCCACCTCAACCCACTGGTTCATGGCGTGAACTTTGCGAACTTCAGGATAGGAACTTTTCAAAAGCGACTCCAGCTCTTGGCTCCGCTCCTCGAAATCAACCCCCAGATACCATAATGCGAGAGCGTACGAGGCTATCCCTTGCTCGCTCTCGAATCCTTTTGCCTCCGCCAATGCTATAGCCAGGAACAGGAACTCATGGCGCTCATCCCGATCAATCTCCTTGAAATCAGGCAGGTCGCGCGAGAAGGCGGCATCGAGTTTTTCCATAAAAGCTGCGTGCGCAAGTCGGTTCATCTGCTTTGATCCGATTTCCATACTGCACCCCCTGATTATCCCTTTTGAGGCTACCAGAGAGACATTCTGTCCTCGCGTAGCGCGTTGTTTGCCAAAATGAACTTCCTCACCCCCCTCGGCTCCACATCCTCCACCAAGAACCAATCAACCGGCCCAAACGAAACCTGCAACTGCCCTGCATCGCAGCCGTGCAGATATACCCGCAATACCCTGGGATCGTAATATCGAAAATATCGAGATTTTCCGGTCTCATCATATACCGTCAGAAACCTTCTGAAATGCTTGCGCAGTGCCGGCAAGTGAGCCTGTGTGCAGCCGAAGATGCACCAGTGTTTTCCCCACCCATGAGTCAGCGCCCAATCGGTAAAAGGCGCGTGTTCTTCCAGGATCGTGAGATAGGGAGCGACCTCCGCCATATCCGGTTCGAGAGGACCGCGGAAGAGACAGATATGCTCCGGGTTGAACGATGCCAGCTTCACGGGCAGACCCGGCACCGAGGCCCCGTCCAAAATGGCAAAGACTGTTGCCGGCGGCCCTGAGAAAAGCAGGGATTTCAATGCGCTCACTCTTTTAGGTTCCATCATCTTTTCCAACCTCACGGGCCGGCAGCGTCAGGCGGTCAGGTGTCGCAGAAGAACGCCTCGTTCTGCGCTGCGGCTTTCAGTGTCGCTGCCTGCGGGCCAACAGACTTGGATTGAGCCGAGGGCTTGTTCAACCTGCCGGAATCGGCCTTGCCTGCCACCTTTGGGGGCTTCGGCGCGTCAGGCGATGCTCCGGAGCCGATTCCCGCAGAACCGCCACTGTTGATCAGGACCATCCTCCCGACAATGGTGACTCCGGCAGGTCCGATATTGATGAAGTTCGCCCCTACCTTCAGCGATATCTGCAATCCGGATTCGATGATAAGTTTCGTTCCAGCCTTGAGGTGAATTTCCTGTCCGGCGTCGAGGGCGTGTTTGGCGCCGACCTTCTGCTGAAAATCTTCGCTGACGGTTTGCGAAACGGTTCCGTCCACCTTCTCGTTCCGATCTCCGGTCACGGTCAGGTGCTGATCGCCGGAGACTTCTTCGTACCGGTCCCGGCCAACGAGAAGATGGCGATCTTGGCCGATCCACTCCAGGGAGTCGCTGTTGACGCGGTTATCCTGCTGTTTCTCCGCGTGAATAAAAAGCTGCTCATTACCCTTCTTGTCCTCGAACCGTATCTCGTTGTATCCGTAGCCATCGGGAGAAGAATTGGATTTGATGGAGCTTTTTGTCTTTTCTGCCGGCAGCGGGTACGGCGGCCGGCTCACGCCGTTGTACACCCGCCCGATGATGATGGGCCGGTCTGGGTTCCCTTCCAGGAAATCAACGATCACCTCCTGGCCGACCCGCGGTATGTGCAACCCGCCCCACCCGTTTCCTGCCCACATCTGGCTAACCCTGATCCAGCACGAACTTTTATCATCTTTCGCCCCTTCACGATCCCAATGAAATTGAACCTTCACCCGACCATGCTCATCGGTATGGATATCCTCACCGGCCGGCCCGACGACAATTGCCGTCTGGGTTCCCCGTACTAACGGTTTCGAAGTTAGACGGCGCGGGCGATAAGAGACGCTGTGAGGCAGACATTCAAAACTATTTTGGTACATCTCTTCTGAATCCGCTCCGTATCCTTCGGTCGCCCTGTGTGCGACGGAGACGAGGACATAGTCCTTGTTATTAAGATCGGAGCGGAAATGGTCTTTCAGGGTAAACCGGAATCCGCAGATAAAAGACCGGCAACCGCTTGTGCCTGAGATCCTGATGGACTTGGCCTCCTCCTCTTCGATCCGGATTCTTGCCATTTTGTCACCGGCCGATTTATTATCGAAATTGCCGGGATGATGGTAAATCTCCCGCTCGCCAAGGTTCTGTTCGTCTTTACCTCGCACCTCCATCTTCAGGGTTGCGTTAGGCATCTTGAAGTTGAAGTCGTTGAGCGTGTATTTGGAGGCGCAGATCTGCCGGGTCATTTCCAAGGCGGTTATGGCATCGTCCTCCCGTACCCCTTGCGCGCTCAGTTCGCAGGAAACCGTCTTCTGGCCGGGGCAAGGCCTATGTGCGCCGGGATGGTCGGCAAGCACCATCACGTGTTTGTTTTTTTGATGCTCGAAGTAATAAAAGATCCCCTCTTCCTCAAGCAGCCGCGACACGAAGTTGCAGTCAGTCTCCCGGTACTGCACACAGAACTCTCTTTTGTCATAGCTTTCCTGCAAATCCGTCCTGTAATCGGAGAACCCTTTATCCTGGAAAATCTTTTCCACGATCTGGATGACAGAGAGGTTCTGAAATATCCTTGAGTTGATCGACTCCGTCAGCACCCAGAACCAGGGAACCATGGTCGCGCGGTAGTAGGTAAACCAGGCGTCCCCTCCTTTTTCGCCCCCTCCCCTGCCATGTGAAAAGCTGGAGATGAGACCGTTGAAAAAGCGCTTATTGCCATCGGCCAGAGTGACCGCAACTGTCACATTCCTGCCGATGATCTTTTCAAATGGAATCGAATGATTCTCCGAAACCATGGACAGCTCGAATGTGGAGATCCTGGAAATAGCTTCTTCGCCATGGAAGCCCGTGAGCAACAAGACGTCCTCGCCAAGCGGCGTATCTATAGAAATCAGCTTGCCTTCTTGAGTGTAAGCCATGCCGTCCACCCGTTTAACTCTATGAGAGAGGCATTTAACGACTGGAGCGCTTTGCCCGTATTTCGGCGGGACTCAGCGCAGGGAAAACAGCCCCACGTTCTTCCATCATTTTCTTGAGATTGAGCACCTTGTTATAGGTGGGGCTTCCCGGCTTGAATTTTTGCAGGTGGAATTGCACCGAATAAGCCGGCGTCATACCGCCACCGGCTTCGATGTGAACGGAGGCACCCTGTAGGAGGAGCCACTCAGCCATATCGTAATCCTGTGCATCCATTGCACGCATCACCATGGTGTAGCCTGATTCATCTCTATAATCTACTGGTGCTCCGCGTTTCACGAACAGCTCGAGGCAGCGAGAACAGCCCTGAGTAACTGACTCGAAAAGTACGTACTCCATAGTATCTTTTGAAAGGGTGTCAATTGGCCTAAGGTCCAGCAACAAAGACAGCATTTTCATATTCTCAAGAGTCATGGCAAACAAGAAGGACCGACCGAAGCCTTGGGCGCTCAATTCTGGATCTGCACCTACAGCCACCAAGGTTCTAACACCCTGCGGACTGTTAGCTGCAATTGCGTAATGCAACAGTCGTAAGCGATTGTAAGAGTTGCTGCGTGGCCCCTCGTCATTTGGGTTAGCGCCGTTGTCAACAAGCTGCTTTGCCCTGGGCACATCGCCTTCAAGGGCTGCAGCCAACAAAGTTAGTGTTTTGCTGTCGGCAAAATAGAACTGAGGTGGCTTCAGCTTAAATGAGGAGGCAGCGTTTGCGTTTGTAGTCATCATAATTAATACTCCTATGATTTTTAGGATGCCTAAATTACCCAATCGACAATGTGAATGAAAGATCATGGCCATCCCATTTCCTCCTGTTGTTGTCTACAGCTCTTCAAGACCACCTCGTCTGAAACTTTACTTTTTTCTGTTGAATCGATCACCTCGTCCATACCGTGCAGATAGGTATCATAACTATCCACAGCATCGACTTTCTTCTGCTCCTTTAATTTTTCAAAAGATGCTTCATTATGAGACGGAGATATGTCTTGCTTGATTCCCACAGCATCATTAGCAAGAAGAGATAGGCCATTAGAACCCCATAAATTCTCCTGGGTCTTGGTTAGCACCTCACCCTTAACTCGTATAGTTGTAATCTTTTCAGTTTCGGCGGCCATATGCTGTGCATCCTGTGTATAGCGAGCAACTGTTGCAGGGTGAAGCCCCGCAGCATTATAGGTCGAAGCGGTCAATCCGCTGCCACCCTGAGCAGCACTTGCCAAACCACCACCCAATGAATGCCCAACTATGTGTATGCTTGCATCCATTGCTGCCAGCGCATTTCCGATCTGTACAGCGTTTCGGTAATAAGGAGCGTCTTTGTTAGCATCCTGATTGAAGTTATTTTGCCAATCCTCGTCAGCCGGGGTCGACCCTCGAAAGGCGACCACGGCCTCAGGTTTGGGATCAGAGCCCCAAACGGCAGGGTCTTTTATATACGCTGCTGCCTTAAAATTGCTTTTTTCTGGGTTTAGCATTTTCTCGTTTAGGCCCATCTTCTCCATCTGTTCCGCCGTCGCCTTCTTAAACCCGGGAGGCGGATTGTCTCGCAACTCGACTGGTGCATCCGGGTCATTAGCCAGGTAGACATGCTTCGCGCAGCGCATGTTCTCCACCTCGTCCATATCCTTTCGCAGACGGGCTGCTTCTGTCCCATGTTCGGGGCAGGCAACCATTTCCTCGTTTACCAGACGAAGACGTTCCTTACGCCGCGCCGCCTTGGTGTTGACAATGCATTCCTGGGTAGCGGAAATCGGCAGAGACGAAAGATCCCCGAGAATCGACCTGCGCGCCACGACATATTCATATTGCCTGATGGCATCGGTCTTACGCGCCGCGGCCTCTTGTAGTTCCTTTGCCTTCCCCTTGGCCAGCGATGATGTCAACTTACCTTTGAGCGCGTCTGCCATCCACCCCGCAGCACTTTTAAAACTCCAGGATTTAGACGATACAGCCGCATCTATACCCACTTCCGGGGACGCCTGCGGCGTGACGTCGTTGGCTGCGGATATGACATTAAGTTCGCCCGTCACAGTTCATCTCCCCATTGGTGTGAGTTTTTTTCGTCCTTCCTGCGCATCCGGCTTCAGCTAACGCTCGTTGCCAAATCCGCGTCCTGAAAGGTTACAAAGGGATCGGCCTCATGGAGGGCGCCCGGTGTCTTGATCCAGGCCGACCAACCCAGTCTCGCAGCATGCGGAGCTTTATCGCCGAGCCTGCAGGGCGGGACTTCTTCCCTTTTGAGCACGAGTCGCAGTTCAAATTCGTACTCGATTCCCACCATGTACTTGACCAACGACACCAGCGGTTCCAGCTTTTTGCCGATCGGCAGGAAGCTCTCAAAGTCACTGAAATCCATAGGCCCCAGGCAGAGTCGGAACTTGGCCTGGTTCTCCCAGATTTCGCCGCCGCATATTGCATTGACGCCAAGCTCGCTGTTTGCCTGCCCCAGCAGTGAACGGTCATCGGGCTCAAGCGCGACAAGATGTGGTACGAATTGATGTATTTCCGCCGCCACGCCAAAGCGATATTCCACCGCCGCGGCGATGGCCATTGCGGTGGGCACTTGGCGGGCCAATTGGCCACTGTAAAAAATTAGCGTCTCTTCGGGAACTCCCAGCCGCCCGGCAAATCCGGGAGTGCCCATCCCGATGAGGCTCATGAGGTAGCCGGAAAAACGGTCGCCGTTATCTGCTTCTTTGTTTGCGGTCACGCGATTCCGCTTCCACGCCAGGTAAAAAAGAGAAATGAGCCGGTGGTTAAAGAGGTCGTAGAAGGCGCTCATGGCATAATCTCTAGCGCGAGCCCGCTCCAGCACAAGCTCGTTGTACCAGTTAGGCAGCACCCCGGAGGGACCGGTCAGACCCATGAATGCGACTTCCATTTGTACCGGGCCACCGTCAGCGGCCTCTCGCAGTTTCGAAATTTCACTGGCGGGAAAGGCGAAGCCCGGCTTCACCGTAAACCTAAGGCTCTCATCTTTTGGAGTTAGCGCCCGTCCCAGTTTTTTACCGTCCGGACGCAGACGCTCAAGGAGGTTCACCGCCTGAAAAAAAGGGAAGCGGTGGCATTCCTTGAACAGGGCTTGGATTATCTCGGAATTTAATTCAGGGAATTCGGAATCCACTGTTCCTCCCTTCTACTTTGCCGATTAACGCTGATCTTCAGCAGTGGATTTCCTCACGGCGTGTTTTTCGACCTGCGGACCGACAGGTCCTCCCGGAGCTGGCAAGTCTCGCATATGGCTCTTGTGGCGCTGATCGCGGCAGATCAAACCCCTCACCCGGCCTTCGGCCACCCTCTCCCGGAGGAGGAGGGTAAGCGAAATCCTTCACTCCGGGCCTGCGCCTTAACGTTCCAGCCACGGCTGCTTGCTTCTTTTTCCTTCTTCACAGCAGCACCCTGTCGCCGTTTCTGGGTGGCCACTTCTTCAGGATCTCCTTGCGCTGCAGGGTCCTCGCCACGACCTGCACGAAAGAGTTCAACGAGACGTACTGCCCCAGGAACCTTTCAAGAACATTGGCGAACAGATAGATACCGCTTCCCACGTATTTGTCCTCGTCGAACTGAATGGTCACCTCAATTCCGCGGCAAAAGGCCTGGCCCATCCTCTTGGTGACATGCCTAGTCTTGAGCGAGTGTATGCCGCTTATCTGCTGCCTTGTGGCGGGCGAGTCGTCGAAGTCGCACAGCGTCAGGATCTCCTTCAGGGCCTCTTCACCCCCCTCTACCAGCGAGAGGTGATTGAGGGAGAGATGGGAAATTAGACGCCACTGTAGCGCACCTCCCAGGGCGGGACGCAGCGTCGCAGTCGGCTTCATCAGGCACAGGACCGCCTGGATCGGCGCCGCCGTCTCGGTCTCGAAATCGCCGGATGGGTCTCCGAAGGGAAGTTTTGAAGGGAGGTCTCGATTGGTGCAGGTGACACGAACGGTTACGGTTTCCTCGGCGGGATCGACGCGGTGCGAGTGCAGGTCGCAAAAGGACAGGAAGAGGTCGGTGCCGCCGTCTCCCATCCGACCGGATGGCCGCCGCTGCACATGCCAATAGGCGCTGCCGGACGTTCCGTCCGCATTGATACCGTGGTGCCTGATCGAGTAGAGCGGCCGATACTCCTTTCCCGCGTGCGTCGCTCCGGGCATGGCCACCGTCACGCTGTCGATGCTGAGCGCCTCCGTGCTATCCAGGCGCCTCAAGTCGGGAATCACCCGGTACTCGGCCTTGCGATGCTCGATCCTGATCGGCTCGGCGATCTTTTTAAAGACGTTGACGATTGGCGTGGCGTGCAGACAAAAAGTATCGGCGCTCACCAACAGCGCGCTTGAAGCGGGTTTGTCCAGATAGATAAGGAGGTCCGCCTTGTCGCTGAAATCTCCCGTTGCCAACGACGACAGCCCCAGGATGTCAAGGAAGAGAAATTTTTCGGGAAAGCAGAAATATTCCAACAGCAGCCGGTAGCCTGGAAACGACTGCCTCGGGTAAGGGAGCAGCATGTCGTCCTCGCCAAAGCCTGCCGGACGTATGGCGTCGGCCCCGAGTGCGATGACGGAAGGGACGGCCGTTCCCACCGATGCGCATTCGATATGGCAGACGTTGTTGAGCAGCAGCTCGTACAGTTGAAAAATATGCCGGCGCTGTCCGTTCAGGAAAAATCGCACGCGATCGCCTGCGAAGGTGGAGAAGGAAGCTTTGTTGTGCAGCTTGAGCCGGATGCACACAGCCTGCTGTGCGTTTTTCACCAATCTTTTCGGCTCGCCGAGAGTGGCACTCACCACCTCCATAGGCCAAAGCGTAACCGGGTAGGCGGTGGTGAACTGACAGGGTAACCCCCCCGCCGGCTTGGAGAAAAGCGCCGTCCCCTTCCCGATCAAATACCCTGTTTCGGGGATGTTCTTTGACAGCGGTTCAAACTTCACCACGGACAGGGAAGGGATGGGATTGGTGCAATAAGGATAGAGCACGTTCAGCAGCGACTGGGTGATTTCCGGGAAATCGTCGTCTATTTTTCGATGGACTCGGGCGCAGAGGAAGGCGAAAGATTCTATCAACCGCTCGGTATGCGGATCCTCGCATTTGTCGGGCTCGAGCAGCAGCCTCCCCGCGATCTTGGGATACTTCCTCGCGAACTCCCCGCCCATCTCCCGCATGAAGGAAAGCTCTCGCTCAAAGTAGCCGAGGAAATCATCGTCCATTTTTCCTCACTGGAATATCGAGTAGGCCCCGCTGTTGATATCCAGGCGGGTATCGAAGGTTATCGGGGTGGTTATCGGATCCGCCAGCAAAAGAGCCGTGATCCGGAAACGAAGGGTGCGCTCGCGCACCTCGGAGTTGTCGAGCCGCACGATGACGTTTTTCAGGCGTGGCTCGAACCGCATCAGGAGCCTCTCCACTTCCAGACGGATCCGCTGCCTGACGGCCGTACTGCGCGGGTTTTCGGAGATGAAATCCCTCGCCCCATAGCTGACGATCGACGCCCGCACCTGTTCGTGCGACTCGGAAAGCGGGCGGATATACCGCCTGGCGTTGAGCAGGTGCTCCAGGTCGCGGAGCACCGATTCCATGACGGAGTTCAAGCTGCCGGCATGACACAGGATAGGCTCACCAGTGAGTTCGGGACTCTGGTCGATGAGCCTGTCCAATATCGATGTTCGTATCTCCGGCTGGTTTCGCAAGCGCCGCCCCCGTCAGATGACCTACAGCTTCTTGTTGGTTTCCAGGTTCCAGCCGGCGGCCACCTGCCCGCCGCCGGAGCCGTCCGCGCGTTTTTGCTGGGTGTAAGCCAGCTCGATTTTCCCGTAGTTGAAGGCGATCTCTTCCTGCGGCAGCGATTCGCCCGCATGGGAGGTGCCGCCCGGTTGATGGGAGCTTATGATGACGTTGGTGAGCTTGTACTCCATGTACTTCAGCTTGTCACCGCCGGCCCGGCACAGCTCCAGGGTGACGGTGGGGATGTGCTTGCCGGTGGCGCAGGCCTCGAAAAGTTTCGGGGAAGCTTTGTCCAGCGCCTTCACGATGCAGAAGTCCGAGAAGCTTGCCCTTTCCGCGGAGGCGCCGCCGGAGGTGCTCGCCGAACCGGAGGGGCGCTGCGTCACGCAATAGTTGTAGGAAAGCACTTCGATCCAGTCCTTGTGCATGTCGTCGGCGCTTTCCCCGGGGATCCCTTCTATCTTCAGGAACGCATCGAATGCCATAATTGATCCTCCTTTTGGTTGTGAACGGCTTACTTATCCCTTGGCCGGCGATGGCAGATTTGTCACGAGCCTTAGGGAAACGGTGAGTTCGTCAAGCTGGTAGTGAGGCTTCAGGAACGCGACGGCGCGGTATACGCCAGGTTTTCCGGGTTGATCGAAAACCTCGACCCTGGCCTCTCTAAGGGGGAAACGCGATTTCATCTCCTGCCCCGCGTCGTCGTCCAAAAGCACGTACTTGCTGATCCAGCGGTTCAGGTAATCCTCGACGTTCTTCCTGGTGTCGAAGCTCCCGACCTTGTCGCGCATGATGGCCTTCAGGTAGTGGGCAAACCTGGAGACCGCGAGGATGTACTGCAATTGAGAAGAGAGCCGCGCGTTGGCGTTGGCCGCGTCGCAGTCGTAGACCTTCGGCTTGTTGGCGCTCTGGACGCTGAAAAACGCTGCATTGTCGGTCCCCTTGCAGTGGACCAGGGAGACGAACCCGAGATCGGCCAGCTCCTTTTCCCGTCGGTCGGTAATGGCGGTCTCGGTCGGACACTTGAGAGCAAGCTCGCCCTCTTCGGTGCCGAAGGTGTGAACCGGAAGCCCCGCCACCAGGCCGCCCCCCGCCACGCCCCTGATGGCGGCGGTCCAGCCGTACCTGGCGAAGGCGTCGGTTACCCGGCTGGCGAGGCAGTATGCGGCATTGCCCCAGAGGTACTTGCAGTGATCGCTGCCGTCGACATCCTCCTCGAAATCGAAGGATTCAACTGGTTCGGTGTCCCGCCCGTAGGGAAGCCTCATCAGCATGTGCGGCAGGCAAAGCGCCACGTAGCGGGAATCCTCCGACTCCCGGAACGACTTCCACTTGGCGTATTCCGCGCCCTGGAAGATCTTCGACAGATCCCTCGGGTGGTCGAGCTCCGTGAAGCTTTCCAGGTTGAAAAGCTTGGCGGATGCGGATGTTATCAAGGGAGCGTGAGCTGCGGCGGCCACCTGCGACATCTTAGCCAAAAGCGACAGGTCCTGCGGGTTGTTGCCGAACTCGAAATCGCCCATCAGGCAGCCGTAGGAAGCCCCGCCGTAACTGCCGAATTCCTCCTCGTAGATCTTCTTGAAAAAGGAGGACTGGTCGAACTCGGACGCCTTCTCCATGTCCTTCAAAAGAGCCTGCTTGGAAACGTTCAGGACCCTGATCTTGAGGCCGGCATCCGTTTCCGTCTGGTGCACCAGGTAGGACAGGCCCCGCCACGAGGCCTCAAGTTTCTGCAGCTCGGGGTGATGAATGATCTCGTTCAACTGGTTCGAGATCAGCTTGTCGATCTGCGCTATCCTGGCATGGATCATCTGCTCGATGTCATTGGACACCACGATCTCGCCGTCCAGGACCTGCCTCACCAGTTCGCCGACCAGTTCCCTCGCATACTCCTTGTGATCATCGTCCCGGGCGAGGCGACCGTCCTGGATGATCAGATCCAGCAAGTCGACTTGGGGTAGCGGCTCCGCGTATCGAACCTGCGATTCTCTTTCCTGCTCTCCCATGATCTCCCCCTTTGATCAGGCGCTGTCCTGATCAGATGATTTCACCACCCCCGTCTGATGCCCTATCAACATCAGGGAATCGGTGCCGGCGATAACTTCCTGCAGCAGTTCGTCCAGGCGCTCGTTGCCGTCCAGCTTGTTAAGGAGATCCGAGAGCTTCCGCCTCGCCTCTACGAGCTTTCGCAACGGCTCTACCTGCCGGACCAACCGCTCGGGGTGGAAATCCTCAAGAGACTTGAAGCGTAGTTCAACCGCAAGTTGGGAGCCGTCATCGGAAAGCTTGTTGGCGACCTTGAAGGCCAGCCTCGGCTTCATCCCCTCAAGGACGGAATCGAAGTTGTCCCGGTCGATCTCCACGAACTTCCTCTCCTTCAGTCTCGGCGGAGCCTCGTCCGGCTTTCCCGACAGGTCGGCCAGGACGCCCACCACGAAGGGGATCTCCTTCATCTCGACGCTGTCGCCGATCTCCACGTCGTAGGTGATCCGGACCCGCGGCGCCCTCACCCGGTCCAGCTTGTGTTGCAAACTTTCCGACTTTGCCATGGTCTCTCCTTTTCAAGATGGTTTCAGATCCGGTGCGGTATTGCCTTGGTGACGTCCAAGGTGCAGATACGCCTGAATAGCGCCTGCGCCAAGTTACGGTCGTCGGATGTGGATTCTTCGGATCGAAGGCACTGATAGTAGGCGTCCAGCACCTCGGCGATCCAAAGCGGCGACTCCCAGCGTTCCAGCTGGTGTTCCTCCATCTTGCCGTGCAGTTCTTCGATGATCGGCCTTGCCAGGTCGCTTCTGCCCGCCTTCAGGCAGAGTTTTCCCATGAGAAGACGGATGCGGTTCCTGTCACGGGCCGACTCCGAGCTGTTGCAGGTGAAAAGCAGCATGCCCAGGGCATCCTGCAATCGACCGGCGTCAAGCATTGCGACCGCGTCTCCCCAGAGGGAGACTTCGGGCCGGGCAGGCCCCGCGGCCGGTGGCGCCGGTGCTGGCTGCGTCAAAAGTTGCACTGCGGTGGCGGCAATTGTGTCGTCCGACTGGTCCGGCTGGTCTGGTTGACCGTAGACCCTCATCACCAAGGCGTGGGACGCCTCGACAGCAGCACCCAGATCGGCCAAGGTGGGCGCGTCCGGCCCGAACTTCTGGTCGACTACCCTCACCAGCACCTGCAAGCTCTCCCGGCACCGGTTCACGCTCTCCGAAAGCGCCCGCGAAAAGGAGCCCGCGGATGCAACCACAGCGGCATCGAACTCCTCGGCGCTGAGCGCGCCTTCCGCTATGCGCCGGTCGCGCCTGCTTCTTTTCTCTTCATCAGCATCGCCGTATCGGTTTCTGGTTTCGGATTCGTAGCCGACCGCCCGGGACTCCTGCCACTTGTGCCAGCAATAGCCGGGAGTGACGCTTCCGTCGGTGATCGAAATACGCCCTGCATGCATGGCCACTTTTTCGTTCAGAAACTCAAAGGGAGCTGCACGATATTCAAGATCGCCCCCCTCGCCAAGCGGATAAAGCGAATCCCAAAACCTCTCGACCAGCCCGGTGATCAACCTTATGCCCAGGTCCAGCCCCTCGAATCCATCGACCACGGCGAGAGCCTCAGTGAGCCATACCGCTATCTGCAGATCTTTGGTGCTTGTGGAGAGAGCCGCAACTGAAAGGGCAATGACCTCATCCCAATCCGACCTCTTCACGTCATGCTGCCAGTCGCCCAGGGCGATGGCGTCCTCGTAGCGGCGCGCCTCCATGATCTCCTCATAGAAGGGGGTGTAACGAAGGTCGCTTCCCGCGGGACAGGCTTCGGAAATCGCCGTAAGCAGCCGATCTGTTGCTATCGCGTGCGGCATACGAACTCCTTAGAGGCAGATTAAGATTAAGATTAAGATTAAGGTTGAGGAATCACCCTTCAGTCCCAGCATTCGGTTATTTTGGCGGGCACCCGGCTGGGGAGTTCGTCGGCTTGACCCGAGGCGATTTCGTCTGCTCCGAACATCTGGTATTTGACCCGAATGAACTCGATCCCCATGGTCTCCAGGGCCCTTTTCTCGGCGGGGAATTGTCCTGGATAGAAGGTATGCCTCCCCCCCGGGAAATCACGCAGGAAGTCCGGGAACGCCCTTGCCCCGGTGTACTTCCTGGTGAGTACGACATCGCCTATGTCGATCTGGAACAGTACGTCGCCGCAGACACCGGGCGACCAGGCGAAGGGCCTGCTTACCGGATAGTTCATGTTGGTGATGACCTGGGATCCTGTGGCGCACTGCAGTTCCAGGCGCGTGCTCTGCGGTTTGACGCGCGCCTCGCTGTTCGCGTCGGTGGGAAGCCCCTTGATGGTCATCTGGTAGCTCGCCTTGTTCGTGGCGGCTGCCGCGATTTTTGCCTTGGCGCCCTTGGCCAGGAAGGCATAGAACTCGGGCTTGAAGGGAACCGAGCCTCCCAGTGCCGACTTGGAATAGTAGCCGCGACCAGGGCTCCAACCGATGAAAGGGTCGGCGAAGGCGCCTACGAATTTCCACACCGGCCCGTCCTTGTCCAGCAGGTACTGCAGTGTCTGCGGATTGCTCGTCCCCTGCACTTCCTTCAGCACCTTTTCTTCCCAATGCGCCTGCAGCGAGCAGGCCGTCTCCATCCTGACAAAGGTCCCGTAAAAGGTTATCGGGCCGGTGATGAGGCTGGAAAAGGTGTCGTCGGTTCCGCCTTGCGCCAAAAGGGCATTGAGCCTCTGGGCCGCGTCGGCCGCCTGAAAAAGCGGCGACTTGCTTCCCCCGGGCGGCTCGCTGAAGGCCTCCAGCGCCATCTGGTGCGCCATGCTCCTCGACTTTGCGACCGGCGCGATCCGCGCCACAGCGCCCAGGTATTCACGGGCGACATCGGCGGAGGATACCCCGGCAAGCGGGGTCGTCCGTTTACCGATCAGCCTCCCCAGCTTGTCCGCAATCCCCTCCCCCTTTTTGCCGGCCGAGGACGCAACACCTGCTTCAGGTCCTATCGAATTCAGCAACTGGAACCCGTACAGCTGCATAAGCCAGATAGGCATTTCGGCGGCACCGCTTACGAACGGCTCCAGTTCGACCGCCGCTCTTCTCATGAAGCTGTAATAGGGTCCTTGTTCGCCGGCCATGTCCGCCGCGGCCCGGCGCCACTCCTTGGGGGCAATCAGCCGCTGCTCCCCTTTGGACAACTGACGGGCGAACTTCTGCCAGGCGGCAAGGCACGCGTTGCGATACCGGATCTCGAAATCCCCCTTCTCCAGTTCCAATACGCCCTGCTCCGGGTAGGCTGCGGAGATCTCGCGCACAAGCGCGGTAACGCACTCCTTCCCCTTGCCGGTAAAAGCGGGGGCGATGGCGGGCTCTTCCCTAAGCGGCAGCGTCCCGCCCCAGAATTCCTGCAAGGAAACTGCGGCGTGCGGCTCATCCCGGTCGGCAAACTCCAGCAGCCAGTCGAGGCTGGTCCCTTTCAAAGCGAAGGCTTGCTTCAACATGGACTGCAGTTGCCGCACCTCTTGGCCCAGTTCCCCGCGGTCGGAGCGCCAGGCTGCGTAGTTCAGGTACAACAGACCGAAGCTCGGCTCGGAGTCCCCGTCCAGCCGGAGGGCCGAATCCAGATGGTCGGGAAGCGGCAGCGAAGCGAGCTCGTCGAGGCGGTCGCTCTCCAGGCGACTCTTCAAGAGGTTGGTGCGCCGGCTCAGGTGAACGATATGGCTGCCGAAGAGATGGTCCGGGGTGGCCCGGGAAAAACCGCCTATCGTTTTGGCCAGGTTCCGATCGTGGAACACCAGAAAGCGGTCCCTGAACTGACTGCAGTAGCGCGCCTTGAGCGCCTGCTCTATCTGCCTGCTGCGGTTCAGGCCAAGTCGGGGAGTCCCCCAATTCAGGTTCCTCTGCTCCACGTTCGAGATCATGCGACCCATCCGGTCCATGGCGGCCAGGTTCGCTGCCGGACCGCCGCGCAATTCCGGGGTTTCGGCAACCAGCGCCGACGCTTCCCGGATCACCGCCAAGTTTTTCATGAAGGAATAGCTAAGGAGCACGCAAAGGGATGCGCCGATCAAGAGCCACGACATGAGAGCGACCCTTCCGGCGAGGGCGTTCCACTTCATGGTACGCGCGGTAGGGGCCAGGAGCCCGCGGTCGCGGGGCAGCACCTTCTCGAAAAAATCGTGCAGGAACAGTCCGCGCCCCGCGCCGGGAGGAGGCTCCTGCTCGCCTATCGGGCGAAGTTCCGCGGGTAGACAGGAGCGCGGCATTCCCTGCTGTTGCGCGCTGCAGAGATGGATACCGCGAAGCAGCGGGGTCTCCTGATAGTGGTTCTGTCCGAAGGCTGCGAGCATGAAAGCGTCCAGACTCGGCATCAGATGCCTTATCTCATCGGGAAAAAGCAGGAGATCTCCGCTTGCCGGTCCGGATTCCCGCCGGTGCAATAAACGCAGGCGCAGGCTTGCGAGCCGCTCGTCCATGCTCCTGGAAAATCGCTCCAGGAACGCCGAAAGATCCGTCGACGTCCCCTCGTTGACGAGCCCCATCGGCTGCTCCAGGCTCTTCTCCGGGAGCCCGGCGCAGAACCTGGTCATGCCGCGGATCAGGTCGCATTTGGTGACCAGGACGTAAACGGGAAAGGTGATGCCCAGCTCAAGCATCAGTTCGTCGATCCGGGACCGCAGTTGACGCCCGTCGTTTTCAAGATCCTGCGCGGGCCCTTTTGCCAGCTTGTCGGCGGCGACCGTCACAATCAGACCGTTGATCGGTTCCCTTCTGCGGTATTTCAGCAACAGCGAGATCAGCTCGCGCCACTCCTCGTTGTCGCGGTCCGGGCCGGCCGGCATCGCATACCTGCCCGCCGTATCGATCAGTATCCCCTGATCGTAGAAGCGCCAGTCGCAACCGCGGGTCCCGCCGGCGCTTCCAGCGTCATCGGCAAATGGCGAGGAGAGACGTGCGCTCTTGATAGCCGTACTCTTGCCCGAGCCGCTCTCGCCCATGACGAGGTACCAGGGGAGCACGTAGAGCGGATCGCCTTCCTTCTTCAGATGCGACGCCCTGAGCGTCTCCACCGCCTTTTTCCAACTCCCATGCAGCTCATCGAGCCGGTTTTGTCCCTCTTCGGCGAATTTTTTCCCGGGGGCGCCATCCTCTCCCGCCGGCTGAGCGGAACGCCGCTCGCTCATCCTTAGCAGCAGTTTCTTTAGCAGGACCGCCCCTCCCCAGACCGGAAGCACGATAAGCGGCAGGAACATCCCCACCCACCAGTGCCAGTTCAGGATCGGGAAGAGCGCCACCGCGATCACGACAAACGGGATCGCGGCGGCGCCCAGGATGACGTACTTGCAGCAGGCGAGCATGGTGCCTTTCAAGATACACCTCCTCTCCCTAGTGGATTGCGACGGCTAAGCCGTTCAGCACGAATTGGTAGATGAGGTACAGGAGTCCGAACAGGATAACGGGTACCGCGAGAAAGATCGCCGTCGCCGGGGACACAAAGGAGAAAGCCGTCTTTGCGCCGCCGTCGCTCTCCCGTATGCCGGGCAACGCCCCGGGAAAAAGTTCCAGGGTTTCAAGGGGAAGGATCCCGGCCGGACTGTCGGACAGCATCTTCAGGTTGGCTGCCTTCAACTGCTCCAGAAGGAACTCGTCCCCCTGCCCGATATAGCGCCCCTTGAAACCCAGCGCCAGGCAAAGGGAGTAAACCTCGCGGACGTCGTGCCGGTTTTGCCCCAGGCTTTCCAGCCGTTCGAACACCTCCACCCCGGCCTCGGTCGTGTTGTAATAGATACGCTGCAGTTGTTCGCGCTGCCAGAGCTGCTTTTGGCTCCAATCGGAAGCAAGCAGCGCCTCGTCGACCCAGGCGCAGACCATGAACCGGGCCTGCTCGAAATCTCCGGGATCGACCCCGGCCTCGCGGCAGGTCTCCTCCGAACGGGAAACCAGGCGCCCGATATCCTCCTTTACCTGCCAGTATTCGGGCCGCCTCTCCGGAGCGGCGCCGCGAAACGTGACGACATAGGCGATGACAGGCATGAAATTGTCGATTATATGCATGGTCGATTCCCCCCTCCATGGCCAGGAGCCCGCGGGGCCTAGGACCTTGCCACTATCATGACTTCGACCTCCAGGTCCGACGGGGCTTGATCCCAGCAGAGGGCTATGTTGTTCCATTTCCGCACCAGATCCCACTGTTCACTGCGGCCGTCTATGGCGAAAAAAATGGAAAAGGCGCTGCGCGGCAACTCCTGCGGAGGGGCGGGCAGATGCTCCAGGCAGACCCCGGGAAGCGCCTGGGCAATCAAGAGCGGCAGCCTCTCACGCGTACTCAGCTTGGCCGATGACGCCACCGACTGGATGATCGACTTCGGGTCCTCCCCGGTTTTCAGCACCAGATAAAACCTGTTGCGGCTTTCGAAATGGGCCGGCTTCATCTCCGAGCCGAAATATGCGCCGTCGTAGCTGAGCGGGAGTGAGTATTCCGGACCGGCCGTGATCTGATCCAGCAGCTTCAGGATCAGGTCACGGGCCTGGCCGAAGCATGCGCCGAGGTTCAGGTGGTCGTAACAGGGCATGACCCTGGTCCCGTCCGCCGCGGACTCGCCCAGAACGGTGACTGTCTCCGAAAAGGTGGAGAGTTCCCCGACAAGCTGCCTCAGAATGCCGTAGACCTGCCAGGGGTGAACCTCGCCGGCGTCGATGAAATGAACCAACTGCGCCAGGTAACGGTTCAGCGTCCTGAGCGCCAGGAGGTAGATCATGTCCTTGGAGCCGAACTCCGCCGCCTGGATCCCCCTTTGGCGTTTATATCCTTCAAGCCGGCGGCCGCGGGAGGCGAGCTGGTCCCGGATCTCCCGCACCGTGTCGAGCAGCAGGGACGAGCCGGCCATGGTCAGGCAGGGGGGGACGAACCGGCGCGACAACGCCATGCCGTCCCGCGTCCTCTCCAGCCGGGCCACCGGAATGAGCAGGTAATCCCCCAAAAGCTCCAGCTCCGTCTCCCAAAAAATCTTCAGAACCAGGCTTAATTGCCTCACCTCTCCCTGCGGGCCTCCCGCGTGCAGATCGGCGCATGGTTCGCCGTCGGCCGGTGCCGCGAAGCGCGTGGCGATCCCGGAAAGGGGGTCGCATGTCTCCATGGGGGTGACGTTTCCGGCTGAATCGTCCCACTTTTTGAGCCCCAAATAAATAATGAAGGAATTGTCGCCTGAGATCATTCCCTCTTCGAAAGAACGTGACTCCATCAGGGCGTTGCCGGGCAATACGGCATGGGTCCCGTCCTGAAACAGGAACGCCCCTCTCGAGATCTCGAAGGAGCGCATGCCCAGAGCGTCGTTGTCAAGCGTCATCCGGCACACGCCCCAAAAGTGCGGTGTCAGATAGCTCTGGTAAGGGATGAACAAGGAGCGTACGCTACGGTCCGCCCTTTGGAAATGCTGAGGTTGCAGGAACAGCCCCTGGTGCCAGAAAACGGGTCGCTGAAGTCCCATCATCGCACCCTCACGCTTCTTATCTCGTGCGGGCCGAGTTCGATCCTTACCACACCTCCGGACGAGCCGTCATTTCCGCCAGTGGAGAGCGGGGACAGCCCGGTGACTTTCTCTTTACCGAGCGAATAATAGCCCGTTGCGACACCGATGTAGCGGGCGCCCTCGCCCCTGTCCCGGATATCGGCCAAATCCTCCCCCGGTTGCACCACAAATTGCCTGGCGTCGACAACGGTGGCGTCGAAACGACCGCAATCCAGAAGCTTGGGCACCCCGCCCCTCGCACGTTCCAGCTGGTTGAACCCATCTGGATCCTTCAGCTGGTAGAGGCAAAGCAGCAGAGCGTGCGCGCTTTTCTCGAACAGGTTCAGCTGCGGGTCGGCCTTGATGAGAATCTCTATCACGTCCTTGCCGGCGCCATCCTCAACGGTCTTAACGATTTGGGTACGCGCGGAGCAGCCCATGACCGCGCAAGCGGCAAGTACCAGCAGAAGAAGAAGAGATTTCACCATGATCACCCCGAAAGCGACCCTAAGGTCAGAAACGGCAGATGGTTATTAGACCTCCGAGGCAACGGTTCTATGTCCGGGAGGAGTCGATGCTCTTTTCAATGCCGGTGAAATTGTTCTTGAATATCCGAGGAAGGACCGGCGTGAAATCCGTTACCGAACATGCTCGAAGGGCGAAGTTGACGCAATGTTGGCAGCAGTAATATTTAGCAGCCCGCGAATCGACCCACCTAGATTAGCACAACATTATTAAACCGGAACCCGAACTGGTAATTTATTCCGTCGATCGGAAGATGAATGGTCGGCTGAAAAGAAGGGGATACAGCCGGGTCGGCATCCATATCGCCTAACGGCGGACCGTCGACAGCAGAGTCCGGTCAGAATGAGGAGTAACTGCCGACAACTTGTTTTTTGATATTCTCAATATAGTCGTCGCTCATAAGAACTTCAAACTCTTCCACCCTCGCAGGATGGACCATCAATTCCACGGTTGCTTCATGGGCTAATTTAGCGATAAGTGAAAAATCCGTCGCGCAGATATCAAACAAGAAGTCAGTCAGCCGGTATCTTCGGGCAAGCCATTGATCCATCAGATCCCGGTATGCTCGGTTCAGCAGGCTCTTTTCCCCGAGTAGAAAGGTAAAGTTGCGTCTGATCTTCGCACCATCGGCTATGATATTTGCAATAATCATGTTGGCGCAAAGATGCCTATGATGGTGCCCGTCTATGTGCGACGGAGATTTACCATATATTCTTTCAAACTCTGTCAATTGGGCCTCGTATACATATCGAAATTGATGATCCAGAGCGGGATTATAAACTATGCTAGCGTACTTGCTTTGTGTGAGGTAGCGAAAGATACGATGATGATATTCCAGCAACAGTTCATCGCGGCACTCCCCAGTAAAAGGCTGGGTAAAATTCAGGTGCAGTCCTACATCCAGACCTACATCATTGGCTATATCGGCGGCTCGTTCTGAATCTTCCATGAAGACCATGCCACTTGCCGAACTGATGCTCCCCGCCTCGTAGCAACGAAGGGCGGCATCAGTTTCCTTGGCAGACGCTCCCCAATCATCAGCATTAACTATTATCATGTCGGGACCTCTCCCGTAATAGTTTAAACTTTTAAAATCTAAGAGTAGTAAGCGACACAATGCAAAATGAAGTAATTTCACCGCGCGCAACCCTTCCCAAGAAGAAACTCAATTCTTTGTGCAATAGTAGATTTCATCATCTGATTGTGACAAACCAAAACGTATCGCTTGATCTTTTGGAATCAAATCGTGGATTTTAGTGACTTTGACGCTGAACCCCGCATCACGTAGTCTATCGAGATAATCTGGTCCATATTTGCGAACCTTAAATCTATCTTCTGTCTCAACTATTGATGGGTCATCAACAGTCTTTTCTGAATTGATTGGCTCAAGCAATATCGCCCAACCATCTTTTTTGAGTATTCGATGAAGTTCTCTCATAGCCTTCCCATCATCAGGAATATATACCAAGACATGACTGCAATAAATGGCATCAAATGTCCGATCGGCATACTGGATATTGGTGATGTCCATTTCCACCATGGCACGGACTTTCACTATATCAGCGGTCAAGTAGCCATCTCCGACGCATTTCCTGAGCCTCGACTCAAGGCATCGTTCCGGCGCGATGTGCAGCATTTTTTTGGTCCTGCCGTCTAGCAGATCCGTATTTTTTTGCAGGTAGAGCCACAATAAACGATGCCGTTCAAGGGCGCCGCAATGAGGACATTCGGCTTCTTCCCGCGGCACGGACCCAAAGGAGCGAAATCGGCGAGCTGAGTTGTCGCACACCGGGCAGTGTCTCAGGTGTCCATAATACAACCCTGCCCTCGCCATGGTCCTCAAACGCCTGAGGAGCTTTTGTGCATACATCGGCATTCTGGAAGACATTTCCATGCTTGGATTCCTTTTCAAGGGGGCGGGAGATGCTGCTCGACCTCGTATCAACTTCATTGTGAAGCACCACTGCCGTCTGATAGCAGAGTGCCTTGGCCCTCGAAAACGGCAGACAACAGATTAGCATATTTTCATCTGCAAGTTCGCCGGATCAGATTTATTTTTTCGCAACAGGTGCCTGACGGGATCGAGGGGGGGGCATTGCCGGATTTCCCGGGCGGCGCGGTGCCATGATCATGGCGTTTTTTTTAGGCTGTTCGGGGCGAAATCTGTTTGCATATCGCCATGCGACTTATGGTATAAACAGAGCTGGCTTTCCCACACGCTAGACAAATCGCAGGAGGTATCACATGTTCGGTTTCGGTATGCCGGAGCTCATCGTAATTCTCGTCATCTTGCTGGTAGTTTTCGGCCCTGGAAAACTCCCGCAGCTTGGGGCTTCGCTAGGCGGCGCGATCAGGAATTTCAAGAAGGCCTCGGAAGAGGACGGTAAGGTGATAAACCCCAAAGACGAAGAAAAGAAGGATCAATAAGTCGCGAAACTACTTCCCGGCCTGAGCCCCCGGCACCAGGCGTAACCGGCATCATCCTGACGGGGGAAAGCCGCCGCATGTGCGGGGACCGGATCGGCGGCTTTTCCGCCTCCGGTCATGCCCGTTCCGCTGCGCGCATACGTGCGCCCCGTCCCCGTGCCGCTCCAGCCGCCCTTTGTTCCCGCATACCGCGAAGTCATCTCGCCCCCTGTTCGCTTCCTCCCCCAGTTTAGGACCCAATACTTAGAGCTTCCGGCTTCTTTACGCTCTTTCGCCTGATCAAATTGATAATCGAACATCTTGTGCTACCTTTTCGCAATGATTCTGTCCGCCCTTTCCGCACTCCCGGTAAGGGCACATATGACTCAGGGAACATCGCCAGGCACCGATGACGACGCCGGCTGAATTGCCGATAAAATCTCCGGGTCGTCGATTTTCAGCTTCCGCCGCCTTTCACTTATTAAATCAAAAAGCGTTTGACAAAATATAATTAGCTGTTAGCGTTGAACATTATCATTAATCAGCCCGCATCATGTCGGTATTTCTGAATGTTCCGGAGACCATCGTGAATCAGGTACAAAAAATCAGTCTGCTCCAGCGCGCCCGCCTGAAAGATCTTGCCGGCAAGATAGCTCTGTCTCTGCTCGTCGTTGCCGTCCTCTACAGTGCCGTCGCTATGGTTTACGCCACTAAGACAATTTACAAAATCCGCAAAAATTACGCTGCCATCCTGGAAACGCTGTCAGGGGAGCGTATCGCCGTAACCGATGTCGGCTGGCACATGCGCCTGCCGATCTTTACCCGCCTGGAGCTTGAGGTCCCGCTGATGAATCAGGAACTGCACCTCGGCAACTCCATCGAGCCGCAGCGCATCATGTCGAAAGGAAACGTCGCGCTCTGGACCAGCGCCATGCTGACCTTCAGGATCCAGGATCTGAGCCGCTGGGGCATAGAAAACCGTTCTCCTCAAACACTGTTACAAACCGAGTTCGACGGAATCGTCAAGGACGTGATGCAGAGTGAAACGATCAACGCGCTGATCTCGGACCGGGTGCGCATCAAGGAGCAGATTTTCCGGACCCTCAAGGACCAGCCGATCAACGAGGGAGGCCTGACCCTGGGACAGAAATACGGCATCGAAATCATCTCCTTCATCCTGCGTGACACCCACTATGGCGAGAAACTTGCCGAGGCGAGCGAGGAGAAAAAACGCCGGGAGTTGATCGCGGAGGGCGAAAACTACGCGGCGGAGCAGGAAGCGAGCCAGACCAGGAAACTCTACGCCGCCTACACCGAATCGATCCGGGAAATGCGCGAGACGCTCGGCATAAGCAGCAATAACGAGCGCTACTTGCTGGATTTCCTCAATCAACAGAAGTGGGCCTCGGCCTATCAGAAAAACCAGCAGGGGCAGAACACCTTCGTCCTGAACAATACCGGATCGGACGTGCCGGTCACCCTCCCCTCTACCACGCAACCCATAGTTCCGGTCAAACGCGATGCCACAAACACGAAAAACTAGAACACCAATCTACGTCAGCCTTTCGGAAACCAGGATCCGCCAGATCGAGAAACTGATCGACGGCTGGAACAACGAAACACGCCTGTTCGTCTTGCGCCGCCTGCACCAATACAAGCCGAACCGCTCGCTGCTGCGGCGCTTGCGCAGGTGGCTGCACCGGATCTTCAAGCCCAAACGCAACGACTTCAATTTGTTGCAGAATCCAAGCCTGCTGAACGACTGGCACCAGCGCTTCGAAGCTGCCGGCTCACAGGACGCCACTGCCGCCTGGAACCATATCCTGAGCAAGGAACTCGACCCTGAAGACCACCAGTACTTAAGTTTCCTGCTCGAAAAGGAAACCGTCGACACCTTCGTGCCGAAGGCGATCTATGACCATTTCAACAAGCTCTATCACGCCTTCATCCTGAAGGAATACAGCAACGACCCGCTGATTCCGCGCGCCCCGCTGATACTGGTCATCGGCAGCTCGGGAAGCGGCAAGAGCGCGACGGTCAAGCAGGCGATCGAGGAAGCCTTCTTCTGCAGCGAAGTCAAGCCGGTGGTCGATCTCGACGCCAAGCGGGAAGAGCTGATGGCCGATCAACCGATCTGGCGCAGCCTGACCGAAGTAGACCCTGAGCTGGCGATTCGCATCGACCAGCGCCGCAAGCGCGCCAGATTGCGCTTCTTGTCTCGCGTGCCGATCATCCGCTTTTTCTTCCGCAACCGGATCAGCCAGGCCCTTTCCAACGTAGACGAGGAGGGTGTCGAGGTAGATTACGGCGTCATCACGCCCAACGACTATCAGACCGCCTGGGCCGGCGAACCGGGCAACTACCTGTTAAAGGCGATGGGCGACCCGCGACGTCTGTCCATCCGCCATTTGGAAGAGGCCCATTCGGCGTTCGGCCGCCCCGACGAGCGCAGCTCCATAAAGAACCAGCAGGCAACGCTGGTCGACACCGCGAACATCGTCCTCGACGAGATCGCCTACGGGCGCCGCGACTGCATCGTGATCGCCACCACCGACCAGCCGGAGCAGTTCGACCCGGCGATCTACCGGCGTTTCGTGGAGCGGGGACTGATCATCGACGTCAACGACATCTGGGCCGACCCGGTCAACCTGCACGCGGTGGTCAACCTGGAACTGCGCCGGCACAACCCCGAGAAGTACGCCCTTTCCGAGCGGCCGCCGCACCTCTCGGATGAGGAGCTCGAACTCTCGGTGAAGAAGCTTTACCCGATCTTTCGCCAGCGCAGCCTGCGCATCACCCCGGCCTACGTCCGGCGGCTGATAAGCTCACTGATCGCCATCAAGGGGCATTTCCTGGCGGAGTACCTGGACGACCAGCTATTGATCCGCGATGCGTTGAAGGCCGTGGCGCGCAACGCCCACGGCTCCCTCTACAAGAAGGTGGTGGGGGAACTGGATCGCGGCATCAAATGGAAGGAGTATATCGGCAACATCAAGAACGAATTCTCCGAGATGGCCAACAACGCCCTGTTCTACAACATCAACGAGGAAAAAGGGGTGGTCCTGGCAGGCCCCCCAGGCTCGGGAAAGACCTTCATGGTGCGCGCCTGGCTGGGGGACAACCATGACGTGCAGGACATTTCGGCGAACCTCTCCGATCTCACCGACGTGAACAGCCCCCTGGAAGGGATGATGGCCAACCTGGAAAGGATTTACGATATCGCCAAGATGATCTCCCCGGCGATAGTCTTCTTCGACGAAGGGGACGCCGTCGCCCCGCGCCGTTCTCCGCAGGGGGGGAGCCCCTACGACAAGATCACCAACAAGTTCCTCTCCATAATAGACGGGGAGTCCCCCCTGAACCGGGTATTCACCGTGCTCACCACCAACCGGCTGGACATCATCGACCCGGCGCTGATCCGCTCGAAGCGGCTGAAGGTCCTCAACGTCACGGGGCACCTGCGCGAGGAGGACCGCTCGCGCATCATCATCCAGGCGCTTGAAGGCATCCCGCTGGCCCACGATCTCACCGTCGAGGAAATCTCGCGTCAGAGCAATTCCATCTGCGAAACCCCCGCGGACTACACAGCCTTTGCGGAGAAGGTGCGCTCCCTGCGCACCACGGAGATGGAGGTAATCCAGAAACTGCTTTGCAACATAGATGCGGAGAGCGAGGAAAAGGTGCGCTTTGTCCGTTTCAACTACAAGATCCTGCTGGGTCTGCTTGAGGGGCTGACCCCCAAGAGCTCCCTGACCAAGAAAGCCCGCCTGGGGGAAGACGCGATGGTCGACCGGCGCGATGAAATCTTCGCCCGTTTCTCCAAGATCAAGACCGACAAGGACTTTCCCATAACAAGGTGGCACCTGCAGAACGCCCGCCTGCAGCTAGCCGCCAGCCCGCTTCGCAAGGGGAAGCAGCAGCTCGACGATTTCCTGGAAACCGAACTCTCCAAGGAGCCGCAGGTAGGTTTTGTGATCGGGGTCGGCGCCAACGATACCACCGGGGTGCTGCTGCCGATCGCCTCGACCCTGGTCTACAGGATGTACCCCGAGAAGATCGTTGTCACCGGCGCCGTCTCGACCAGCTCCGCCCCCGGCGCGGAACTCGACCTTGCGGTGCAGATGACCCACCAGAGCTCCCGGGAAGCGCTTACCATGGTGGAAAGCTACCTGCAGTCGCTATTGCCTCAGGTCAACATGTCGCGCCTGCTTGGCGAGTTCTTGGAGGGATATTCCATCCACCATCAGTTGCTCTCCACCTCCTACAGCGTAGGCGGCCCCTCGGCCGGCTTCGCCCTTGCGATCAACACGCTCTCGGTGCTGATCAACTTGCCGGTGCTGAACGATTTCGGCATCACCGGGGCGCCCTGGATCAAAGGTGCGCGCAAGGGGGAGATCGGCGCATCGGTGATCATCGGCGGTCACCGGAAAAAGACGGAGAAGGTTCTGCAGTATCTGCAGCGCATGTATATGCCGGTGCAGAACTACCTGGACCTTGAACCGGAGGTGATCGACTCCTACCGGCTGCTCAATAAAATAGTTTTGCCGGTGAACAGCTTCTCCTCATTGGTGCCGGAGATCTTTTACTTCGGCGCTAACCACCAGCAGCTCTTGAAGGACTTCCTCAAGAACCGAATCGATTGCGAACTTCACCCGAACTCGCCCGAGATGCTCCCGACGGACAAAGAGGATCATGCCGAACGGTGCGCCGAGTTGCGCGAGATGGCCGAGGAGAACGTCCGCCAGCGGCTGCTGGCGATCATGGCCCACATGGACCAGCAGGGTTCGCGCTACGACAGCATGGACAAAATTTACACCTGCATCGAAGGGCCGGCTTAGGTTCAAAAGGAGGGATCAAGGTCCAAGGCACCGTACAGATGCGACGAGAAAAGAGGGGGCACCGCTGATCTCAGTTGCGTATTGACTATGACTCCTGCCGCTGCTATTTTCCCGGTATGCCAAGCCGACAAGAAAAATCCTCAGCATCCCCAACGGCGCCGACTATTCCGTTCCACTATGGATGGGTGATCGTCGCCATCGGTTTTTCCATCATCTTCGCCTGCATCGGCCTGGCCCGCTACGCCTACACCATGCTGCTCCCCTCCATGCAGGCGGGGCTGGGGCTCTCCTACGATCGCATGGGCTTCATAAGCACCGGCAACTTCTGCGGTTACCTGCTGTCGGTGGTCCTTGCCCCCCGCCTGGTCAGGCGCTTCGGGCCAAGGAGCGTAATCTGCATGGGACTGGCTCCGATGGCCCTGGCATTGGCGGCCATCGGAGGCTCCAGCGGCTTTGCAACCCCCTTCGCCCTCTACTTCCTGGTCGGCATGGGGACCGGGTTCGCTAACATCCCGACCATGGTGTTGATCAGCCAATGGTTCCACAGCGACCGGCGCGGCATGGCGGCCGGCCTCATGATTGCCGGCAACGGCGCGGCCATCATGCTGGCGGGTTTCCTGGTCCCCTATCTCAATCGCACCTTCGGGGCCGACGGCTGGCGGGCAGGCTGGCTGCTGCTTGGGGCAATCGCCCTGGTGGTGGCTATTCTGGCTGCCTGGCTGGTACGCAACCGCCCCGCCGACATCGGGCTGAAACCGTTGGGGCGCGGCCTTCCCCCGGCGCCGGAACAGCTTATACCTCGCGACGGCCGCGGCGACGGGATCCTTCTGGTGCGGCTCGGGGTGCTCTACATGGCCTTCGGAGCCACATTCATGATCTACGGCACCTTCATCGTCACCACCATGGTGCGGGAGTACGGCTTCAGCGAAGCCAAGGCCGGTCTGTACTGGTCCTGGGTAGGCTTTTTCAGCTTCTTTTCGGGTGTGCTGTTCGGGACCCTTTCGGACCGCATCGGCCGCCGCTACGGGCTGGCGCTGGTCTTCGCCGTGCAGAGCGTAGCCTACCTGCTGGCAGGTCTCAGGCCGGGCAGCGCGGGGCTAACCGTCTCCCTCGTCCTTTACGGTCTGGCGGTCTTTGCCATACCGGCCATCATGGCCGCCGCCGTCGGCGACTACCTGGGGTTCTCGCGCGCCGCAAGCGCCTTCGCCACCATCACCATCTTCTTCGCCGCGGGCCAAACCGTCGGCCCGTCCCTGGCCGGCATGATCGCAAAGGCCACCGGCAGCTTCAGCGATGCCTACCTGCTGGCCGCCCTGATCACCTCAGCCGCCACAATCTTCGCCCTGTATCTGCCCCGTCCCGCCCACGCCTCGTCCGCGCCCGGTTGAGGCAACGTGCCGCTCACCAACGACCTCAATCAAAAAGATGAACATCTACAGGCAACAACCTCCAGCATTTCATGATGTTATGCCGTTCATGGCTAATAAGCCAAAGTAGAGCCAGCCAACAATCCCATTCGCCACAACGACGACTTTAGCTTTTTATAATCTTAAAACGGTTGACTTAAATCCGTTTTGGGTCAATAAGACCAATATCATCCTTTTTGTCGCAAAGACCGAAAGGGACTGTTCGAGGCTTCCCTCCCTGGGGGCAGCCGGGATTGCAGCACCGGTAAGCGCATCCGTAAAACACCGACGCTGGCGATAGCCACTGATGAATAAAAACCGTAGCATTAGGACAAACCATGCCTTCACTGCCGAGCAATTTGTACGCTTTTTATCGAGACGGATTTCGGTCCATGGTGCTGGGTCGATCACTCTGGAAGCTCATAGCCATAAAGTTGTTCATCATCTTTGCGTTTCTGAAGTTTTTCTTCTTCGCAAACTATCTGAATGAAAATTTCCCCACTGATCAAGAGCGGGCCAATCATGTTCTGGAGAACCTGACCGGAACCCGGCCACGCTGACATAAGTCTCGCGTTGAAAATTTTACGTTCGATATTTTCGATTAAAGGAAGGGGCGCGCTCTCCTTCCAAAAGCAGACATAGGGAGGGTATGTGGAAGACCAAATCATGACATCGGTGAACTGGGCCAGGGCCCAATTCGCCCTGACCGCGATGTACCACTGGATTTTCGTGCCGTTGACTCTAGGGCTGTCGTTTCTGATCGCCTTTTTCGAGTCGATTTACGTGAAGACGGGCGACGAATCATGGAAGAAGCTGACCAAGTTCTGGATGAAACTCTTCGGAATCAATTTCGCCATCGGAGTCGCTACAGGCATCATCCTCGAGTTCCAGTTCGGCACCAACTGGTCCAATTACTCCTGGATGGTCGGGGACATCTTTGGCGCCCCACTCGCCATTGAGGGGATCTTTGCCTTCTTTATCGAGGCGACCTTCTTTGCCGTGATGTTCTTCGGCTGGCACAGGGCGACCAAGGGGTTCCATCTCTTTTCCACCTGGATGGTGGCGGTGGGCTCCAACCTCTCCGCAGTCTGGATCCTGGTGGCGAACGGCTGGATGCAGTTTCCCACGGGGATGGCCTTCAACCCCGACAAGGCCCGCTTCGAGATGGAGAACTTCTTCGAAGTCATCTTCTCTCCGGTAGCGGTTCAGAAATTCACCCACACCACCGGCTCGGCATTCTTGCTCTCGTCGCTCTTTGTGGTCGGCGTTTCAGCCCTCTTCCTGATGCAGAAGCGCCACCAGGAAATGGCGCAGCGCAGCATGGTGGTGGCTTCGGTATTGGGACTGTTCGCCTCATTGTTTGTCGCATTCAACGGAGACGAGTCGGCCTACCACATCGCCCAGCGCCAGCCCATGAAACTGGCCGCCATGGAAGGGCTGTACGACGGGGAGACAAAGGCCCCCGTCATTGCCATGGGGATGATCAACACCGATAAAAAACCGGGCGACGACCTCCCCACATTCCATCAAGCGGTAAAAATCCCCGGCATGCTGTCGCTGCTCGCCAACCGGAAATTCGACAGCTACGTGCCCGGGATCAACGACCTCGTGTACGGCAACGCCGCGCACGACGTGGTCGGTGCGCAACAGCGCATGGTCACCGGCAAGATCGCCGTAGCGGAACTGGGACGCTACAAGGAGGCCAAGGCGAAAGGCGACTCCGACGCCGCGGCCGCGGCGCTCGCGCTCTTCAACCAGCACAAGGATGATCTAGGCTACGGGTACCTGGCCACCCCGGAGGAAGCCGCGCCGCCCGTCGCCATCACATTCTACGCCTTCCATATCATGGTGGCGCTAGGCACCTTGTTCCCGCTGGTCTTCTTGCTGGTCCTCTATTTCGCCAACAAAGGCACCCTGGAAAACCAGCGCTGGCTGCAGAGGATCTGCTTCGCCTGCCTCTTTCTTGGCTATGTGGCGTCGGAAGCCGGCTGGGTGGTGGCGGAGGTGGGCCGGCAACCATGGGCCATCCAGGGCCTGCTCCCTTTGAGGGTGGCGACCACCAACCTTGCCGTCTCCAACGTGCAAACCACCTTCTTCATCTTCCTTACATTGTTCACCGCGCTGCTCATCGCTGAAATCAGCATCATGGTGAAGCAAATCAAGATCGGACCGGAGGCTTAAAACATGATAGGAAACCTGGATTACTCATCGCTGCAGCAACTCTGGTGGCTTATCTGCTCCGTCGTAGGCTCGCTCTTTCTCATGCTCACTTTTGTTCAGGGGGGGCAGACACTGATCTTCACCACGGCAAGCAGCGAGGAGGAAAAATCCCTCATCATCAATGCAATGGGGCGCAAGTGGGAATTGACCTTCACCACCTTGGTGCTGTTCGGCGGAGCGCTGTTCGCGGCCTTCCCCCTCTTTTACGCCACGAGCTTCGGCGGGGCCTACTGGGTCTGGATGCTGATCCTGTTCACCTTCATCATGCAGGCGGTAAGCTACGAATTCCGCAAAAAACCTAATAATGTGCTCGGCGCACGGACCTATGAGATCTTCATGTTCGTGAACGGCAGCGTGGGCCTGCTCCTGATAGGCGCGGCCGTTGGCACCTTTTTCACCGGTTCGCGTTTCACCTTGAGCATGTACAACTCGGTCACCTGGGGCACTCCCTACCATGGCCTGGAGGCGGCGCTTAACCTGTTCAACCTTTCCTTCGGCCTGTTTCTCGTGTTCCTGGCGCGCACCTTGGGCGCCATGTACATCGTGAGCCACGTGGACCACCGGAACCTGGTGAAGCGGGCCCGCAAGGCTGCCTGGATCAATCTGGCCTGGGCCCTCCCCTTCCTGCTGATCGTCCTCTTCGGACTGGCGACCATGGACGGGTTCGCCGTCGACCCGGCCACGGGAAAGGTCTTCATGGAGAAGGGGAAATATCTTCATAACCTGCTGGGCATGCCTGCGGTGCCGGTGCTGCTGCTAGGCGGGCTGGTCTCGGTGATCTACGGCGTCCTGGCCACCGGTTTTCTGGGGAAGAAATGCGGCATCTGGTTTGGCGGGCTTGGAACGGTGCTGGTGGGCCTGGCAATCTTCTCACTGGCGGGCTATCACGACACGGCCTTCTATCCGTCCCTCACCGACCTTGATTCGAGTTTGACCATTTACAACGCTTCAAGCAGCAAATATACGCTCACAGTCATGAGTTATGTGGCGATCGGCGTTCCCTTCGTCCTTGCCTACGTCGCTTATGTATGGAGAATCATGGATTCAAAGCAACTCACCCTGGCGGAACTGACAAGCGAAGAAGCCAAGGAAATGTATTAAAACCATAAAGGAGATCGCCGATGATGAACACATTCTTGCTGGTAGGTTGGCTGCTGGTACTGTCCGTCTCGTACCGTAGCGCACTCGTTGTCCTTCGCAAAACGAACCTGCTGTAACATGCGCGGAACCACGCTCGAACAAAGGACAGGTGAATGGTGAATGGAATTCCCTATTCGCCTGTCCTCTCCCCAAGAGGGCTTTTTCCGGATCGGATCCCTGCGTTTAGGCTGATCTGAAACTCACGCCCTACAGTCACGACAGCTCCTTTTTGCTGCTTCTGATTTGTTGTAGAGAGGCTGTCTTTTTCGCATTCATGATCAGCCCCTTTGCCACTTCAGCCACGCCGAGAGCAGGTTCTTCACGAATGGCGTCAGCCGGGTCCGGTTATACGCGTCGGCCAGCCTTTTAACGACCTCGGCCTGGGTCGGATAGGGATGTATGGTCCTGCCTATGGCCGAGATCCCCAGCCCGTTGGTGATGGCGAGAGAAAATTCGTTGATCATCTCCCCGGCGTGACGGGCCACGATGGTGGCGCCCAGGATCTTGTCCGTTCCCGAGCGCAGGTGGACCCGGGCGAACCCCGCCGCTTCGCCGTCGAGCACGGCCCGATCGATGTCGGACAACTGGACGGTCAGCGTGGTCACCTCTATTCCCTTTGCCTTGGCGTCACTTTCGTACATCCCCACATGGGCGACCTCCGGGTCGGTGAAGGTGCACCAGGGGATGGTCAGGGTCGACGTTTTCTGCCGCCCCATGAAGAGGGCATTGGCGATCAGGATGCGGGCCAGGGCATCGGCGGTGTGGGTGAACTTGTAGGGGAAACAGATGTCGCCCGCGGCGTAGATGCGCGGATTCGTGGTCTGGAGCAGCTCATTCACCTTGACTCCCTGCTTTGAGTCATGGGCGACCCCCGCCGCCTCGAGGTTCAGCCC
>Ga0209317_1000359_pt1 | contig 56316 bp, 40 predicted proteins | sample RifGroB2_FD_183994 | JGI IMG/M metagenome (GOLD analysis project Ga0209317, IMG submission 183994) | Soil microbial communities from Rifle, Colorado, USA - Groundwater B2 (SPAdes) (version 2) | ecosystem: Environmental > Terrestrial > Soil > Unclassified | place: Rifle, Colorado | collected...
ACAGACGCTCCAGATAAGCCTCAAGCAGACAGTGCTTGAAGTATGCTTGTTCGCGACCTCTGTACTGCACAGGTATTTCCATAGTACCTCCGTACCACACTCCTGCGACAGAATACGCCACTAGCCAAGATCATGCCTCAAATATACTTCCAAACACCTCTTCCATCTTCCGTCGCGTCTCCAAAGAGACACCACGGGTTCCCTTCAGCTTCCCATCAATTAAGTCAGCAACAATGCGCTGGTGAAAACCGCTTTTTTTAGCCCAGGAGTTAACGGTCTCGCCAATATCCACGAGCTTATGAGCGATTATTTTCTTCCGCTGTTCCCTATTCATTGCTGGCACCCTGCGCAAGTTCTCATACGATTCTGACTTTGGTGGCCGACCGTACTCTATCTTAGAGTACATGTCAATATTTACCCTACTGGCAAAAAACATGGATGCTGGCTAGTTTCTGTCTACTATCAGCGCTTTGTCTACTTCTCTCTCTGAACCGCAATTGGGATAATCCCCCGACGGAGCAGGGACAGAGGAGGGGACGTCCATGCGATGATGCGATTCTCGGGGCAAGTACCACGAGGAACTCAGAGGGGTCAGAGCTGGACATTGCCCACAAAAAATGTATAAGTCCTCATAGAGGAGGACGGCTATGGCGCGACCACTACGTATTGAATACGATTCGCCGCTTTGTGGAACTGTTGCGAGTACAATTCTGGGCAGTCCCGAGTTCGTAGAAGAGGTCATGGCGGGCCATTTAGATTCTGAGCCAGAACGAAGTGACGTTCCAGCAGTTCGCGCATTGCATCACAGATGCAGTATTGAGAACGTAGCATGGAAAGCGCGGGGGGAAATTTCAGACCCAGACTTGGCGCGGCTTCTCGCTGTCCATATCTGTCAGCTGCACACGGGTGCTAAGTTGAAAGAAATAGGTGACTATTTTGGCTTAAGCGACTCGGGTGTCTCGAAGGTGAGTTCAAGGCTAAAAAGAAAACTGGAAACGAATTCGGAATTGCGCGAGAAGGTACGTACCATCCTTTCAGATCTTGGGCGGGGCAAAGTCCAGCTCTGACCCCCGTTGCCGACCAAAGCCGCCGGAATCAAACAGGATTTCCGGGGCGTTATATGTTCTCCGGGAATCGAAGGCCAAAATCGATGGCGAGCGTTACTTTGCTTACGCACAGGGTAAAATGATGAATAACCCCGGTTGGGATAAGGGGGATGAACTAATGTCACCGACTTTGCAGTGGTTTCCAAAATTGGCGTTGTAGGTGTTGGCGGCGTACTCGAAAGCCGAGATGATTAGATTAGTTGTCACGGCCACAGCCAGAAATGCAAGAAAAATACGGAGTTTTGAACGATAGACGCAAAAATGGCCGGCTCCTTATTGGGGGTTCCGGCCTTCTTCTTTTTGCCCATTGCCCCTCCCATACGTTCTGTTTAAGGAGAGATTTTCGGGTTTTTCAGGAGATGGCTTCCAAACCTTTGCGTTCGACCAGATCCAGCAACTTTAGAGCAGGCCCGCTCGGATGTTTCTTGCCGGATTCCCATTTGGCAACAGTGCCAGTAGTCACTGTCAGATATCTAGCGAAGACGGCCTGGCTTATACCGATTTTGGTCCTTACCTCCAGGATCTTCTTTGGAGACATCGGCTTCACTTCAACGAGGCACGACTTGTCGAACTCTCTCATTGTTTTTGCTGGTACGATCCCAATCTTATGCAGATCACTCAACGATTCGTGCAGGGCCGCCAGTGCTTCACTTTTGTATTTTCTCGACATATTTCACCTCGATTAAAGCGCCACTATCGATGGCTTTTTTTAGGTTTTCTTCAGTCATTCCCAGATAAAGAGCCGCCGCTTTTTTGTACTCTCTTTTCTCTACGGCTGTAAGGTTTTCTTGATCGCTTTTTGGGAAGGCAAACAGGAAAATGCTTCGGGTTTCCGATCGAAATGCAACGGCGCTCCGATATCCGCCTGACTTTCCGCCGCCGGCCCTGGCGATTCTTTGCTTGATTAGGCCACCACCGTAATCGGCGTCGATAAGGCCACTTTCAATATTCTGAACGGTTTCTACCAGTTTTGCGTCGTCGATACCTTCTTTGGCCGTGAACCGCGTGAACCATTTCGTCTTGAATATCCGCACGGGCACTCCTTTATACTCGCCACTCTATCACCAAGAACCATAGATGGCAAGCTCGAATAGAACTCCGCAGCCTCCACATCAGTGCACTGTTCCGGCACGGGTATGGGTCATCAGAGGGGTCAGAGCTGGACATTGCCCACACAAAATGTATAAGTCCTCATAGAGGAGGACGGCTATGGCGCGACCACTACGTATTGAATACGATTCGCCGCTTTGTGGAACTGTTGCGAGTACAATTCTGGGCAGTCCCGAGTTCGTAGAAGAGGTCATGGCGGGCCATTTAGATTCGGAGCCAGAACGAAGTGACGTTCCAGCAGTTCGCGCATTGCATCACAGATGCAGTATTGAGAACGTAGCATGGAAAGTGCGGGGGGAAATTTCAGACCCAGACTTGGCGCGGCTTCTCACTGTCCATATCTGTCATCTGCACACGGGTGCTAAGTTGAAAGAAATAGGTGACTATTTTGGCTTAAGCGACTCGGGTGTCTCGAAGGTGAGTTCAAGGCTAAAAAGAAAACTGGAAACGAATTCGGAATTGCGCGAGAAGATACGTACCATCCTTTCAGATCTTGGGCGGGGCAAAGTCCAGCTCTGACCCCCATTGCCGACCATGATTCGCTTCAGGCCTCCGGGAGGAAGGTTGGGATCTTTTCCCATGTCCCGGGTCTGGCTGAGCGGATCGGGGTCAGAATAGAGGTGGTGCCGGGCGGGGGAGGGCGCAGCAGGGTGAGGGTGGTATGACGGGGGGCGGCTACGCCTTTTGCTTTTGTTCCGGCTTCCCGTGAGTTGCGGTCATTCCGGTGGATATTTAAGCCGGATTCTGGTATGAATAAACACAAAAGCGACCCGGATAACCTGCGAAAATCATGATGTAAATTTGCGAGGCCGAAGACGTTGATCCGTTTTCCGGCCGAGTCGTTTCATCTCAGTACAGAATTCCGGTTAACACAGCGGATCACAGGTTTCTGATTTCTCCTGTCCTTCGTGGCGGTCAAAAGATGTGGTTTCTCCCGTTTCTCTGCTTCACGAGGAGTTTTGATGATGGCTGAAATAAAACAGATAATAGCGATAATCAAGGCTGGTGAATCCGAGGCTGTCGAATTCAAGTCGAGCTTCGACCGTGAGGCCATCGAGACACTGGTTGCCTTTGCCAATACTAGGGGCGGCAAGGTCTTCATCGGCGTCACAGACGCAGGTGACATCAAAGGGGTTGCCATCGGTAAGGAGACGCTCCAGAGCTGGATCAACCAGGTGAAGCAGAATACTTCTTCAACAATAATTCCTGACATTGATGTTTACGAGATCAAGGGGAAGAGTATCGCAGTGCTTGAAGTGCCGGAGTTCCCGATCAAGCCGGTTGCCTGCAAGGGACGTTATTTCAAGCGTATCAAGAACTCCAATCACCAGCTCTCCGTCTCCGAGGTCGTCAATCTCCATCTGCAATCCTGCAACACCAGCTGGGATTACTCTCTTGACGACCATCATAGCGAAAATGACATCTCCCTCGACAAGGTCCAGAATTTGATTGAGATGGCTAACAAGGTCAGGGCCGTACCGATCACAGACGATCCGCTGACGGTTCTTCAGAAGTACGAGTTGATCCGGGAAGGTAAAATAACCCGTGCGGCCTTCTTTCTCTTTATGGCCGGTGAATCGAGTCTTACCGCCATCGAGTTGGGCCGTTTCCAGACCGAGACCCTCATCAAGGATGGCGCTCGCCTGAAGACCGACCTCTTTGCCGAGGTGGACGGCGTCCTGGCGTTTATCACCAAACACATCAACCGGGCCTACATCATCACCGGCAAGCCCCAGCGGGATGAGCGGTGGGAGTACCCCATGGACGCGGTGCGGGAGGTTGTGCTTAACGCCATCATCCACCGGGACTACACCAGTTCCTCCAGGAAGTGGGACTGGTAGAGAAATACGGCTCCGGTATCAGGAGGATCGTAGAGGGCTTCAGGGAATACGGTTTACCTTTGCCGAAGTTCCAGGAAATCAGCGACGGTTTCATGGTAACTATGTTTAACGATGATGGCTCAAAGCTCGCTGGCCGAATCACCGGGGAAGTCACCGGGGAAGTCACCGGGGAAGTCACCGGGGAAGTCACCGGGGAAGTGGCTCGTCTTTTACCACTTTGCCTTGCACCGAAAAGCAGGAGGCAGCTCATGGAGGATCTTGGGTTAAAGCATGAAGATCATTTCAGAACAGCCTATCTAACGCCTGCCTTGGATGCAGGGTATATTGAAATGACCATTTCTGGCAAGCCCCAGAGCCGGTTGCAGAAGTATCGGTTGACGGCATTAGGGGAACAATGGGTTAACGCAGTTCGTTAAGCTCTAGGTTCCTCTCCCACCCCGCCCGCAGTGGAGAGACTGCCGTATGGCATCAGAGGGGTCAGAGCTGGACATTGCCCACAAAAAATGTATAAGTCCTCATAGAGGAGGACGGCTATGGCGCGACCACTACGTATTGAATACGATTCGCCGCTTTGTGGAACTGTTGCGAGTACGATTCTGGGCAGTCCCGAGTTCGTATAAGAGGTCATGGCGGGCCATTTAGGTTCTGAGCCAGAACGAAGTGACGTTCCAGCAGTTCGCGCATTGCATCACAGATGCAGTATTGAGACGTAGCATGGAAAGTGCGGGGGGAAATTTCAGACCCAGACTTGGCGCGGCTTCTCGCTGTCCATATCTGTCATCTGCACACGGGTGCTAAGTTGAAAGAAATAGGTAACTATTTTGGCTTAAGCGACTCGGGTGTCTCGAAGGTGAGTTCAAGGCTAAAAAGAAAACTACCAACGAATTTGGAATTGCGCGAGAAGGTACGTACCATCCTTTCAGATCTTGGGCGGGGCAAAGTCCAGCTCTGACCCCCGTTGCCCGCCCTGAATGATGAAAGCCCCTTTGATGGAACGCTGCCCATTTTTGCCTGAGCTTCATCCCCGCCATCATAATTTTCATCATCGTTATCATGATCTTTATGACCGCTATCATCAACTTTATGATCCCCACCATAATTTTCACCATCGCTATCATGAACTTTATGATCGCTATCGCGAACTTTATGGCAGCAGAGGAGGGGACGTCCATGCGATGATGCGATTCTCGGGGCAAGTGGAGATAGAAACGCATGAACGCATGGACGTCCCGTCCTTTGTGCCCTTGCCTGATTTTGTCATGGGAGTTCCATATTCAGTTTGCCAGGACAAACCGAAATAACGAAAGGGGGGTAGTCGGTTAGCTCCACCTGTACTACTTAACCCCAGTTAAATCCCTTGGTTACGTCCGATTCAGTGACCGGCCCTGTAGTGACTGCTCGTTCTATTAACCTTCTGAACAAAAGGCCTCGGCTATTGGATGTTCGCCTATTGAATCGAAAAGTGAACTTTTCCAGATATGACTGCACATGTTCTGGAACGACACATCCTTGATGTGTACCCAGAATCCATCGCTTTAAGAGGCTGGCTACTCTATGTACCCCAGGCATTGATACGTGCGCTGGATCGTCTGACGATGATTGCACTGTGATCTTTCTAGTGAACTTATGTTTTGCTAATCCGTTGTAACCGCTCCATCCGTCAGTGTGCACAATAGATCCTGGAGCGGCCACATCGCACACAAATGGTACGAGGCTATCACCGGAGGCATCGGGAATGTGACGCATCCGCACGCGTCCAAAGCCCTTGGGTTCTTTGATCTCAATGGCAATCGCCACAACGTTTTTGACGGCGCCACGGCCTCGTTTGCCGCCCGCTTTGACACCGCCGACCATGGTTTCATCAACTTCAATGGTACCCGTCAGCTTTTTGCGTTCAGCATCGACCATCGCTACCCGGAAGCGATGAAGCATGGTCCAGGCGACGCGGTACTTCGTTCCTAGGGTGCGCTCTAGTGTCTTGGCGGACATGCCGTTTTTGGCCGTACTAACGTGCCATGCAGCCTCAAACCAAGTCGTCAATGGTGTGCGAGTCTTGTCAAAGATGGTTCCTGCACAGACAGAGGCTTGGTAGCGGCAATGACGACATGTCAGACGACTGCGGCTAGCTTGCCAAGGAACCGCTTTCGTTTTGCAGGCCGGACAGATAAAGCCTTCAGGCCACCGTAATTTTGCTAGGTACGCGGCGCAAGCTGCGTCATCAGGAAACATTTCGACGAAGCCGCGATACGTGTTGGGGTAGTCCCGACCTGCCACCAGTGGTATTGGTTCCACGGTACCTCCCTTCGCGTGAGAAGTTACCGCAGGATTGTATCTCAGGTGGAGCTAACCGACTACCCCCCTTTAAAGAAAAAAGGGGGTAGTCGGTTAGAGCCCCGTGTGACCATATGCGTGACATGACAAACCAGATGGTGACAGGCCATCCCACATAAATGTTTGTAAATATTGACGTAGCCCCCACATGGTTTGAAGCGATTGATGTGATTCTAGTACAACTGCATCCGAAAACCGGGAGGGGGCTCTAACCGATTACCCCCCTTAATCTGATATATGTCCCCCTGTGTCCTCTAATTCTCCCTTCTTGACATAAGTATTTCCTTTGTTGGCAGATTACATCCTGAAAGAGTGCGCATGAGCTATACGGTGCGCGTAGGTTATTTGCTCTGTTCATATCGGCAAAAATCTTATTCCTGTCTTATCCGATTTCTGAGATCTCCTAGGCCGCTCTTCGAAGACTTTTTGTAGATCCCTTCCTTCCTTGTATAGGAAATAAACCTTAATGACACAAAGCCAATATGCTAGATACTATCACGGGCGGCACAGTCCATGCTCGACAGCTTCGCGAATTGCCGTTCCCGCAGGCCCGGAGCAGGAGTCCAGCCGTAACCTAGCTGAGAAGCTGGACCCCGGAGAGCCACCAACGAGCTTTACGATTCAGGGAACGTTTTGCACGCCGGCACCTGCCGGAGACGCTTCCACCCGTCAAGGTGGACCCGCTCCTGATGGTGCAGGTGCTTCCGGAATGACATTGAGGGTGGTGCTCCCGGTTGAGATGGCATCGTCGGGAGCCCCGATTAAGATCCTGCCGGGCGACGGGGTTATGCCGACCAGAAGAAACATCATTACCTGAAACTATCCGGATACCCGCCCGCTCAACCTTGTCACCAAAGGGCTTCCTTCGGGGATGGCAAAGGCGCTCGTCGACTATTGCCTCTCTGCGGCGGCGGTGGATCTCATCGAGAGATATGACTTCGTTCCGTATGAGGATTGACAACATGTGGAACAAAATCCGGACCGTTCAGGGCAGGTTGATTCCCATTATATATCGGTTCACTATCCGGTCGATCCTCTTTACCGGTTTCGTTCTGGTTATTGCCCTGGCTATTCTGACGACCTTGCTCACCGAATGGACCGGTGATCAGGCGATGGATGCTCTAAACAGGTTAATAACAGTAGATAATGAAATCTCCGATCTTTGCCTGAAAAGCAATACGTTGATGAGCAACGCACGGCGGCATGAAAAGGACTTTATCCTGAGCTACAAGGATTTCGGCTTCAACGAGGCCAAGTCCCGCTACATATCCAGGGTGTTGAGCAATCTTGCCGACATGAAAGGAAATACGAAAAAGATCCGCCTCCTGACGGATGAGCCCGAAGTAGTTCGCCAGACCTTGGAAGTTGATCAGGCAGTCGGACAGTATCAGGAGAAGCTCCTGGTCATGGTCGAGAAGTATGGAAGGGTCGGTTCCTATGACTCAGGGCTTGAGAGGGAATTCCGGGACACGGCGCATGAGATGGAAAACTTGTTGACAACAGGCGCAGGAACGATCAGCTCGTCGCTGACCTGTTGTCGATGCGGTGCAGAGAAAAAGACTTCATCGAACGAAGCCGCGACTATGATGTCACAGAGTTTCGGAAAGCCTCAGCCCGATTCGAGGCGGATGTGGCCGGGTCCGGACTCCCCCCCGAACTGAAGGAGAAACTCGGAAAGCTCGCCGACACCTATCAGGCAAGGTTTGAAGAGTATGCAAAATCAGTGGAAGAAATCAGAGCTCTTAAAAGATGTCACGGGCGCCGCGAAAGCTGCACTTTCTGGACGCCCGTGACATGAAGAAGAACAGCTTAAAGATCCGTATCCTTGTCCCGCTTGCGTTTGCGCTGTTTTTTCTGCTCGGTGCCTTTTCGCTCATCTCTTACCGGGCGCAACAGAAAGAATTGAGCCGGGAATTGGCCGAAAAAGTGCGGATGATAGAGAATCTGTACCATGAGCATGAAGAGCACGAGACTCAGAAGCTGGGCATAGCCCTCGAGGCAGTTACCATGAACCATGAGTTAACGGCTGCCTTAAAGGCAAGAGACAGGAACCGCATCTATAAAATGACAGCTCCATTTTTTGACTGGTTGCGTTCTAACTATAATGTCACCCATTTCTATTTCTCAGATCCGGACAGGGTGAATATCCTGCGTGTTCATCAACCGGGCCGTCATGGAGACAGAACCGACCGCCTGACCATGCTGGAGGCGCAAAGAACCGGAAGACAAACCCATGGCGCCGAGCTGGGCCCTTTGGGAACCTATACACTTCGGGTTGTCAAACCGTGGCGGGACGGAAAAGGGGTCGTGGGATACGTCGAACTTGGCCAGGAAGTGGGGAATTTCATCGCGCATTTGAAGAGAATGAAGAAAATCATCGACTGCAATACCCATCTCTTCATTCATAAGGATTTCATTCAGCGTGAGGAATGGGAGGCGGGCATCAGGATGCTCGGCGGCACGGAAAAGTGGGGGCATTTCGCCGATACCGTCAGCATCGACGAGCGATCGGGACAGGTCCCGGAGGCTGTCCTGAAAGTCATGGCCCAAAAACATACGCTCCACCCGATGACGGATGTTACCTATGACGGAAGACACTACAGGGTAACCTTCATCCCCCTGATAGATGCGGGAAAGCGTGAAGTGGGGTACTTCTCGATTCTGTACGATATGACCGACCGGGTTTCGGCCTTCCGCAGCTCTCTTATGTCTGTTGGGATTACATATCTCCTGGTTGGCGGCGCGCTGGTCGCGGTTTTTTACACAATCATCGGCAGAATTGAAAAGGAATTGACGCTTTCGCGCGAGAAATTACTTGAAGAGAAGGAGGCATTAAGAGAAAGCGAGGGGATTATCAGCACTTTGAATACGGAGCTTGAATCGACGGTGGAGAAGAGGACAAGGGAACTCCTCGAAGCGCAGGAAGAGCTGGTGCGCAAGGAGAAGCTCTCCATCCTCGGCCAGCTCTCGGGGAGCGTGGGGCACGAGCTGAGGAACCCCCTGGGGATAATGAACAACGCCGTTTATTTTCTGCAGACGGTCCTGGCGGACGCGGACCAAACGACGAAAGAGTACCTGGAAATTATCAAGCACGAGATCGACAACTCCCAGCGGATCATCACCGACCTGCTCGATTTCGCCCGGACCAGGACGCCGCAGGCGAAGGCGGTAAGCGCCCATGAGCTGGTAAATGACTGTGTAGGGAGATGCGCCATCCCGGAAAACGTCGAGCTTCGGACCGACCTGCCGGATCCCCTTCTCGCGGTCAGGGTCGATCCGCTGCAGATGGGGCAGGTGCTGCAGAACCTGGTCACCAACGGGGTGCAGGCGATGCCGGATGGCGGCGCGCTGCGTATCGCAGCGCGCCGAGTTTTGAGTTCTGAGTTTGGAGTTTTGAGTTCAAATCTGAAATCTGAAACCTTGGGCACGGAATCCGAAAAAGACGCAGCTTTGACTTCGGAGTTTAAGTGTTTGGGTTCAAACTCAGAACTCAAAACTCAAAATTCAAAACTCGACGGAGATTTCATAGAAATCTCCGTCGCAGACACCGGCGAGGGGATCGCCCCGGAGAACATGAAGAAGCTGTTCCAGCCCCTCTTCACCACCAAGGCCAAGGGGATCGGGCTGGGGTTGGTGGTCTGCCGGAACCTGGTGGAGGCCAACGGCGGGAGCCTGGAGGTGGCGAGCCGGCTGGGGGAGGGGACGACATTTGCGGTGCTGCTGCCGGCCGAAAGGGGAGAGTCATGAGAGAGTGGAGATGCGCGGTTTTACTTTTCGGGATTTTCTTCATCTTGCACACAGGGCATGCGCCGGCCGCGTACCCGGCCGGAAGCTATACTTTCGGCGTGGTCCCGCAATATGACCAGCGGCAACTGTTCGCCATCTGGAAACCTCTTCTGGAGGAACTGCAGAGACGGACCGGCCTGTCCTTCAAGCTGGCCGCCACGCCCACGATCCCTGCATTCGAAAGGGAACTCCTCAAAGGGGGGTATGACTTCGCATACCCGAACCCTTATCATGCCTTGAAAGCGAACCAATCCCACGGTTACCTCCCCATCGTACGCGACAGCACCAATCTGCACGGGATTCTGGTGGTGCGCAGGGACAGCCCCGTAAAAAGCCCATCCGAGCTTGACGGCAAGGTCGTGGCCCTCCCCTGTCCCAATGCCCTCGGCGCATCGCTGCTGATGCGGGCGGACCTCGCCAGGGTCCACCATGCAAAAGTTTCTCCGTTGTACGCCAAGACCCATGACTCCGTGTATCTTCACGTGGTCAAGGGGTTGGCCGATGCGGGGGGCGGCGTGGAGAAGACGCTGGAGGAGCAGGAAAAGCCGATCCGGGATGCCCTGAGGATCATCTACACCACGCGCGATCTTCCTTCCCATCCAATAGTCGTGAGCCCGAGAATCCCGAGGACGGACGCGGAAAAAGTGCGCCGCGCCTTCATCGAGATGGCGGCTGCAAAGGAGGGGCAGGAGCTGCTGGAAAAGGTTCCGATGAAAAAACCGGTTTCTACTTCCATGGATGAATACTCCCCGATGATGAAATGGGGACTTGAGGCCTTCTGGGTCGAGGAATAGCTTCATGGGTTTGAGAACAAAACTTTTTTCGCCGCTTCTGCTGGCAATCATACTGCTGGTTGCTTACACCTACGCCCTGTGGTTGCCTCGAGTGCTGGCAGATGCGGAAAACGCCTATCAGAATTCGGTAAAAATACACCTCGAAAGCGTTGCGGAAGGGCTGGTCCCCTTGGTGTTGGGGAATCAGCTTGACTCGGTCTATGGCAACCTCGACGCCCTCCTCGGGAAAAATGCCGATTGGGTCAGCGTCGAGTTGTTCGACCCCGTGGGGAGATTGCTTTACCCCCTTGACGCCTCCCGGCTCTCAAAGGGGGACGAGAGGCATGACATCAGGACCTTGCCGCAGGAGGTCCGCTACCTTGACGAGAAGCTCGGCATCCTGGAAGTTAAAGTTGATTTTACCCGCATGCTGAACGAGATCAGAGAAAGGGCCATTGTCCTTATCTGCACGTTTCTCGCGGTGCTGCTCCTGTTTCTCGCGGCCACCGGCTTCTTGCTCGACTACCTGGTGAGGAAGCCGATCAGGCACCTCGCCGATGCCTCCCAACGGCTTGCAAACGGTGATTTCGGGATGCCGCTCCCCAAGCCGGACAACGACGAGGTGGGGATACTGATCAACAGTTTTGCCGGGATGCGGGATGCCATCCGCGTAGATACAGAAAGACTTTTTGATACCAATGAAGAGTTGCGACGCGAGATAGCGGAACGCAAACAGGCGGAGGAAGCGCTGCGACGGACCCAGGAAGAACTGGTCCGCAATGAGAAACTGGCGGTGCTCGGCCAGCTCTCGGGGAGCGTGGGGCACGAGTTGCGCACTCCCCTGGGGGTGATGAGCAACGCGGTGTACTTCCTGAAGACGGTGTTGGCGGATGCGGGCGAAACCACCTGTGAGTACCTGGAGATCATCAAGGAGGAGATCCACACTTCACAGCGGATCATCACCGACCTGCTCGATTTCGCTCGGACCAAGACGCCGCAGGTGAAGGCGGTGACGGCCTGGGAACTGGTTAACGAGAGCCTCGGCAGGTGCGTCATCCCTGAATGCGTTCAGGTTCATGCCGACCTGCCGGATACGCTCCCAAGGGTCAACGTCGACCCGCTGCAGATGGGGCAGGTGCTGCAGAACCTGGTCACCAACGGGGTGCAGGCGATGCCGGACGGGGGTGCCTTGCTTATCAGCGCACGCGGGGTTTCCGGTTCCAACTCAGAACTCAAAACTCAAAACCCAAAACTCGACGGAGATTTCATAGAAATCTCCGTCGCAGACACAGGCGAGGGGATCTCCCCGGAGAACATGGATAAGCTGTTCCAGCCCCTCTTCACCACCAAGGCCAAGGGGATCGGGCTGGGACTGGTGGTCTGCAGGCATCTTACCGAGGCGAACGGCGGGAGGATCGAGGTGGAGAGCCGTATCGGGGAAGGGACGACATTTGCCGTCATATTGCCAGCGGGGGAAGGTGGGACATGGACGGAGAGCTGAAAGTGCTGGTGGTGGACGACGACCAAGCGATGGTCAAGACCCTCTGCGACATTCTGAGGGTCAAGGGATACGGGGCGGTCTCGGCCTATTCCGGCGAGGAGGGGGTGGAGAAGGTGTGCTCGGAGGGGCCTTATTGCGTGCTGATGGATATCAGGATGCATGGTATCAACGGCATCGAGTCCCTGAAGATGATGAAGGCGCTGGCCCCCGACCTTCCCGTGCTGCTGATGAGCGCTTACGCAACCGGAGAGCAGGCGAGGGAGGCGAAGCAAAACGGGGCTTACACCATTCTCACCAAGCCGGTCGACCTCCGATTGCTTCTGTCGTTCCTCTCCATTCTCCGCAAGGATGAAAGCATCTTTATCGTTGAAGACGACCCTGTTTGCTGCGGGTCGCTCAGGGAGATCCTCCAGGCGCGCGGCTACCGGGTGGAAGCGGAGCATGATGCCGCAAAGGTGCTGGCGAGGATGGAGGAGAGCTGCTGGCTGCTGATGGTTCTCGACCTTAAGCCCGGCAGCGTCGACAAGATTGAGCTCCTCAGAGATATCCGGACGAGATATCCGAGCATGCCTGTGGTGCTGGTCACCTGTGATCGTGAGGAGATGCCGGCTTCCATTGAGAAAGGGCTCGCGATCGGTGCATATAGCTGTATCGATAAGCCGCTCCGGACGGATGCGTTGATCCGGGTCGTTGATGAAATCCGCAGCAAGAAGCTCCTGGCGCTTCTGGGGGAAGCGTCTTAAGCATGGAGGATCAAAATGGCTATGGATCGCATTCTTATCGTCGACGACGACGCGGGCCTGCGTAAAACTCTTTCCGATATTTTGAAAGTCAAGGGATATGAAACCCTGGCGGCCAGGGACGGGGCGGAGGGGCTCGCTTTTCTGGGAGAGCATGCCGTCAACCTTGTTTTCATCGACCTGGGGCTCCCCGACCTCCCCGGGCTCGAAGTGTTGAAGCAGGTCAAAACTGACTATCCGTCCACGGCCGCGATCGTCCTGACCGGCAATGCCACCCTTGACTCCGCAATGGAGGCAACCAGGATCGGGGCCTTTTCCTACCTGATCAAACCGTACGAGATCGACCAACTCCTGCTGCACGCCAGGCGTGCCATCGAGAAGCAGCAGGCGGATGAGGCGCTTAGGGAGAGCGAAGAACGGTTCCGCAAGATCTTCGAACTGGGACCTCTCGGCATGGAGGTGCTCGGACGGGACCGTCGCTTCCTGAAGGTCAACCGGATGCTCTGCCAAATGACGGGGTACCTGGAAGAGGAGCTTGCCTCCCGCACGGTTGCCGACATTACCCACCCCGACGACAGGGAGATCGATCTTTGCAATGCCCAAAGGCTCCTCAATGGGGACATCTCCCACTGCAAGAGGGAAAAGCGCTATACCAGGAAGAACGGAGAGATCCTCTGGGTGAGCCTGACGCTTTCACCGATCCGCGACGAGGCGGGCAACTTCCTCTATTTTCTGGGGTTGGTCGAGGATATATCCGAGCGGAAACGTTTCGAAGAACGGCTCGAATACCAGGCCAATCACGACGCACTCACAGCCCTCCCCAACCGCAACCTTCTTGCCGACCGCCTCCTGCAGGCTCTCTATTACGTACAACGCCATCAGAGCCAGGCCGCGGTGTTCTTTATCGACCTGGATCACTTCAAGTTCATCAATGACAGCCTTGGCCACAATACGGGGGACAGACTGCTGAAGATCGCGGCCGAACGCATTTCGAGATCGGTCCGCTCCGTGGATACGGTGGCGCGTCAAGGCGGCGATGAATTTGTCGTAGTCATTACCGACCTGGAACAGAGCGAGAACGCCGCTTTGCTGGCGCAAAAAATCAGGGAGGCGGTCTCACAACCGTTTTCCATCGACGAACACGAACTGGAAATCACCTGCAGCATCGGTATCAGCATCTATCCCAAGGACGGGGCCGACGGGCCGACTCTTTTGAGGAACGCCGACGCGGCCATGTACCGGGCCAAGGAACAGGGGCGCAACAACTTCCAGTTTTACACCAAGGAGCTCAACGACAAGGCCGTAGAGCGCATGACCATGGAAAAGCACCTGCGCCGGGCGCTGGAAAGGGAAGAATTCCTGCTCCATTACCAGCCCCAAGTGGACCTGAAGAGCGGCCGTATCGTCGGGATGGAGTCGCTGATACGCTGGCAGAGCCCGGAACTGGGTTTCATCCCGCCTGACAGATTCATCTCGCTGGCCGAAGAAACCGGTCTCATCGTGCCCATCGGGGAATGGGTGCTGACAAACGCGTGCGCGCAAAACAAGGCATGGCAGGATGCCGGTCATCCCCCGCTGATCATGGCGGTCAACCTTTCGCCGCGGCAGTTCCGACAGGAGAATTTGGCCGAGATGGTTGCCGGGATATTGCAGCAGAGCGGTCTGGGGCCTCAGTATCTTGAGTTGGAAATCGTTGAAAGCCTTCTCATGCACGATCCGCAAAGTGCAACGGTTATGATCAAGAAACTGAGGGCGCTGGGAGTGCAGCTTACCATGGATGATTTCGGTACCGGCTATTCCAGCTTGAGCTACCTGAAGCTCTTCCCTTTCGACAAGATAAAAATTGATCAGTCCTTCGTAAGAGATATAACGAGTGATCCCGACAGTGCAGCAATTGCCAAGGCAATGATCGCCCTGGGCCACAGCTTGAAACTCCGGGTGATCGCCGAAGGGATTGAAACGGAAGGACAGATGCATTATTTGCGCTCCCATCGGTGCGATGAAATGCAAGGCTACTATTTCAGCAGGCCGGTGCCTGCCCCCGAATTCGAGAAGATGCTTTTTGAGAAACGGCATCTCGAACTGAAAAGGGAAAATGACCGGTTTTCCGACAGGACGATTTTGCTTGTGGATGACGAAGCTGATGTCGTCGCGGCGTTGCAGCGGATGCTGGATATCGAAGGGTACCAGATTCTCACCGCCGCAAGCGCCGAGACGGCTTTCGAATTGCTGGCCGCCAACCGGGTCGGCGTCATCGTTGCCGATCAGCGCATGCCAGGGGTAAGCGGAATCGAATTCCTTAGCCGGATCAAGGAGCTGCACCCCGACACCGTCCGCATCCTGCTCACCGGTTATCCCGACCTGGATATCGTCACCGAAGCAGTCAAAAATGGCGCCATCTTCAAATTTCTGATTAAACCATGGGATGATGAATTGCTATGGGAAAGCATAGTGGAAGCCTTCAAGGTTTGCCGCCGGGGTGAAGAAAATGGACAAAACCCGTATTCTGATTATCGATGATGACGCTGGTCTGCGGAAGACCCTCGCTGACATCCTGCGGGTGACCGGGTATGAAACCTTTGTCGCCGGGAACGGGGTAGAGGGGCTCACCCTGCTAAAGGAAAACCCCGTCAACGTGGCGCTCATCGACCTGGGGCTTCCGGACGTTTCCGGCATTGACCTGCTCTCCAGGATCAAAGCCGAGCGCCCGGCCACGGAAACGATCATCCTCACCGGCAATGCCACCCTCGACTCGGCCATCGAGGCGACCAACCGGGGCGCTTTCTCCTACCTGCAGAAACCGTACGATATCGACCAGCTGCTGCTCCGGATCGAGCGGGCACTGGAGAAGCAGCTGGCCGGGGAACAGATTGCCCTCAAGAGAACGCAGTGAAAAGCGAAACGGCAAAGCGACTCTTTATCGGCTTTACAGGATCAGGGAGGCACTTATGCATGTATCCGTTAAAATCCTGCTGACGCTTATGCTCCTTATTGGCGCCGTCTCTCCCGACGCGCTGGCTGAGGAGGCGCCCGAACGCGAAACCGCCCCCGAGGAGCTTTTCTTTCTGGAGGTTCCGGTGGTGGTATCGGCCTCGAGGATGGAACAACCGGTAACCGAGGCGCCGTCGTCCGTCAGTATTGTCACATCCGATGAGATCAAAAAATACGGCTACCGCACCCTTGCCGATATCATAAAGGCCGTCAGGGGCTTCCATGTCAGTTATGACCGGAACTATCACAACATCGGAGTTCGAGGGTTCAGCCGTCCGGGGGACTTCAATACTCGGGTGCTCGTCCTTGTGGACGGTCTCAGGGTCAACGAAGTCATCTATGATTCCGGCGCAATAGGAACAGACTTTATTCTTGATGTCGACCTCATCGACCACGTTGAGGTGGTCCGGGGTCCCGGCTCTTCCCTTTACGGAAGCAATGCCTTTTTTGCCGTGGTCAATGTTATCACCAAAAGCGGACAGGATTTCAAGGGAGCGGAGCTCTCCGGCGCGGCAGGCTCATTCGATACTTACAAGGGGAGACTGACTTACGGAAACAAATTCAAAACGGGCTTGGAAGGGGTTGTATCCGGCTCGTATTACGACAGCGAAGGTGACGATCGTCTCTTCTTCAAGGAGTTCGACTCTCCGGCCACAAACGACGGAATAGCCCAAGACCTGGATTACGACCGGGGCGAGAGCTTGTTCGGCAAGCTGTCCTTTCACGACTTCACTCTGCAGGGCGCCTACGGTTACAGGAAAAAAGGGGTTCCCACGGCCGCATACGGCACGGTTTTCAACCATGAGTTCTTTACCGTGGATGAACATTCCTTGGTCGACCTCAAATATGAACATTCCTTTGCCGACGGCCTGAAAATCATGGCCCGTCTCAATTACAATTCCTACCGCTTCCATGGCGATTTCCCATATGACTACGCAGCGCCGGGCGACCCTCCCAACATAGTTGTCAATAAGAGCATGAGCAGCGGCAAATGGTGGGGCGGAGAAGTTCTGGGTGCCAAGGAGTTTGAACGGCATACATTGCTCCTTGGGGGTGAATATCGGAAAAACTTTGAACAGGTGCAGAAGGGTTACGATATCTATCAGGTCTATCTGGATGACAGGAGAGACACGCATAACTGGGCTCTCTTTGCCCAGGATGAGTTGGCGATAATGAAGGGCCTGAAACTGAACGCCGGCATACGGTATGACCACTACGATACCTTCGGCGGGACGACGAACCCGAGACTTGCCTTGATCTACTCCCCCTTCATCACTAGCACCTTCAAGCTCATCTATGGCACCGCCTTCAGGGCGCCGAGCGATTATGAGCTTAACGCTTATGGAGCCGCGGATCTGGGGCCGGAGACGATTGAGACATATGAACTGGTTTATGAACAGTCTATCGGGGATCACATCCGGGGGACCGCCTCCCTGTTTGCATCTTTCATAGACGATATCATCACCCTTACCACCTCCGGCGGGGACCGTATTTACCAAAACATCGGTGAGGCGGAGTCGAAGGGGATCGACTTTGAGCTGGAGGGTAAATGGGGAAACGGCCTTTCCGGCCGGGCGAGCTACACCTTCCAGGAGACCGAAGACAGAAGTACTGGCGAAATCCTGACCAATTCTCCCAAGCATCTTGCGAAGCTCAATGTCACGGCTCCGCTCTTAAAGGACAAGATTTTCCTGGGGATTGAGGAACAGTATACGAGCAAGAGAAAGACCCCCAAGGGGAATTATGCAAAGGCACATTACCTGACGAACGTCACGCTTTTCAGTCAGCGCCTTTTGAGAAACCTTGAGGCGTCGGTAAGCGTCTATAACCTTTTCGACTACGACTACGGCGACCCCGCCTCCGTGGAACACGTGCAGGATGTCATCCCTCAGGACGGCAGGACATTCAGGGTCAAGCTCACCTACAGATTCTGAGAATGTCATGATTGACCTTATGAAATGGATTAAGTCCTGGAGAAAGCGTATGCAAAGACTTCTTGCAGCCGCCATCTGTCTGCTCCTGTTCGCGCCCTGGTCCTCCCTGGCCGGGCATGGCGGGGTGTCAGCCATCCTTTCATCCGATATCCCCCCATACCGGCAGGCATTTGACGGCTTCAAATCGGCCGTGCAGGGGGAAAACGGGGGGGGGCGGATTGTTGAGCATAATCTTCGGATAGAGGGTGACGGCGCCATGGAGCGAATTGCGGCCGAACACCCGCTCCTTGTCTTCGCCGTCGGCCCCGAGGCCTCGAAATTCGCCAGGGAGAGGATGAAAAACGTTCCGGTCGTGTTCGCCATGGTGCTCAATGCGGAGTCCCTCGCCGGCGCGAACGTCACCGGGGTCTCCCTGGAAATTTCCATGCGAGCGAAGCTGGAAAGGATCAGAAAAATCCTTCCCGATGCGAGGAGGATCGGGGTGGTTTACTCGCCCGCTTCGGCCCCCCTGTACAGGGAAGTAGCCCAGCAATGCAGGGGGATGGGACTCCAGGCGGTCGGCAGGGAGATCCCTACCGGAAAAGAGCTTCACGAGGCGTTCGACGCTATGAAAGAGCAGATCGATCTGTTTCTCATGATCCCCGACACGAAGATATATTTCCCCAAGTCCATCGAGCACCTGTTGATGGACGGGCTCAAACACAGGGTGCCGGTGGTCGGGCTTGCGTCATCGTACACCAGGGCGGGCGCGATCGTCTCGTTCGAGGCCGACTACGCCGACCTGGGGAGACAGGCGGGAGAGATGGCGCTGAGGATCGCCGGCGGGGAAAAACCTTCCCGCATCGAGCCGGCAAGGCCGAAGAGGGTGAAGATGTCGATAAACCTCGTGGTTGCCGAAAGGCTCGGAATAAGGGTCCCTCCCGAGATCCTCAGGGAGGCGAGCGATGTCTACAGATAGCAAGGATATGCGGCAACCGCAAAGGGTTTTGAACATGAAGTTCACCATAGACAGGAAAATCACCCTTTTTATCGTCGGCATCATTTTCGCCCTCTCCTCAATCCTGGGATACTACTTCCTCTGGAACCAGAAAAAGACGCTGAACCATGAGCTTGACGAGCGGCTGACCGTCCTTCTCGACAACCTCGCCCGCAACCTGGAGTATCCGGTGCTGATAAGAGACCAAGAGGGAATTGCCCGGCTGGTGGGGGGGGTGATGGCCCAGAGGGAAATCAGGTACTGCCGGGTCGAGGGGAAGGATGGCGGGGTGCTCTACCAGGCCGGCACGGAAAAAGGGAATCCGGTCAGGAAATTCGCCGCTTCCATCGTCACGAAAACGGGGGGCGGGGGAGAAGGCTTGATACTGAACGTCCCCGGGGACGCGAAAGAGAATGTCGGGGGAATATACCTTCTGGCCTCCCTCTCGGAGCTGAACGATAAGATCAACGATGTCCGGAGGACCATCATCGGCCTCGTCAGCGCCGTCGTCATTCTGTCATCCCTGGCCACATACCTGTTGATCAGGCGGATCATCGGCAAGCCCGTCGCCCTCCTGGTGGACGCGACAGAACGGATTTCAGCGGGGGACCTGAGCCACAGGGTCCAATTGGACAGCAGCGATGAACTGGGCGCCCTGGCAGGATCGTTCAACAGGATGAGCGAATCCCTCCTCGGCGCCCAGGAGGAACTGGTCCGCAAGGAGAAGCTCTCCATTCTCGGTGAGCTTTCGGGGAGCGTGGGGCACGAGCTGCGCAATCCCCTGGGGGTGATGAGCAACGCGGTTTACTTCCTGAAGGTGGTGTTGGCGGACGCGGACGAAACCGTCTGTGAGTACCTGGGGATCATCAAGAAGGAGATCGACAATTCACAGCGGATCATCACCGATCTGCTCGATTTCGCCCGGACCAAGGCGCCGCAGGTGAAGGCGGTGACGGCCGGTGACCTGGTAAATGAAAGCCTCGGGAGGTGCGCCATTCCGGAAAACGTCGAGATCCGGACCGAACTGCCTAAGACTCTTCCAGCGCTGATGGTGGACCCGCTCCAGATGGGGCAGGTGCTGCAGAACCTCGTCACCAACGCGGTCCAGGCCATGCCCGCCGGGGGGGCCGTGCGTGTCGCTGCGTGCCGGGTGGATAAGGCAGGGACGGCCCCGGGTGGCTCCCCTGTTTCGGGGGTTCCCACAGGGGCACACCTGCAAGGAATGGGAGATTTTATCGAAATCTCCGTTGCTGATACCGGAGAAGGGATATCTCCCGAAGGGATGAAAAGACTCTTCCAGCCCCTTTACACCACCAAGGCCAAGGGGATCGGGTTGGGACTGGTGGTCTGCAGAAACCTGGTGGAGGCCAACGGCGGGACGATTGAGGTGGAGAGCCGGCTTGGGGAAGGGACGACCTTCGCGGTGATCCTGCCGGCGGCCTGAGAATAAGTCGTACCGCCGGAAAGAAACTGCCAGATAAGGAGGAAGCGTTTTGAAACGGGGAACCTTTCGGATCCGGTTTAATCATGTGTTTGCAGCAAATCGGACCAATTAGGGCAGGGGGAGGCAAAATGGAAAGATCCACCATACTCATCATCGATGATGACCCCGGCCTCCGGAAAACCCTTGCCGATATCCTGAAGCTAAGAGGCTTCGAGACTCTTGCCGCCGGCAGCGGTTCAGTGGGGCTCGCCCTCTTGAAAGATAATCCCGTCAATCTCGTGCTCATCGATCTCGGCCTGCCAGACATGCCGGGTGTCGACATCCTCATAAGAATAAAGGCCGACTTCCCTGCCATTGAAGCCATCATTGTTACCGGCAATGCCACGGTTGACTCGGCAATCGAGGCGACAAACAGGGGCGCCTTTTCCTACCTGGTAAAGCCGTATGAGATTGAGCAACTGCTGCTCAACATCCGGCGGGCGATCGAGAAACAGCAGGCGGAGACCGCGGTTAAGGAAAATGAGCAGCGCCTCAAAACCCTCTTCGAATTCCAGCCGTCGGGTATACTCGTGATCGATTCGCAAACCCACACGATCACCGATGCCAACCTGTCCGCCGCTCTATTGATCGGCGCTCCCAAGGAGCAGATTGTCGGCAGCCTCTGCCACCGGTATTTCTGTCCTGCAGAAGCGGGAAAGTGCCCAATAACCGACCTGGGGTTAAAAATAGAGAGATCCGACTGTCTGCTGCTGAACGCGCAGGGCGAAGCCATCCCCATTGTCAAGACTGTTGTTCCCATGATATTGGGCGGCCATGAGTATCTCATTGAAAATTTCATCGACCTAACCGACCGTAAACGGATGGAGGAGGAGCTGACAAAAGCAAAGGATGCGGCCGAGGAGGGGAACCGCCTGAAGAGCGAGTTCCTGGCCAACATGAGCCACGAGATCCGGACACCGATAAACGGTGTCATCGGGATGACGGACCTTCTCACGGATACCAATCTCGACCAGGAACAGACGGAATACGCCAAGGCGATTAAGTCGTCGGCTGAGTCGCTTCTGACCGTCATCAACGACGTCCTCGATTTTTCCAAGATTGAGGCAAAAAAGCTGGATCTGGAAATCGTCAACTTCGATCTTCGCAGCAGCCTGGGAAACATCCTGCGCACCCTTGCCTATCAGGCCTCGGAGAAAGGACTCGAGCTAGCCTTCAGGATCCCCTCAGAGGTCCCCGACGCCGTAGTGGGAGACCCGGGGCGCCTGAGACAGGTCATCGTCAACCTGGTGTCGAACGCCATCAAGTTCACCGAAAAGGGGGAGGTCGCGCTTTGCGTCAGCTCTGAACAGGACAGGGAAGATGAAGCGTGTCTTCATTTCGCCGTTGCCGACACCGGCATCGGTATCCCCGCGCAGAAGCTGGAGAGGATTTTCGACCCCTTTTCCCAGGTGGACGCCTCCACAAACCGCAGGTACGGCGGGACCGGCCTCGGCCTGACCATATCGACCCGGCTGGTGGAGTTGATGGGGGGGCGTATCTGGGTGGAGAGTACTGTCGGCCGCGGGAGCACCTTCCATTTCACCGTGAGGCTCGGGCTGCAAAAGGGGCTCCCTGTCCGGATGGTCCCTGAGGAGCCGGAGTTCCTTAAGGACCTAAGCGTTCTCGTGGTCGATGACAACGCCACCAACAGAGGCATCCTGGAAGAGATGCTGGGAAACTGGCACATGCGGCCTGCCACGGCCGACAGCGCGGAGCAGGCGCTGCGCATGATGGCAGAGGCCCGGCAGTCGGGCAACCCCTTCCGTCTGCTGCTGCTCGATGTCATCATGCCGGGGATGGACGGCTTCGAACTGGTTGAGAGGATCAATGAAAGTCAGGAGGATCCCGGTGCCACCATCATGATGCTCACAGCCGTCGGTCAGCGCGGTGACGCCGCCCGTTGCCGGGACCTGGGGATATCGGCGTATCTGACCAAACCGATCGGACAGTCGTCTCTTCTCGACGCGATGCTTAACGTCCTCGGCAAGACGCTTCCGGAGTCTGCCGAGCCCCCCCTCGTGACCCTCCACACCTTGCGGGAAAACCAGAGACACCTGAGGATTCTCCTTGCCGAGGACAACACGGTAAACCAGCGGATAGCGGTCCGAATGCTCGAAAAACGGGGTCATTGCATGACTGTCGCGGCAAACGGCAGGGAGGCTATTGCCGCCCTCGCGGGTCAAGGCAATCGTCCTTTCGACCTCATTCTCATGGACGTGCAGATGCCCGAGATGGACGGCTTCGAGGCGACAGCCCTGATCCGCAAGGAGGAAGGTGCCACCGGTTGTCACATCCCCATCATCGCCCTGACGGCGAACGCCATGGATGGGGACAGGGAAAGCTGTCTGCTGGCAGGGATGGACGGCTACGTCTCCAAGCCTCTCAAGGCCGAGGATCTCCTGGTCGCAATTGAAGCGGTGCTAAAAAATCAAGGTCTGATTACGCAGGAAGTAAGCGGCGCACCAGGAGCCGGAGGCGCTTGACTAATTCAGTTACGCAGTAGTAGACGACAGAGCGGAACTAGGGGACGCCCAGAAAGCGCCGGTAAAAGCCGGCAAAGAGTAAGAGGTGCAAGTCCTCTACGTGGTAATGAATAGCGATCAGCCATGACCCCAAGTAATGCGTCGGCCCCTCGCAAGGTGGGCGGCGAAGCGTTTACAGGGGGCATGCAGGCATGGAAATTGAGCTCCGAAATCACCTGTTCCTAGTGCCGACCTAGTTGGGCGACGGGGAAGGCAATACGGTCCGCCGCGATAGCGCGAGTGGCGTTACCGACCTGCGGAGTCATAGACCCAGCGCATATATGCAAACTCTCTGCACGGAAACCGGGAGATCCCAGGAGCGACCGATTGTCATCCGCAATCGGTCCGGTCGAGGAAGGCCTGTGGCCGTAATCTCGACATGCACGCAAATGGGAAGTCGGACTGAGGCATAGTATCTATGAAGCGCATAGTCTGGAGGGGTCAGGTCTGGAGTGCGGCCGGGCAAGGTCGCATAATCAAGCGGGTGAGACTCCCGCCCGGAAGGTCGGCCAGCCACCGGGTAACGAGTCCTTCGGCGGAGGCCTGGTGGTAACATTCGGCTTTAAGCGTAGGACAGTGAGCAAGCAGGCCGTAAGCCGAGAGGATGAAGGGATTGAGCCTCGGAATTGCGCGAAAAGGTACGTACCATCCTTTCAGATCTTGGGCGGGGCAAAGTCCAGCTCTGACCCCCATTGCCGACCCCCGTGGCCCAGTTCCAACAACTCTCCCTCCCCTTCAAGGGGAGGGTCGGGGTGGGGATGGGGTAGAGTCTGCGTCAGAGCACACCCCCATCCCCCTCCTGTCCTCCCCCTTGAAAGGGGAGGGACGTACAGCGGAAGATCATTGCTAATCAGGTTCCTCTTTATGGCTCCCTCGTCACCGGATGCCCCGAATCCTTCATCACGTCGTGACCTAGAAAATTTGTCTCGTAACTCAGGCCAGACCCAGGGGCACCCTTTTTCGCTGTCCGACCACCAAAACGGTACCCAATCAGCTCGGGGCTCGACTTCATGCTCCCTCAACGCAGGCCCTCTTGACATGTCGTCGATACTCGATAGTATGGTGTGCGACTGCTAATGATGGATCGAGGCCGAATGGCGGCCAAGTTCGTCAACTTCTCTAGCCGCAACAATACGGAAGTGAAGGAGGTATCGATGCTACGGAGGATAAAACGAGATTTCCGACAGATGGGGTCGCCTGCCAAATTCCTCGCTTTTGGCAAAAAAGTGAAACATGGCCTGACCGACACCCCGAACCTCCCTGATTCAATCGCTGCCCTCCGGCAGCAGTTTTTAGAGAAGGTAGACCGCCTTGACACGACCTACCATCTGGCCCTCGATGGGGGCCGCTCGGTGATTCGCGAGCGCGAAAAGCTCAGTCAGGAACTCGTGGTGCTCCTGGATCAGATAGCATCGGTTCTGGAAGCTGCGTTCATACTGAATCCCGATGCTCTTTTGACGACAGGATTCACTGTTACCCAGGAACGGAGAAGCAGCAGCAGGGTGAAGTTACCGCTGGTAGCTCCTTTGGATTTCAATGTCGCTAACGCGGGCGAACGAGGCAGGGCGCTTGCCACAGCCAGCACTTTCCCGGGCGCGTTAGTCCACGAGATCCACATCAACCAGAAAGACCCAACGGTTGAGGATGACTGGTTCCACAAGGCGATCTTTCCAGATTCCCAGAATATGGTAATGGAGAGTATCGCAGCTGGAAATACCTACTTCCGAATGAGGCACCATGGCCAGGACGGCCCCGGGCCTTGGTCTGGTGTCCTGAGCACAACGATCAGCTGATCGGCGGGTCAACCGGTTGGCGCTACAGTTTCATCCTGAGGGTACCTCAAAGGTACCCTCTACCTCTACTCCCTCCCCTTCCTAAGCGGCGATCTGTTTTCCCCCCTTCCCGATCTCCCTTCTCAGCTGCGTCTCCCGAGCCTCCGACTTAACCCAGCTCAATGATTAACCTGATTAGTGCTAATCTTCCGCACGCTGCGCAAGCACCCCCTCCCCCTTGATGGGGGAGGTTGGGGAGCACTGCCATTAAGTGAAGGCGCCGCCTGCCTGTCTCCCCCCTTTGCAAAGGAGGGCGGGGGGGATTTGGCCCAGGCTGCAACAAGGCCCAAGGTCGCAAAGGGTTGAAATCCCCCTCGATCCCCCTTTGCAAAGGGGGAGGCTTTCAACTGGCACATCATTGGATGAAGATGAGCACCATCCTTAACTTAACGGCAGTGGGGTTGGGGAGAGGGTGAAAAGCTGGCATGAGCCTCCCCCTCCCCCCGGCCCCACTGCCATTAAGTTAAGGGAATGAGAGGTAGGGTGGGCCGTGCCCACCACAACCGCATCCTGATGGTGGGCACGGCCCACCCTACACGATTCACGGAATCGCGCTTAACTTAATGGCAGTGCCCCCCGGCCCCTACCATCAAGGGAGGGGGGGAGTTTCAACCAGCGGAAGATTGACGCTAATCAGGATGATTAAAGCCTGTTTGATGGATGGCTGCCCATTCTTGCCTGAGCTTCATCCCCTCCATCATGAATTTCATCCCTGCCATCATGAGCCTCATCCCTGCCATCATGAGCCTCATCCCCGCAAACATGAGCCTTATCCCTGCGATCATGAGCCTCATCCTCGGCACAATGAGCCTCATCCCCGCCATCATGAGCTTCATCATAGCCACCATGAGCCTCATTCCCGCCATCATGAGCTTCATCATAGCCACCATGAGCCTCATCCTCGCCATCATGAGCCTCATCATAGCCACCATGAGCCTCATCCTCGCAATCGTGACCTTCATCCTAGCTATCATGATCTTCATCCTCTCGATGTTGATCTTTATCCTCGAGGGGGTGAGCTCCATCCTTGCGATGTTCATCTAATTGCAGGGGTGTGGGGGCAAAGCGCCCCCTCCCCGGGAACTCCTTGGGAGGGGGCTAAGGCGGGAAGTGGACCGGAACCTGTGTCTCGCCTGCGTGGGCTGCCCAAAAAGAGGGCTTTCTCCGATCTTTGTGCCTGTCGTAACCTCAACCATGTTATAAGGGTCTGCATCGGACGGCGCCTGATCCCATGGAGGTGCCCGAAATCACACCCATTCCATCGGAGGCTAAATCCGGCACCACCGTTGCAGCAAGACGCTTTAAAGTCCCGATTGGCTTCCGCTACCAACAACTCTCCCTCCCCTTCAAGGGGAGGGTCGGGGTGGGGATGGGGGAGCGGATATTTTGGTTCAAGGAGAACCCAATCATGCGCATGTTGACCAGAACCGTTACTCTCGCCCTTTGCGGCATCCTTTTCCTCGCCTCCTCGGCCTCGGCCGGGGAGATCGCCATCGCGGTGGCGGCGAGCCTCAAGGAGGTGATGAACGAACTGACGGCGCAGTACCAGGCGAGAACGCCCGGCGTCGCCTTCCGGAAGAACTACGGCGGCTCCGGAACGCTGGCGAAACAGATCGAAAACGGCGCACCGTCCGATCTGTTCATCTCGGCCAGCCCTGACTGGATGGATTACCTGAAGCAGCGGAAACTGGTGGATCCCGCCAGCGTCGGAACCTTTGCCGGCAACGTCCTGGTCTTTGCCGGAACGACCGGTGCCAAGGTGGCGGGGATGCGGGATTTGCCGGCTCTGTCCAGGGTCGCCATCGGCAGCCCGAAGAGCGTTCCGGCGGGCGAGTACGCCCTGGAGGCGATGAACAGGAGCGGCGTATGGAAACAGCTGGAGAAGAAGCTGGTCATGGCGCGGGACGTGCGCGAGGCACTGATGTACGCGGAACGCGGCGAGGTGGACGGGGCCTTGGTGTACCGGACCGACGCGCTCCTGGCCAGAAAGGCGCGCATCCTCTTCACGGTTCCAGAGGCGCTTCATACCCCCATCGTCTATCCGGTTGCGCTCACCGCGGCCGGAGCGAAGAAGGTTGAAGCGCGGGCATTTCTCCGCTTCCTTCACTCGGCCGAGGCGAAGAAGGTCCTGGCCAGATACGGTTTCTCGGTGAAGTAGCAACTCCTCCCCCACCCGTGCCATTAAGTTAAAGTTACCTGGTTAGCATCCGACTCCGCTCTGCGGCGCTTTGTCGGAGACAAGGTTCATCTTCGCCAGGCACCTGCTCACTCTCCTCCCCCCGGAGGGGGGAGGAGAGTGAGGGGGGAAGACAGCGGCTTCTGCGAAGAACTTGCAGTGGTTCCCCCTCCCTAGCCCTCCCCCTCCGGGGGAGGGGACAATATGGCGTCGTATCAGACTATTACTATAACGTTCTCAGAAGTGCTGATCTTCTGCAAACCGACAGCCCCTTCCCAGCAACTCCCCCCTTTCCCCCGAACCAACAAAAGAGAACCGTTTGCAGCTGCATGGCACTTGACACGCTGCATTGTCAATTTATAATCGGAAAGATTAATAAAGTCTTATTTTACTCTGCCGGCCTGAAACAATTTTTGTGGCTGCTCGTCATAGGCGTGTCACAGAAGTTGGGCTTTGAGACATCTTTAAGTTTCAGGTCCAAAAACGATCCAGTGATCATCCGACAGCGCCAGCCGGACTACCACACCCTTCACCCTGAGCCAGATAACCCAAAGCACTGAGAGCGACCATGATTTCACATGCCTTGACCATTGTGATCAACGAGTTGGATAAGCATTTCGCCGACAGCTACGGAGCCGACCCGTCTCAAGTCGGATTGGGAAATGTGTCGGAAGGGCTTGTCACGGTCGCCAACAATGGCGGCCTGCTAAGAAACAAGCTCTACTTATCCCTGGTGAACATAAAAGAGGAAAAAACGCTGAAAAACCTGCCGGATCGGATCCGCAACGATGCAACCCTCCGGGTAAGTTATGAAAATCCGCCGATATTTCTGAATTTTCTCATCCTGATGACAACAACTCACACAGACTACGTCAATGCCCTGACCATACTGTCGAGAGCAATACGTTTCTTTCAGTTCAAGAACGTGTTCACCCGGGACAACGTGGATCCGGCTTCGATCACGACGTCGAGCGTGCCTCTCAACTCGCTCGACCAGCTGGAAACTTTCAAGCTGGTATTCGATCTGTATTCACCCACGATGGAGGAAGTGAACCACCTGTGGGGTACGCTCGGAGGAAAGCAGTATCCTTTCGTTTTGTACACGCTGAGAATGCTCGACCTGAAATTCAAAGCGGTGCAAAAGGAAAGCGGGCTGATAACGGAGATCGTTGAGAACTTCTATCACCTGAATGATGGAATTGCCTGATATGACGGAAAGCATCAACAACCGGTACCAGCGCTTATTTCAAATACGCCTGCTCCACCATTACTGGCTGGATGAAGGGGGCACCTGCTTTGACCTGATAGCGTCCCAGGCAACGAGGGAGGAACGCCTGCTGTCGTATGATATGCGTTCCTTTCTTGCTGTGGCACCGACTGCCGTTACGGCACAGCTGCTCGACGGCCTGGGCTGCGTCTACAAGAACTCGGCTTTGGGGTGCATGGTGGCAGCGCCGCAAGCCAGGGTCATCCCGGATGATGCCATCTTCGAATTCTTAGTGACGGTGCAAAACGCCGCCTTTTTTAACTACACTGCGCTGACGCTACGGCTGCAGAAGATTTATGAGATCTTCCATCAGCCAGAGAAAAAAATCTACCGTTACAAGGAGCATGTGCCGCTTTTCTCCAACTTGACTGGCGCTTCAAGGGGAACCGGACCAGGCAAGGCTCTCTTTCTCTCCACCGAGTTCCCTGCGCTGTCCGCCGACGACAAGGTGGAAGCGCTCTTTGTTTCGGGAAACTCTCTGGTGCAGTTGACCGGCGACCAACCCGGTGCCGGTACCCACCAAATAGCTCCCCAGGCGACCAATCTGCCCGTCTATGTCAACCAGGCCGACGTGCAGGCCATCGTGCCTCCCGCGGGTCTCGTCGGGGCGCCCGCACGGGGCATACAGTTGACGGACGAGATTCCCGACCACGTTTTCGCCTTGATCCGTCTCTGCGCGATACGGCCGGATGACACGGAGTTCAGCCTTATCGACGCTGATGGACATGCGAAGAGCCCTGGCCCCGTCTTCGACATACGTTTCAAAGGCCGTTCGACTACCTGGCAGTATCTCAATAAGAGCACTGGTGCATTGATCTCCGCCGAAAGCAATCCGTTGCCACTGACCCATTACGGAAATGCAGGCAGCAAGCAAAAGCCGTCGGAAGGGGTGGTCAAGGCGGTGCAAAGCGGTGACAAGATCACCCAGCTTGTCTCGGAGATCTTCATATAAAATACTTGATTAGCGTCAATCTTCCGCTGAAAAACCCCCTCCCCTTCAAGGGGAGGGTTGGGGTGGGGATGGGGCTGACCTCCCCCTTGACTTGTCAGCCGTAGCCTTGGCGAAGTCTGAAGGGGGAGCTGATGAAGATTGGCGCTAATCGGGAAACTTAATGGCAGTGCCCTCCGGGGGTAGGAGCAAGTTACAAACGGAATTCTGCCAAGGAATCAAAATACAAAAGGAGGTAAGAGCTATGCCAACACTGTACAGGACGCCTGGGGTCTACATAGAGGAGATCCCCAAGTTCCCTCCTTCTATCGCACCGGTTGAGACAGCTATACCTGCATTTATCGGGTATACGGAGAAAGCCGAGGATCAGGCTGCAGACGACCTGAACTTGAAGCCGAAGCGGATTTTTTCCCTGGTGGAGTACGAAAAATACTTCGGTGGGCCGCAAAAGGAAGAAAAAATCACCGTTACCATAGATGTAAAAGAGGAAGACAGCGTCATAACACAGTCGAAGGCCGTGGCCAACCTCAAGGAAGCGGACCGCTCGCAGCATGTCATGTTTTACGCCCTGCAGATGTTTTTTGCCAACGGCGGAGGACCTTGCTTTATCGTCTCCGTGGGTGATTACAAGGCACTCGGTGATGCAGTGGCAGGATCGGAAATTGAGGAGGGCCTGGAGGCTTTGCTCAAGAAGGACGAGCCGACGCTGATAGTTTTCCCCGAAGCGCAGTTCCTCCCCATTGGCGAGTTCAAGCTTCTTATCAAAGCTGCGCTCAAGCAATGCGCGGAATTGAAGGACCGCTTTGTAATCATGGACGTGCACGGCGGCGCTGATTCCTTGTCCGATCCCGATACCTCTCTGCTCGATGCCGTCGATGAGTTCAGGTCGAACGGGATCGAGGCTCTCAACCTGAAATATGGAGCAGCCTACGCTCCGAACCTCGAGACGGTCTTGGACTTTGCCTTTGATGAGACCCAGATCGATGTGACCATAATCACCAACGGCACTGCCGCCACCGCTGTCAAACTGGATACTCTTGAAGCCGCAAGCAACCAGGCCTATCAGCAGGCGAATGCGGCGATTCGGGAGATGTCCTGCAAAATGCCTCCTTCAGCAGCCATGGCAGGGATCTATGCCGCGGTCGATAACAGCCGCGGAGTCTGGAAAGCGCCGGCAAACGTCCCTGTCAGCTCCGTCGTCAGGCCCACCATCGAGTTCTCCAGTCGAGAGCAAGACGAGATGAACGTAGACCCAGTAGCCGGCCTGTCGGTCAATGCCATCCGTTCCTTCGTGGGCAAAGGGACCCTTGTCTGGGGCGCCCGGACCCTCGCCGGCAACGACAATGAATGGCGTTATATCAACGTGCGCCGGTTCTTCAATTTCGTGGAAGAGTCGTGCAAGAAGGCAACGGAGCAGTTTGTCTTTGAGCCGAACGATGCCAACACCTGGGTGCGGGTGCAGGCGATGATCGAGAATTTCCTTACCGTTCTCTGGCGTCAGGGCGCCCTGCAGGGCGTGAAACCCGAGCACGCTTTCTATGTGGCCGTGGGGCTGGGTAAGACCATGACCGCACTGGACATTCTGGAAGGGCGGATGATCGTGGAGATAGGGATGGCCGCTGTCAGGCCGGCTGAATTCATCATTCTCAGGTTCTCCCACAAGATGGCTGAATCGTAGGTGTGGCAGCGAGATATCACGACAGTTTAAAAGGAGAACGACATGGCACAAGAATATCCATTGCCCCGTTTTCACTTTCAAGTGGATTGGGGCGGGGCAAAGATCAGTTTCACAGAAGTGACCGGCCTCGTCATGGAAAGGGAGAAGATCGAATACCGGCACAGCGACAGCAAGGATTTCAACAAGATCGCCATGCCGGGATTGGTGAAGAACAATAACTTCACCTTGAAGCGCGGCAAATTCGAGCGCGACTTCGACTTCAACAGCTGGCTCGATGACGTTGCCAACGAGCGGATCGAGAACCGGCGTGATGTGACCATCAGGCTTTTGAACGAAAAGCATGAGCCGGTAGCGGCATGGACGGCAACCAGATGCTTCCCGGTAAAGCTCACGGCCCCTGATCTGAAATCGGATGCCAACGAGGCCGCTATCGAGAGTATCGAAGTCGCCCATGAGGGCTTGAAGCTGATGAAGATCTAACGGGACTGATCATGAGCGACTACTACCCCCCATGGGGATTCTACTACAGGGTCGAGTTCGACATCAGCAAGAACAAGGACGACGTGCGTTTCCAGTCGCTGTCCGGACTGTCAGTGGAATACGACATGGAGGAGTACAGGGAAGGGGGCGAAAACCGCTTCATCCACAAGCTGCCGGTGCGGACCAAGTACAGTGACTTGGTGCTGAAACGCGGCATGATGAAGGGGTCGGAACTGATCCAGTGGTTCCTCAGAGCCTTCCGTGACCGTGAATTCCAGCCGACAGGCGTCACCGTGATACTCATGAACGAAAAGAGCGAGGCGCTGCACACCTGGAAGGTCGCCCACGCCATCCCGAGAAAGTGGACGGTGAGCGACTTGAACGCCAACGAGAACGCCGTGGTCATTGAGACGCTGGAGCTGTCGTATCGGTATTTCACCATGCAGGAGTAAGGCTAACCAGCTCCCCCTCTCCCGGGGGGAGAGGGGACTATAGTAAAGTCCCCCTTTGTCAAAGGGGGGAGTGAGGACACCAGGCATGCCCATCGAGATAAGGGAACTCCATATACGTGTGGCGGTCAACGCTGCTCCAGGCGGCGCACGGGCGGCAGCTTCGGCTGGGGGCGCTTTGTTTGGAGGCGCTGCGGGGAGTGACGAGGCCCAAGATGCCATGGTGGCCGAATGCGTGGAACAGGTATTACAGATACTTCAAAGTAAAATGGAGCGCTGATGGCAAATGGCGAATTGGAAAAAATGCTGATCCTTGCCTTCGAGAGCTCCGAAAAAGCTGAAACGGGGGGCGAAAAGGATGCGAAACAGCGCTTCGACGCCTTCATCAATCCGGAGAGCTACACGCTGGAGTACAAGGTAAAAACCGAAAACGGACAGGGGCAAGGCACCAGCAGCGTCCAGTCGAAGTATATCAACAGCATGCCTGAAGAACTCAGCTTCGAATTCCTGTTCGACAGTACCGGCATTATCGATGGCGTGGTCAAAGAGAACGGCATATTCGAGGATGTGGACCACTTTCGGAAGATGCTGACCGAATACCACGGCAAGATCTACGAGCCGTACCACCTCAAGCTGATTTGGGGAAACCTGATATTCAAAGGAAGAGCAATTGAACTCACCATCACGCACAAACTGTTCAATCCGGATGGGCAGCCGATACGCACCGTGGCGAAGGTCAAGTTCCTGGGAAGCATTGAAGAGAAAAAACGCGCCGCGAAGGAAAACAGACAATCGGCCGACCTGACACATATGCGTAAAGTAAAGGCGGGGGATATGCTGCCGTTGATGTGTCACGAGATATACGGGGATCCCAAACAGTACATCAGTGTTGCAAAAGTGAACCGGCTGGGCAATTTTAGAAATGTTAAGCCGGGAACGGCCCTTGTCTTCCCACCCATTGAAAAAGCGGGCAAAGAATCGTGAGCAACGGATCGATCATCCCAACCCCTGCGACACCGGACGTATGCACGGTTGCCATTCTTGTGGACGGATCGCAGATCTCGGGCGAGTTCCATGTACTGTCCGTTTCGGTGCTGAAGGAATTGAACAGGATTCCGAGCGCCACCATTCAACTGCGGGATGGGGAGGCATCAAAATCCACCTTTGTGGTGAGCAACAGCGATCACTTCATACCCGGCAAGAGCATAGAAATCCAGCTCGGTTATCGGGCTCACAACGAGTCGGTGTTCAAGGGGATCGTGGTCAAGCACGGGATCAAGATCCGCAAAGAGGGGAGTCTGCTCACTCTGGAATGCCGGGATAAGGCGGTGAAGATGAGCCGCGGCGTAAAAAGCCGCTACTTCGCGGAGAAGAAAGACAGCGACATCATGGAGGAGATCATCGGGTCGTACCAGTTGCAAAAAGATGTGAGCCCGACGACACCCGATCTGAAAGAGCTTACTCAGTACGACTGCACCGATTGGGACTTCGTCCTATGCCGCGCGGAAGCCAACGGGCAGGTAGTGATAGTGACGGACGGGAAAGTGACGGTGGCCCCCCCGGCTACCGGGGCCGAGCCGGTGGTTACCGTGCTCTTCGGCGCGACGCTGTTGGAGCTGGACGCGGAAATAGATGCCAGACGGCAAAGCATAGGCATCAAGGCAAGCAGCTGGAGTGCGACCGAGCAGGATCTGCTGCAAGTTGACGCCAAGGAGCCTGCCAAGACTGCGGCTGGGAACATTGCGCCGAATGATCTGGCCGATGTCATCGGCGGCGGCACTCATGAAATTAGACACGGCGGCAAGCTCAGTCAGCCCGAGCTGCAGGCCTGGGCTGATGGCCGGCTGCTGAGAGAGCGCCTGGGCAAGGTGCGTGGCAGGGCGAAGTTTCAGGGATTTGCCGGGGTTATGCCCGGGAAGATCATAGAGGTGAACGGGATCGGTGAGCGCTTTGAAGGAAAGCTCTACGTCTCCGGCGTGCGCCATACCGTCGCCAGCGGGAATTGGGAAACCGACGTGCAGTTCGGGTTGAGCAGCGACCTCTTCGCCGAGAGCTACAACCTGCGCCCTTTGCCTGCAGCAGGGTTGCTCCCGGCGGTAAGCGGCCTGCAGATAGGAGTCGTTACGGCGCTGCAAAAAGACCCTGATGGTGAAGACCGCATCAAGGTGCGGCTGCCGGTGGTGAGTTCCGTCGAGGAAGGTATCTGGGCGCGCATCGCCACCTTGGATGCCGGGAAGGATCGCGGCACCTTTTTCCGTCCTGAAATAGGGGACGAAGTGGTGCTCGGGTTCCTGGGTGACGATCCGCGGCATCCGGTGGTGCTGGGAATGTGCCACAGCAGCGCGAAACCTGCCCCCGAAGCGGCCAAGGACGCCAATCACCGCAAGGGATATGTGAGCCGGTCGAAGATGCGGTTCATCTTTGACGACCAGAAAAAGGTGATCCTGCTGGAGACGCCCGGCGGCAACAAAATGACCCTTTCCGAGGCAGACAAGGGGATCGTTCTTTCGGACCAGAACGGCAACAAGATCACGCTGGACGACACCGGCATAAAGATCGAAAGCAGCAAGGATCTCACGCTGAAGGCTGCCAAGGAGATAAAAGTGGAAGGCATGAAGGTGGAGTTGAAGGCGCAAACGACCTTCAAGGCTGCCGCGGCCACCAGTGCGGAGCTCTCCGGAGGATCGAGCACCACTGTAAAAGGGAGCGCGATGACCGTGATACAGGGTGGGATCGTGCGGATCAATTGATTCGGCGTTTGCAGTTTCCGCATTTTCCCCCTCTCCCTAACCCTCTCCCACCAGGGGAGAGGGGATCTTAGGGCGACCCTCTCCCGCCAGGGGAGAGGGGGGGCTTGTGCAGCGCGTTCACGAAACTAGCGCTGACTTAACATAATCTGACTAGCGATAATCTTCCGCTGCTAAAACTCCCTCCCCTTCAAGGGGAGGGTCGGGGTGGGGATGGGGTAGCTCCGGTGCCAAAAACACCCCCATGACCTCCCCCTTGAAGGGGGAGGGACGTGAATCACTGCCATTAAGTTAAGGGAATGAGAAGTAGGGTGGGCCGTGCCCACCACAACCGCATCCTGATGGTGGGCACGGCCCACCCTACATGATTCACGGAATCACCGCTTAACTTAATGGCAGTGGGGACGTGAATAGCGGAAGATAGCACTAATCGGGTAACGTAATGGCAGTGGGGGCTGGGAGAGGGTGAAAGCAGTTGATGTGGCCGGAAAGGGGGCGAACCAGACGGCGAACACAAGGTTCGCCCGGCACCTTTGAATAAAAGTCCCCCCCTTTGAAAAAGGGGGGCTAGGGGGGATTTGGCCCAGGTGCCCAATTGAGCAATTGTGCCACCGACTGCAAATCCCCCTAAATCCCCCTTTGTTAAAGGGGGACTTTCTATCGAGTGCCGGCGAATCCTGTATTCGCCCTTTCTTGGCAAAGGAGACCCGGCAGATGCTTCCAGCCGCGCGCGTAACTGACCTGATCGCCAGCACGGCCACCTCCGGGGTGCCGACACCGATAATCCCCCCCGGCGCTCCGACGGTGCTGATCGGGGGTCTCCCGGCGGCACGGATGGGCGACAGCTGCGGAGCGGACGTCATCATAAAGGGTTCTGCGACGGTGCTGATCGCGGGAATGCCTGCTGCCAGGGTGGCTGACCTCACCGCTTCCGGTGGCGCAATCCTGCCCCCCGGCGCCCTGACGGTCCTGATTGGAGGGTAGCTGCAAATGGACTTAGCCTTTCTCGGCCGCGGGTGGTCTTTTCCTCCCACATTCGACCGCAGCCTTTCCCGTGTGGAAATGCTGGAGGGGGAGGCGGACATCGCCTCAAGCCTGGAGGTGCTCTTCAGCACGGCTCCCGGCGAGCGGGTGATGCTGCCGCAGTACGGCTGCAATATGGACGAACTGGTTTTCGAGAGTCTGAACACACGGATGAAGACGCTCATGGCCGACAAGATTGAGTCCGCCATCCTTTACCACGAGCCGCGGATCGATCTGGAAAGCGTGCGACTTGATGAGAGCCGCGAGCTGGAAGGGGTGGTGCTGGTCGAGATCGTCTATCGGGTAAGAAGCACCAATTCCCGATTCAACTTCGTCTACCCCTATTACAAACTGGAAGGAACGGACATCAACCTCACCACGACCGTCAACCTTTTGCCTGACAACGACTGAGATATGACTCCTTCGACCGACTGCACACAAAATAGAGATCCGCTCAGACTGGTCCGGGAAGGGACCAGCCAGAAGGAGCGTCTTGCCCCGGCGCTCGATCCTGCGTACGCGCCGGTGGACCAGCGCACCGTCGCACATCGGATGGTTTTCGCGCAGGCGTACTCCGCATTTTTGAAGTACTTCAACGCCAACAACGCTCCGGCCGGCAACTGGCAACCTTTTTTCAGCAAAGATCCATCGGTGCAGTTGGCCGTCGCTGCGGTGCAGGATGTGGAATTTTACAAGACGACCATAAAGGAGTATTTCGACTTTCTGAACGACCGGAGCAATGAACTGAACGAAGTCGAACTCAGGAACCGCCTGGGCTATCTCTTCAGTGCCGCCGCCACGCTTGCCAAGCAGTTGGATCTCTTGAAGGAAGGTCTGCCGGCCGGGCTGCCGCTAAAAGGCGCCCTGCAAAACCTGATTCAGGGCCAACTGGCCCCGGCTTTCAAGAAACTGATGCTCTATTACCGGGACGGACTCAATCCCGATCCTCCTCCCCCGCCCGATGCTCCCTATCAAAACGACGTGGCAGCGACCATCCGCATCCTGGGGGAGCGCAAGACGTTCAAGGTCATAAGAAACCAGGGCCTTTCTCCGGATTGGATCTCGCAGGACAGCGCCATTCAATGGGCTGAGTATGTGGTTCATTTGGACGATCTGCTGCAGTACCCTTCGACAAAAATCCATGGCAGTGGCGCTACGCTTTTTGAGCGCATCAACCACATCGCCACCCACAATCTTTTCACTTCCATATTCGACACCCTGCTCAGGGCATATGCCCGTACCGTAGCCGAGGCGCAACTGGCACTGGAAGCGACTTTCGGCGACGACGGTCACGAGCCGCATTATGCGCTGTTTCTTGCCTATCTGCGCTTGCTGGAATACGCCCGTGAGGAAGTGAACACCCTCACCGCACGGCACCTCGATTTCTATTATCGCGAGGTCCTCCGCCTCAAGGAAAAAGCCGCCGTACCGGGCAAGGCGCATCTGCTGGTGGAATTGGCCAAGCATGCCCCAAGCTTCCTGCTCAAAGCGGGGGAACTGTTTAAGGCCGGCAAAGACGACCTGGGGGTCGAGGCCTTCTTCGCCAATGACCGCGATTTTCCCGCGAACCAGGCGAAGGTGGCTGAGCTGAAAACGCTCTACCGGCATAGGAACGGCGGCAATGAGACCTTGCCTTTCCAGGAGGGGCGCCTCTTCGCTTCGCCCGTCGCCAATTCGGACGACGGCATGGGTGCGGAATTGACGACTCTGGACGGATCGTGGCATCCCTTTTACAACAAAGTCTACCGGGACGCCTCGCTCTCTGAAATCAGGATGCCGAAGGCGGATCTAGGCTTTGCCATTGCGTCGCATTACCTGTCAATGGCGGAAGGCAAACGCACAGTCGGCGTCGCCTTCACTGTCAGCAACCCCGAAAAACTGCAGCTATTGAACAATCACAGGAACGATGTCGTTTGCCTGTTCTCCGGGGAGAAAGGGTGGCTGGAAAAGGGAGCTTCAATATTCATCGCAAAGGGCGCTACGCTTGCCCTGGAAATTCGGCTAACTGGCGCCGATCCCGCCGTCGTCCCTTATGCATCGAAGATCCACGGCTATGACTTCCCCACCGATCTGCCGGTGTTGTTGGTGAAACTGCGGCACCTGGATACGGCGGATTACCTTTATCCGTCGCTGCAGGATGTCGTGATAGAAAAAATAGATCTGGATGTGGACGTGCAAAGGCTGAAGACTTTGGCGGTCTCCAACGACTTCGGCCCGGCAGATACCTCGAAGCCGTTTCAACCTTTCGGAGCACAGCCACTGGCAAACAGTGCCTTGGTGATCGGATCAAACGAGGTTTTCCAGAAGACACTTTCTACTGCCACTGTCAACGTGCAGTGGCAGAGCGCGCCTGCCCCTTATGACAAAGAGACGGTGAACCTGACAACGGAATACCTCCAGGACGGAAGGTGGCAACCGTCAGGTATCGCGCCGATAGACATAGTGCCAACGGATGATACCCCTGACATTTCCATTCCTGACCCGGGAGAGTTGTCAATCGCTCTTCGCTCAAGAAGATTCGGGTTCAGGCAGGGTTCCTACGAGCAGTCGTTAGCCATATGGCCACCGGATCGGTCAACGGGGGCCAAGCCTTTTGCCGATCTTCCCGATCTGTCGGAATCGCAGCATTACAGCACCTCTTCACGGCAGGGTTTCATCCGGCTGAAGCTGACCGACGATTTCGGCCAGGCTGAGTTTGAGCAGGCCCTGATAGATTACATAAAAAACGTCATCGACGAGGTCCCGAGCAGCGAAAATCCCAAACCGATAGCTCCGGCCGGACCCTTCATCAGCGAACTGACAGTGGATTACATGGCGACCCAGGCAATAGATCTGAAGAGCGCGGAGAAGTCGGACCTTGAGAGATCCCGCTTCCGTTTCCTTCACATCGCTCCCTTTGGCTATGCCGATGAAACGACCAGATCCGATCAGCCGACCTACTTGCTGCCTCAACTGAAGCACAAAAACGAGCTCGACGAGAAACTCCCGCCAGGTACCCCCGTTCGGCACCAAGCGGAATTCTACCTCGGTATCACCGATCTGAAGCCCCCCCAGAATCTCGCGCTGCTCTTCCAGGTCGCCGACGGGACCGCCGACCCGCTGTCCGAAAAGCCGCGCCCTCATATCCACTGGAGTTACCTGCGCGACAACCGGTGGATCCCTTTTGCCGGGGTCGCGGTGCAGGACGGGACCGACGGCCTGCTCAACTCGGGGATGGTCACGTTCGCAATGCCCCGCGACGCGTCGGATGCCAATACCGTCCTCCCCTCGGCGCTGCACTGGATTCGGGGCGCGGTGGCATCCGAGAGCGATGCGGTCTGCAGGCTGCGTCTGGTCGCCGCGCAGGCCGTGGAGGCGACCTTCATCGACAAGGGGAACGATCCGGCTTTCCCGGCAAAAGTGCTGGAACCGGGCAGCATCGGTAAATTGGATAAACCCGATGCCGCCGTGAAGGGCATCTTGCAGCCTTTTCCGGCTTTCGGCGGACGCGGCAGGGAGGCATCCACCGCGTTCCATACCCGGGTCAGCGAACGGCTGCGCCACAAGGAGCGCGCCATCGCCCTTTGGGACTACGAGCGCCTGGTGCTGGAGGCTTTCCCCCAGATCTACAAGGCAAGATGCCTCAATCACGTCCAGTACGAACCCAATGAAAGCGGGACCGGTATCTACCGCGAACTCGCACCGGGCCATGTCACCGTCGTCGCCATTGCCAATCAGCAGTTTCAGAACCTGCGCGACCCGTTCAGGCCGTACACGAGTCTGGCAGTTCTGGAGCAAATAGGCATTTTCCTGAATAAGCGGCTCTCCTGTTTTGTCAGGCTGCACGTGAAAAATCCGCAGTTTGAGGAGGTCATGGTTGATTTCAGGGTCCGCCTGCATGAAGGCTTCGACGAGACCTTCTACGTCAACAAACTGCATGAAGCTGTGAGCCGTTTCCTGTCCCCCTGGGCCTTCCCCGGCGGCGGGACTCCGTCCTTCGGCGGCAAGATCTATAAATCCGTTCTGATCAATTTCGTGGAGGAACAGTCCTATGTGGATTATGTGACCGACTTCCAACTGTTCCACAGGTTCCAGGATGACGCCGGCGTGGCGCAGACAGTGGAGAAGAACGAGGTGGAAGGATCGAAGGCTGTTTCCATACTTGTATCCGCCAGGAAACATAGGATCGAGATCTTGAACCCCGCCGAGGTGGAAGCGCCCGGCGAGATATGTCCCTGCGCCGCATGAGCCAACTACCCGTAACCATACCGAAGCGGCCCGCGCTGAAACCTGCCGAGGATTACTATCTCCTGCGCCGGAAAGGGATCGGCTTCATCGAAGAGATGGGGAGCCGCCTTTGGACCGATTACAACAGCCACGACCCTGGCATCACCATACTGGAAGCGCTTTGCTATGCCATCACCGACCTTGCCTACCGCGCCGGTTGGGACATCAAGGACATCCTGGCGCCGGAAACAGACTCCTCCGACCCGTCCCAGCCTTTTCCGAACCAGGCATTCTTCACGGCCAGGGAGATCCTGACGGTCAACCCGACCACCCCCGACGATTTCCGGCGCCTGCTCATCGATCTGGAAACGGTGCGCAATGCCTGGGTGTTTTGCAAGGAGTGCGCGTGCGATCTCTCCTATTACGCCTGGTGTGAGAACGACAAGCTCCTTTTGTCCTATCGGGCGCCTGCGCTCACTCCCGCGCCGCAACCGGTTTCGCCCCGCGGTCTCTACGAAATACTGGTCGAACTGGAGACGGACCCCGATCTGGGCGATCTGAACGACAGCAAGATCGTGTTTCGCTCCACGTTCCACGATGCCGACGGCGCCCATGCCACCACCATGGAGCTGCGCTTCCCGGAGATCGGGATGTCCGACAGGGAAGGGTGGGCGCTCTTCCTGGACAGCGACGACGCTTTCGCGGATCTTGACGGCCTTTCCCTCAATCTGAAGCTGACCCGCTTCGGCGCGACCAAAACCTATGACGTATTCAGCGATCCCGATCTCGATGAAGAGGGGCGCGACGGCTACCTGCGCAGTCACTGGCGCGGCACCTTCTACCTGAGCTTCGAGATCGAGTTGGTGGCGGAGGCGAAGACCATAGTTTTCGAAAATGCCGCCTTGCGGCTCTTCAGCGACAACGTCGCCAAAAACGCGGCGACAGCCGAGGGCTTGAAGGCGGTGCTGGAGGAGAAGAGTGCCGACGGCTTCATCCAGCGATACCGGAAAAAGGCGCAGCAGCAATCTGCTGCCGTCGAGCGCGCCAAGGAGGCACTCCTTGCGCACCGAAACCTGGACGAGGATTACTGCCGCATCGATATCGTCGGCATCGAGGAGGTCGCCGTCTGTGCCGATGTCGAGGTGAAGCCGGACGCAGACATCGAGCGCGTGCAGGCGCGGATCTGGTTCGAGATCGAGCAGTATTTCAACGCCCCCGTGCCGTTTTATTCCTTGCAGGAATTGATGGATGCAGCTGTCGCAGTCGAGGAAATATTCAACGGTCCGGAGTTGGAAAGCGGCTTCATCAAGGCGGAGGATCTGGAAGCGGCAGCGCTGAAATCGGTACTGCGGGTCTCCGACATCATCAACAGATTGATGGACATCGACGGCGTGATCGCAGTGAACGGTTTGCAGCTGGCCAAGTACGACGCCGCAGGCAACGTCGTCAGGGGCGCCGCCGACCCGACCTGGAGCAGCGAGGGAAATCCCGTCTTCGATAGCAGCAAAGCCAGCGCGTCCTGGCTGATGTACATCAGCAAACAGCATCAGCCGAGGCTCTATCTCAATGCCTCGCGCTTTCTGTTCTACCTGAACGGACTCCCCTTCCTCCCCAGAATGGATGAGGCCTCCGATACTCTCAATCAACTGCGCGGCGAGGCTGAGCGGCCCAAGATCAAAAACGCGCCCAAAGACCTGCCTATCCCGGCTGGAACCTTCCTCAATCCGGAAGATTACTTCCCCGTGCAGTACAGTTTTCCGCTGACTTACGGCATCGGGGCGCAGGGGCTCCCCTCCCATGCTTCCAGCCTGCGCCGGGCACAAGCCAGGCAGTTAAAGGCCTATCTCCTCATCTTCGAACAGCTTCTCGGCAACGCATTCGCCCAGATAGCGCATGCAGCGGATCTGTTTTCACTCGATCCGGCGGTGGAGCGGACTTACTTTGTCAGGGAGTTCAGCAAGGCGATCATTAACGGCTATGACGAGATAGTCAGTGGTCTCAACCACTCCGCCCTGGAAAAGATGACCGAGACATTGCCGGAGTTCCACGAGCGGCGCAATCGGTTCCTGGACCACATCCTGGCCCGTTTCGGCGAACAGTTCAGGGAGTATGCGCTGCTGCTGACAAATTTACAGGGCCAGCAGGTGGCGCTCGACCAGCTGATAGACGACAAGATCGCATTCCTCAAAGCCTATCCGCTGATCAGCCATGATCGGGGCAGGGCGTTTAACTATGCCGTCGACCCCTGCTCGCCGGACAATTATCCGGGCATCAAAAAGCGGATCACCCTGCTTCTGGGCTTGGACAACGAGCGCGCCATCGTCGTGGAACATCTGCTGCTGCGCCCGAAATTCCCCGGAGACGCGCTCTATCCGGCCTGCTCGGTGGGCGCCTGCCGGATTTGCGGCGAGGAAGATCCCTATTCCTTCAGAGTGACCTTCGTGATGCCCGGCTGGCTGGAGCCGTTCAACACGGATATGGAGATGCGCGGCTTTGCCGATCGTACCATCCGGGAAGAAACGCCCTCACACCTGCTCGGCAAGATCTGCTGGGTCGGCAATGACGGTTTCACCGAAGATCCGGACAACCCGGTCGTCATCGACCTGGCCGATCTGCTGGTTGAAAAGGGGCTGACCGCAGGGGGGACCAAGCCGGAAAGAGCCGATGCCTGCGACTGCGGCGCCGCGATCTATACAGCCTTCAACAACGTCTTCAAAGAGTGGTTCCAGGACAAGACCCTGGCCTATATCCGTCCCGACCTGCTTAAAACAGAAATGGAGGCGGAATTCAATGCCAAGGTGAACCCTGGCGACTTTTCCTGCACGACCGTCCTGGATGCGGTTTTGTGGGCGGAAGTTCAGGCGATGATGGTGGCCCACTTCCATCACGTCGCGCTCTACGGCTGGCAGTTCGAGCGCTTCGAGGACGCCTGGTGCAAGTGGCTGGAGGCCGACGCCCTTATCGACTGGACCGAGGAGCATTTGCAGGCGCGGGTTGAAGCCATCCTGGCGAAAAATCTCATCTCCCCAGATACCGCATCTCAAAATGTCCCCTCCCCCGGAGGGGGAGGGTTAGGGAGGGGGGATGGAGTGTGCCGCTGTGCGGCGGCGATTGTGACGGATATCGGGATGGAATTTTATGAACTGATCGGTGCGGCGTTCAAGGCGGGCACGGCTTTGGAGGATATACCCGACTTCGCACCCTCCGAAGTCGTCCTCTGCCCTGATTTTGAATTCAACAGCGGCACCGCCGGTCAGATACAGGAGCTTTTGGAAGAGCGCTACAACGCCTACAAGGAGGTATCGTACCGCCTTTGGATGGTGGTGGATCTGCTCAGCAAGTTAAGCAACAGCTACCCTCCGGCTACCTTACACGATTTCGACGCTGGCAGTGATCACAACCCGGTGCGCCTGGGGAAAACGGCATTAGGCAGCTGACAGGGGTGCTCTATCATGGAACCTACACAAGATAACTATCCGGTTTTCGAGGCCAACCAGGTCCTCTCCTACTCGCATCTGAACCAGCTCTTCAACTATCTGGACGAGCAGGAACGCCTGACACGGGCCAATCTCATAGGCATCGGCGTCGTCTGTGGCCTGGAAATCCGCGTCGACCCCAATGAGAGTCCCGAGACCATCCATCTTTCCAGAGGGTGCGGCGTCACCTCGCAAGGCTATCTCATAGTGGAGCCCGATGACGTGGCGCTGGTGGCGTACCGTCCCTACACCTTGCCCACCGAGACGGATTACCCGCAGTTCAAGGATGCCTCGGCGGTTCAGTACCCCCTCTGGGAGTTGTTCCCTGCCGGCGAGCCCGATACCACCCCGTTGGGAACGCCGGCCGGCTTCCCCGCTGACAAGGCGGTACTGCTCTTCCTGGAACTGAAGAAGGAAGGGCTGCGCAACTGCTGCGCCAATAACTGCGACGACCAGGGCTCCGCGGTAACGGTGACGCTGCGCAGGTTGCTGATCACCAGGACCGACCTGGACCAGATCATCGAGGCGGCGAGCGAGCTCACTCCGGCTCTCACTTCGGGGGGGCTCTCGGACGCGCTGGCGGCGGAGCTGGGGCTGCAGGAGATCCGCCTCCCCCGTTACGATGTCCCCGCCGGCAGCCTCGCCAGTTCCATCGAGGTGCTGGCCGCGTTCCAGGCGGTCTTCCCGGCCGACAAGCTGGTCGAGAAGACGGCAGCCGTCCTCAGCGCCGCCTACCAGGCCTTCAAGCCGCTGCTCGCAGAGCGCTATCCGGACGATCCCTTCGTCAATAGCTTCAGCGCCAAGTTCGGTTTCCTGGACACCGTGCCGCAGACTCAGGCCCAGGTGCGCTTCCTCCAGTACTACTACGATCTTTTCGACGACCTGTTCAAGGCCTACGACGAGTTGCGGCGCCGGGGGGTAGGGCTCATGTGCGTCTGCACGCCGCCGGACGGACTCTTCCCCCGCCACCTGATGCTGGGGGTGCCGGCAAGCTACCGCCATCATTTTCTGGCCTCTCCCGCTACAGGGCGCTGCGGAGCCTACGCCGACGAGCTCAAGCAGCTGTTCCAGAGGCTGGTGGAGCTCGCCGCCACCTTCAGCGAGACCCCTTCCGTGCCGGAATCGCCAAGCGACCAGATCCGCATCACCCCCAGCAAGCTGTGGGATGTGCCGCTCTCGGAGAAGGCCATTCCCTACTACTATCGGCCCGACGGCACGCCTCCCCTGCACACCCTCTGGAACGTGGAGAAGAGCCGGCGCAACCGGGCCAACCAGAACCTGGGCTACCATTCGGACCGCTACACGCCGCCGGCGCCCGGGTTCGTCACCAAGGCGCTGCAGTACGACCTGGAGCCCTACAACTTCCTGCGCGTCGAGGGGCACCTGGGCAGGGACTACCGGGCGGTACTGCGGGCCCTGCTGCTGCTGAAGAACCGATACCGTCTCCCGATCGAGATCCTGGCCCTGCGCGCCGGCGCCTTCGACGAACGGATCCCGGTGGACCTGAGCAAGGAGAGTTGCCGCTTTCAGGATCTGGAGGCGCTCTATGACAGCTGGAAGAGTCAGCTCGCCTGCTTCCTGTGCAAGGAGGTGCGGTATTTCTACCAGCTCCCCGAGGAGAGCGGCGGCCCGACTGTGCCGGCCGCACCCGGGCTCCCCATGCTGCTCGAATGCGCCCCCGGGTTCCTGGTGCAGCCCAACACGCTGGGACGGCTTTTCGAGGAGTGGCTCGCCAGAGTGCCCGGGAGAAACCTCGCCGCTATCGACCTGAACCTGGATCTGCGCTTTGTGGGGAGGTTCAACGTCCTCCTGTTCCTGATAGCCTACCTTGCCCGGCTCTACGACGCGCTTGCCAAGGATCTCACCGGGGTGGATTTCCCCGAGCTGGAGAAGCGTTACCAGGAGCTGGTCAGACTGACCGAGGTGATCGAGAATCAGAGGGAGCAGGGAGCCGGCACCATCGACGGCAACGTGGAACTGCTCAAGTGGGAAGAGCTGGACGACCGCCTGGAGGCGATCATCTACAACTGCCGTCTCGACGTCTTCAAGGCCCTGCGCGCCGAGTACGAGCGGCGCATCAAGGAAGTGAAGCAGAAGCAGTTCCTGAGCTTCTTCCTGCAAAACCATCCGGGGGTGCAGCACAAGGCAGGCGTGCCGCTGGGGGGGACCTTCGTGCTGGTGTACCACGAGACCCCCGCCCCGGTCAGGCCCCCGCGCGGCGTGCTGGACCTTTCCGACCTGGGCCTGGACCGGCTCTCGCTCACCAGGAACCGGCCGCTCTCCGCGGCGCTGGACCGCCTGGCCGCGAAACCGACGCTCCTGGCCGATCCCGACCTCAGGATCGTGTTCGGGGAGTTGACCGGCGAAATCCCGAGGCCGCCCCTGTTCCCGGGCGGACTGGATCCGGAAACCGGCGGGATCTATGCGGAAACGGTGCGGGCCATGGCCGACGGCACCGTGATCGCCGACTTCTTCCTCCCCTATCTCTGCTGCTCCGACTGCGCCCCGGTGCAGTTCGTCCTGCCGGCGCCGCCGCTAGGCCTCACCGTGCAGCTCGCCTGCACCAGCGCGGAAACCGGCAGCGCGGAGGCGACGGTCACGCCACAGGGTGGTAGCGCCCCTTACAGCTATCAGATCGACGATCAGCCGTTCACGGAACTCGGCGGCGCCATCGTGCTTGCCGCGGGAAGCCACAAGCTCCAGATTCGCGACAGCGCGGGTTCGGAATCCAAGCTGCAGTCGATCAACGTGCCGAGGGCTCTGGCGGTCGCCGATGTCAGGTTCACAGACGATGCCTCCTCCAACAGCTACCGGGTCACCTTCACCATCTCGGGAGGGACAGCTCCCTATCAGGCGGACTCCGGCGCCGTCACAGGCAATGTCTTCACCGGCAACCCCGTTACCGGCGGAGCGACGATCTCCGTGACCGTAACCGACAAGGCCGGCTGCCAGATAACCCGGGAGTTCCAGCACAGCGTCTGTGCGCTTCCCTGCGGCGGCCAGTCCAGGCGCTGCAATTACCGGCTCTGGATTCAGCCGCCGTCGGAAAACGAGCTTTACGAGACCTACCGGCAAGGTGAGATGAGGTTCAGGTTCAACGGCGAACCCATCCAGCTCCCCCCGGATTTACTGCAGTTCGAGGCGGTGCAGCTCAACACCGATTTTGAGAACGGCATCGCTGCCGCCGTCAAACGGCTCAACGCGGCCGTCAACGCCGCTCTTATCCAAAGGCTGGGAGAAGCGGGCCGGGACCGCCTGCTGGTCAGCTATGAGCCTGCCGCCGTCGATCCGTTCCGCTCTATCAGGATCGAGTACTTCGTCTGCGATACCTTCGCCATCGAGTTCGACTACAACTACGGTCAGCCCTCTCCTTCCTTCAGCCTCACCATGCGCTACGGCAACGAACCGTCGGCCAGCGGCGCCCCGTTCGACGGCGCGCTGCTAGTGAACAGGAGGCTCAACGAGCAGACCATGGTCCCGGTCTTTGACTGCAGCGAGCGCAATCAATGCGACGGCAGCGACTACCGGAAGCTCTGCGAGGGGTTCAACCCACAGCCCGTTATCACCGTCGAACGGCTCCAAGACGATAACCAGATACGGTTCCAGTTCACCGGAAGCGTGGTCGATACCTCTCAAAGGATAGCCGCCTGGGTCTGGGACGTCTTCGCTACGCGGAGTACCGAGCCCTACTACGAAGGGGAAAAGGTGGTGGCCCAGTTGGAGCGACCGGTCGGGGAGGTCAGGCTTACGGTCATCACCGAAAAAGGGTGCTTCAGCGCCGTCGACCAAAGGATCATCATAATCCTGTGATGACGCCCGCGATATGCTCGTTCCCGAGCTCCATTTTCTCGTTCCCGAGCTCCATTGGGAACGCAGTTTTCTCGTTCCCAAGCTCCAGCTACTTTTCTCGTTCCCAAGCTCCAGCTTGGGAACGCATCCACACCGCTGAGGCTCCAGCCTCAGGCCTATCGCGGATAAAGCTGGAGCTTCGGTGGGTCAAGCACGTTCCCAAGCTGGAGCTTGGGAACGAGGAGCGGATGAAGCTGGAGCTTCGGTGGGTCAAGCACGTTCCCAAGCTGGAGCTTGGGAACGAGGGGCGCTGGAGCTTGGGAACGAGGGGCGCTGGAGCTTGGGAACGAGGGGCTGACGCACCTGATCCGGCGGGTGCACCACCAACTCCTCCCCCCGGAGGGGGGAGGCCGGGAGGGGGGAAATGCGGGCGAACACAAGGTTCGCCCCTACTAACACCGCGGATGGTAGGGGCGAATCTTGTATTCGCCCTTGCCTCGCCGGAACTTAGCTGTTCCCCCTCCCTAACCCTCCCCCTCCGGGGGCACTGCCATTAAGTTAAGGGAATGAGAGGTAGGGTGGGCCGTGCCCACCACAACCGCATCCTGATGGTGGGCACGGCCCACCCTACATGATTCACGGAATCACCGCTTAACTTAATGGCAGTGCCCTCCGGGGGAGGGGACTTGAGGCGTTGGATGGCATAACTGCAGCCACTTGGCAAGGAACATTATTTTGGACATGGCCCACCTGATCCGGAAGGAATACCTCCATGTCGAGCTGGACGGCACGGAGGCCGAGGCGCTCGCCTTGCAGCGGACCCTGTCGGGAGTGTGCCGCAATCACCTGGCGCCTGCCATCGAGCGGGCCCTCGACCGCAGCGCGCCGGAGGCCGGGCATCTTGTCATCGAAAGGGTGGAAATCGATGCCGGCGTTTTGCAGCTTGAACGGCTGGAGAGCGGTCTGGCCGATTCGGTGGAGCAGGCGCTGGGAAAATGGCTCCGTGAACATGTTCCCTTGACCGGATCCCCGCCTGCGCCACTTCAAGGGAGCGGGCCGCAGCGGACCGCCCCGGGTCCGGTTGTCGGCGCACTCCGGCACAGATCCGCCCGGGACGCCGCCATGGAAGCGTTGGTCCATTTCCTGCGCCACGGGACCTTGCCTTGGTGGTTCCGCCCGCCGGCCGGAAAGACGCTGGAACAGATGATAGTCGAGGTCTGGCAGGAGGCGGGCAAAGCGGAACTGGAGGCGGCTCTCGCTGCCCACGGCATTCTTGCTGCCCTTGCCGAAGGCCCCGCCGGAATCCGCCTGATCCGTCAGTTTTCCCCATCGTTCACGGCAACGGTACTGGCCGCAGTGGCGCCCGAACATAGGACAGTCGTCGCAGCAACCTACCCGGCGGCCCCACAAGAAGAAGTGCGATCCACCAGGGCACTTTCCAACTCCCCGCAGGCCGAACATCCCGAAGCAAGAGAAGGCCTTTACGTAGGGCATGCCGGGCTGGTCCTGCTGCACCCTTTCCTCCCCAGGTTCTTCGCCGCGTTGGGCATCGCCGACGAGGATCGGCTCCTGCAGCCGGAACGCGCCCTTTGTCTGCTGTATTACCTGGCGACCGGACAACCCGCGGCTCCGGAATACGAACTGGTATTGCCCAAGATACTTTGCGGGATCCCCTTACCGGAACCGGTCTCGGCAGATCTGGCATTGAGCGGTCCTGAAAAAGAAGAGGCCATGGCCCTGCTCGAAGCCGTAATCGCTCATTGGGATGCCTTGCGAAGCAGCTCCTGCGACGAGTTGCGCGGTGCCTTCCTGGTCCGCCCCGGAAAGGTATCTCTGCGCGACGACGGGGATTGGCTGCTGCAGGTCGAGGCGCAAACCTGCGATATCCTGCTGGACCAGCTCCGCTGGGGCTTGTCGATGGTCAAGCTCCCCTGGATGAAAAGGATGTTGTGGGTGGAATGGGGGTAATCGGGACATGAAAGCCAGCGCGGAAAAATCGTCTACCGCTGCTTCGACGAGCGCGACCCCGGCGGCGCGGCACCCTTTCTTTGCCCCTTCCGTGCAGGCCAAACTGACGCTGGGGAAACGGGACGATCTACTGGAAAGGGAAGCGGACGCAGTGGCTGACCGGGTGGTGAACCGCGCAGGAGGGGGACAGCGCCCGGGAGGGGGACAGGCACCTTTTCAAGGAGCCAGTCCCCTGCAGGAGAAGGTCGCCGATTGGGAGGAAAAAGAAAAACTGCGCCGCCAGTCGTGGGCCGGGAGCACCCCTGATCTGCAACGGCAGGAGGAAGTGCCCGCGGAACCGGAGGTGAAGCTCGAAGTTGAGACCCCTCCCGTGGAAAGGGAGGAACCGGTCCAGGCCAAATCGATGCAGGGAGCAAAGGACGAAGAGCCCCTGCAGGCTAAGAGAGCGGAGCGAGCAGTGCTCGTCCTCACGCCGGCCATGAAAAGCCGTCTGGCCGAAACCAAGGGAGAGGGGAGCCCCTTGCCCCCACCGGCGCGGGCTTTCATGGAAGCCGGCTTCGGCATCGATTTCGGGCAGGTCCGCATCCACACCGGCCGCAGCGCGGCGCAATTGAGCAACGAGCTCCAGGCCGTGGCGTTCACGCACGGCTCCGACATCTATTTCCACCAGGGAAAATACAGCGCCACCACGGACGGGCAGAAGCTTCTGGCCCACGAATTGACGCACGTCGTGCAACAGAACAGGAGCCGGGGTGTGCCGCTCAAGCCGGCGCATCGAAAGCTGGTCGGCAAATTGGCGCTGGAGCCGGTCGAGCCGATCGCAGCGCCGGTTGCGCCCCCCGCTCACCCTTCCGCTGCGCCGGCGGGCTCCCGGGCGCCGGCTGCCGCAGCAGTACCGCCCGCCCCTGCTCCGGCAGCAAGGCCAGCCCCCCAGCCGGAGTTAAAGGAAACAGCCAAGGGCCTCCCTCCCGAGAAAGAAGGAGCTCCGGGCGGGGAGAAAGGGATCGAACCGGCAAGAGCGCCTGCCAAGCCGCAAGAAGACGCCGACTTTCAACAGGCGAAGAAGGAGATCCGCAAAGACGCCCGCAGGCAGAAAAGCCACGAGCTCCCCGGGAAAAAGCAATCGGAAATGACGGCGGCCGCTGCCTTGACGGCAGGGGAGCAGCGGGAGCAGTCGGCTCAGGAACAGAAAGCTGCCGCGCTGGAGAAAGCCGCACACCCCAAGCAGAAATTCGACCGGTTTTTGTTCAAGGAGAAGCTCAAGGCCAAGATCGAGGAGAAGCTTCCGGATACCGAAGACGCGGCGAAGGCGTTTCCGGGCAGCGGCAAGCTGGACCAGGCCAAGTCGGAATTCGGGGCGACGGTGAGCGAAGAAAAGGGGAAGTTGACCGACCCCCTGAAAGTAACCGCGGAAGCGCCTCCTCCTCCGGGGCAGGTCAGCAAGACGGAGAGCCCGGTGCCGCCCGCCAAACCCGCCGCCAAGCCTTCGAGGATACCCGCCCAACTCGCGGCGCCCAAGCCGAGGACCGACCGGGAAATTTCCCTGCAGGAGAAAAGCGACGACCTGGACCGGCGCCTGGAGCAGGAAAAGATCAGCGAACCGCAGTTGGCCGAATCGGAGGAGCCTCTTTTCGAAAAGGCGCTGGCCAAAAAACAGGATGCTCAGCGGGAGATCGCCAACGCCCCTGCCCGCTACCGTGAGCAGGAAGCAGAAGTGCTGGGAAAGGCTCAGCAGCAGACCGGCCAGAACACCGGGCGGAGGCTGCAAGGCATGGCGACTGTGAAGAACCGGTCGCTGGGCGGCGTGGGGGTCCGCGGCAGCCAGGTCCGAAAGGAAAGCCAGACCGAGATAAGGCAGCGGGAGATTAAAAACACCATTAACGGGATCTATACCAGGACCGAGGGTGCCGTCCACACCGTCCTGAAAAATCTCGCTGTTGCCGTCCAGATCAAATTCGACATCGCAGCCCAGCTGGCCAACATGATTTTCAACAGGTCGGTCCGAAGCAGGCTGGACGACCACTACGGCTGGTTTACCTTCGACGACAAGATTGCGGAAGCGGTAGGGCTGTCCGATGGCGTGGCCCACATCTTCCGGGAGGAAAAGCAAAATTTCCTGAACACCATGGACAAGGTGCTGGACGAGATCGCCACCATGGTGGAGAGCGAACTGAACCGTGCGCTGCAGCGCATCCAGCAAGGGCGGGATGAATTGGAGGGGTACAAGAAAACCCTCACCACCGAGGAACGGCAGTTCGCCGACGATTTGATAAAAGAGGTCGAGGACAAGTTTACCGACCTGGAAAGCTCGGTGGAAGAGCAGCAGGAAGAATTGCTGGAAACGCTCTCCGATCTGTACGTGGAGAACGTGAACAAGCTGCAGGAGGAATTCGACAAGATCAACGAGGAGCTGGGGAGTTCCTGGATTGCGGACGCCATCAACTTCATCGGGGAGGTGGCGAGCGCCATCCGCAAGCTCGGCGCCTTGCTGAGATCGATCGTGGAGAGGATTGCGGGGCTGGTGGACGAGATCCTGGCGGCGCCCAAGAGGTTTTTCGCCAACCTGGTGTCCGGTATCAACCAGGGGATCGACAAGTTCACCTCGAACATCGGCACCTACCTGGAACAAGGGTTCTGGATGTGGCTCACCGGCGCCTCCAGCGCGAGGAACATCCAGGTTCCGGAAAAGATGGACCCAAAGGGGATGTTCAGCCTGGCACTCCAGATGATCGGCATCGACCGGGCCTTTGTCCTGGAGAGGATCAGGGTAAAGCTTGGTGCAGGTGTGGAAAAGGTTCTGACCCGTGCCGAGGCAGCCGGGGAAAAGCTGCTGGAGCCGGTCCGCATCCTGCTGCGCGGCGGTATCGGCGCCCTGTGGGACTGGGTGAAGGAGGAAGTAAGCTCGCGGCTCCAGGAGATTTTCACCAAGATCAAGCAGGAGATCTTCGAAGCCATCATCAAGAAGGCCTTAATCTGGGTGGCGAGCCTGTTCATACCGGGGCTGGGGTTCATCCGCCTGGTACAGGCGATCTACAAGGCGCTGCGCTGGCTGGTGGACAACATCGACCGGATCGTCGACCTGGTCAACTCCTTCCTCGATTCCATAGCGCTGGCGGTGCAGGGGAACGTGGGCGGCATCGTGAACAAGGTGATCAAGGGGCTCACCCTCGGCGTGGTCATCGCCATCGACTTCCTCGCCAAGCTGGTGGGACTGGGTAACTTCGCGGACAAGCTGCAGCGGGCCATTCAGTCCCTGAAGAAACCGATCCAGAAAGGGATCGACTGGTTGCTGACCAAGGCAAGACCGGTGGTCCGGAAGATAGAACGGGCGCTGCGGAAGGCGGTGGAGGCGGCGAAGCGGAAGGGGAAGGCGGCAGCGGCGGCAGGGAAAAAGGCGGTCGGAGCAGTTTTGCGCTTTTTCGGGATAAAGAAGTACTTTTCCACCAACACCGGGGAAAGACACGCATTATTTTTCGAGAAGCGTGGGGGACAGACCGTACTGCTGATCGAAAGCACAGCGCAAGACATCAGAAAGTTCATGGACTTTTACGTCAGTGAACGCAAATTGGACGCCAACAAGATGCAGCTTGTCTCCCAGATACTGTCGCATTTGGAGAGTTATAAGGACGAGTACGCGGAGCTTAAAAAAGTAGGAGAAACTTCTGAAAAGGCCAAGCCTGTTCACGAACGGCTATTGCAGAAAAACGTCGCCCTCGGAGAACTTCTGCGCACACTGTTGAGCGGCGATCGTAAGGTTGGCATGCTTATCGAGAGTTATCTCCTGGAAGGGCTGACGGGCACCTACTCAAGCATGCCTCGTCCGCCTATGGATATCCTGACCCCTGACCACCAGCCCCAGGCAGCAATTATCAAGTGGGCTGCCGATCTGAAAGGGCCGGTCAGCCGACGCAGGGTGTACAGCAGTAGCAGCGACATGGCGAACAGGGCCGGCGGAAGTCATGCCAGCGGGGGCTATGCCATTAACCTGCATGAATATAGACACACGGCAGGACGGACTTTCGGGAGTGAAGGGGAAAAGACCAAAAATGGCTTCATCAACTTTATAAAGCCGAAGATTGCGGGTGAAGCAGACGATCAGAAGATAAGAAATATTATAACTGCCAGAATGAAGCAAGAACTTGGGTGGGACGTAGCTGCCATGCGGACAGTTATAACCGTTGACAAGAACTATGCTGATATCGACGAGATTACAGATCTCGATAAAACCGAAAGACAAAAGCTTAAAGGTGATATCAAGATACAAATTACCAAAGGCCTGCGACAGATCGAAAACCAGCCAATGGACACTCTGAAGGATTATTAACGATGACGGAAATAGCTCCTAACCTCTTGACGTCATTTGTCGATTTTTGTGAAAAGGCGGCAGAGGACTTCTCCGATTTCGAGCTCGTCAGAAATCCGGAACCGAAATTAAGCAAGCTCCTGGACAACCAGGGTAAGGTGGAATATTTCCAGGTGATCGGGCAGCATGGGACCGCTTCACTCATTGCCTTTTGGCGAGACAACAAAGACATTGATTTTGCACTCTCGCCGATCGTCTGGTTAAGTAGCGAAGGATTTCCGAATAGTGTCTTTGCCAATTCATTTGCAGATTTTTTGTCCATATTGCCATACGGCACCGGCTTTATATACGATGTCCTCAGCAATTACTACTATCATAAGGAAAGCCCCGACCTCCAGCCGTCTCCGGAAGAAAAATTCACACCTGACGAAATCAGCTCATATCTGGCTGAAAACAAGAAACGATACGAGGGCCATAGCGAACTCGTAAACTGGTTAAACCGTGAAGCGAAAGTTGGAATTGCTAACGATCCCCTGTCCGTTATTAAAGTGGCGATCGTTAGCCACGTTGATCTGGCAAGCTGGCTCCGAGAATAGACGCCTCGTTCCCAAGCTCCAGCTTGGGAACGCAATGCCTGGTGAAGCTCCAGCTTCATCCCCTGGCGCCTTCGTATACAAAGCTGGAGCTTTGCGATTCAGTGCGTTCCCAAGGTGGACCTTGGGAACGAGAATGTGGTTTTTCTTTTTGTGCCTTTTGTGCCTTTTTGTGCAAAAGGGAATCGCAAAAATGGGGCTAGCTCAAATGAACCTGAATGCCGCCAATCTCCAACTAGCCTGTGACTGGTTTCACGATGTGGTTGCGGACCACCTTAAGGGGCAGTTGAGGCAGGATGAAGAGGGGCAAATCGGCTCCCTCAATTTATGGAGCGAGGAGTCGGGGCTGGCAAAATTCATCGCGATCCACCAGCCGGATTACGAAGAGTTCGTGGTCTTGATGCTTGCCCTGATACCAAACCTGAAGCCCGGTTTTTTCCATAAGATCATCGCCGAACACCTCCCCGAGGGGGGGGACTTCCCCGAATTCGGCGGCGTCCAGGGGGCCAGCCACCGGGGCCTGCTCGCCACCGGTGAAACTGCCCAGTGTATCCTCGCAGGCGAAGACATCAAGAAAAGGATAGCAGTGCAGCGCATGCTGAGCAGCGGACACTGGTTTTCGAAGAAGCGCATCCTGTGGCTTGAGCCGGTTCGTGAAGGGGAGCCGCCGATGAGCGGTCGTCTGATCCTCGACCCCGAAATTGCGGAACGGCTTACCACCGGCACGGTCAGCAAGCCGCGCTTCAGCATCGACTTCCCGGCAGAACACCTTGAGACCGAAATGGAGTGGGACGACCTGGTGCTGCAGCCGAGCACCCTGCGGCAGATCCGGGAAATCGAAAACTGGATCAAGCACAGCGATACGCTGCTTAGGGAATGGGGCATGAAGAAAAGGATCAAGCCCGGCTACCGCGCGCTCTTCCACGGTCCGCCCGGCACCGGCAAGACGCTGACCGCCACCCTGCTCGGGAAGTACACCGGAAAGGATGTCTACCGGATCGACCTGTCGCAGGTGGTCTCCAAGTACATAGGAGAGACCGAGAAAAATCTGTCCGGACTTTTCCACAAGGCGGAAAACAAGGAGTGGATCTTGTTCTTTGACGAGGCCGATGCCCTCTTCGGCAAGAGAACGGACATCCGCGACGCCCATGACAAGTACGCCAACCAGGAAACCGCCTATCTGCTGCAGCGCATCGAGGGGTACGACGGGCTGGTGATACTGGCCACCAACCAGCGCGGCAACATGGATGACGCCTTCACCCGGCGCTTCCAGGCCATCGTCCACTTCCCCATGCCCCGCCCCGAGGAGCGCTATCACATCTGGAGCAAGGCCTTTCCGCCCCAGATCGAGATCGGGAAGGAGATAGACTGGCGGCAGATAGCCGCCCGCTTCGAACTGGCAGGTGCCGGTATCATGAACGTGACCCACCACTGCGCGCTGGAGGCATTGGCGGACCAATCACGCTCTCTGGACATAAAGAGGCTGGAAGCGGCTATCATGCGGGAGTACAGCAAGGAGGGGAAGGTGGTGTAGTCGCTCCCCCTCCCCCTTCCAGGCCCCCCGCTCGGAGCTGCCGCTGTTCAGGGTCCTCTTCCCCACCCCGACCCTCCCGTTGCTGGGGAGGGGGGCTCCCGGCCAATGGGATCTACGATCGGTGAAGATGCCCGTTAACAAAGGTGCCATCCTCCCCCCTCAATCCTTGTAGAGCCTCCGGAGTTACCTTTTCCTGTAGCAACCGGCCCCGCCTGCGGCGCTTTGTCGGAGACAAAGTTCATCCTCCCAGGCACCTGCTCACTCTCCTCCCCCCGGAGGGGGGAGGTCGGGAGGCACTGCCATTAAGTTAAGCTCCCACCTGCTGCTCGCTCCCCCTCCCTTGATGGGAGGGGGTGGGGGGGAGGGTGAGGCTCGTACGAGCTTTTCACCCTCTCCCCAGCCCTCTCCCATCAAGGGAGAGGGGGCTTTTGCTGCGTGCGGGAAATTAGCACCGACCTTAACTTAATGGCAGTGAGGTCGGGAGGGGGGAAGACAGCGGCTTCTGCGAAGAACTGGCGAGGTTCCCCCTCCCTAGCCCTCCCCCTCCGGGGGAGGGGATGATTTGCGCAATAATCTATCCTGATTAGCGTCAATCTTCCGCTGATTGAAACTCCCCCCTCCCTTGACGGGAGGGGCCGGGGGGCACTGCCATTGAGTTAAGGGAATGAGAGGTAGGGTGGGCCGTGCCCACCACAACCGCATCCTGATGGTGGGCACGGCCCACCCTACATGATTCACGGAATCACCGCTTA
>Ga0209317_1000360_pt1 | contig 56311 bp, 57 predicted proteins | sample RifGroB2_FD_183994 | JGI IMG/M metagenome (GOLD analysis project Ga0209317, IMG submission 183994) | Soil microbial communities from Rifle, Colorado, USA - Groundwater B2 (SPAdes) (version 2) | ecosystem: Environmental > Terrestrial > Soil > Unclassified | place: Rifle, Colorado | collected...
AGGCAGGCGGAGCCGGGCAAGATAATAGCGTAGCGTTATAGTGCCGGAGTGCTTGCACTCCGGCACTATAATATGAGACTTATATGACCTATATGAATTTTACAAGAAGAAATTTACTGAAGGCATCGATTATAGCGGGCGCTGCGGTTATGTCGGGCGGCGGCCTGACTCTTGTCGGGAGGCATGCTGACGCGGCGAAAGAGGAATTTTCGGGCCCTCTTCCGGATATTGATATAGGCGGCATTATAAGGCCTCCGGGCGCATTGCCCGAGAAGGAATTCCGCTCCAAGTGCATAAGCTGCGGAGTATGCGTGAATGTATGCCATGTGATGAAATACGACGCTATAGCGCCGGCCGGATTTAAAAATATCAGGAACTTCGGAACTCCGTACGTAAAGGATATGCGGGATTTCCCGTGCGCCTTATGCATGGAGTGCCCGAAGCAATGTCCTACCGGCGCTTTAAAGAAATTGGAAAAAGAAAGGGTTGCTATGGGAATGGCGCTCATAGATTTCGGTCTCTGTTTCGGCTGGAACGGGGACGTGTGCCTCTCGTGCAGCAAGGCGTGTCCTATGGGAGCGAAGATATTCGATTTCTATAACGGAGAATGGGGCAACCAGCCCTACATTAACGAGAGCTGTGTAGGATGCGGCCTGTGCGTTAAGCATTGTCCCCTTGGAGGCTCCGCGATAAAGGTCGTAACAAAGAGGCAATATGAAAAGGTCAAAGAGCCTTATATAAGCGGGTTCAAGAGGTTGCAGGCTATGTCCAATGAAGAGCGCTACAACATCGTTTACGGGCAGAATCTCCCGCAGATTATGGCGAGGGGAAGGCTGGTGGAACGTGAATATAGATAAAAAGTTATCCAAGCTCAGGCGGTTTGTAATGTTCGGTGTGATCGCGTTATTTCTCCTCCAGTTCCTGAGAGTGAAAATCCTTGTCGGCGGGCTTACAGGCTCGCTTGCGGTGTGGTTTGTGAAGTTTATGGATATCTTTGCATATTTCGAAAGCCTTATCGCATCGATGGATTTTAGTGCAACCGCTCTCATGGCCGTGCTCCCGATAATCGGTATATATCTTATTTTCGGCAGGGCGTTTTGCGGATGGATCTGTCCCATGGATTTTCTTTATGAGATGACGGATAAAGTAAGAGGCGATAAGCAGGGGGCGATGGGCGACAGGGCAAAAAAGATTTCGCCGAAGATCGGATACATTATCGCAGCCGTGTTCCTAGGCCTATCCGCGTTATTGAACATACCGTTTTTTACAAACTATATTTCCCACCTTACTAATTTTTTCAGAATGCTGACCGGAGGAGTTTTTTTTGCAATGAATCTGCCCATAGAACCGGCGGTGTTTTTCTATTCGGCGGGCGTTATAATTTTTCTGCTCGGTCTCGAATATTTTTTCCCGAGGCTTTGGTGCAGGGTTTTATGCCCGGTAGGCAAGACATACGGGCTTTTCAATAAAGTAAGCCTTCTCAAGCTTAAATTTGCAGAGGGACAGTGCGGAGAGTGCAATCTTTGCGAGCAGATGTGCTATATGGGCGTTAAAATCGCGCGGCATATCGACGGGCCGGGGCTGAGGGATACGAACTGCATTTATTGCGGCAGGTGCGTGGAAGGGTGCGGGACAAAAGGCAAACTCATAAAAATGAAAATAGGAGGATGAAATGGTAGTTGCGAGCGGATTTATAGAGGCGAATCAGGCGGGCGATGCGGAAAAAGTATCGGAGGAATTGAAGACGAGGAGCATAGAAGTTACGGATATGAAAGGCGAAAAAGTGGTCTTTCTCGTCGAAAGGGAAACCGTAGGCGAGATAAAAAAGATATTGGATTCATTAAGGGATATAGACGGCGTCAGGAGCGTGTATCTCGCCTATTACAGCCTTGAAGGCAGCGATGAGGAAGTAAAAGATATGCTGCCGCTCAATACACAATAAAGGCGAATGTTCCGGATGGAAATCATAAACATGATAGTTCAGGTGAAAGAGGGATTTCACGATACCCTGCTGAGGGTATTTGAAGCCATGTCACATATCAGCGTTCACGGCATAATGAGCAATCAGATAGTTTTAGCGCTCGATACGGACGACATACATGTGCTCGCCCGAACCACGCGGGAAATACAGGATATGGAAGGGGTGTTGGGCATCTATCCCATTTTTTCTAAAGACGCGCTGCCTCTTTAAAGCTCGACCGCCCCTCTGAGCATGTATGCGGCGCCTTTGTAGAAATCCTCACCGGTTGAATTTAATATCCTTTCTACAAAAAGAGGAACCCATTGAGCCATGTGGTTGCTCAAGAAGTTGCCCCTTATCTCGAAGAGCCTTGCCGCCTCGTCGCGTTGTTCCTGCTCGAATAGTTCTATTGTTTTTTGCGTGAGATAATAGATGAATTCAAGTTCTATGCCGATATGATCGTCCGGGATACTGTAAAGTTCTTTGACTGCCATGCCCGCTTCAAGATACTGTTTTCTGACATCTATGGTTTCATCGGTCATTAATGAATGCGATTCGGAAAGATAAAAGGACGCGTAAGGCACGGCAGGCGGGTTTTGGGGGCCTATAAACAGACGGGCATATTCAATGGCAAGATCTTCGATCCATTCATTCAGGTTGTTCTCATTTTTTCTTATCGCCTCAACCATGAATCTCAGCCCGTATCCCGCCATGTCCTCACCGGGTCCTTTTGTTTCGGAGTTTTCCTGATTTCCGGATGTAAGTTCAATTTTGTTCATGTCGTGAATCAGATATTTAGAAGGCTCTTTCAGAAATATCTGCCTCAAAAGGTTATATAGAGAAAGTTCATCTTTTAATGCGTTTATCATGTCATCTCCTTATCGGGAAAGGGGCAAGGTATTAACAAATCCCTTGCCCCTTCCTGCCTATCTCGCGTTTTTTTACGCCTTTTTTACTTTAACGATCATGTCCGCATATCCGGGGAATCCCATTATCGGGCTTAATACATCAGGGTCTACGAGGTCGTTGTGGCTCGGCGTATAATCTTTTGACTTGTACGCAGGTCCCATTCCGGGACTGAACCGTCCGCCTGTTGCAAAGCCTATCTTGATAATGCCCGGCCTTATGCCTCCTGATACAAACACCTTGCCTTTTGTAGATTTCTTAAGAGGGTTTTCGACAACCGCCAGATCACCGCTCTTAAGCCCAAGCTTTTTTGCGTCATCCGTGTTCATCCATATTGAGCCGACAGAATAGGTATTCGCCTTGAATTTTTTCTTCATGGATTTCATAGGCTCATCACCCATCGGCATCGCCTCGGGAACATCCGCCTCAAATTCCTTGTTCATGGGCTGCCATGTCCCTTCTGTCTTGATTTCACCGAGCCATGGAATCATCTGAGTGCCGCTCATTGAGTGATGGACGCGTCCGCAGATGAGCTGGAACGGATAGTCCTTTGCGTATTTCTTATACTCGGGGTTTGTATGCGGATTCCACTTTGTCTCAAACCAGAAGAAGGTCTCAGGAAACTTGGTAAAGCCTATCTCTTTCAATCCGAGGGGCACTTCACCGCCTGCCTTCTCTATCTTCTCGTTATAAGACTTGTAGCCTCCATAGCGCTTTCCGCCGTCTTTCCAGTCGAACTTAAATTCGATGAGTTTTGTGGACGTGTTCGGAAATGCCTTGTTAGGCTCATCCGCATTGTGCTTCTTGTATCTCCTCCAGCTCATGGGCCAGATAGCAACGCCGTGATTATTTCTCAGCCACTCAACGGTTACAGATTTACCTTTTACAACTTTCTTGGCATTGTCAATTGTAACTTCACCCTTTTCAAGCGAATCGGGAGTGCCGATGAGCTTATAGCCTTCGGGATATTTCGGGTACGGCAGAGGAGTTCCCACATTAACCCTTCCCGGCGCCGGCGCAAGCATCTCGTTGACAAAATCCTCCTCTGACTTATACTTCTCCCAGAAATCGGCCGCCTTCAGGTCAGAGTCTCCAAGCTCGTTCAGTTTCTTTGCGAGCATATTCATTATATCAGTTGGTTTCTTACACTCGTGGAGCGGCTTGATTACCGCATCCCTGTTGTATATCACCTGATGAGAAGGATAGATATCGCTCAGGCTCTGTCTTTCCGCATAACTCGCCTCTGGCAGAATTACATCTGCATATAAGGCGCTTTCAAGATTGAGAGTGTCTATGAACACATTAAGCTCAAGCTTGTAATTGCCTTTTGCGTCCTTTGCCAAAATAGCGTCTTTCCATTTCCATGGCGCTGAACCTGTGAGTACTGTGTTGCCTGTCCTTAGGATGTACGCCTTGATAGGATAGTGATGTCCTCTGAACGGACCATATCTGACGTCAACACCTTCTTTAAAGGCATTGGGGTAATCCGCAACAGCATCATCCCATGCTGCAGGATATTTGCTGCCGAAGAGGTCCATGTGCAGGTGTTCCACCTCGCCTTCGACCTCTTTGCCGTCAATATTCCTTTTGACCTTTTTCTTTTTGAACTGCTTCCCTGTTGCAGAGCCGCCCTTGTCCGCCTTTACAAGCTCGCAGTCTATAACGCCGCCGGGAGCATCAAAGTTTCCGGTTATCACGTTCAGCGCCACGCCAATGATGGAGGCGCAGTAGCCGTTATAGTGGTGTCCCGGAGACTGCATTCCCCATACAAGCGCCGCAGGCTTGGTGATACCGAAGAGATGAGAGAGTTCTTCAATTTGCGCTTTGCTCAGGCCTGTCCTGTCCGCTGTCCAGTCAAGACTGAAGTAGCTCAGGCCGTTTATCGGGTCTTTCTTCCCCCACCAGGACTTGAATGCCGCCTCAAAGTCATCCCAGCCGGTAGAGTATTTCTTAAAGCTCCAGTCAATATATTTCTTGTTGGGATCATTCTGGTTGTCGTTCTCAAGGATGTATCTAAGCATCGCGCCAAAGAGGTCGCCGTCTGTTCCGGCCCTCGGAGCAAGCCACATATCCGCAGCAGTTGCGGTGTTGGAGTAACTTGGATCAATGACTACCACCTTACATCCATTTTCAACCTTTGCTCCAACAGTTCCCCTGTTTTCATAGAATATCCTTGTCGCTACGAATGGATTCCACCCATTGTAAACAATCAGTTTTGACTTATAGGTGTAGTCCTTTTTCAGAGAACCATCAGACTGCCTTACAAGCTGGGGCCTCATAATGTCCGGCTCCCACCTTTTGCCTCCGACCATGAGCCTTGGCCCATGCCTTCTCGGAACATCGCATATAGCTCCGTGCTCTGTGGTATTAGGCGTTCCATATGCGAAGAAAAGCCTGTAATACTGGTCTCTGTCTGTAACATCACCGCAGTCCATAATGACCGATTCCGCGCCGTATTTCTTTTTAATGTCTGTTAGTTTCAGGCCAATATGATCTATCGCCTCATCCCATGTTACGCGTTTGAATTTACCGGAGCCTCTTTCGCCGACCCTTATCATCGGATATTTGAGCCTGTAAGGCGAATAAACGAGCTGCTGCCCCGAAGCGCCTTTAGCGCATGCAATACCGTCGTTCATGGGTACTGCCTTGTTGCCGTAAATCTTCGCGATCTTCCCGTCCTTTACCCACATCTCCATGCCGCATTCAGCAGGGCACATGGCGTCGGCAGTGTATTTGACTTCATATTTCCCCATCGAAGTCTGCATCGCTTCAGCCTCGGCAGGGGAAAGATGTTTTAAAGACACAAGCCCTGTTTTGTTTAAAGCTGCCAGTCCGCTAAGCGCTCCGGCATATTTTAAAAATACCCTTCTCGATACCTGCATATTCTCACCTCCTATTTATTTATCTGGCTATCGGCCGCTGAAAAGACCTTTTCATCGGGCGCGATGAAAACGGTCCTCGGCTTTGTGCCGTATTCAGGATGCCAATATGTTGTTTTTACAGACGCCTTGAGCTTCGAGACCGAGCTGTCGGAATCGTTTAAATCACCAAAAGTCCTTGCCTTTCCAACGCAGTTTCTCACGCATGCAGGTTCTTCAATGCCCTCTGCGAGCCTGTGGCTGCAATAATCGCATTTGTCTACAACCCTTAAATCCTTTGCCTTCTTCCCCGCAACCTCATGGACATTTTTAGCATAAGGTTTCGGGTCGTTTTTCACAGGGATATGCGGATGCATGAATCTCGCGCCGTAAGGACATGCGCCTACACACCTTCCGCAGCCGATGCACAGATCCCTGTTCACCATTACGACACCGTCCTCCCTCTTGTAAGTAGCCCCCTTTACAGGACACGGCATAATACACGGCGCTTCGTCGCACTGGTTACAGATCTTCGGGAAAAAATACCTCTTGGGTTTCGGATATTCGCCGGTATCGGCAATATCCACCTTTGACCTGAACTGCCCTATCGGCACTGCATTTTCCATTTTGCAGCTTACCTGACAGGATGTGCAGCCTACGCACCTTCTCAGGTCAACAAGCAATGCATACTTTTTAGACATAATTGCCCCTCCTTTCAAAAAGATTTTGAAAAGATAAAAGCAAGCATTATGCCGGCAAGAATTAATTGATAATTAAAGATATTTATTTTGGGATGGTGTTCAAAGATAGCGCAGATGTGCAGAGGTTGAACAGAAGGCTATGAAAGATATTCTTCCAGCTTTTTCCTCAATGTATTCCTCGATATTCCAAGAAGCTTTGCTGCCTGAACCTGATTTCTCTTGGTAAGTTCCAATGCTTTTTGAACCATGGATTTTTCAAGCTTGCATACTATGTCCTGAAATCTCTCGTTACAGTTGTCTTTAAAAGCCAGATCGACAAGGTTTTTTATGGCATTCCCTACGGAGGCACAGCCTCCGATTCCCTGTAAATTCAGGGTTTCACAGCATTCGGGAGAGAGATAATCGCTGCTGCAGAATACCATTGCCTTCTGAATCGCGTTTTCAAGCTCTCTGACATTGCCGGGCCATGAATAATTTTCAAGCCTTTCCAATGCCTCTTGAGTTATGCCTTTAATATTTTTGTCGAGTTTCCTGTTAAATTTTTTGATAAAATAGGCTGCGAGTTCTTTAATATCCTCTTTCCTCTCCCTTAACGGCGGCAGGCTGATACTTACAACATTCAGCCTGTAATACAGGTCCTCCCTGAAAAGCCCTTCCTTTATCATATCCTCAAGATGCTTATTGGTTGCCGTTACTATTCTCACGTCGGTTTTTATCGTCTCCGAGCCGCCGAGCCTCTCAAATGCGCCGTCCTGTAAAATTCTTAGAAGTTTTGCCTGAAGACCGAGAGACATATCGCCGATTTCATCAAGAAAGATGGTTCCGCCGTCGCACTGCTCAAACTTTCCTATCCTCTTAAAATCGGCGCCTGTAAAGGCTCCCCGCTCATATCCGAAAAGCTCGCTCTCAAGCAGATGTTCGGGTATGGCCGCGCAATTTATCGCAAGAAACGGTTTTGTCGCCCTGCTGCTGTAATGATAGATTGCTCTTGCTGCAAGCTCCTTGCCGGAGCCGCTTTCTCCCCTTATGAGGACTGTCGCGCCGGTAGGCGATACTTTGCCTATCTGCTTGTAGACATTAAGCATCGCCGGACTTTTGCCGACGATCTTTTCGCCTTCATAATCTTCAGTCCCGTCAAAGGCAACAACTTCTTTTATCAGTTCTCTTGCCTTAATAGCTTCTTTTACTCTTATGAGCAGTTCGTCATTGTCGAACGGCTTTGTAATATAGTCGTACGCTCCGAGCTTCATGGCATGAATCGCCTTCTCGGTGGTGCTGAATGCCGTCATCATTATCACCTGAATTTTCGGATGGGATATTTTTATCTTTTCCAAAACTTCGATGCCGTCCATTTCAGGCATTCTTACGTCCATGATGACGAGATCAGGTTTTTTATCGTTGATAATTGCGAGCGCGTCAATGCCGTTTTCGGATGTAAGGACATCGTAGCCTTCGGATTGGAGCATGCGCCGGATCGAATAGCAGACTGTTTTCTGATCATCGACGACTAATATTTTATTCATGTATGTTTCACCGGAATTTTCAGATTAAAAATCGTCCCTTCTCCATTGCTTTTAAAATCTATCTCTCCATTATGAAGATTAGCGATATTATACACAATACTGAGCCCGAGGCCTGTGCCGTCGCCTTTGGTAGTAAAGAACGGGTCGAATATTTTGTCCTTAATGTCTTCCGGAATGCCTGTGCCTGTGTCGGCGACGGATATAAAGGCATTGCCTTCCTGCACCTTGCTCGATACTGAGAGCGTGCCGCCTTCGGGCATAGCCTCTACGGCATTAAGGACGAGATTAAGCAAGGCCTGTTCTATCATGGTCATGTCGGCTTTCACCGGCGGAAGTTTTGTGAGATTAAGATTGACTTCAATAGACCGGTTTTTAATCTGGAAACGCGCAAGGTTCAAGACCTGCTTTATCAGGGAATTGATATATACATCCGAGAGGTGAAACTCATCGCTTCTTGCAAACCTGAGGAATCTCGTTAAAAGGTCGTCCATCTGTTCTACCGCAGAGAGAACCACCGTCATATCTTCCTTTGTAAGGGACGGATTGTCTTTAAAAGTTTGAAACAATACTTTAATGGAGGTTAAAGGATTCCGGATTTCATGCGCGAGTCCTGCCGAAAGCCCTCCGAGCGCGCTCATCTTTTCTGTCCTGAGCATCTGTTTGTATGATTCTTCCATTTTCTTTCTGTATTCATCGAGTTCATAAGATAGATTATTGAACGTACGGGAGAGTTCCCCGACCTCGTCCTTAGTTTTTATATCCATCTGGCTTCCGAATTCCCCCCGCGAAAGCGTATGGGTGAAATCCATAAGCTTATAGAGAGGCTTTGTTATAAGCCTGCTTAAAGAACATGAAAGAGCCGAGCCTACGAAGGTAACTAATACGGTAAGGGTTATTATAAGGTTTCTCATTTTTTTTAAAGTCTTCTCAATCCGTTCTTCTTTTATCCCGATATGGAGTTCGGGGTTCATTCCCCCGAATATCCTTAAGCCGATATCCCTTATAAATCCCTTTTCGGTATCGAGAAGCTGAATCGCATGAATGGAATTCTGTTCCGCCCCGTGAATTCCCATTCTTTCAGGCGGATTTTTCAAAGAATTCCATTGCAATATATCGGGCGGATAACCGTTTGTGAATGTATGAGCAAAAAGATTTCCATTTTTATCCGTAACAAAAATATATTCTATGTCCTTCTCTTTTTCCATGACATCTTTTATGGCCTCTTGAGTTTTATATAGATCGTCAAGGAGTATGGAGTCGGCGATCCTGTCCGAAAGGTTTCCCGCAACGGATTCGGCCTGTCGTGTCAGTTCCGCCCTCATGGAGCTTGTTACAACGTCTCTTGTGGCGAAACCGATTAACATGCCGAGGCTTACTACTATGAAAACGTTAAGAAACGCTACTTTTACCCAGAGCTTCATCAGCGTCCTTTATTTTCGATCAGGCCGTATTTTTTAACAAGCTGCTCTATCTCTTTTAAGCCCGCCTTGCCGTATTCCGTAAAGCCGTTAGGCATCTCTGTTTTATCCCAGTCTACAAGCATCGCCGCGTGTTTGCCTTTCGGCTTAAAAGAAAGGAGGACAACTTTAACTGCTTTTAAAACAGCAGGGTCAACATCTTTGTTAAAACATATCAGACTGCTCGGGTAGGGTTTTGAAACGGCAATAATCTTAATTTTTCCTTCGGCCACGAGTCGTCTTGCCAGATTGTCCTGCATGGCGCCGGCGTCGTATTCTCTATTTAAAACCGCCTTTGCGGCGTTTACATGCGAGCCCGTGAACGCATAACTTTTTAAATTCTCCACGGCGACTCCCGAATCTTCAAGCATCTTGCGGGGAATAATATGACCCTGAGTTGAAAATCTGTCCCCGAAGGCAAACGTCTTTCCTCTTAAGTCTTTTAAACTTCCGAGAGGGCTGTCTATTCGTGTAAATATAACCGACCGATATTCCGGTTTCCCTTCATTATTAAGACCCATAACAAGGCATCCCGTGCCGTATCTGTTTTTTGCAATAACACAATTGACGGGTCCCAGCGCTGCGAAATGAATGACGCCCTTTCCTAAATTCTCAACGGTGTCTTCGTATTTCTCCGTGAATCTCAGCGCAAACTTATTTCCTGTATTTTGTTCGAGATAACGCAGAAAAGGCAGATATATCTTTACGTCGTCTTTTGGGCCGAGCCTCAGGTCAAAGCCGAATTTAAGCGTACCGGCTTCGGAAGACCTCGCGGCGTTTTTATTAACAGCGGAACGCTTGTGGAGACTGACCTTTTTGGGGATTTCTTTATCGCCGCAGCCGTAAATTAAGATAGAAACAATGATCGATATGAATAATGCCGTTTTATTGATGGAGATTCTCATAAGCGTTTCTATTCCGGTCTGAATTTATATCCTATTCCCGATATTGTGATTATATATTCCGGCTCCGCCGGGTTCGTTTCTATTTTCTGCCGCAGGTGCTGGATATGTACATCGATAACCCTGCTCCAAGAGTATATCTTCGATTCCTTCCAGAGGTGTTTTTTTATCTGCTCCCTGCCTACTACAGAGCCCCTGTTCTCGACTAAAAGGCTCAGAAGGTCGTATTCCTTGGGCGTGAGGATTATCTCTCTATTTTTAATCCTTACGACTCTGCGTTTGCAATCGATGCTCAGGTCGCCTATGGTTATTTGCTCCTCGGCAGCGGTTTTTGTCCTTCTCAGACATGCCTTAATCCGGGCGATCAATTCCAGAGTTTCAAAGGGCTTTACCACATAATCGTCCGCTCCGCTTTCGAGGCCTATTACCTTGTCCGAGATCTTATCTTTTGCCGTAAGCATGATTATGGGCAGCGCGGGATACTGCACTCTCAGTGTTCGGCATATATCGATCCCGTCGCCGTCGGGAAGCATAAGATCGAGTATTAAAACATCGGGTTTGTTAAGGGCAATCGCCTTTTGCCCCTCGGACCAGGAAGCCGCCGTAGCCACATCGAATTTATGGAGTTCGAGGTTCGCCTTCAGCACCTTCAGGATGTCGGTATCATCGTCGATGACAAGTATTTTATTGCTCATGATCTCAGCACGGCGACGTTATCTTCTTTGTTATTTCGAGCAGTTTGTGCTGCTGCGCTATTTGCTCTATATGCTCCTTGCATGATGTATCGGTCTTGCAGTCTGTGTAAGGAAGCTTGAAGTAAAAACAGCTTCCGTTGCTGCCGTCGCTGTTGACTCCTATTATGCCGTGATGGGCGTCTATTATGCTCTTGGATATGGCAAGACCGAGCCCGGTGCCTTCCCTCTTACTGTTTTTGTAGAATTTTTCAAACACCTTTTCATGTTCCGACAGAGAGATGCCCGGCCCGTCGTCCCATACCTCAACCACTACCGATTTTTTTTCATGGTACGCGAATATCATTATTTCCGCTCCATCAGGAGAGAATTTAAGGGCATTGGCCATAAGGTTTATTAAAACCTGTTTTATTCTGTCCTCGTCGACGCAGACCGTAAGATTGTCGGGTATATGCGCGTTTAACCATATGCCCTTTTCATCCGCGTGTATCTGAAAATAAGCGAGCGCCTCTGCGATGATATATGAAAGGTTGGCGTTTGTAAAATGCAGTTCCGACGTCCCCATCTCTATCCGCTCGATATCCAGCATGTCGTTTACCATGCGTATCAACCTGTCGGAGTTCTTTTTTATCACTTCGAAAAATATATGGAGGTCGTCGAGAGATGTTTTTTCAGGGTTGTGCTGAAGGAAGGAAGATAATTTTGCCGATATGTAATCCATTGCCCCTTTAATGGATGTTAAGGGAGTCCTTAATTCGTGGGATGACCTCGCTATGAAGTCCGATTTCCTGATGTTCGCCTCGTTGAGAAGGCGGTTCGATTCGATGAGCCTTCTGTTCGTTTCCTCAAGCCCTGCCGTCGCTTCTTTGATCTTGTCGTTCAGGCAGTCGTGGTATTTGGTAAGAGCGCCTGCCATATCCGAAAACGCGCGGCAAAGGTCTTCGAATTCATCGCCCGTCCCGATCATTTTGTCCTGCGAATATCTGCCTTCGGAGAAGTCGTCTATGGAAGATTTCAATTTTTTCATAGGCGTAAGGACTATTTTTTTCATCATCAAAAGCATGGCGGTCATAAGCGACAGGACGGCAATGACGGCCGCGATAAACAGGTCTTTCCTGTTTTTTGAGATCTCCGCGAATGTTATGTCCATAGGGATTGTTACGCTTATGGCGCCCCTTATGTCTCCGACCTTATACCCCTGCTTCGCGTGGCACTTAAGGCACGCCTCCTCGACATAGAGGGGCGAGATGTATCGCAGGTATTTGGAATTTTCGATGGTCTCGACGGAGATGAGTTCTTTCATCGAATTTTTTTCGAATTGGAGCAGGGCGTTTTTTTCGAACCCGTCAGGGGCATTTTCCGGATTGGTAAGTTTCAGGCTCGTTATATGAAACCAGTAAGATTCCCTATCCTTTGCGTACAGCGAAAGCTGTTTTGTCACCATAGCCGGTGTTTCTTTGATATACCGCTTGCCGCTTACGTCCGTTATTTCCGAATCGGGTATGTATGTTGTGGGTTTCACCCACGGCAGTTTTTCTACGAATACGCCTCCGTGGTCGGCGATCCATTTCCGTGTGATGATGATCTGTTTGAATATCGCCCGCGCCTTGTTTTCGACCTGTCCCATAATGAGTTTTTCCTGACGGTGGGCAATGACGCTGAAGGATATGCCGAGGGCTATGATCAGGGTCAGGCTACAGCCTATGATGAGCTTAATGCTTAGGTTCAGTTTAAGGCGTTTGAACTTTTCGAGCAAGCCGCGCATGTTTAATTATAGCAATTTCAGGGCTTTTTTAGCCAAAATGTTATGCCTTATATGATATAATTTTCCATGGAACTTTGTCCCGTCTGCAAACAAAGGAGGAGTGAGTCATGGAGCAGCATTATCTGACCGAAAAACTTCGTAAGGGGCTTATAGCCGTCGATATTGCGTTTCATGTGGCGGCCGCGGCCCTTTTGCTTGTCGCTTGCGCCTTTATATTTTATTATGCCACGTTAAATGTATTGCATCCGTCCCGCGACTCCATGATCCATCTTGTAAACGACGTGCTTCTTGCGTTGATAATACTTGAACTGCTTTGGACGGTCATAAGGTTTCTGAAAAAGCAGAAATTCATACTCGGACCGTTTCTCGCCATAGGCATAATAGCGGCGGTGAGGAGGATTCTTCTGATTGAAGCCCAGACGTCGTTTATGGAACACGTGCCTGTGGAGAAATTGTATGAGATCGGATTGAGCGCGGTTGTCGTCATTATTTTGATGGCGGCTTATTATTTATCGGTAAAGGCGCAGAAGCTGGAGCAATAAACGAGGAGGTTATCATGGCTGATGAGCATTCTTTTGATGTCGTATGCGAAGTGAACATGCAGGAGGTATTGAACGCGGTAGATCAGGCAGTGAAGGAGATAGGCCAGAGGTTCGATTTCAAAGGGAGCAAGAGCAGCATCGAACTGGATAAGGGCAAGGGAATCATTACTTTAATATCGGACGACGAGCTTAAACTGAAAAACGTTATCGATATACTGCAATCTAAGCTCGTTAAAAGAGGGGTTTCCCTCAAGGCGTTGGATTACGGCAAGATAGAGCAGGCTGCCGGAAATACCGTCCGTCAACTTATAACCCTTCAGCAGGGCATTCCGCAGGAAAAGGCCAAGGAGATGGTAAAGCTCATAAAAGATATGAAGCTCAAGGTGAACGCGGAGATACAGAAAGATCAGGTTCGCGTTAAGGCTAAAAAGATAGACGACCTGCAGGAGATTATCGCAAAACTCAAAGAAAAGGACTTCGGGATACATATACAGGTTACGAATTATAGATGAATTATGCTGTTAATGTCTTGAAATATATGACACATGAACAATATTGACCTCACTTTTATAACCAACGAAAGCGGTCAGAGCCTTAAACAAAGGTTTGAGGTTCTGATTAAAGACACAAGATTATTTGACTGCCTTGTAGGATATTTCTATACGAGCGGATTCCATGCCATTTATAAATCGCTTGAAAGCACGGAAAAAGTCAGAATCCTAATCGGTATCAGCACAAACAGGCAGACCTATGATTTGTTGAAAGCCGCCGCGCAGGAAAATCAGCAAACCCTTAAATTTTCTCATTATGAAACAAAACAGGCAATTGAAGGGTTAGTAGAAAAAGAGATGGAGGATTCCGAAGACAACCGCAGGGTTGAAGACGGGGTTGTGAAGTTCATAGACTGGATACGAAGTAAGAAGCTTGAGATAAGGGCGTACCCTTCGCAAAACATCCATGCCAAGCTCTATATTATGACCTTTACAGCGGGCGACAGAGATGCAGGAAGGGTTATAACAGGCTCAAGCAATTTTACGGAAGCAGGTCTCATGGATAACCTTGAGTTCAATGTAGAACTCAAAAACAGGGCTGACTATGAATTTGCAAAAGAAAAATTTGAGCGGCTCTGGAAAGACGCCGTTAATGTAAGCGAAAAATATATTGAAACCATTGAGTCCAAAACATGGCTCAACCAAAATATTACGCCTTATCAGCTTTATCTGAAATTTCTCTATGAATATTTTAAAGATGAGCTCGGCAGTTCCGAAGAAGTCTTTGCGAAATACCTTCCGCAGGATTTCAAAAAGCTGGAGTATCAGGAGCAGGCGATACTTAACGCAAAAAAAATACTTGAGGAATATGGAGGCGTATTCATTTCCGATGTGGTAGGACTCGGCAAGACATACATTGCCGCGCTTCTTGCGGGGCAGATTGACGGCAGGACACTCGTTATTGCGCCGCCTGTGCTTCTTGATAAAACTAACCCGGGATCATGGCCTAATGCCTTTTCCGATTTTAGAATCCCGGCTGACTTTGAATCCATAGGCAAGCTTCAGGACATACTGGACAAGGGAACGGACAGATACTCCAACATTATCATAGATGAAGCCCATCGTTTCAGGACGGAGACTAACATTACTTATGAAATGTTGGCTGAGGTATGCAGAGGCAAACGGGTAATACTCGTTACGGCTACCCCCTACAACAACTCTCCCAAAGATATTCTGAGCCAGATAAAGCTCTTTCAGAAATCCAAAAAAAGCACAATACCCAATCTGCCTGACCTTGAGGCATTTTTCAGCAGGCTGGATAAAAAGCTTAAAAACCTTGACCGTCAGCGGGATTATAATGAATACATCAGGGTTGTAAAGGAAAACGCCCGTGAAATTCGTGACAAGGTGCTGAAATACCTGATGGTGCGCCGCACAAGGACGGAGGTAGCTAAATATTTTGAAGATGATATTAAGCGGCAGAATCTTAAATTCCCCGAGGTTGAAAACCCGGAGCCTATGTATTACGGGCTTAATGATGAGGAAGATAAGATATTTAACGAAACCGTAAAGCTTATATCTAAGGACTTCAAATATGCCCGTTATATGCCCATGCTCTATTACAAAGGCAAGATAGACCAGCTTGAAAAACAATCCCAGGAGAATATGGGTAAATTTATGAAAATCCTGCTTGTAAAGAGGCTTGAGAGCAGTTTCTTTGCCTTTAGAAATTCCATAAGCCGGTTCCTCAAATCCTATGAAATGTTTATTGAGGAGTTTGAAAAGGGCGATGTCTACGTAAGCAAGAAATACGGCGGCAAAATTTTTGAGTTTTTGGAAAATGATGATGACGAGGCAATCCAGCGGCTTATCGATGAAGGTAAAGCCCAGAAATATGGAAGCGGGGACTTCAGGGACAGCTTTGCCGGGGACCTTAAGAATGACCTTGAAACTCTCAAAACTATAAAGGCATTATGGCAGCGGATTGACAGAGACCCCAAGCTGGAGACATTTGCTGCAAGGCTCACTGAAAATCCTATATTGTCTAAAAACAAACTCATTATCTTTACGGAATCCAAAGAAACAGCCCGGTATCTTTCAGAGAATATAAACGATAAATTCCCCGGCTCGACGCTTCTGTTTACGGGAGGCTCGGGCGAGGCAACGCGCGACAAGGTCATTGAGAACTTTGACGCCAAGGCACGGCATCCTAAAGATGATTTCCGCATTCTTGTTTCAACCGAGGTGTTGTCGGAAGGCGTCAACCTGCACCGGTCAAATGTGGTGATCAATTATGATATCCCATGGAACCCCACCCGCATGATGCAGAGGGTGGGGCGTATAAACAGGATTGATACGGTGTTTGACAGGATATATACCTTTAACTTTTTCCCGACAAAGCAGTCGAATGACCAGATTAAGCTCAGAGAGGCAGCTGAAGCAAAGATAAATGCCTTTCTCACTCTTCTTGGCGGTGATGCTGCGCTTCTTACGGAAGGCGAGCCTGTAGAATCCCACGAACTATTCAACAGGCTGATATCCAATAAGGCGATTATCGGAGAGGAGGAAGATGATGTCTCGGAGCTTAAATATCTCAGAGTAATAAAGGACTTGAGGGATAATGACCCCGATACCTTTGAGAAGATCAAAAGGCTTCCTAAAAAAGCGAGATCAGCCAAATCAAATCCTGAAATGCATGGTTCTCTTATAACTTATTTCCGCCGCGGCAAGCTTCAGAAGTTCTTTATAGCAGAGGCAGCAAAAGGTTCACAGGAACTTGACTTCCTCACTGCTGCATCAACCCTTGAAAGCGGGCCGGACGATAAAAAGCTGAAACTGCCGGAGAAGCTTTATGAACTTCTCGACAAGAATAAAGAGGCATTTATCTTTGCCACGACAGATGAAATGCCGCAGGCGCACAGCAGAGCAGGCAGAGACAGCGCAGGCAGGATGCTCGTCATCCTCAAGGCGACAATGAAAAATACAAAACAGTTGACCGACGAACAGGAGCTTTATCTGAAAAGGGTATTCACACAGCTTGAAGAGGGCGGTATCCCCAAGCAGACAACAAAAGATACACTCAAGGCATTGGATGAACTCAAAAAAGAAATAATGAATCCTTTAAAAGTCTTGGCAGTCCTGCAGACTCAAATACCGGAGCGCCTCCTTGAAGGACACTATGCGGAGCGGAACCCGCAGTCCTTCGGCAAGAGAGAAGTCATTTTGTCGCTGTATCTGGCAGGGGAATAAGGGATGGATGCAAAGATTAAAAAGACGCTTAATGCCGGCGAGTCTGAGACGGTTGAATTCAAGACAAGCTTCGACAAAGATGCTATTGAGACGCTGACGGCATTTGCCAATACTAAAGGCGGCAGGGTTTTTATCGGTGTATCCGATGAGGGTAAAATCAAAGGAATAAATCTCGGCAAAGAAACTGTCCAGAGTTGGATAAATCAGGTCAGACAATTTACTTCTCAGGCGATTATTCCTGATATTGAGACCGTAAAGATTAATGATAAGGCTATAGTTATTCTTTCTGTTCAAGAAGCCCCTATAAAGCCGGTTGCGTGCAAAGGGAGATATTACAAACGGGTTAAAAATGCTAATCATCAGCTATCTGCATCTGAGGTAGCGACCCTTCATCTTAGCACGTTCAATACAAGCTGGGACTTCCATATCGACGAGCATCATATGAAGAAAGATGTTTCTCTCAAAAAGGTCAGAGTGTTTATTCGGCAGGTCAACACAAACAGAGAAATGCCGATTCAAGATGATCCGTTGACGGCGCTTGAGAAATTTGAACTGATTCGTAACGGCAAAATAACTTATGCTTGTTTTCTTCTTTTTATGGCTGAAGAATCGAGCCTCAGCACTATAGAGCTTGGCAGGTTTCAGACACCGATAATCATCAAGGACGATTTGCGCCTTAAGACAGACCTTTTTGCAGAGGTTGAAGGGGTCATGGAGTTTGTAAGAAAACATATCAACAAAGCGATCATCGTCACCGGAAGGCCTCAGCATGAGGAGCGATGGGATTATCCTCTTGATGCCATCCGTGAGATAGTCATTAACTCCATCATCCACCGCGACTATTCAAGCTCTCAGGATTCAGTAGTGAAGGTGTATGATGACAAAATAGAGTTCTTCAATCCGGGCGGGCTTCCGGCAGGCCTCACAGTCAAGAAATTGCTCAGGGGGAATTATGTTTCAAATGCCCGTAATAAAAAAATTGCAGATGCATTCAAAGCCGCGGGGTTGATAGAAAAATACGGCTCCGGCATTAAGCGTATTTTAGATGCGTTCAGGGCTTATGGTCTACCGATGCCCAAGTTTGAGGAGATCAGCGGCGGATTTATGGTTACCGCTTTTAAAAAGACCGAAGAAGTCGGCATTAAGTCGGAACCAAGTCGGCATCAAGTCGGGACTAAGTCAGGGGTAGAGTCAGGGGTAGAGTCAGGGGTAGAGTCAGAAATGGCGATTCAACTGCTTCGCTTCCTGAATAAGAATCTGCTAAGCAAAAAAGAATTGGCGCATAGATTGGGTAAAACCAAACCAAGCCGCTATTTAAATGATTTAATGAGCAGACTGATAACTGATGGTTTTGTTCAATACACTATCCCTGATAAGCCTAACAGCCGCCTCCAGAAGTATAGGCTGACATCTAAAGGAAAAAAGGCTTTGGAGAAACTTAAGAAGTGAAGGAATTCAAGACGCAAATGACAGAAGGCGGCATATGGCTCTGCAAATTGACTTGCCGCCGGAGAAGCAGCTTTGGATAAACAACAGGCACAGAATATTGTCAGAGAGACCTTTGAAAAGCCTTTTGACATGGGAAGATTTATCGGGTTCGTAAAAAACTTTCTGAACAGCATTGATGAATCCAAGGCCTTTCATGCAAGAGGATATGTGCCGGAAATTTTTAAAGACCACATAAAGACCTATGAGCGCATAGGCACATATACAGATCCTGAAGACAAAAAGACCGACATTTTAATCGTCTATCTCCAAAAGAGCAGGGCCGTAGAAAGAGCGCGTACCACCCAACGTAATTTCATAGCCCGTTATTTAAAAGATCGGGGAGAAAAAGACGCTGGACTTATCGCCTTTGTGTCCCCTGACGGGGAAGACTGGCGGTTTTCGTTTGTGAAAATGGAGTATAAGTTTGTCGAAACGCCGGAGGGGAAGGTCAAGGTAAAGGAAGATTTCACACCGGCGCGGCGATATTCTTTTCTGGTCGGGGCGAATGAAAACAGCCATACGGCCCAGAGCCGCCTTGCCCCTCTTTTGCTTGATGATGAATCCAAGTTTGCCCTCGGACAAATTGAAGACGCATTTAATATCGAAAAAGTCACCAGGGAATTTTTCGAGAAATACCGGGACCTTTATGTATGGACAAAAGAAGCTTTGGATAAAGTTGTGGATAACAACACGAGGATACAGTCCGATTTCTCAGAGAAAAGTGTAAATACAGTTGACTTTGCAAAAAAACTGTTGGGGCAGATAGTCTTTCTGTATTTCCTCCAGAAAAAAGGCTGGTTCGGAGTTGCGCGTGACGCTAAATGGGGCACTGGCCCGAAGAATTTTTTGCGCATCCTCTTTGAAAAGAAACTCTCGGATTACGGTAATTTCTTCAATGATATTTTAGAGCCGCTTTTTTATGAAGCGCTGGCGATAGAGCGGCAGTCAGATTTTTACAGCCGGTTTAACTGTAAAATTCCTTTCCTAAACGGCGGGTTGTTTGACCCTCTCAACGGGTACGATTGGGTGCATACCGATATGCTGCTGCCGAATGAGCTTTTCTCCAATGCCATTAAAACCAAAGAAGGCGACACCGGCACAGGGATACTCGACGTTTTAGACCGTTACAATTTCACAGTTAAGGAAGATGAGCCTCTTGAAAAAGAGGTTGCCGTTGACCCTGAGATGCTCGGCAAGGTCTTTGAAAACCTTCTTGAGGTCAAGGACCGCAAATCAAAGGGGACCTACTATACCCCTCGTGAAATCGTCCATTATATGTGTCAGGAAAGTCTCATCAATTACCTCGACAATGTAATAAATACAAGCAAAGACGTTATTACACGCCATAACGCCTTTCAAAGAATGCTTATTGGAGAAGACGGACCTGAACAGCTTGGGATTACGGAACAGAAGGTCAAAACCATCATCCCTAAAGCGGATATTGAATCCTTTATACGACACGGCGTAAGTTCTATCGAGCATGACAGAAGGGTTGAGGCAGAGGGTCGTGAAACAAAAACGTACAGCTATCGAATGCCTGAATCCATCCGGCTCTATGCCGAACTCTTTGACGATGCGCTGAAAACAGTAAAAATCTGCGACCCTGCCATCGGCTCCGGCGCTTTCCCCGTCGGCATGATGCACGAAATCGTCAGGGCAAGGGAGACGCTTACTACATACATAGATAAAGACAAAGGCCGGACTCCCTATGACTTTAAGCGCCACGCTATTCAGGAATCAATTTACGGAGTTGATATTGATACCGGAGCGGTAGAAATAGCAAAACTCAGGTTATGGCTGTCGCTGATTGTCGAGGAGGACGACTATAAGACCATCAAACCTCTGCCGAACCTCAATTATAAAATAGTGCGTGGCAATTCGCTTTCAGGCGTAACCACTCTTTTTCACTACGAAGCGCTTAAAAAACTGGAAGAACTCAAAGGCAAGTTTTTTGAGGAGACCAACCCGAAAAATAAAATAGGTCTCAAAGAACAGATAGATGGCCTTATCAGCGAGATAACCCACAGCGACAAACATTTTGACTTCAAGGTCTATTTCAGTGAGGTGCTTAACCGGCAGGGCGGCTTTGACATTGTAATTGCCAACCCGCCGTATGTGAGGCACGAGGCGATTAAGGAGTTGAAGCCTGAACTCAAAAAGCAGTTCGGAGACTTCTTCTGCGGCACAGCGGATATTTACACCTACTTTTATCACCGGGGCCTTGAAATACTCAAGGCCGATGGACATCTCTGCTTCATAGCGCCGAACAAGTTCATGCGGGCAGGGTATGGCAAAAATACAAGGTCGCTGCTTGCAGGCAAAGCGACGCCGAAGATCGTCATAGACTTTGCCGACCTGCCGATTTTTGACGCCACGACCTATCCATCCATTATTCTTATTGAAAAACGCCTGCCTGAAAATGATGATATGACCGCCACCGCCACCTTCTCTATCGCATCGCAGCTTGACCGACTTGAGGAAACACTTGAGGAGATCAGTTTTACCATGCCCGTCAAAGCCTTGAAGAGCGAAGGCTGGAACCTTGAGAGGCCGGATGTCCTTGCGCTTATGGAAAAGTTGCGGCAGGTAGGTACACCGCTTGGTGAGTATGTGCAGGGCCATTTTTATAGAGGTGTGTTGACTGGCCTCAACGAGGCATTTGTAGTTGACGCAACAACCCGTGAAAGGCTGATTGCTGAAGATTCGAAGAGCGAGGAGCTTATCAAGCCGTGGCTACGGGGTCGCGACATTCGCAAGTGGAAGGCTGAATGGGCGGGGTTGTATATTCTGAATATCCCGAGCAGCGCCAACAAACAATGGCCGTGGTCGGAGGAAAAGACAGAGGCAAAGGCGAAGAAGATATTTGAACAAACATATCCTGCTCTCTATAAACATCTATCTCAATGGGAAGACAAACTTATCAAGCGTGACGATCAGGGAAAGTTCTGGTGGGAATTGAGGTCATGTGCTTATTATCAAGAGTTTGAAGGGCCGAAGATTATGTATGCAGAGATTTCAACTGACGGTAAGTTTCTCATTGAACCAAAAGGGTATTATTCTGATACGACTACTTATATCATGGTAAGTTCGTCAGAATACTTATTAGCCATACTAAATTCCAGATTATTCGCATATGCGTTCTCCAAAGTAAGCTCAGAAATCAGTGGCGGTTTTTTTAGGTGGAAGCGGCAGTATATGGAGCAACTCCCTATTCCAACAGCCAACGATAAACAGATAGCTCCCATCATCGAGCGCGTCCTAAAAATTCTCGCCAATCCCGACAGCCCCGATGTCCCGCGCCTTGAGCGTGAGATTGACCAACTGGTCTATGCCCTCTACAACCTCACGCCGGAAGAGATTGCGATTGTAGAGGGGAAAGGGTAAGATATAGAATAGACTTGAGGAGAATAGCCCATGAAAACACTTGAAGAGGTTAAGGAAATATTAAAAGAACATAAGGCAGAGGTGCGCGAAAAATACAAGGTCATGGAAATTGGTATCTTCGGCTCTTTTGTGCGCGGAGAGCAAAAAAAGAGGAGCGATATCGACATCCTCGTTGAGTATTCAGAACTTCCTGATCTTTTGAAGTTGATTGAACTTGAAAATAGACTGCGAAAGCTTTTAAAAAGAAAGGTTGACCTGATAGAAAAAAGCGGGATAAGGACCGAACTGAAAGAAACGATATTAAAAGAGGTGGTTTATATATGACCCGTGATTTTTCTCTTTTTATAAAAGATATTCTCGAAGCAATTAATGACATAGAGAATTTTATTGGCGATATTGATTTTGAATCGTTTTCTTCCGACAGGAAAACCAGGGTCGCCGTTATTCATGAAATTGAAATTATATGAGAAGCCGCAAAAAATATTCCAAAGACCATTCGAGACAGATACAAAGAGCTGCCATGGCAGGATATGGCAAAGATGCGCGATAAAATAAGTCATTTCTACTTTGGAGTAAAATATGAAATTGTCTGGAAAGTTGTAAAGGAAAGATTGCCTGAGATTAAATTAGCTGCTGAGAAAATTCTGAAAGATTTGTCTGAAAAAAATCCTGAATGAGCTTAAAGCATACCCTCGACAGGCTTTATAACACATATAATTTTAAAGACCGAATCCTTCACGACCCGATAGAGTTTCCTCATCAATACAAGCAGCCTCAAGACATCGAGGTTTCAGGTTTTATCGCGTCATGTTTCGCGTACGGAAGGGTGGATTTATTCAAGCCCGCGGTAAAGAAGATACTTTCGATAATGGGCAAAAGCCCGCATGATTTTCTTTTAAGCTTTAATTTAAAGAAACAGGGGGATTTGTTTTCAGGCGTTAAATACAGGTTCAATGAAAATGAAGATATACTGTGCCTTTTATACGTTTTAAGTAAGGCTTTAAAGAAATATGGAAGTATTGAAGCCATGTTCAAGAAGCGCTATAAAGACACGGATGCAAATATAGGGGAAGGGCTCGGCGGCTTCATTCACGGCTTGATTGCCGTAGACACATCTCCGGTATATAACGAAAATATCAAGCCTGCCGGTTTTCTTCAGTTTTTACCGTCGCCTGAAAAGGGCAGCGCTTGCAAGAGGATGAATCTTTTTTTACGCTGGATGATAAGGGACAGGGACATAGATTTCGGCCTCTGGAAAGGCATTCCTAAGAACAAGCTTATTATTCCGCTCGACACGCATATAGCCCGAATATCTAAATGCCTGAGCTTTACAAAGAGAAAGTCGCAGGATTGGAGGACGGCAGTGGAGATAACCGAATCGCTGAAAAAATTCGATCCCGAAGACCCGCTTAAATATGACTTTGCATTATGCCATCAGGGAATATCGAAGGTTTGTTCGAAAATGAATTGCGGGGAATGCGCTTTTGGGCAATACATATAGGATGGAAGCAATCTTGTTTGTGGTATAATTAAACATCATGTTTAACGGTATAAAACTTTCGGACCTCATAATCTCGCTTTCCAAAGCGCTCGATTTTGTGAGCCCCAAGGTGGCTAACCATCACTTGAGGGTGGCGATAATCGCGAGCGCTGTTGCGAAAGAAATGGGAATGTCCGACCGGAGGATTCAGGACATTTTTCTTGCCGCAATGATGCACGATATAGGAATCTTTACGGCAAAGGAAAAGGCCGACACACTTGAGTTTGAAATAGCAAATCCGTATGTACACGCTGAGCGAGGGTATCTTCTTCTTAAGGGTTACGAGCCGTTTGGAGATGTCTCCAAGATCGTGCGGTATCATCATACGCCATGGGAAAATATCGGGCATTTAATATCTGAGAACGATACCATTGCGGCTGCAAATATCCTCCATCTGTCGGATAGAATAGAAGTGCTCATCGATAAGGAATCGGAAATCTTAAGCCAGCGCGAAGGTATAATCTCCATGATAAAAGCCCGTTCGGGCAGCGTCTTTATGCCCGAAATAATTAATGCTTTTATTTCCATATCCGGGAAAGAATATTTCTGGTTCGATGCGGCTTCGCCTGAGGTCGATCAGATAGTTTCAGACAGAAAGGCGCTGCCGGAAACTGCCGTCGATATCGACGGCCTTTCGGGCATCGCGAGGCTTTTCAGCCATATCATAGACTATAGGAGCCCTTTTACCGCTGTTCATTCCGCGGGGGTGAGCGAAGTCGCCGCCTTAATTGCGCAGATGGCGGGGTTTTCCGATACGGAATGCAAGATGATGAAGATAGCGGGCTATCTCCATGACATAGGCAAATTGGCTATACCGCAGGAGATACTCGAAAAAGCGGGGAAGCTTTCCGGGCTTGAATACAACATAATAAAAAGCCATATATACCATTCGTACAGGATCCTTGAGGGTATAAAAGGGCTTGAGACTATAAATAAATGGGCGTCTTTCCACCACGAGAAATGCGACGGCAGCGGCTATCCGTTTCATCTGAAAGGAAACGAATTGCTTTTAGGCTCAAGGATAATGGCCGTGGCGGATGTCTTTACCGCGATTACGGAAGACAGACCTTACAGGAAAGGCATGAGCGGGCAGGATGCCCTGAAGATAATAAATGTCATGGCTAAGAACGGCGTGCTTGACCACAGCATTGTCGATATAGCCTCAACCTATTTCAATCATATAAATGAAGTCAGGATGAAGGTGCAGGAAGATGCCGGGAAGGAATATATATCCCTGCTGATAGCGAATCCGGAAGTGCCTAAGGAATAGCGAAGGACTATTCCTTGTTGTCCTGAAAATATCCGATAACGGCGAGTATGAACATGGCGACGCCTGAAAAGATGTAAACCGGCAGCCCCCATGTCGTTCCTTCAAAGATGCCCATGAAGTAGGTATGGTTGAATATAAACCCCCAGTATATGACGAAACAATAAGAGATCAAAAGTCCCAGCTTATGCTTGCCGAACAAGAGGCAGAATGAATTGACGGTCACAAAAACTATAACCTGCCCCAGAGGGACCGAAAATTCTTTGCCGGAAAAGAAATTTAAAAGGCTGTTTATAAATTCCATATAGTTACTCTGTTTTTTTGAACTCCCTGCTTTTCCATATCATATATATTGCGGGATAAATTATCAACTCGAGGATCGTCGAGGTTACTACGCCTCCGACCATGGGCGCCGCGATCCTTTTCATTACGTCCGAACCCGTGCCGTGGCTGAACATTATAGGAACAAGACCTGCCAATATAACGCTTACGGTCATTATCTTCGGCCTGATCCTCTTTACCGCGCCGTACATTATCGCTTCTTTCAAATCATCGATGCCGTTTAATTTGCCTTCTTTCTTCCATCTCTCATAGGCGAGTTCGAGATAAAGGAGCATTACGACGCCTGTCTCCGCATCGAGACCGGCAAGGGCTATTATCCCCACCCACACGGCTATGCTCATATTATAGTTGAGGATGTAAAGGAGCCAGAACGAGCCGACAAGAGAGAAAGGCACGGCAAGCAGCACTATCATCGTCTTTGTAACGGACTTTGTGTTGAAGTAGATAAGCACGAAAATGATGAGCGCCGTGAGGGGAATAACGAATTTCAGCCTTTCATGTGTTTTAACGAGGTATTCGTACTCGCCGCTCCATTCGAGGCGGTAGCCCTCGGGGATCTTTAGAGAGGCGACTTTCTTTTTTGCCTCTTCGACATATCCGCCCACATCCCTGCCTGAAAAGTCTATATAGACGTATGCCGCCAGAAGTCCCTCTTCGCTTTTTATCTGCGTAGGGCCTCTCACAATTTTTATGTCAGTCAGTTCTCCAATCGGCACCTGAACGGTATTCATGGATGCAGGCCGGATGCCGCCCATCGCCGTCTGCTGCCCGATGATTGTCGCCTGCTGATTGTTCATGACCGGCACTAAAATCCTCTTCAGTTTTTCCACGTCATTTCTTAATTCCCTCGAATAGCGGACATTTACAGGATAGCGCTCTCTGCCTTCGACTGTGACGGTAAGGTTCATGCCGCCGACTGCAGACTGTATGATTTCCTGCACGTCATCGACCGTCAGGCCGTATCTTGCCGCTTCTTCGCGTTTAATATTGAAGTCAAGGAAATATCCGGTCGTCACCCTTTCCGCGTACACGCTCCGTGTGCCCGGAATGTCCTTGATAAGGGTTTCCAATTCAAGTCCTAATCTCTCTATCTCTTCGAGTTTAGACCCCATAACCTTAATGCCTACAGGAGTCCTTATGCCGGTGGAGAGCATATCTATACGGGCTTTTATGGGCATTGTAAATGAATTTGCAACTCCGGGGATTGTAAGGGCGTCGTTCATCTCGTTCTTAAGGCTTTCTACGGTTACGCCCGGCCTCCATTCAGATTCCGGTTTCAGATTTACCACAGTCTCGAACATTTCTAAAGGCGCGGGATCAGTCGCCGTTTCAGCCCTTCCTGCCTTGCCGAATACCTGTGACACTTCGGGGATTCCTTTGAGTATTTTATCCTGCATTTGCAAAAGCTTCGTTACTTCCGATATCGACGCAGCAGGAACCGTTACCGGCATGTAGAACAACGTGCCTTCATAAAGCGGCGGCATGAATTCGGAGCCGAGCTTAAGGAACGGATATGCGGTGATTGCCATGATGATCACAGCAACGACAATGACCGTTCGCTTAAACCTGAGCGCAAGTTTTGCAACCGGCTCATAAATCTTGTGGAGAATAATGCTTATAGGGTTTTTTTCTTCCGGCCTTATTTTGCCCTTAATGAAGAGCGTCATTAATACAGGGGTTAGGGTTACGGCAAGGAACGACGAAAACAACATTGCGAATGTCTTTGTGTATGCGAGAGGCTTAAAGAGCCTTCCAGCTTGAGATTGAAGCGTGAATACGGGAAGAAATCCGACTGTAATGACGAGCAAAGAGAAAAACAGGGAAGGGCCTACCTCTTTTGCGGCATCTATTATCACATCCATTCTGCTGCCCTGTCTGCCTTGTTCTTCCCAATCCTCGATCTTTTTATGTGCATTCTCCACCATGATGATGGAGGCATCCACCATGGCTCCGATGGCGATAGCGATGCCGCTTAAGCTCATGATATTAGAGGTGACGCCGAGGTAATACATGCATATGAATGATATGATAATCGCTATTGGCAGGGTCAGTATGACCACAAGCGCGCTCGGCAGATGGAACAGAAATACTATGCATACAGCGCTGACCGCTACCGAAAGCCTTAATATTTCTTCTTTAAGCGTATCGATTGAGCGGTGTATAAGGTCTGATCTGTCGTAGGTCACGACAATTTTCATGCCCTTCGGAAGGCTCGGTTCGATATCCTTTTTTATCTTTTCCTTTACCTTATCTATAACCGTAAGGACGTTCTCGCCGAACCTGATAACTACAATGCCTCCGGCCACCTCGCCTCTGCCGTCGAGTTCCGTAATACCCCTTCTTATTTCGGGGCCGAGTTGGATATTAGCAATATCTCTTAGAAATACCGGAGTTCCGGCGCCGTTAGCGCCTACGGAGATGGTTTCGAGGTCTTTAATGCTTTTAATGTAGCCCCGTCCCCTTACCATGTATTCTATGCCTGAAAATTCAAGCACCCTTCCTTCCACGTCGCTGTTGCTCTTTTTTATCGCCTCAAGCACCCTCGGCAGCGGAAGGTTATAAGCTAAAAGCCTGTTGGGGTCTATCGTTATCTGGTATTGCTTTACAAATCCGCCTATACTCGCAACCTGAGAGACTCCTTCGACGCTTTCAAGCGCGAGCTTTATGTTGTAATCCTGAACGGAGCGCATCTGAGACAGATCATGTCCGCCCGTCTCATCCGTCACAGCGTATGAAAATCCCCATCCCACGCTGGTCGCATCCGGGCCGAGCACCGGATTCACATCTGCGGGTATCTTGCTTTTAACCGCCTGCAGATACTCCAATACCCTGCTTCGGGCCCAGTAGATATTCGTTCCTTCCTCAAAAATAACGTATATGAACGAACTGCCGAGATATGAAAATCCGCGCACAACCTGCACCTTCGGGGCGGCAAGGAGGGTCGATGTTATGGGATATGTTATCTGGTCTTCCACGAGGTCGGGACTTCTTCCGGCCCATTCCGTGAAGATAATTACCTGCGTATCGCTTAAATCCGGTATCGCGTCGAGGGGAGTCCTTTTGAGAGCCCATAATCCCCACACGATGAGAAAAGTAACGAGCAGGAAAATGATAAACTTATTGCGCGCGCTGTATTCGATTATTTTTGCGATCATGATATCAGTGTTTGTGTCCGCCGAGAGGCGCCACGTTTTTCAGTTTAGCTTCGGAATCTATGAGGAACGTGGCTGAAGAAACGACCTTTTCGCCCGCCTTCAGTCCCATTGTTACTTCGCGCAGTCCTTCCGCCCTCATGCCGAGCATCACCTCTCTCGGTTCGAAATACCCTTCTCCCTTATCCACGTAGACTATCTGCCGTGTTCCTGTATCGATTATCGCGTCTTCGGGTATAGCAAGCTTATTGCCGAGATTGATTTTTATTTCCACAGTGGTGAACATCTGGGGCTTAAGCTGACCGCCGGGATTTGAGATTGTGAATCTCACCTTGGCCGTCCTCGTCTCACCCGCGAGGGTAGGGTAGACATAATCGATCGCGGATGAAAATTCCTTGCCGGGGAAATAGCTGAGGCTTATATTCGCCCTTTGTCCGGTTTTTATCAAAGGCAATTCGTATTCGTAGATGTCCGAAACTACCCATACCGTAGACAGGTCCGCGACATCGAAGAGTTTTTCTCCGGGCATTAAGCGCATTCCCTGCAACGCCGCTTTTTGAACTATGTAACCGTTTACGGGACTGTATATGGTGAGAGTTCTTACGGGTTTGCCTGTTTCCTCTATTTTTTTAATCTGGCTATCGGTTATATCCCACAATTTCAAGCGCTGCTTTGCGGCCTCTATGATCGCCTCCGCATCTTTTGAAAGGAGACCGCTCATCCTCTCGTTTTTTATCTCTTTGCCCTGTTTTGCCCATTTTATTACATTTATAAATTCCTGCTGCGTTGCGAAAAGCTCGGGGCTGTAAATCTCCGCGAGGGGATCTCCTTTTTTTACATATTTACCCGTGTAATCGATATGCAGTTTCTCTATCCACCCCTCGAATTTCGTATTCACGGTCGCAAGCCTTCTTTCGTCGTATTCGATGCGTCCGACCGTCCTGATGATCTTCTGCAGCGGCTTTACTGAAACTGCAACTGTTTTCACACCTATCAATTGCTGCTTGTCGGGAGGTATTTCTATGGTAGGCGGCTCCTGTTGCTCTTGAGGCGCTTCTTGAGCTTGGGGCTGTGTTTGCTGCTGTCCGCTCTCCGGCGTATGCCCCTGATGTTCCGCCGGCTGAGATGCGGCAGGCGTTGAGGTTTTACCCTGAAAAATTGTTTTTAAAGATGCCGATTTAGAGAAATAAAGGAATATCCCTATTGTAAAACCGACGGCGGCGATAATTATAAGGTTTCTCTTGCTCATTTTTTGTTCTCCTGAGTGCCGGTTTCTTTTATTCCGCTTATTGCATAGAGCCTTGCTATGGCTTTTTCTCTTTCGGCGAATTGAACCCAATAGAAGGTCTCAAAGTCGATAAGAGATTTAAGCCTCGATATAACGGTGAGCGCCTCGACCTTACCGGTTGCATATCCTGCGACGGCAGATTCGAAGTCCTGATAGGTCTTCGGGATCAAGCCTGTTTTATATAAGTCCATAAGGCTTTCGGAAGTTTTTAACATCGAGTAATTGTCCCTGACCGCCGAAGAAAGCATAAGTTTCAGTCCCGCAAGCTCGTGCCGCGCCTCGGATAAGGAAGCCTTTGCCTCGTTTACGGCCTGCCTCTGTTTTGTCCTGTAAAAAATAGGAATATTTATGGTAGTTGTAAGGCTCCACATATCCTGCATGTTTTTCCTGTCGAAAAGGCTCGCGGCAACCGTGAAGTCGGGATAGTATTCTTTTTCGGCCATATTTACCCTTACCTCTGCCGAGGAAACCATTTTTTCTCTGAGTTTTACTTCGGGCGAATTATTATGTGCCGTCAATATCAACTCGTCCATGTTTCGTGCAAGCACAGTGGCGGGCATATCCGCAGGCCTGCCGAGAGGGGATTTGACGTCCCTGCCCACTGTGTTGTTAAGCATTGCTTCAAGGGATTGTATCTTCTGTTTCAGCATTTCTTCTTTTTCAAGGAGCATATATTTTTCGGTCTGCGCCATTATTACCTCTTGCTGGGAGGCCATGCCGGAAGAATATCTCGCTATGGCCGCGTCCTCGATTCTTGAGAAGAGCAGGGTTCTGTCTTTTATGAGATCGATGTTTTTATGCGTAAGAAAAAGGTCGTAATAAAGCTCTTTAATCCTCGCTACGGTTTTGAGATGGACTGCTTCGGACGATGCCTTCATGCCTTCTGCATCTCTTTCAGCCATTTCGCCTTTGAGGGAGAGTTTACCGGGGAAAGGGAACATCTGCGAGGCCGAGAACATCCACTGCGCGTCTGCGGATTCTCCATAGTTATATCTTCTTAGCCCTTCGTTCTGGTAGCCGAACATGAACATGGGGTCGGGCAGGCTCTTTACCTGAGGTATCTTGAACTTCGAGACGGCTATTTTGGATTCGGACACGAGGATTTCATGGTTGTTCTTTAACGCCTCGTCGATCAGTTCCTGAAGTTTTAAATCCTCGGCAAAGGCAGATGTTGAGAACAATAAAAAGACAGGCAATAGGCAATAGGCAATAGGCAATAGGTTTATTTTTTTACCTTTTGCCTTTTGCTTTTTGCCCCTTGCCATTATTCTTTTACCTTGCGTCAACATTGAATCTTACAGTTGTCGTCTTTCCGCCGCGGCTTATCTTTACGGATACGTTCCATGCGCCCGACATGGAAAGGTTCATCTTTGCTTTATACTCGTTGCCTTTCAATTCCGCGTCGTCCTTATAATTCATAGCAGGCATTCCCGGCATCGCAGGCATGGAATATTCGACCTTTACTTTTGCATCCGTAACATATTTCCCTGATACATCTTTAATTTCTATCTCCATGTTGTTATCACCGACTATAGGCGGGTTCTTGTCGATTTTCACGGTTATATCATACTCGCCCGCCTTTTTCTTTGCCTCGTAATCCTTTGCATATGCTATTCCCGCTATTAAAAGCAGGATCAGAGTGAATACCGCTAATTTCTTCATGGTTTGTCTCCTATCTTTTGTATTCTTTTTCCACGATATCCTTTATCTTTTTTACCGGATATCCCTTTTTGTACAGTTCGAAGGCCCGCAGGGCCTCCCCAAGACAAATATCTCACATTGCGGCGTGGTTGTCAACATAGCAACTTAAAAGACTCTTGTGCCTGAAAGTCGGCGACTCCTCGCACATGCAGTAGCAGTAGATACTGTCCAGAACCCAAGGTATCTCCTTTGCGACCTGATACGCCTTTTTTATGCGTGGATCTATAAGCGGATCGTTAAACAGGCTCGGATTGAGGGTAGCCCGTATTTCACCGCGCCGCAGAGATTCGTCTTTTACCTGCTTCTGCGCGAACGCGTCATTTGCCGCTGCCGCAAAGAGCATTGTCACGCCTATCAATAATAATGTTACTTTCAGCTTTTTCATTAACTCACCTCCTCTAAGTCCGATTTCGTAATACAATACTTTACTATTTTGAAGAAATTATGAATTTTTGCATTATATCGCATCAATAAGACGGTTTTATATCAGCAGAAGAGTCCTTGTTTTTTTTCGGCTCCTCATAGACATTAACAACAAGGTCGATTTTTCTTATGATCCCTTTATGTTTGAACTCCCCGAAAACGGCATGTCTGCCGTGTCTCATAAAGACTATGCTCACCGCCACCTCAGGGCCTCCAAGATTCTGTTTGGGGGTCGCATAGATGAATTCCTCCATATCTTCATCCCATGCGGCAACCTGCATATCGAAACCGTCGATCTTCTCAAGTCCTTTAAGTGGGATGCCTTTATACATTATTTCATAAAGTATTGTCACCACATGTTCCGAATATATTTTTTTAGGAATAAGTTTTACCCTTACGCTGTAATCTTCATCACCGGCCTTTGTTTCCGGTTCGGAGGTCTTTTTATCGCCTTTGATTTTTATATCCCTGCTGAGATTTATCCAGCCATCCTGCGCCTTGAATACTACTTCAAACCTGTACCTCCCCGCCTGCGGCGCCTTGAAACCGAATGTATATTTCCCGGTGCCGGACATTACCGGCCGCATATGCCTGTATATATGCAGGTCTTTATCCGCAATGAATACATGGAGGTCGTCTATTTTAGACTGTGCTTTTGAGCGGATGTCCATGCTGAAAACAGTTTCTGTTCCGGGTGCGGCAGCATCGTATTGAAGATTGAATTCATAATCTTTGGGGTTTCTTAAAACCTTCCATATGTACGGCTTCTCATTATGCGTATCGGGTATTATAAGCACCTCTTTTTGGAGGTCGAGTTGGGCATGGGACGGCGTAGCCGCCAACAGCAGAGACAAAATCAGTAATGATAAAAGTTTTGTTGTCATATTCACCTCAATTAAATATATATAGAAGGCTTCAGATCTTTTTAAGGCTCTTGATATAATTCACAATATGCCACCGCCCATCATTCCGACGCCTTTCATTATCACCCCTATCGCCGGGCCCATTGCAGCGGCGCTCCCGGATATGAGAAAGACCGTCAAAATCGTTAAAAACCGCATGCGTTTCATTTTATGAAAAAACCTCCTTAATAAGATTTTATAGAAAATAACATAAGATTGCGAATATTATGTGAATGTTTTATGAAAAGATTGTGAAAACAAAAAAAGAGGCAGCCTTTTTAAGGGCTGCCTTAGGGAGGGGGGTGAGTAAAAAGCCTTTAATAAATCGACCGGATCCTTCCTGTCCTGCAGTCGAGCAGTACGCGGTCAATAATCTTACTGTTTTTGATCACATTTGCCTCTATAAACCTTCCGTCCTGTTTTACGACCGTCGCCTTCATGCCCTTTTTTGCGTAATACGATTTGAGGGCTTTCGCCGCCTCTCTAAGGGAAGGCTGTTGTTCGCAATATCCGTATGCCCCGCAAAGCGGACATCTCTCTTCATGCGGCGTAATCGCTTGAGCGGGATAATTTTCCGCATGAATACCGGCCGGCGCGATTGCGAGCATGAGAACTATAAAGATCGATTTTTTCATTAAATGATGATACCTTACGATTTTGAAGGAATTATGAATGCTTATTTAAAAGCGCATATCCTTGAGAAAAGGAAACCGTGAGCGCGTTTCAACGGCCTTGGCCGGATCGAATTCGCATAATATAAATTCATCTTTGTCATTGCCCGTACAAACGGCGTTCCCCGACGGGTCGAAAACACGGGACGCCCCCGGATAATTAATCCCGTTTCCGTCGGTTCCTGTGCGGTTTACGCCGATTATAAAACATTGGTTCTCTATAGCCCTCGCTTTAAGCAGGGTTTCCCAATGTTCTCTGCGGGATGCCGGCCAGTTTGCTATAACGAATATTGCCTGAACATCTCCGGCTACCTTTCTGAATATCTCGGGGAAACGCAGGTCATAACAGATAAATACGCCGGATGTCATCCCGTCTATATCAAAGGTAACGGTATCACTGCCTGCGGCATAATATTTGTCTTCATCTAAAAGAGAGAAGGGGTGCATTTTTGTATAAGAAGTTATGCGTTTGCCCTTTCTATCGTATACAGCGGCGATGTTTCTGCCTTTTGCCTCCGAAGGTTCTTTTATGGGAAATCCTGCGATTATATATATGCCGTATTTTTGAGCCATTTCCGACAATGCCGAATTGGTTTTTCCGTTCCCCTCTTCGGCTATTGCCGATACATTCATCGAAAAGCCGGTGTTGAACATCTCCGGGAAGATTATGATATCGCATTTTTCCCGTGAGGCTCTTTCAGCGAAAAATTCAGCCCGTTTATAATTTTCTTCCTTCGCTTCCCATTCGATGTCCAGTTGTATTAAAGCGATTTTCATAAATCCACTATTGTCCAATCTAAATTGAGCGATTCTAATCTAAAAATATATGTCAGGTGCTGCGAAAAGAGGCGTCTTTGAGCAGTGTCTGACATATATATCATATGCTTATGGGTAAATAAACTTTGAATGTCGTCCCCTTGCCTATCTTACTTTTCACATCGATACTGCCGCCCATCACTTCAACGAGTTCTTTTACGATTGCGAGTCCCAGCCCCAACCCGCCGGCATCCGATTTTTCTATTCTGTAAAAACGGTTGAATATGAGCGGTATTTTGTCATCGGGAATGCCCCTGCCGGAATCCTCTATTTCTATGCAAAGAGTGTTTCCGGTCTTTTCATAATCTATCAGCACCCCGCCTTTTTCTGTGAACTTCAACGAGTTCGAAATTATATTCCGAATGATCTTTTCGAGTTTTTCAATATCGGCTGTGACCCGCATATCTTTTTCGTTCAATATTTTTATTTCGAGACCCTTCTTTTTGAACGACGGCCTCATTTCATCGACCAGTTCCAAGAGAAAATCCTTCATATTGATTTCGGTGAGGGTTCCCTTTGCGAAAAAGCTCGCCTCTGCCGCGGTAACGTCTTCTATGCCTTTTACGAGCTTTATCAAGCGGTCGATTTCGTTTCTTATATTTTCCAATCCCTTTCCGGTTTCGACTACGCCGTCATCCACGGCCTCTATATGGGCTTTCATTACGGTCAGAGGCGTCCTCAGCTCATGGGCTATATTGGACATCAGATGTTTTCGCAATTTTTCTTCCCTGTCGAGGGATTCCGCCATCACGTTAAAACTTGCGGAGAGTTTTCCGACATCGTCGTCGCCTTTGGGAGTTATACGCACGTTGAAATCTCTCTGCGCTATTTTTTCCGCCGCCGCTCTTAGAATCGTAATGGGCCTGGAAAGGTAACGGCTGAAGAGCAGGGCTATGATCAGCGAACCTCCGCCCGCGATTAAGAATGAAACAAAAAGGAAATTTTTTGTCCGTTGTTTGAATACGGTTTCCTTTTCTTTTATTTGCTCTTTCAGGAAAGGCCGGGATAGAAGCGTTCCGATACGTTTGCCCTTAATGTACAACGGATATCGATCGAAAGAGCCGGTTGTCGCGTGCAAGTGAAAGAGCCCTTCCATCCGGCGCTTCATCGACTCGGAAAGGGAATTCATAACCTCGTTAGACGAAAGCACCTCTTCACCTGTAATGTCTATTATTTTTATATCGAGGCCGAGCATCATTCCCCAATGGATCGATTCGGATAATGCCCCTTTATTCCATGCGCCGCGTGAGTAACTGCCTTCTATGGACGCCAGCACCCAGTAGAATTGATCCTCTTTTACTCCGCCTACATAATTGTCAAAGTCCTTTATTATCAGCCATTCGAAGATGAAGTTGGAAAGGAGAGCCGCTAAAATAATTACTATGAACGCGAGGAAAATCTTGGTTTTCAATCAGGGGCTCCGATAAATTTATATCCCGCCCCGTATACCGTTTTTATAAACATCGGGTTATGCGTGTTGTCTTCTATTTTATGCCTTATGTTTTTGACATGCGCGTCGATGACCCTGTCGTATCCCTCAAAATCATATCCCTGCACGGCATTGACGAGTTGCAGCCTGCTGAAGACCATCTGCGGTTTTTCGGCAATGCACAGGAGTATGCGGAATTCGGTGGATGTCAGGGGCGTAACATCTCCTCCTTTTTTCACTTCCATCGAGACGGTATCTATCGTCAGAAGCCCGTTGTTGAAGGAGAGCGATTTTTTTTCATTTTTTTTCGTCCTTCTGAGATGGGCCTTGACACGCGCAGTGAGTTCCCTCGGACTGAAGGGTTTTATCACATAATCGTCGGCTCCGATTCCGAGCCCTTTGATCCTGTCCTCTTCCGCGCTTTTGGCGGTAAGCATTATTATCGGGACGTCGGAGAACTCCCTGATAGAGCCGCAAATAGTCTCCCCCTCGATGTCGGGGAGCATCAGATCTAAAATTATAAGATCGAAGTCCTTTTTAATAAGCGTCAGCGCGGCCTGTCCCGTCTCGGCAACGGATACCTTGAACCCGTCCCTTTCGAGGTATGATTTTACGATGTCGGATATTTTTTTTTCGTCTTCTACTATAAGGATTTTCTCATCGCTCATGCGGTATCCTTACGTTTCTCAAATATTCCGAGGCCGCCTCAGGAGCAACGGGATTGATATATATGCCTGTTCCGAGTTCAAAGCCGGATACCGTAGCGACTCTCGGGACTATGCTTATATACCAGTGGATGAACTCGGAATTAGCATGAGACGGGCTTCCGGACCTTAATACGTAGTTGTAGTCCGGATTTTCGAGCCCGTAAAAGAGAGAGCCCATCGTAAGTTTCAGGTTTAAGGCAAGGTCCCATATTTCTTCCGAGCGTATATCCGCGAATGAACCGGAATGCCTTTTAGGGAATATCCATGTATGGAACGGAGAAAGCGCCGCGTAGGGTATGAACGATATAAAGTGTTCGGTATCGAATAATATTCTTGCCCTCTCGCCGAGTTCATCGATGACTGTTTTGCACATCAGGCAGTCTCCGGTATCATCGAAGAATTTCATGGCGTTTTCGATCCTGTTCCTCACGCGTCTCGGAGTTATCGGGATGCCTACAATATGCGCTATGGAGTGTTCGATGGGCGTGCCTGCGTTTGACCCGTCGTTTTTAAATATGATCACATTCTCTACGCGTTTGTCTTTATACGCCTCGATAAATCTGTCCTTGTACGTCTGGAGTACATCTTTCAGGTGGTCTGCCGGCATGGTGGCGATTGTGAGATTATGAAAAGGCGTTTCTATGACTACCTCGTGAATGCCGACCCCGTTTACGGTTTTTTTCAATTCCGTATTTATCCTCGATCTGTCGCCGTCCTTCGAGAGCACCGAAAATTTATTCGGCACTACCCTTATACGCCAGCCTTTTTCGTCTTTGATGCTATATATCTCGTCGGGTGTTTTTGATTCATTGCCGGGACAGAAAGGGCATGTTTGGACTATCTCGGGATGTTTTTTCCTCTCCCGTGAATTTATGAAATCAGCGGGATTTTTCCTCTTTTCTTTTGCGATGATAACCCATTCACGCGTTATCAGGTTTAATCTAAGTTCAGGCATAAACTACCTCCCACCGGCGATTTATCTTACAATATATCACATCCTGACCTTAAAATGTTACGGATGGGCGAGGGTATGGACAATCGGCACCAGCGAGAGGAGTTCCTCGTAAGTTATGGATGAATGCCATTTCCCCGTCAGTTTTGAGATCAGGATAAGTCCGAAGAACAGCGCGATTATTCCTGAGATGAAAATTTTCGGAGCAATAGTTTTTTTATTCGGCAAAGCCGCATCGAGCGCATGCCTTGCGGGGCAATGACTTACGCATGTCAGGCATCCCGTGCATTCCGGCGAGTTTACGGTCGCCTTTTTATCCACGGGAAGGAGCGAAGGGCAGTTTTTGGAGCATAGGCCGCATTGAATACACGCGGCCTCGTTTCTTCTTATCTTGATCGGGCTTAATACGCTCAATAATCCGAGCAAACCACCGTACGGGCATAAATATCTGCACCAGAAATTTTTGTATAACAGGGACAGTCCGAACAGGGCGCTCAGGGTAATCTTAGTAGTGAGCGACATTTCTGTGAAGAACTTTAGTAATTTTATGTCCGAGACCCTCCAGTAGGGCGTATCCAAAAATCCGGCTATCTGAATGGGCGTCATCTTTATGATAATGACATAAATGAAAAAGGCCATAAGAATATATTTTAAAGACCTCAAAGGGTAGTCTATATATTTAATGACCGCTAAGTTTTTACCGAATACCTTCCTGCCGACTTTCCATACCGCTTCGGAAATCGTTCCTACCGGGCATATCCATCCGCAGAAGGATTTTTTCAATAAGAGGGAAACGAGCAGTGCGCCGAGAAAGATAACAAGGGCGGCCGGATGTATAGGGTCGAAAATCCCTTCCGTAATCCAGAGCTTAAGCGACATTAATGCGCCTATCGGCATGAACCCTTCGATAGACGGAGGACGGGTTACGGCAGGGATAAGTCCGTTCTCCAGCGCTTGCGCGAAGATATAGAATTTGTAACCGGCATATGCGACCATGAGGAATATTCCCCATTGAACCGCGTATCTTATTTTCCTGACGTATGAACGGTCGATTTTTTCCATAGTTAATTTTACTTGGATATGATTTTAATCGGGTATGATTTATATCATTAGCTTGTAGTCAGCATCTCTTTCACTATTTGCAATGCCTCTTCTTTTGAGCGTATCTTACCTTCCAAAACAGCGTCCTCAATAGCGGCAAGTATCTTTTTGAATAACGGCGACGGCTTTAAATCGAAATCTTTTATCAGTTCGTCACCTGTAATAACCGGAAGAAGTTTCATCCTCGATCTGAATGTTCCGTCATAAAATGCGAGCAGTTCCTCGCAGAAATGAGTAATGTCCGGCATTTGGGCGATAGAGAGGATTATTAAAGGATATATGTCGTCCTGAAATTCTTTTAAAAGCCTTACCGATGCCGGTTCGTCAAAATGACCGTCGTATTCTTCGTATTGCCTTAAAATACGGCGGCGGTTAGATGCCGTTTTATAAATAAACTCCACTTCTTTCCTCGACATTTTCAGCCGTATGGACGCATTTTTGGCCGTGTCCGCATCGGAGAAAAGGGCGGACAGCTTAAGGCATATTTTTCTTAAATCCGGAAGCATAAAGTGCGGGTAGTTATTCAAAATATCCTCTACATTTTCATATAACTCCACAAACCGGCCGGCGGCCAAACTCGAAACTCCGGACTCTTTTTCTTTAAGTTCGGGGAATATATGCTGCAATATGCCCTTATTGCTCATTGTTTTAATTACGGCATACGAATCATCGAGCCTGAGTATATGCCTCAGTTCTTCGGTTATCCTTTCAGCGGCAATAGAGGTTATCAGCGGCGAAAGCCTTCCGGATGCGTCTAATGTGTCTGCTTCTATAAAAAAATCCAATTCGGCGCTGAACCGGTATATCCTGAGAATCCTCAGGGGATCTTTTATAAGGTTTTCTTCCGATACCATCCTGACGGTTTTGTTGGAAAGATCATCCCTGCCGCCATACGGGTCTATGAGACTAAGAGACTGCGGGCTGAGGGCTGAGGGCTGAAGGCTGAGAGGTATCGCCATCGCATTTATGGTGATGTCCCTCTCTGAAAGGTCGTCGTGAATCGAATTGCCTCTCATGGCGGAAATGTCCAGAAAACAGCCGTCTTTTACTATCCGAGCTGTCTGAAATTCCGCATCAAGAAGGACGAATGAACCGCTGATCTCTTCCGCAAATTTCTTTGCGATAGTAAGGGAATCGCCTTTTATGGCGATATCGATATCCTTTATTTCATTGCCTAAAAGAATATCCCTGACGACTCCGCCGACAATAAATGCGCTATCGATAAGACCGTGCTTTTCGGAAAAGTCTGTGAATAGTTTTAAAAGGGCATGCATAATAGGACTTATTTTACTTGAGTTTTTTTATATTGACAAATGATTTTTTACGATGGTATTCTTTGTGCAGAATATTAGAGCCACGAAGGCTTTATTTAATGACCAAGCAGGTCATAGTTTTGAAGAGCCTTCGCGGCTTTTTTATTTGGAGGAGTAAATGCATATCCCGGACGGATATTTAAGCCCTCAGACTTATGTGCCGCTTTACGGCGCGTCATTCGTTTTTTGGGCTGTTGCGCTTAGAAAGTTTAAGGATGAATCGGCAGTCAAGCATATTCCGTATCTTGCTATGGCGGCGGCTTTTTCCTTTCTCATTCAGATGTTCAATATTCCCATCCCCGGAGGCACTACCGGACATGCCGTAGGCGCGGGTATTGCCGCGCTTCTTTTAGGGCCGTGGACAGCTGTTATAGCGGTATCCGTAGCTTTAATAATTCAGGCGCTTGTGTTCGGAGACGGCGGCATTACAGCCATAGGCGCTAATTGCTTTAATATGGCTGTGATAATGCCCTTTACGTCATACTGGGTTTTTAAGCTTATAAAGGGAAATTCGAGCAGTGTAAAACGGCTGTATGCGGCCGGTTTTTTCGCAGGATATATAGGGCTTTCCTTAAGCGCGATAGTTACCGCCGTAGAGTTCGGAATTCAACCGATGATAGCTGCGGATATTGACGGGAAACCTCTTTATGCCCCGTATCCGTTGTCCGTGGCCGTTCCGGTAATGGCGTTGGAACATCTGCTGCTGTTCGGCATAATCGAGGGCGTTGTAACTGCAATGCTGCTTAAATATTTTTTAAAACACGAGCCGGATGCGGTTTATGCTTTACGGGGGAGTTCAAAATGACGAGATTTCAGAAAAAACTCTGGATTGCTCTTATCATAATGGCCTTGCTGTCTCCGCTCGGCATTATACTCCCCCAAAAATTCAACTCGGGAGATGCATGGGGAGAGTGGGGGGCGGATGCCCTCGAAAAGATTTTAGGTTATGTGCCTGATGGATTGAAGAGGCTGTCGGATATATGGAAGGCGCCTATTGCCGATTACAATCTCGGAGGAGAAAATGCTTCACTATCGGTTCAGATTTTTTCTTACATTATTTCCGGGATTTTGGGAATAGCGCTTGTGGGCGGTATTGTTTACGTAATATCAAGGCTTTTGGTGAAGAAAGGTTAGAGGCGTATGTATTTAATAGACAGCGGCATAAGCCGGTTAGGGAAAGTCATTAAGGCAAGTTATATCCAGCGGGAAATTGCATCGGGGAAAGGCCTTTTTCACGGGCTGGACGCGCGTGTAAAGGTTCTTTTCCTGATATTCTTCGTCGTTATAGTAAGCCTGAAAAAAGAGATAATGCCGGAAGCTGCAATCACGTTTTTTGTTTTGGCGATAGCGGTATTATCGAGACTGGATATTCTAAGCCTATACAGAAAAGTTTTTTTCTTCGGCTTTGTATTCGGATTTCTGATAGCCTTGCCGGCCGCTTTAAACGTCGTCACAAAAGGGGAGGTTATTCTGCCTGTTTTACGCTTTTCAAAAGCCTACGATTTTGGGATATACCATGTTCCTGCGACTATCGGTATTACCGCAGAGGGAGTTTCGACAGTCGTAATGCTTACTCTAAGGGTTATAAATTCGGTGTCGCTGTCTTTTCTTGTTCTTTATACTACGCCGTTTGCGGATATTATCAGGGCATTGAAGGTCTTTAAAGTGCCCGATGCCGTTTTGATGATCATAACCCTGACGTACAAATATATTTTTATTTTCGCGAAGACGATAGAGGATATGCATCTTGCAAAGAAGAGCAGGACAGCGGGAGGCATCAACAATAAAGAGGCGAGGGAATGGATCGCGGGAAGGATCGCGTTCATGTTCAAAAAGAGCCGGCAGAGGTGCGAGGATGTCTTTAATGCCATGATTGCGAGAGGGTTTTCGGATACGGTTGCGATTTACGGTTTTAAAAAAATGGATAAGCGGGATGCGGCTGCGGGGTGCGTATTATTTTCGGCAGGCATTATATTTTTATGGGTATAATTGTGTTAACAAAACATAGGACAAGGCATTTTTGCTCATTCTCGAAAGGCATCCGAGCCTTTCTCCGAGGCTGCGCCGGCCCGCTTAACCATCCGTGGTACGCTTTGGGCTGCCGAAGCCGCTTCAATGCCTTATCCTATGTTTCGAATATATAACTGGAGTGCTATGGAAAATATCATAAAGATTGAAAATGTGAGCTATAAATATTACGACAAAATCCCTGCGCTTGAGGATGTTAGCCTTTCGATAAAAGAGGGCGAGAAGTTTGCCGTCATAGGCGCTAACGGCAGCGGCAAATCCACATTGCTCCAGATAATGAACGGCCTGATATATCCTTCAAGCGGAAGCGTATTTTTCAGAGACAAAGAGGTATCGGAGAAGACGTTAAAGGATAAGGGACTGCTTAAATTTTTCAGGGAGGGGGTAGGGTATATTTTTCAGGACTCGGACATACAGCTATTTTGTCCGACTGTTCTGGATGAATTACTTTACGGCCCTATGCAATTAGGGCTTAACGAAAATGAGGCTATGGACAGGGCGCATGAGGCAATGCAGATGCTTCATATAGAAAATCTTAAGGACAGACCGTCGTATATGCTTTCGGGCGGCGAGAAGAAGAGGACGGCAATAGGCTCCGTATTGACCATGAATCCGGATGTATTGCTCTTTGACGAGCCCACAAACGGCCTCGATCCGAGGACGCAGTGTTTTTTAGTTGAGCTGCTTTTTGCGCTCAGCGAGGCCGGGAAAACCATTGTCATCGCGACACATGATCTTTCTTTGGTGGACGAGCTTCATTGCCGGGTAGCCGTGCTTTCGGAAGGTCACAGGCTTGAAAAAACAGGCAGCGCGGAAGATATTTTAAAGGAGGAGGAATTGCTCTTAAAGGTGAATCTTGTTCACGAGCATATGCATTGCCACGGACCGTCGGCGCACAGGCATATACATTCGCACTATTTATTTCACAAGCATTGAAAGGGTATATATGGCCGACCGGCATACCTCAAAACTTTAATAATGCGATGAGATTATTACCTAAGTTAAGCGATTTTATATGTCAGGCACTGCGCCAAGACTTTAAAAAGTGTCGGTTCAAGTGTATATGAGAGATTATAAAAGTATTACTCAATAAGTTGTCAATGTTGTAGCTCACGGATATAAGATAAATGTCTTTACAAGTGCGTGGTTTAAAGTCTTTTCGCAGCACCTGACATATATTTCCCGAGTAAAATTGCTCGATTTGGATGGAAGGAGACGATATGAACGAACTTGATAAGTTGAAACATCTTTTGCATCACTGGAAGGAGCATAACGACGAGCACGCGGAGACTTATAGGGAGTGGGCTGAAAAGGCGTCATCACTCGGTAATAAGGAATTGTCGGAGGTTCTCGGAAAGCTCTGCGATGAGACAAAAAAGATGAACGGGCTTTTTGAAGAGGCTAAGAGGAGGATAGATTAGCGGCCGGTTTAAAAAGCGCTTATGCCATTATGGAAGTATAGCTTTCTATCCCATATTTTTTTGATTCCAGCGCTTCTTTAGCTTCCGCATATTTTTTGATGCCTTCGGAATGGATTACCGGATTGGATTTATCGGTTTCCATTATCCTGTTTGACGCGTCGAGTATTGCTTTATGCTCGGAGCCTGAGTTTTCTGCCGTTGCTAAAAGAACAGCCGGGTCGTATTCCTCCGAAGAAGCGATATCTTCAATTTTATTCGCATCTCCCTTGAGCGCCGTCATGACATGGTCTCCGATGTCCTTGCCTGTTACCGCCTCGACTACGACATTTACAACTGAGGCGATAAGGCCGAATAACTGTCCGAAAATAGCGCCTCCTATTATTCTTGAACCCGGAGAGATTTTATCGCCTGTTTCGGAGCGGTACACCGTGGATACCACCGGGATATGTTGCAGGGGATTTACTATATCGAGGATGTCGCCGAAGCTGACCCCTCCGCCTGTCTTTTCCTCTTCGACAGCTTTTGTTTTAGCTGTTTCAGTATAAGGACTGAAGTCCGTATGGGGCAATATGTTGTCTATGCGGTAATCGGGCATAAATTTCTCCAAACACTTTTTTAAGCAACATTCATGCCGGATTAAAACTTATTGAAAATGAAGGGTATTGAATGTTTGATAAGGAATATTTTTCAAAATTTTGACGGTGAGGCGGGAAAAAATTTCCTACTTAAGACTATTGCGTACCGGGCCAGTTCTCCGATGATCCAGTGATTGGTTATGTCAATTCTTTTATTATATGTTTCGCAAGGTTTTCATCTATTTCATTATGTCTTGGGACAGGTTGCTTTTTACCGGTTGCAGGATTTTTGTATAAATCGTGACGACTTCCATGTCTAATGAGAATACAGCCGGAATCATTTAACTTTTTTAGCAGGTCTTTTCTCTTCATACCGCGAGGGTGAGTTCTTTAACTTTGTGTTTCTCAGGAACGTCCTCCATTGTCATAATCGTATATGCATCTTTAATGTTTTCTTCTAATTCTTCCAGCGTTTCACCCTGTGTCATAATTTCAGGATGTTCCAGAAGCTTACCTACCCAGAATTTTTCCCCTTTCCAATAAATCATTTTTAGTTTGGTTCTCATTTTCTCACCTCACAGCGTATATTCTGTTAGATTTATGATAGCACAAAATATTATATTTGCGGCGATGATGTATGTTCAAGGAATAGGGGAATGTGTCCCGAATTAATATTTCAAAAAAATTCTTGTCAAGATGAAAACGATAATTCCAGAAACAACGGTAATTATTATCTTCCCCCATGCCGTTTCATGCCATTTTTTTTCAGGCGGTGAATCTGTAATTAGATGTTTATTACCTGAAATCTGAGAATCCTCAACATTTTTAATATCCATGACATTAATATCCCCAATTGCCGTGTTGTTTTTGATTGTGGAATTTTTTATAGTTCCGAGTTTAATAAAGGTGGGACGATTGTTTTTCTGTTGAATCATTTTATTAACCTATAACGTCTTAAGTTAAGCGGCAGCGCGTCGTGTGCGCCGTTCGCTTGGGTCTGTTAGGTGCCGTTACATGTACCAGTGAGAAATAGACCAAGCCAATCAAAATAGTACTTGAAAGTAATTTTATTATCATGCTCATCGATGTTTAACAGTTTCACATCGGAATGCTTGTTAGTAGACATTACCTCAAAGCTGTTTATAAGTTCGTTTACGTTGCGGAGAATTTTTACCTTGTCACCGGAATTCGTAAACAAGGGGTCACCGAGAACTTCGCCCGTAGTTCGATTAACGCGGAAAACTTTTCCAATAACAGCGGGATCTCGTTTTGAGACGTCTTCCAGATGAACTGTGCCGGGTGCTTTATACACGCCTTCTGCCACATGGCAGGAGAAGTCGCTTGCCCATGTCGCACTCGGTAGCAAAAGGAAGAATATGGCAATTACGAGGTTACGTTTGCTTTTCATATTATTAAAATATAACCCTGAAAGCACCTTGCCTATCATTATTTTGCTTTTTTAGGATGATCCTCTCTGTAAGAAATAATAAAGGCGAATATCGCTATTATAACAACTGCTATGAAAATAAAATATATACCTATGCCTTCCATCTGTCAGCCCTCCTTTTTGGCTGGGATAGTATAAAAACCGATTACTGCCGATATTACGGCTATAAATAAAATCCCAATACCTATACCTGTCGTTATTCTGCCTATAAAGAACCCTCCAAGCAAACCTGCTGTGAGAAAATATTTGCTTACATCAATAAGCATCTTACCGAGTTCTTTCCTTCTATCCTCTTGTTTCATACTATATTTATAAGCAGAAGGAGGTTAAAAGTCAAGGGGATGTCCCTCAATGTGTCAATGCATGACTTACAAGAAAAATTATTTGGTCGTCCGCGAGATTATCTCGTCCACCATTGCCTTGATGGTGGCCTCTTCGGGCATGATGGAAACTTTTAACCCCGCTTTTTCGATCGCCTTTGCGGTAACAGGGCCGATGACCGCGATGGTTACGTCCTTTAACACATCGAGCGCATCATCTCCCATTATGTCGATGAAATTATTGAATGTGGCAGCACTCGTAAATGTCGCAATCGTAATTCTGCCTTCTTTAAGAAATCTCTTTAATCTCTTGCCATGCTTTTCGGGCTTTATCGCGCGGTACGCGACAGGCGTATCTATTTCTCCGCCTAATTCGCTCACCTTTCCCGGGAATATCTCCCGTGCTTTTTCAGCTCTGGGAAGTAAGATTTTTATTCCTTTTAGATTTTGCCCGAATGCCTTTATCAATCCCTCTGCATTAAACTCCTCGGGAATCAAATCGACCTTAATCCCGTAATTGTTTATTTTCCCGGCTGTTTTTGTCCCGATAGCGCATATCTTGATTCCCTTTAAGTCCCGTATATCTTTTTCTTTGTCGAGAAGCCGCTGAATGAAATATTGAAATCCGTTGGCGCTGGTGAATATGAGCCAGTTGTATGTCTCTATTTTTTCGATTGTCTCGTCAAGTTCTTTATAGTTTTCAGGAGGCGCTATTTTTATTGTCGGGAATTCGAATATCTCCGCTCCTAAATCCTCAAGCGGGGAATAGTCTTCGGTATATTCGCGAGTTACCAATACCCTCTGGCCGAAAAGGGGCTTGTTCTCATACCACTTTAACGTTTCCCTTAATTTTACGACATTGCCTATGACCATTACGGCCGGCGGCCTGATGTTTTCCTCTTTCACGATATTTGCAATATTTTTCAGATCGCCTACAACGGTTTTCATGTCGGGCCTTGTGCCCCATCTCACAACCGCTGCGGGCGTATCCGGAGATTTGCCGTGCTCTATCAGTTTTGAGGTGATGGCGGATAAGTTTTTAACGCCCATTAAAAAAACGAGGGTGTCGAATCCATAGGCTAACTTTGCCCATTCGATTGTGCTTTCGGGTTTGGTAATATCTTCGTTGCCGGTTATTACTGCAAAGGACGAAGAGTATTTTCTGTGGGTTAACGGAATGCCGGCGTATGCCGGAGCCGCTATCGAAGAACTTACGCCGGGAATTATTTCGAACTCTATGCCTTCTTTTACAAGTTCTTCCGCTTCTTCGCCGCCCCTGCCGAATATAAAGGGGTCGCCGCCTTTAAGCCTGCAAACTATCTTGCCTTCCTTTGCCTTGTTCACGAGCGCCTGATTGATCTCGTCCTGTGTCATTGCATGGTGACCGCCGCGCTTGCCGGCGTATATGAACTCAGCTTCGTGATTTATGTAGTTCAATATCTGGGCGTTGAGGTGAAAATCGTAAACTACTGCCTCTGCCTTTTGCAGGCATTTGAAGCCCTTAATCGTCAACAGCCCGATGTCGCCGGGCCCCGCGCCTATTAAATAGACCTTGCCTCTTTTCATAACGTAGAGCTTACAGCCTGCAGGGCAAAGTATTGCAGCGGTTTCATTTTGTTAGAGATTCTCAACTTGCTATGTCTCCGTTAATCGAAGGCTCGTATCTGCCGTAGACTTCATCGAGTATCTTTTTTGCGCCTTTTGAAAGAAGGTTTTCCGCCAGCGCAACCCCGAGGGCCTCCGCATTTTCGGGTGCGCCTTCTATACGGCTTTTTATGATCCTGTCTCCTGAAACGCTTCCGACAAGGCCGTTCATTATTATTTTTCCGTCAATGAGTCTCGCGTATGCCGCAATCGGGACCTGGCAACCGCCTTCGAGTTTTTTCAGACAGGCGCGTTCCGCCCTTACGCATACGGAGGTTTCAGGATGGTTTAGCGGAGCTATGAGCTTGTTTATGAATTCATCGTTAATCCTGCATTCTATGCCTACCGCTCCCTGCCCGCCGGCAGGAAGGCTTATCTCAGGCTCAAGGATTTCCGTAATCCTTTCAGCCCAGCCGAGCCTTTTCACGCCTGCTGCCGCTAATATTATCGCGTCGAATTGCCCCTCATCGAGCTTTCTCAATCTCGTATCGAGGTTTCCTCTAAGCTGTTCTATTTTTAAATCCGGTCTGATACTGAGCAACTGGCAAGAGCGCCTGAGACTGCTTGTGCCGATTGTCGCGCCTTCGGGTAATTCTCTGAAATTTGAATTTCGTGAAATGAACGCATCCCTCGGATCTTCCCTTTTGGTAATAGTTACAAGATGAAGCCCTTCCGGGAAATCGGTAGGCACGTCTTTCATGCTGTGCACCGCAATATCCGCTTCTCCGCGCAAAAGCGCCTCTTCTATCTCTTTTACGAATAAACCCTTGCCGCCTACTTTTGCGAGGGGGACATCGAGGATTTTGTCGCCGGTTGTCTTTATTTTATTCAGTTCGACTTCCAAGTCCGGATTGAGTTTCCGAAGCTCCGACTTTATCCATTCGGCCTGCCAGAGAGCTAATTTACTGCCCCTCGTGCCGATTATGATTTTATTCTTCATTATCGTCTCCGTTTATCCCGTATAATTTCTTTATCATTGCTATGAGTTCGTCCCTGTCTTCGGTGTCTTCCTTGAGCGCGACCGTGGGGGGATGGATGAGTTTGTTGATTATTGCCGTCGCAAGGTATTCCACTGCCTTTATTTTTTCATCATCCAGTTCCGGAAATTTGTTTTTGAATTTTTCGAACTCCTCGGTTTTAACTTCCTCCGCCTTTTGCCTCAGGGCAACGATGGTCGGAACCGAATCGAGCGATGACATCCATTTCAGAAATTTTTCGACCTCTTCGTCTATTATTTTTTCGGCCCTTTCAGCCTCTTTTTTCCTTTCGAGCATATTAGTTTCTACCACTCCCTGAAGGTCATCCACGTCATAGAGGTATACGCCGTCTATTTTGTTTATTTCGGGGTCTATGTTTCTCGGCACGGATATGTCTATGATAAAGACCGGCCTGTGTTTTCTCTCTTTCAAGACCTTCTGCATCTGTTCTTTATAAAGCACGTAGGTAGGCGCTCCTGTTGAGCATATTATAATATCGGTATTCGCCAACTCCTGCAAAAAGTCTTCAAAGCGCACAGGCTTGCCGTTGAATTCCTTTGCAAGTTCGCACCCGCGATCGTACGTCCTGTTTACGACCTTTACGTCGGTCACACCGTTGCCTACGAGGTGGCGCGCGGCCAGTTCCGCCATTTCGCCGGCGCCTAAGAGCATAAAAGACTTGCCTGAAAGGTCGGTGAATATTTTTTTAGCGAGTTCGACAGCGGCAAAGCTTATAGAGACGGCGTTTTCCGCAATCCTCGTTTCGGTCCTTACCCGTTTTGCGGTCGATATCGCTTTTTTCATAAGCCTGTTTAAAAGGACGCCGGTAGTTTTTTTAGAGAGCGCGAAGTCGAATGTGTCTTTAATCTGCCCGAGTATCTGGGGTTCTCCGACTACCATGGAATCGAGGCTTGAGGCTACCCTTAAGACATGCCGCACGGCATCGGAATCGGTGATGACGTATAACGCCTTTTCAAAATCGTTTCTTTGCATGCCGTGGAAATCGGAGAGGAATTTCTTTATATTCTCGGACGCGGAATATGAATCGTCAACGCAGGAGTATATTTCGACCCTGTTGCATGTGGAAAGCAGCGCGACTTCTTTCACTTCAGGGATTTCCCTTAAGCCGAATATCCCTTCTTCGAGCTTAGGCCCGTTGAATGCGAGCCTTTCCCTTATCTCCACATCGGCGGTTTTATGGTTTAATCCTATGACGAGTATTTTCATGAGAATGAATGCAGGCTCTTTAAAAGCAGATTAACTCCGAAAAATGTGAAGAGTATAGTCAAAAAGCCTATTATCGATAAAATAGCCGCCCTTTTTCCCCTCCATCCGGCGGTGAGCCTTACGTGAAGCACGAGGGCGTAAATGAACCATGTTATCAGAGACCAGACCTCTTTCGGATCCCATCTCCACCAGCTCCCCCACGCGCTTTCGGCCCACAGCGCGCCGGTTATTATGGCGAGCGTGAGAAGCGGGAACCCGATGGTGATAAGCCTGTAATTTATCTCGTCCAATACCTGAATGCTCGGCAGCCTCTTGAAAAGCCCGCCGAGATGTTTTGATTTCAGGTAATGCTCCTGAAGCAGATACATCACGCCTATGCCCGCTGCCGTCGCAAACGCCGCGTTGCCGAGAAACGCTAAGAATGTGTGTATGCCGAGCCAGTAACTTTGGAGCGCGGGGCTGAGGGGACGTATTTCCCTCGGAAGCACCGATGACGAAAGCATCATAATAAAAACAACAGGCATGATAAACGAGCCCATTATGCCTATCTTATACCGGTATTCGAGCAGGAAGAATATAAGGACGATGCACCACGCGAAAAAAGACGATGCCTCGTGCATGCTCGTTACCGGAAGGTGCCCGGCAGCCGCGTATCTGTAGATTATGCTTGCGGAATGGATCAGAAAACCGGCCCCCGCGATAAAGAGCATCGGCTTGGACGATTCCGTGCCGCCCTTGAATATTTCGATAATGCTTACAATTGTCGCGGCGAAATAAAAAGTAAGGGCTAATTCAAAAAGTATGGTACCCATCAGAAACAGTTCAACTCGCAGTTCTTTATTTTTATTTTCAGTTTGTCGGCTGTTTTGCCGACTTCTTTATAAGGGACTCCGAGTTCCTCAGCTATTTTTCGCGCCTCGCTGCAGGTAAGCATTCCTTCGTCTGATTTTTTCCTCAGGAGTTTTTCGATGTCTTTTTCTTTTATTGTCATTTCGATTAAATCCATAAGGCGCTTTAACGCCTTTTTATCGGCAGGGTCTGGGGCTGAACAGTAATGGGCGGATTTGTGTGTATTACTGCCGTTGACCTCCGGCCTCTGCTCCTCGTCTCTTAATACGATAATATCGGCCATTTTGAGCATTCTCACGGCAGACGGCTTTATCCTGCCGCGAGAGCCGTCAAATAAAAATATTACAACATCCGGCTTTAAAAACTCAATCGCGCTGTTGCCCTCGACTATGACGCAGTCAAGGCCGGAAAGCCTGCCTATCGCAAGCGGCAGTAATTCATCGAGTTCGTTTTGAGGCGACTGAACCCACAATACATTTTCGGAACCGGCGTCGAGGAGCTTTTTTGTGTCCTTGTTTTCCTGACGTATAATACTCCTGTCATCGACAATGGAAGAATAGAAAGCGGTTTTAGTGTATTTTATAGCCCCTATTTTCGGCGGATGCGAAAACGGATAAATCGGATGTTTTGTTAAATGGGATATGACTGCCGATGCTGCGGTTGTTTTACCGATGCCGCTGTATGCTCCGCCGATGCCGATGAGAAGGGGGCGCTTCATGAATCATGCTTCGCCCGGCGACGTTTCTTTTTTTGCCTCTTCTTCGTAACCGCAGCCTTTAGTTATGCAGATATGAGATACATCTCCGCCCTTATTCCATTTTTCCGCAAGAAAAGGCGCGTTGCATTTGGGGCATTGTCTGGGCACCGGCTTATACCACATGGCGAATTTGCAATTCGGATAATTGCCGCAGCTCCAAAAAGATTTGCCCCGTTTAGACCTTCTTTCTACGATGTTTCCGCTGTCCAGCGGACACTTGACCCCGGTTGAGATAGGTTTGGTATTTTTACATTCAGGGTATTTCGAGCATGCCATGAATTTTCCGAACCTGCCGCTTTTAATGACCATAGGCGAGCCGCATTTTTCGCAGACTTCATCTGTAACCGCCTGTTCCGCAGCTTGGCCGCCCTCTATCGGTCTTGTATTTTTACATTGAGGATAACCGGTGCATGCGAGGAACCTGCCGTGCCTGCCCCATTTAATGACCATGGGCGAGCCGCATTTTTCGCAGACCTCTTCCGTGGGTATGTCCTGAGGCTTTACCTTTGCCATGTCCTTTGACGCCTCTATCAGGTCATTATTGAACGGAGTATAGAAATCCCTTACGACTTTTACCCATTTCATTTCGGCGTTCTCGATGGCATCGAGTTCGTCTTCCATCTTCGCCGTGAATCCGATATCGATCAGTTCCGGAAACTTTTCTACGAGCAGGTCGTTGACAACCGTTCCCAGTTCTGTCGGGGCGAATCGCCTGTCTTCGTTTTTTTCCACGTATTTCCTGTCCTGAATAGTGGAAAGTATCGCGGCGTAGGTGCTCGGCCTTCCGATGCCCTTTTCTTCGAGGGCCTTGACGAGCGTTGCCTCGGTATATCTCGGAGGAGGCTGCGTAAAATGTTGAACCGGATTTATTTCCCGCTGCGTAAGCGGATCCTTCTCTTTCATCGGCGGCAAAATCCCGCCTTCTTCTTCCTCTATTTCATCCCTGCTTTCGGTATAAAGCGCCATAAACCCCGGAAATCTTATAACGGTTCCCGACGCCCTGAACTCAGTGCCTTCATGCCCTGCAACTAAACCTATAATGTACGTGGTTTGGTCGAGCTGCGCGGGGGCCATTTGGCTCGCGATAAACCTGTTCCATATAAGGGAATAAAGATTGTACTGGTCTTTAGATAAGAATTTTTTTACGTTTTCCGGGGTTTTATCATAATAGGTCGGCCTTATCGCCTCGTGGGCCTCCTGCGCGCTCTTCTTACTTTTGTAATGAGGAGGCTTTTCCGGCAGGTAATCTTTGCCGAAATTTTTCTCTATGAGTTCCTGTGCCCATGCCTGCGCTTCAGGCGCGATCCTGAATGAATCGGTCCTCATATACGTAATTAAGCCTACCGAGCCTTCTCCTCCAAGCTCTATGCCTTCATAAAGCTGCTGGGCTATCATCATTGTCCTTTTAGCCGCGAACCTGAGCCTGCGCGCCGCTTCCTGCTGGAGCGTGCTCGTAATAAAAGGAGGCGAGGGCGATCTCTTCCTGAGTTTTTTCTCTATTTTCGAGAGATAGAATTCCTTGTCTTTAACTTCATCTACAACCTGTTGAGCGGCTTCCGCAGTCGTGATGAGGAATCTTTTTCCCTCTTCCGCGTCGCGGTTTATCACGAGCGAGCCGTTGTGCTTATAAAGCCGGGCCCGGAATTGCGGAGGGGGGGCGGCAGTATCCGTAGTATTTAGAGGCTGAAGTAGAGATTCTATTGTCCAGTATTCCTCTTTGTTGAACGCCTCGATCTCCCGCTCCCTGTCTACGACAAGCTTTACCGTAACCGACTGCACCCTGCCGGCGCTGAGACCCCTTCTGACCTTTTTCCAGAGAAACGGGCTGAGATTATAGCCTACAAGCCTGTCGAGTATCCTGCGCGCCTGCTGCGCTTCCACCTTGTCGATATTCACGCTGCCCGGATTTTGTATCGCTTCTTTTACTGCCCGCGCAGTTATTTCATGAAAGGTAACGCGATAGATTTTTTTCTTTTCCTGTCCCTTCGCCTTAGACCCTTTAGCCTTGCCGTTGATCTCTTCGGCTATATGATACGCTATGGCCTCTCCTTCCCTGTCCGGGTCTGTCGCTATGTATATGACTTCGGACTTTTTTGCCTCGCTTTTCAGCTCCCTCATCACCTTCTCTTTTCCGGGTATGATTTCATAATGCGGTGCGAAATCATTATTCACATCGACCCCGATCTCTTTTTTGGGAAGGTCCTTTACGTGGCCTACGGACGCCTTTACTCCGAAATCCTTGCCGAGTATCTTATTTATGGTTTTTGCCTTTGCGGGCGACTCAACTATAACTAGCGACTTCAATTTCTACCTCCATCAACTCCATGTTATCCTGCGGCCTTTGCCGAATGCAAAGGCGTATATCTCTTCGGTATCGAGTTCCGTCTCTTTCATAAGCACGTATGAAAGCAGCGCCCTTATGGTGTCCAGTTCGGCCTCGTCAACATACCGGGATAATTCGAGCGTTACAAGTTCTTCCTTGACCGTTAAAAAATCTATGTCGAACACGCTGATCTTCTTAACGGCGTCATCCGCGTCATAGCCTTTTTCTATCAGTTCCTTTGCGAGCACTCTCAATACGTCTATAAGTCTCCGGGCCAAATCCTTTTCCTCCTGTTATGCCATGTGGAATCTTTTGCCTTCGGCTTGTTTTATTATTCCTTTAAGCTCAAGCGTCAACAGCAGGCCTAAAAGTTTAGCCGACGGAATTCGCGTTTCCCGCGCTATCTCGTCCACATGCCGGGGCTCGCTTCCCAAAATGTTACATATTGCCTTTTCTTCGCCGGTTATTTCAAGTCCGGATATATTTACAAGCAAGTTTTTTTCTGAAACGTCCCGGTGCGAGCCCTTCAGAAGACCCTTGATTTGGGGCGCTAATTCTTCCAGTATATCGTCGGCCTTTTGAACGAGTTTCGCGCCTTTTTTGATAAGGGCGTTTGTGCCTTCGGAATTTCCGGATGTTATGCTGCCCGGAACCGCGAAGATTTCTTTGCCCTGTTCCAGCGCGTGTCCGGCCGTTATCAGCGAACCGCTTTTAACGGTCGCCTCGACAACGAGGACTCCCAATGAGAGGCCGCTTATCAGCCTGTTCCTCTGGGGGAAGTTCTCCCTGTTAGGCGGCGTGCCGGGCGGAAATTCGCTTATAACGCAGCCGTTATTCGAAAGCTCATCGAAGAGCGCCGCGTTTTCCGGAGGGTATGGATTGTCGAGGCCGTTGCCCAATACCGCGATGCTCCTTCCCTTTGCCTTTAACGCCCCCTTATGAGAGCATGTGTCTATGCCGCGCGCCATTCCGCTTACAATGGTAAGGCCGTAAGAGGCAAGCCCGGATGCTATGCTCTCGGCGATCTTTTGGCCGTATGGCGTCATGTTCCGGGAGCCTACAATGGCTATGGCGTATCTGTCTTCTTTTTCAAGCCGTCCCTTGCAATAAAGCAATACCGGAGAATCTTCTATCTGACGGAGATTTTCGGGATATTCGCCGTCGGTGTATTTGATTATTCTTATGCCGTATTCCTTCGCGGTCACAATCGCCTTTTCCACGGCGTCCCATGAATCGAATCCGGCTATCTTTTTAGCCTTTGCCTCGCTTATATTCTCCACACCCCTGAGTTCGGCGATTTTCGCTTCGAGTATTTTTTTCGGCGAGCGGAACGCGGACAGGAGCCGCCGTGCGGTTACGGGGCCTACGTCGTCTATAAGAGACAGGGCAAGCCAGTATTTGAGGTCGTCGCTGTCGTGTTGTTTTTCCATGCGCAAAACCGTATAACTTATCCGCGCCGTTTCCTGAGAAGGCTGGTTACCCTTAAACGAAGCGCGTTCAGCTTAATGAAGCCCTCGGCATCTTTCTGGTTATATATTTTTTCTGCCTCGAATGTTGCAAGCTCGGGATGATAAAGGGATTTAGGCGACTTTCTGCCCGTGACGATGCAGTTTCCTTTATAGAGCTTTAATCTTACCGTACCCGTGACGTTTTTCTGGATGTCGTCCATCATGGTCTGGAGCGTTTCCCTTTCAGGCGAGAACCAGTAGCCGTAATATACGAGTTCGGCGTATTTTGGAATGAGCGAATCCCTGAGGTGAAGAACCTCCCTGTCCAATGTAATGGATTCAACGGCTCTATGTGCGATATGAAGAACGGTTCCGGCCGGCGTTTCGTAAACGCCGCGCGATTTGATGCCTACATATCTGTTTTCCACGATGTCTGCCCTGCCTATGCCGTTTGCTCCGGCTATGTTGTTGAGTTTTTCGAAGAGTTCGAAAGGCTGAAGAGCCTTGCCGTTCAATCCGACCGGATTGCCCGCCTTATAATCTATCTCGATATATAACGGTTTGTCGGGCGCTTTCTCAGGAGGAACCATCATTGTATACATATCCTTTGTAGGCTCGGCCCACGGGTCTTCTAATATGCCGCCTTCATAGCTGATATGAAAGATATTCCTGTCTGTGCTGTAAGGTTTTTTCTTTGTAACCGGCACGGGTATGCCGTGCTTTTTTGCATAGTCGATAAGAGACTGCCTTGAGTCGAATGACCATTCGCGCCACGGAGCTATGACTTTTATGTCCGGCTTGAGCGCGTAATAGGTAAGCTCGAATCTAACCTGATCGTTTCCTTTGCCTGTCGCTCCGTGCGCTACGGCATCGGCCTTTTCTTTCAAGGCTATCTCTATCTGCTTCTTCGCGATCAAAGGCCGCGCTATCGATGTGCCGAGCATGTATGCGCCCTCGTAAATAGCGTTTGCCCTCAGCATCGGGAATATGTAGTCCTTTACGAACTCGTTCCTCAAGTCTTCGACATACGCCTTTGACGCCCCTGTTTTAAGCGCCTTTTCTTTTATCGACTTTAAATCCTCTCCCTGACCCAAGTCCGCGCAGAACGCTATTACCTCCGCGTTGTATGTTTCTATAAGCCACTTTATGACAACGGACGTGTCGAGACCGCCGGAATAAGCAAGTACGATTTTCTTAGCCATAGAATTCCTCCTGATGTTTTATACACCATATCATAAATTCGGATTTAAAGTGAAGTGCGGGAGATAATATTGACGACCTCGTAAAAAGTGTCATTGCGAGCGAAGCGAAGCAATCTCTCAGTTTCAAAAATCCAGAGGGCTCTTCATCTCTTTGAGAGTTCGGCTCGGCACGCAGTGGGTGTAGATCATAGTTGTCCTGACGTCGCTGTGCCCGAGCAGTTCCTGTATCGTGCGGATGTCGTAATTGGCCTGAAGAAGGTGGGTGGCAAAACTGTGGCGAAAAGTATGCGACGTAACGCGCTTAGTGAGCTTGGCCCGCCGGACAGCCTCCCAAAGAGCTTCTTGGACATGCCTTTCATGCAGATGATAACGCCTGTGCTCCTTTGTTTCCTCCACAACCGTCAGCGATTGCTGCGGGAAAAACCATTGATGGATGAACTCCTTCGCGGCCCTCGGATATTTCTTTTCGAGTTGGTCATCAAGGAATACGCCCGAGTATCCTGCCGCAAGGTCCTCATCATGAAGTCTTTTTATTGCCTCAAACTGCGCCGTTAAAGCCGGCATGAGCGTC